>FTEO01000647.1_pt1 | contig 19069 bp, 10 predicted proteins | sample 1640211 | NCBI WGS metagenome assembly FTEO01 (sample SAMEA3914816, study PRJEB12502) | metagenome | biome: forest; material: soil | place: USA | collected 2011-09-16 | depth 0.3 m | reverse complement strand
TCGCGCAGGACGAGTGGTGACCGGCTCGATATCGTGATCGTCGGCGCGGGCCCTGCGGGCTTCGCTGCGTCGCTCACGGCGCACTCGAAGCGCATGCGCTACGTGACGCTGGAACAGGAGTCGCTCGGGGGATGCGTGTTTCAATACCCGCGCGGCAAGCTGGTGATGACCGAGCCTGCCACCTTGCCGATCATCGGCCGCGTCGATTTCCGCCACACCAGCAAGGAGCGGCTGCTCGAGTTCTGGCGTGAGGCCGAGCGCAAGAGCGGGGTGAGCATCCGCTATCGCGAGCGCGTCGAACGTATCGTGCCGAAGGCGGACGGCTTCGAGATTCACACGCCGAACGGCATGTACAGCGCACGCAGTGTTCTTCTTGCCATCGGCAGGCGCGGCACACCGCGCAAGCTCGGTGTCCCCGGCGAGGAGCTTCCGAAGGTCGTCTATCGGCTCATCGATCCGGAGCAGTACGCCGGACAGCATGTGCTCGTGGTGGGCGGAGGCGATAGCGCGCTCGAGGCGGCGGCGAGCGTCGCAGAGCTCGGCGACACGCAGGTCGTGCTTTCCTATCGCGGCGAGGCGTTCGGGCGGGCCAAGCAGCGCAATCGCGAGCGCGTGACGGCGGCAACCAACGCGGGCAGCCTGCGAGTGATGCTCAACTCCAGCGTGCAGCAGATCGTGGCAGATGCCGTTGCCATCGAGCAGACCGGCGAAGTGCACCGCATGCGCAACGATGCAATCATCGTCAACGCCGGAGGCGTTCTGCCCTCGGACTTCCTCCGCGGCATTGGCATTCACGTCGAAGCGAAATATGGAACTGCGTGAGCGGGAGCGGCTGCCCGCCGCGCTGATCCTCGGTGCCCTGATAGCGCTGCTGCCGGCATATGCGCAGAGTGCCGCTGCCCGCGCGGCGGATCCGCTGGAATCGGCAAAGACCGCAATACGCGTCAAGGAGTATGCGCGCGCCGCGACGGAGCTCGAACGCTCCGCCGCCGCGGGGAATGCGGAAGCGCAGTACCTCCTGGGTACATTCGCGTTGAACGGATTGGTGGGCGAGCGCGATGTTACGAAGGCGCGCACGTGGCTCGAGAAGGCGGCCTCGAACGGAAACGCGCGAGCGGCGTACAGTCTTGCTGCGCTTCTGGCCTCTGCGGATCCGCCGGACGAGGAGGGCGCACGCAAGTGGCTTGCGAAATCGCAAGGGCTGGCTCTCGACGTCGCCGAGCGCACCCGAGCCCGCGGCGCACTGCCGCTGGAGTTCCGGCCGCGGATCGACCTCGTCGACGCGAACGCGCGGCGTGAAGCGCTGTGGCTGGCGGCCGAGCGCGGTCAGCTGGACACGATCGAGGCGCTGGGCGAGCCGGGGAACGTGAACGAGCGCGATGCCTTCGGGCGCGGCGCGCTTGCCCGTGCGGCATTCGCCGGGCGTTCCGACGCGGTCTCGCTGCTCATTCGGCTCGGCGCCACCGTCGACGTTGCAGATGCCCACGGTGTCACCGCTCTGATGTTGGCGTCGATGGCTGGCAGTGCGCAGACGCTCGATGCTCTATTGCATGCGGGAGCGAAAGTCGGCGCTGCAGACCAGACCGGCAATACCGCGCTGATGTTCGCGGCCCGATCGGGCAGCGCCGAAAGTGTGTCCCGCCTGATCGATGGCGGCGCGAACGTCGCTGCACGAAACACGCAGGACTGGTCGGCGCTCGACTTTGCACGATCGGCCGCGAAGCCAGACGTCGAAACGCTTCTCAAGGCGCACGGCGCCACCGGCATCCTGCGCGGTTCGATTACCTCCACGTCGGTGACGAGCGTGACTCGTCCTTCAAAGACGCAGGACCTTTACGCCGGATGGCCGGATGTGCTCGTGGCAGCCGCACGAGCCGACGCTTCTCTCCTCAAATTTCTTCTCGCGCGCGGCGCCGATCCGAATGCGAAGAGTCCGGGCGGCGTTCCGGTGCTGGTCGTCGCCGCTCTGGCCGGCTCAAGCCAGTCCGTGGAGGCCCTTCTCGCCGCGGGAGCGGATGCCAACGCTTCCGATGCGCATGGCGATACCGCGCTGCTGCTCGCCACTCGGGCTGGTCGGGCCGATATCGTGAGTCTGCTGTTGTCGCGCGGTGCGAGCCCCGACAAGCACTCTGCAGCGACGGATCCGGCCATCGTCGTCGCGACAAAGGCCGGAGCCGCTCGAATCGTCGGCCTGCTCATCGCCGCGCACGCGCAGCTCGACGAGCGCGACCCTCAAGGCCTCGCCGCGCTGATGGTTGCCGCACAGAGCACCGACCCAACGCTCGCGCGCGCACTTCTCGATGCAGGCGCAACGGTCGACTTGATGGACCCGTCGGGCCGCAGTGCGCTGTGGTACAGCGCTCGCGCGGGCCGTCTCGAGACGTCACAGCTCCTCGTCGGGCGACGTGCGGACATCGAGCGTGCAGATCGCTTCAGTGTGACGCCGCTGTGTGCGGCAGCGAGTGCCGGGAATGACTCGGTCGCAAAAGTTTTGATCGAGAAGGGTGCGCGCGTCGATGCCCGAAACTCGCGCGGTGACACCGCTCTGCTGCTTGCCGTGAGCAGCAGGCGCGCCGCACTTGCGCAGACCCTGCTTGCTGCGCACGCCGAGAAGGATGCACAGAACCAGTTCGGAGATACCGCGCTCATCATCGCAAGCCGAAATGGAGATGACGCGATCGTGCGCCTCCTGCTCGCTGCAGGTGCCAGCACGAAGCTGCGTAACCAGGATCGCGTTGCTGCGGCGGATGTTGCTGAAGCGCGTGATTTCGCTCAAGTCGTCGCACTTCTGCGCCAGTAGGGTTTTGCCTACTCGCGTGAACGGCCAAGGTCGCTGGATAGATACATCTGGAGCGCGGCACGAAACATAAGCAATATCCCAACTCATCGTGCGTCGCTGACGCGGTGAGCTCGTGCGAACTCGAGAGCTCTCGCAGCAGCGTTCGCCGCACTTTCCGATGAGTGGACGTGAGGTGTTGCTGAGTTGACGACTGATTGCGAGTTCGATGTAGCGATTCTCGGAGCGGGCCCTGCGGGATTGAGCGCGGCGGCGCGCGCGGCCCAGCGCGAGTTGACACACGTGGTGCTGGAGTCGGCCGCCCAGCACGCCAATACGATCCAGCAATATCAACGCCGCAAGCACGTGATGTCCGAGCCCGGGCTGCTGCCGCTGCGCAGTGACATCGCCTTCAAGGCGGGCCGCAGGGAAGCCGTTCTCGAAACCTGGGCGGAAGGCATTCGCCAGACCCGCGCCCACGTTCGCTATCACTCCGAAGTCAAAGCCATCACGGGCCAGCGGGGGGAGTTTCGTCTCGAGCTCAAATGCGGTGATGTCGTCCGTGCTCGCAACGTGGTTCTCGCCCTTGGAACTCAGGGTAACGCGCGGCGGCTCGAGGCGCCGGGGGGAGATCTGCCATGCATACAGACCACGCTCGAGGACGCAGATGCGCATCGCGGCGAGACGATCGTCGTCGTCGGCGCGGGCGATGCCGCTATCGAGAACGCCTTGGCCCTTGCGGTTCACAACCGTGTCGTGCTGGTAAACCGTCGTAGCGACTTTCCTCGCGCGAAAGAAGGCAACGCCACGCGCATCACGCGGGCGCTGGAGGCGCACACACTCGAGTGCCTGTTCGGTTCGGAGGTGGCGAGCGTCACCAGGAATGCAGAGGGTGAGACGCTTCCGTACCGCATGGTGCTGCGCTCGACCGATGGTGAGCACCTCGTCGATTGCCATCGGGTGATCGCACGTCTCGGTGCAACGGCACCGCGCCACTTCGTGGAGTCGATCGGCGTGCGCTTCGCCGACGAACGACCGGATGCGCTGCCGGAGCTCTCGCAGCGCTATGAGTCGAGTGTGCCGGGCGTATTCATCATCGGGGCGCTGGCCGGGAGCCCGCTCATCAAGCAGGCGATGAACCAGGGGTATGAGGTCATCGAGCACCTCAGTGGCAACCCGGTCGAGGCGGCCGATCAGCCGGTGCTCGAAGCGAAGCTGCGGCCGCTGCTGGAAGGGCGCGATGTCGGGGCGGTGCTCGAAGCCTTGCAACGGGCCTTACGCACCTTTGCGGACCTCAAGCCGCTGGCACTGCGCGAGATCATGATGGCGAGTCGCGTGGTGAAGGTGTCGAGGCGCGCGAGGATCTTCACCCGCGGCGAATATTCCTCGACCGCGTTTCACGTGCTCGAGGGCCGCGTGCGGCTCGAAGCCGGCTCGGGCGAGCCAATGGTCCTGCGTGCGGGGCAGCTGTTTGGCGAGATCAGCCTGATCTCCGGGCGGCCGCAGGAGATCGACGCCGTGGCGGACTGCGAGTGCCTCGTGCTCGAGACGCCTCACTCCGCGCTCAAGAAACTCATGCGGGCGGAGCCCTCCGTTCGCACGTACATCGACCAGGTGTTCATTCTGCGTGCGTTGCGGTTGTTTCTCTTGCCCCACGCGCGCGCGGAAACGCTGCATGCACTGTCGATCCGCGCGCGCATCCATTCGATTGCGGCCGGCGAGACCCTGTTCGAGCAGGGGGATCCTATCGATCGGCTGTATCTGCTGCGCAGCGGCTCGGTCACTTTGTCGGCTGGCGATCAGCCGACGGCCTTCGTGGCGGTGGGTGGATTCGTGGACGTTGCCGGATGTGCCCCGTCAGCTCACGTTCGTACTGTCACCGCGCGTGCCACGGTCGCCGCAGAGGCGTTGAGCATCGATCACGCGAGCTTCAGCGCACTGCTGTCGGCGGATGAGGCGCTGCAAAGCAAGGTGCAGGCCGAGCAGGAGCAGCAGCTCGCCGCCTGTGCGCGCATGAAGGCCCAGCCCGAGGCGGGCAACATGTTGTCCTTCCTCATGTCGCATGGCGTCGGCGAAGCGACGAGCGTGCTGGTCATCGACGAGATGCTGTGCGTGGGCTGCGACCAGTGCGAGAAGGCCTGCGCGAACACTCACGCCGGCGTCTCGCGTCTGGACCGCCGGGCCGGGCCGTCTCTGAATTCGTTGCATCTGCCCACGTCGTGCCGCCATTGCGAGCATCCGCACTGCATGCGGGACTGCCCGCCGAATGCGATTCAGCGGTTACCGGACGGTGAGGTGTTCATCGACAGCACCTGTATCGGTTGCGGCAATTGCGAGGAGAACTGCCCCTACGGCGTCATTCAGATGGCGGAGGTGCCGCAACGTGGCGGCCTGCTGCGCAGGCTTCTCGGACGCGGAGCAGCCGAGGTCGCGAAGACGGCTGTGAAGTGCGACATGTGCAAGGATCTGTCGAGCGGTCCTGCGTGCGTCAGCGCGTGCCCGACCGGCGCTGCGATTCGTATTCATGCTGAGGATGTGGTCAGTCTGGCGCGCACTCGCGCCTCGACGAAGCGCTAGACGACCGCGGGTGCAGCGTCGTGCATCAGTCTTTCATCAGCTACCGAGGCTACCGATACGGGATCGTCGGGCTGGCGTTGTGCGTCCTGGCGCTGCTGGCGTATGTCTTCGATTCGTCCCGCGAGACACCCAGCGGCGGCACGTGGCTCGGGTACACGCTGGGGTCGGTGGCGGCGCTGATCGTGTGCGGGCTGGCTGCGTACGGTCTTCGTCGCCGGTCATATCGGCTGCTCGCGGGCAGCGCATCGGGTTGGCTATCCGTCCACGTGTATCTCGGAATGGCCTCGCTATTCATCGCGACGCTGCATTGTGGATTTCAGTTCGGCCGAAACGTGCACACCGTCACCTACGCGTTGCTGGCGCTGGTGGTGGCCAGCGGGTGCTGGGGCGTTTACGTGTACGCCCGATACCCCGCGATGATCACGCGCCAGCGCGGCAACGCGAGCCGCGAGACGCTGCTCGAGGAGCTGCGCCGGCTCGATCAGCGCGCCAGAGCGCTTGCAACGCCGCTCGACAACCCGATCCGTGCGCTGGTGGAAGAAGCCATTCGACGCACGCATCTCGGAGGCAGCGTGTGGGCGCAGCTGCGCGGGCGCGATCGTTCGGCAATCGCGGTTCCTGCGGCAGAGCACGGCTTCATGCGAGTCGTCTCGAACGAGGGCCAGCATGTGCTGATCCACAGGCTCGCGCAGGAGCACTCCGCAACCGGCGACGCCGATTCTGCCTCGCGACTCAACAGTCTTCTGGAAGTGGCCGGCGAGAAGGCCGTGCTGGTTGGGAAGCTGCAGAAAGACATTCAGCTCCAGGGACTGCTGCAGTTCTGGCTGTACGGTCATCTGCCGCTGTGCTTCGGGCTGCTCGTTGCCTTGTCGATCCACATCCTGGCCGTGTTTCTCTACTGGTGAGTCGCGTTACTGGTGAGCACTAGTGCAGGTACGTCTTCGTCGAGGGCTGCCGTCCGACAAACAAGGCGGCGCGCGGGTGATGTGGGAAGAGGCGTTGCGAACTGCAACGCTGACGATCGGCAGCGACAGCTTTCAGGATCTGCAGCTCGTCGATCCCGGTGTAGCGCCGCGCCAGGCCGTCATCCGCCCGCGCGCGCGCAAGTTACACATCGAATCGCTTACGCCGCGCGGCATTCGAGTGAATGGCGTGAGGCGCTCAGCCGCCGTGCTCGCGGAGGGCGACGTCGTGTCGATCGGCGCGACGCGCATTCTCGTGCGCCGTGCTCGCCGCAACGCGCCGGTGGAGCTGGAAATCGAGGAGCCGGCGGAGATCAGCGAGTGCGGTCCCGAGGCGCGCTATGCCTTGTCACTGCGCGATACGCGTCTCACGGCACGCTCCTGGTCGTGGGCACTCGTGCTGAGTATCGTCGTCCTGCTGCTGGTTGCGCCGCTTGCTGCGTCCATGTATCCGCCGGCGCGGGACGCAATACGCACCAGCGCACTGGTACCCAGCGACAGGCTGTGGCAGGCGGGGCCGCTCCATCCGTCCCATCAGTTCATCGGCGGGAACTGCAACGCGTGCCATGGCGCGCCGTTTCGACGAGTGGCCAATGCCCAGTGCACTGCATGCCACAGCACCGTTCAGCACCACGTGGACGTGCGTACGGCAGACCGGGCGTTGTTTCAGGAACGGCGCTGCGGCGACTGTCATACCGAGCACGAGGAGCCGACCATGCTCGTTCAGCATGATTCGCGGCTCTGTACGAACTGCCACGGGCGGCTCGACACCTTGAAGAAGGACGCCGACCTCGCGAACGTCACCGACTTCGGTGCCGATCATCCGGACTTTCGCCTCACGATGCTCGAACGCAATGGCTCCGCAGCGCCAGGCGAGTGGCGTGCAGTGCGTACTGCACGCGGCGAGCGCGAACAGGCCGTGGAACATTCAGGCCTTGCCTTCTCGCATCTCCAGCACCTGGACCCGAAGGGAATCAAGTCGACGGACGGCTACGAGAAGCTCACGTGCCAGAGCTGCCATCAGCCTGACTCGAGTGGGCGGCAGATGCTCCCGATTCGCATGGAGGCACACTGCGCGCGCTGCCACAGCTTGCGTTTCGATGAGCACGACCCAGCCACGGCTGTGCCGCACGGAGATCCCGCACGCGTGTTCGAGACGCTGCAGGCCCATTTCATCCGCAGCTACCTCGATGCCACGCGGCGGCCGGACGCCCGCGGAGCGCCGGCGACCCGTCGACCCGGTGGCGAAGCGGAGATCATGGCGCGCGACGAGCAACGCAGAGCGCGCGATTGGGCGGATCAGCAATCTCTGCTGATCGCGCGCGAGCTGCTCGAAGAGCGCGTGTGCAAGGACTGTCATCGCATCACGAAAGTGCCCGGTGCCAGCGGGTTCGCGCAGTGGCAGGTCGACCCGGTGCGAATCACGCAGGACTGGATGCCGCGCGCTGGCTTCAGCCATCTCAGTCATGGAACGACGCCCTGCAAGCATTGCCACGCAGCCGCGGAAACATCGAAAGCGAGCAGCGACGTGCTGATGCCGCGGATAAAAGTCTGTCGCGAGTGTCACGGCGGCAGCGCAGACACGAGCCGGCTGCCTTCCGAATGCGGCATGTGTCATCGCTTCCATCTGCCGGGCCGCGGGTTGTTCGATCCGGGCACACAGCAGAGTCAGCAGATGAGGAGCACCGGTCATGCCGCAAGCGGGTGAACGCCTCCGCTGGCTGACGCGCCTCGCCGGTTCGAGCCTGCTCCTCCTGCCCTTCGTGCCCGCGCTGGGCGCCGACGCCCCAGATGCATCGACGCCTTGTGCGTCGACGGAGGTCGAGTCGCGGCGGCGCCCGGGCGTCGAACCGGACGAGATCTCTGCCGTCCCGTGCGATCCGAACCGCCTCCCTACGCCGAGATCCGAGGAGCTCGCGCCGCCGGAAGCTGCGGCGAGTCGCTGGCGCACGGTCGAAGCGCTGGGATATCCGGATAACCGGATCGACCCTTACAACGGCAACAATCCGCTCAAGGGCGACCGGCCAGTGCGCGGCGGGGACATCTTCACAAGCCTCTCGGCTTCATCGAGCACGCTGCTCGAACCGCGACGCGTTCCGACGGCCGATGCCGCCGGCAGTGTCGACCAGCTGCTGCTCAGCGAGAATGCGAGCTTCGATGCCGTGCTTTACAAGGGCGACACGGTATTCCGTCCGCCGGACTACCTGGTTCGCTTCTCGCCCGTGATCAACTACACGCGAACGCGCAGCGACACCTCCACGACTGCCGCCACGACTCTCGCGATTCAGGCACTCTTCTTCGAGAAGCATCTGCGCGATGTCTCGCCGCAGTACGACTTCGACAGCGTGCGGGTGGGCATTCAGCCCATGACGACCGATTTTCGCGGCTTTCTCATGGCAGATCAGCCGGCTGGTGTTCGCCTGTTCGGAACGCGCGCCAATAACCTGTATCAGTACAACGTCGGCTGGTTTCGTCCGCTGGCGAAGAACACCGCGCGTCTCAATGACATCGGTGCGTCACCTCCGGCAGAAGACGTGCTCATCGCGAACCTGTACCGACAGGATCTCTTTGCGCAGGGCTTCAACGCGGAGCTCGTCGTGGTCTATGACCGCAACCGCACGGACGGTACTCACGTCGATGCCGCAAGCACGGTGAGCGGCAGCCCGGCGGCGTTCGTGCCGGACACGCGGCACGCCGCCGATATTGTGTACGTTGGCTCGAGCGGCGACGGCCATTTCGGGCGTGTGAATCTCACGGGGGCGTTCTACTACGCGATGGGCAAGGAGACGCCTGGCGCGGTGGCCACTTCCGATACGCAGGTGCGTGCCACTTTCGCGGCGCTTGAGCTGTCCAGGGACTTCGACGGTGTTCGGCTGCGGTTTTCGGCGCTACAGGCGTCCGGAGATTCCAACCCACAGGATGGCCGCGGCACGGCGTTCGTCGGCCTCAACTCGAGCCCGTTGTTTGCAGGTGCGGATGCCAGCTTCTTCTTCCATCAACGCTTGCCGCTCACCGGCACGCTCGACCTGAAACAACGCGACAGGCTTTTCGATGATCTGCGCGGCGGTGCAGGCAGCGCACCGTCGAGCGCACTCGGTCCGGGCCTGCAGCTGGTGGGCGCGGGTGCGGACATCGACGTCTCGCCGCGACTGCGGCTCACGCTCGACGTCAATCAACTCTGGTTTGCGCAGGTGGCGCCGCTCGCCCTCGTAACCGGCCGCACCGGCCTGGAGAAGAACATCGGGCAGGATATGTCTCTCGATGCGTTCTTTCGTCCCTTCGATAGCCAGAACCTGATCGTGCGCTTTGCAGGCGCTGTGCTCGATCCGGGCCGGGGATACCGCAGCCTCTATGGCAGCGGCACGCCGTATTCGTTCTTCATGAACCTCGTGATCACCTACTGACATGTCGCTCCGACGAATCTGGGCGCTGCTCTTCCTGGCGCTGGGGAATGTTTTCATGGAGACCGATGCGTATGCGCAGAGTCCGGCGGCTCCGGCGACGCAGACGGCGGAAGATGTCGTACGCAAGAGCGCAGGGTGCCTCGGCTGTCACGAAGCAACGGAGAGCGCGACCATGCACCCGAATGCGGTCGTGCTGCTCGGCTGCACCGATTGTCACGGCGGAGATGCAGGCGTGACGCGGGGCCGCGTGGTGGCACCGGGGACGGCCGACTACGTGTCTGCCCGGAACAGGGCGCACGTGCTGCCTCGCTTTCCGAAGGAGTGGAATTTTCCAAGCAGCGCGAATCCGCCGCGCAGTTACACGCTGCTCAACCGGGAATCGCCGGCCTATATCCGTTTCGTCAACCCGACGGACTACCGCGTCGCGAACGAATCCTGCGGCGCCTGTCACCAGCCGATCATCAATTCCGCCGTGCGCAGCCTCATGTCAACGGGAGCGATGTTCTGGGGCGGTGCGTCGTACAACAACGGCGTCCTGCCGTACAAGAACTACGTGCTTGGAGAGGCGTACACCGCTGATGGTGGCGCTGCCGCGATCACGGGTCCGGTGCTCGAGGACCCTCAGAGCGCACAGCGCGACCACGGTGTGCTGCAGCGGCTGCTGCCTCTGCCAACGTGGGAGTCGGTGCGTCCGGCGGACATCTTCAGGGTATTCGAGCGCGGCGGCCGCATTGCCGGCAATCGCTTTCCGGAAACAGCGCTTCCCAACGTCACCGGCGGACTGCAGCAGCTCAACGAGCCGGGCCGGCCGGACATCCACCAGTCGATCCGCGGGCCGGGAACCGGTTCGCGCATCGCCGCGCCGGTGCTGAATCTGCACAAGACACGCCTCAACGATCCGTTCACCTGGTTCCTGGGCACGAACGATCAGCCTGGCGACTACCGTAGCTCGGGTTGCGCGGCCTGCCACGTGGTCTACGCAAACGACCGCGATCCGCTGCACTCGGCGGGCTACGCGCGGTTCGGCCATGACGGGCGCAGCCAGAGCGTCGACCCGACCATCGACAAAAGTGAAACGGGCCACCCACTCGGGCACCGGTTCACGCGTGCCATTCCCACGAGCCAGTGCATCGTCTGCCACATGCACCAGCCCAACATGTTCATGAACACGTTCATGGGCTACACGATGTGGGACTACGAGTCCGACGCTCCATCCCTGTGGCCGCGCGAGCAGCGCAAGCCGACGGCGGCGCAGATTCGCGAGGTGAACGATCGCAACCCGGAAGGTGCCGCGCCGCGCGGACTATGGGGTGATCCGGACTTTCTCGGCCGCGTCGCCGACCTCAACCCGCAGCTGCATGACACGCAGTTCGCGGACTATCACGGTCACGGCTGGAATTTTCGCGCCGTCTACAAGCGCGACCGGCACGGCAAGCTGCTCGATGCCGCGGGCAACGAGGTGAGCGACAACGACCCGCAGAAGTTCAGCAAGGCCGTGCACCTTGCCTCGATCCACATGGAAAAGGGCATGCACTGCGTGGACTGCCACTTCGCGCAGGACAACCACGGCAACGGCTACATCTATGGCGAAGTGGCCCATGCGGTGGAGATCGACTGCATCGACTGCCACGGCACGACCAGTGCGTATCCCACGCTACGCACCTCGGGCCCGGCAGCGTCGCCGACGGGAAACGATCTCACGTTGCTGCGCAATCCGGATGGTCGCAAGCGTTTCGAATGGCGCGAGGGGCACCTGTATCAGCGCTCGCTGTTGAACCCCGACGTCACGTGGCGCATCAAGCTCGTGAAGGACACCGTCGACCCGGCGTCAACGGACTACAACGAGCGCGCCGCCCGCGCGAAGCTCATGAGCCGCGACACCCGTACGCAGGAATGGGGCAGGCAGGTGCCGCAACAGAACCTGGCACACGGCACCAACAACATGGAGTGCTACTCCTGTCATACGTCGTGGACCACGAGCTGTGGCGGGTGCCACTTGCCGACTGAGTCGAACTGGAAGACGCCGACTCACCACTACGAGGGCGGCGAGGCGCGCGGTTTCTCCACGTACAACCCGCAAGTGGCTCGTGACGACATGTTCATGCTCGGCCGCCGCGGCAGTATCGACGGCGGCCGCATCGCGCCGGTGCGCTCGAGCTCGGCGCTCGTGGTCTCATCGACGAACGCGAACCGCGAGCGGATCTATGCGCAGCAGCCGCCCATCTCGGCAAGCGGCTACAGCTCGCAGGCGTTCAACCCGCACTATCCGCATACCGAGCGCCGTACCGAAACCAAGACCTGCGACGATTGCCATCTATCGGCGGACAACGACAACAACGCCATCATGGCGCAGCTGCTGCTGCAGGGGACCAACTTCATCAACTTCGTCGGGTTCCACGCGTGGCTGGGCACCGGCGGCGGCGTGTCTGGCGTGCAGGTCACCGAGTGGGATGAGCCGCAGGCGGTGATCGGCAGCTATCTGCAGAAATATGCGTATCCCGACAACTTCGGCAAACACCAGAAGAACGGCAAGCGATTGCAGAACAACTATAGCCAGGACGGCGGTGCCGTGCGATGCCTGCAGCTGCGCGGCGAGTATCTGTACGCCGCACAAGGTGCGCGCGGCATGCAGGTGTTCGATGTGGCAAGCGTTGCGAACAAAGGTGTGGGCGACCGCATCCTGGCGCGCGGCGGCTCTGCGATGGGGCAGGGCTCGTTCATCGAATCCCGGGATGCCACGTGTGTGGCGCTGCCCACCAATCAGCCCATCCATCCGGATCAGAATCAGGGTCCGCTCATGCGCACCGACAATCAGGAGACGCCGTTCCATCCTCTCTACCGCTACGCGCTGATTACGGATAGCAAGGAAGGGCTCATTCTCACGGACGTCGACACGCTCGCGGATGGCGATCCGCGTAACAACGACCTGCACCGCGCACTCACATGGAATCCGGATGGCGTGCTCGATGGCGCGCGTCACATCACCGTCGGCGGCCATTTTGCGTACATCGTCGCCGCGCGCGGGCTCGTCATCGTGAATCTGGACGAGCCTTTGAAGCCACGTGTCGAGAGCGTGTTGCCGCTCGAGGACGCGCGCTCGAGCGCGCTGCAGTTCCGGTACCTGTTCGTGACCGATCGGCACGGGCTCGAAGCAATCGAGATCACCGACAAGCAGCATCCGCTGCTGGTACGCGGCAACATAGTGCCGCTTGCGGATGCGCAGCACGTTTATGTGGCTCGCACGTATGCGTACGTAGCGGCCGGCCGGCAAGGGCTAGCGATCGTCGACGTCGAGCGTCCCGAGAAGATGCAGCTGCATCAGCTGTTCGACGGCGGCGGGGCGCTGCGCGACGTGCGCGACGTTGTCGTCGCGAGCACCAATGCCTCGCTGTTCGCGTACGTGGCGAACGGAGCGGCCGGACTCGCCGTGCTGCAGCTCACTTCACCGGCGAGCCAGCCCGCCTTCTACGGATTCAGTCCCGAACCGCGACCGGAGCTCATCGCGCAGAGCCCGACGAATGGGCCGGCCCTGGCCGTCTCGAAGGGGCTCGATCGCGACCGCGCCGTCGATGAGACCGGACACCCCATGGCCGTCTTCGGGCGCCTCGGCTCCCGCCCGCTGACGCTCGAGGAAATGCAGCGCCTGTATCTCGATAGCGAAGGCAAACCGTGGTTCACGAAACGCGAGTAGGCGGCGGCGCACGGATTACTCTGCACCTGTTGGGCGTCGTTGCGCTGTCGCTGCGCACTCTGTTGGCCATGGCGGATGGCGTCGCGCCGCTTCCCTACCAATCCACAGCAAAGCATCTCGGTGTGGCGACGTGTGCGTCGTCGGTGTGCCACGGCTCGGTGACCGGGTCCAAAGGGCACGACGTGCGGCTGGACGAGTTCGTCACCTGGTCTCACCAGGACAAGCACGCACAGGCCTATGCCGCGCTCAGCAGTGAGAAAGGGCGGGCCATCGCGGCGAAGCTCGGCATCGCGGATGCGCGCACCGATGAGAGCTGCCTTGCCTGCCACAGCGACAACGTGCCTCTCGCGCAGCGCGGCGCCGCGTTCAATGTTCAGGACGGCGTCACGTGCGAAGCCTGCCACGGCGGTGCCGGGCCGTGGCTCACGAGTCATGCGTCACGCGAGGCGACCTATGCTGCCAACGTGACGCGCGGGATGTATCCCACCGCTCAGCTGCGCGAACGCGCAACGCTGTGCCTGTCCTGTCACTACGGAAACGCGGACAAGTTTGCCACCCATCGCATGATGGGAGCGGGTCATCCACGGCTGGCGTTCGAGCTCGACACCTTTCTCGCCTTGCAACCGCCTCACTATCAAATAGACGCCGACTATCAAAGACGCAAGCCGGTGTATTCACGTGCACAGGTATGGGCATACGGCCAGCTCGCGCTCGCCGGCCAGCAGCTCGAGATCCTGCAAGGAGCGCTCGTTCGGCGGACGTCGTTCGTGCCGGAGCTCGCGCTGTTCGATTGTCATGCCTGCCACGAGAACCCGTTGCACCGGAATGACTCGGTCCGGGGTGATCTCACCCGCCTCACGCAGCCCGGCGGCCTTCCCTTCCCGAAAGGACACCTCGAGATGGCGTTGATCGTCGCGCGGCGCATCGATGGTGCGGCCGCCAGCCAGATACTGGCCCTCGGCCAGGGTCTGGAGCGGGAGGCGGGCGAAAATCGGGACCGGATCGTGGCGGCGGCGGCGCAGCTCGCGCAGATTGTCGGGCGAGTCCGCGAGGTGGCGCTGATCCGGCAGTGGACCCGTGCCGAGACCCTGCAGATGCTGAGCGAGGTGGTGCAAAGAGGTGCGGACGGCGAATATCGGGACTACATCAGCGCAGAGCAGGCCGTCATGGCCATCGACGCGTTGCTGCGGGATGCCGGCATCGCCGGGCGCTACCGCGCGAGCCTCGATGAGCTCTACCTCGCGGTGCGCGATGACGACTCTTACAATCCGGGGCGGCTGCGCGCTACGCTGAATGGGCTCGTGCCGTTGCTTCGTAGCGAACCTGTGATGCCTGCGTCCGTGGAGATGTCCAAATGAGATTCTCGTCCTGGTCGATTCGGGCTTATCTGACCCTCGCGCTGGGGACTGTCGTCCTCGCCATCGGGCTGAGCGGCGCAATCGAATGGTGGAGCATTGCCCATGTGCGCAGCCTCGTCGCGAGCATGCAACACGGCGATGTGGCGTTGGCGGAGTCGGTGGGCAGCCTGCGGGACGACGTTCTGCAATTGCGCCGCTACGAGAAGGACGTATTCATCAACATCGGCTCGGCGGAAGCGCTTCGCGGCTATCGCTCGAAGTGGGATGGCGCGTTCCTCCGCCTTCGTTTTGACCTGGTCCATACCCGGACGGTGGCTCCCCAATCGGCGAGCCCTCAGCTGCAGCAATTTACCGAGGCGATGGGCCAGTATCGATCCGTCTTCGAGCAGACCTACGATCTCATCCAGAGCGGCGCCCTCGGCACGGCGCGGCAGGCCAACGAAAAGATGGCGGACGCCAAGGCCGCCGCGCACCGGGCAGAGCGGCAGCTCGTGGATGTTGAGCACGGAGCCCAGGCGCGCATGTCGCGGTTCGATGACCCAGCGCTCAACGCGCAATGGCTCAGCGTGGGCATGAACCTGTTACTGCTGCTGGCCGTAGGCGGCCCGCTCGCCGTCGCCGCGCGCCGCCAGCCTCACGCCGTTTGACAAGACCCATCATCAATACGGCGGAGAGATGAACGATACCACCGACCGCGCGATTACCGCGGCGTAGTGGCCGCCTTCTTCGCAACAACCAGCGTTACGGGTGGCACGATGTGGTGCTCCTGCGCGAAGTTGCCCTGGTTGATGGCAACGCTCAGAAGACCGCTGGAGTCGATGTACATCAGCGGCTGACCGGTGGGCACGTCCCCGAATGTGCTGACGTACGGAATGACGAGCGTCGCGTCTCCCAGGCTGACGCTGACCTTGTCGCCGACCCGATAGCCGAGCTCGCGGAAGCGAGCAGCGCTGATGTCGGTGATCAGGTTGCCGAACGGACCGTCGAGACCCACAACGTGACCCTTCAGGCCGCTCGCGTCCGGCGCCGCGGACGGCAGCGCGAGGCGCACGAGTTGCGGGACGGCGGGGCCGGCTTGCGACCAGTCATCCCCGCGCGCCAGGTGCGCGGCGGCGGGCGAAAAAATGTCGCGACCGTGGAACGTTGCGGAGATCGTTCCGGGCAGCATCCACGCCGGATTCGTGATCTCCCGGACGCTCTCGATCCCGTCGCGGTCTTGAATCGGTGTCAGGAGCCCGTTGTCCGGTACGACGAAGTACTGGCCGCGCCTGGACTTCGCGATGATGGAGCGGCGTTTCGTGCCAACACCCGGATCGACGACGCCGATGAAAATGGTGGCCGCGGGAAAGTAGAGCGAGGCCCGGGCGAGATAGCGCGCGCCATCGGCAACGGAATAGGGTGTGACCTGGTGAGTGAGATCGACGATGCGTGCCTCCGGAGCGATGCTCAGCATCACGCCCTTGCAGATCGCGACGGAATCGTCGAGCGTGCCGTAGTCGGTCATGAACACGATGAGGGGAGCCGGTGCGCTGTGCGCGGTGTCGGCGGCTCGAGCCGCAGGGAGCACGCCCCCGATCGCAATGAGCAGGATGGCGAACAGCGCCAGGGCCCGGCGCCGGTATGAAGCCGGCGCTGGAGGATCAACGTGTCGGGTGTGCGTGGGCATGAAGGCGGACAACTCCGTCGAGCCAGGGGCCAATCGGTAACTTCTGCGAAGCAGCAGTATGCCACGGCAACCGGTTGTGAAAGCCGCGCGCGCGCTGTTAGATACTCGCCATGAGCAGCCGCAACCTCGACTATCTGCTTGCGCCCCATTCGGTGGCGCTCATCGGTGCATCCGATCGCCCGCGCAGCGTTGGCGCAACCGTGATGCGCAATCTGCTGGAAGGCGGATTCGACGGGCCCATCTGGCCCGTCAATCGGCGGCATGCCACCGTTGCGGGCAGGGCTGCGTACCGCACGGTGGCGGATCTCCCTGAAGCGCCCGATCTCGCGGTCATCTGCACGCCGGCTTCCACGATACCGGCGCTCATATCAGCTCTTGGTACGCGCGGCGCGCGCGCTGCCGTCATCATCAGCGCGGGGCTCGATGGTCCGGCTCCCGGAGGGGGCACGCTCTCGAGCGCGATGCTTGCCGCGGCGAAGCCCCACACTCTGAGGATTCTCGGGCCCAATTGTGTGGGCATGCTCCTGCCGAGGCTCGGTCTCAACGCGAGTTTCGCGCACACCCAGGCGCTTCCCGGCAATCTCGCGTTCATTGCCCAATCGGGTGCGTTGACCACGGCCATGCTCGACTGGGCGCGCACCACGCAAGTGGGTTTTTCTTGTTTCCTGTCGCTCGGTAATTGCGCGGATGTGGATTTCGGGGATCTCATCGACTACCTCGCGCACGATCCGCACACGCACGCGATTCTGCTCTACGTGGAAGCGATCACGAGCGCGCGGAAATTCATGTCGGCGGCGCGCGCCGCCGCGCGAAACAAACCCGTTATCGTGGTGAAGGCCGGGAGATACGCCGAGAGTGCGCAGGCAGCGGCTTCCCACACGGGTGCGCTCGCAGGTTCCGACGATGTGTACGATGCCGCGTTTCGGCGCGCTGGAATGCTGCGTGTCGGCACAACGCGTGAGCTCTTCGATGCCGCCGAGACCCTGGCGCGCATGCGGCCGCTGTCCGGCGAACGCCTGGTCATCGTCAGCAACGGCGGCGGGCCGGCGGTCATGGCGACCGATGCGTTGATTGCTGGGGCGGGCGAGCTTGCGACGCTCTCAGGCGAGACCATCGAACGGCTCAATGCCACGTTGCCTGCGGGGTGGTCGCACGGGAATCCGGTGGACATCCTCGGTGACGCCCCCGCGGAGCGGTACGTCGAGGCGCTCCAGTGTGTGCTCGATGATCCTGGAGTGGACGCCGCGCTTCTGATTCATGCGCCCACGGCGATCGTGCCTGCGGCGGACATCGCGCGCGCCACCGCCGGCTTGCTGGCCAATACACGGCGGTCCGTTCTCACGTGTTGGATGGGTGGGCCGGCCGTTCAGGAAGCCCAGAGCATTTGCTCGGCCGCGGGAGTGCCCACGTACTCGACTCCGGAGGAGGCTGTGGGCGCCTTCCTGCAGGCCGTGAGTTACCGGCGCAATCAGCGGCAGTTGATGGAAGTGCCCTCGTCGATTCCCGAGTCTTTCACTCCGCAGCCCGAAACGGTGCGCGCCATCATCAACGCGGCGCTGGCCCAAGGGCGCAGTCTGCTCACGGAAGCCGAAGCCAGGAAGGTTCTTGCCGCGTACTGCATTCCGGTCGTGACGACTCGCACCGCGCGTGACTCTGATGAACCGCGGCGCACCGCCACCGAGCCGCGCCGCCCGGCGGCGCGGGAGCTGATCGTCGGGATCGCCGTGGATCGCACGTTCGGTCCCGTCATCCTGTTCGGCCAGGGGGGTATCGAAGTCGAGGTCGCCGATGACAAAGCCATTGCGCTGCCGCCGCTCAACACGGCGCTTGCCGCCGAGCTGATTTCGCGCACACGCGTGCATCGCCTGCTCGCCGGCTATCGAAATCGCCCGTCTGCGGACCTGCGAACGCTGGAGCATGTGCTCGTGCAGGTATCGCAGCTCGCCGTGGATATCCCGGAGATTGCCGAGCTCGATATCAATCCACTGCTTGCGGATGATCAGGGCGTGGTCGCGCTGGATGCGCGCATACGCGTGGCGCCCTCGGCCGGCGGCCATGCAGCCGATCGTCTCGCTATTCGCCCCTATCCGAAGGAGCTCGAAGAGCTCGTGGAGTTCGACGGGCGCCGCATGCTGCTTCGGCCGCTTCGGCCTGAGGATCTGCCGCAACATCGGGAATTTCTCTCGCATGTCACGCCCGAAGACATGCAGACGCGCTTCTTCAGGGTCGTGCGTGCGCTGCCGGACTCGGAGCTCGCCTACCTCACGCAGATCGACTACGAGCGCGCCATGGCATTCATCGCGGAGGTGTCCACGTCGCAAGGCGTGCGTGAAACGCTTGGCGTGGCGCGCGCGCATGCGGACCCGGACAACCAGAGCGCCGAGTTCGCCGTGCTGATCCGCTCCGATCTCAAGGGCCGCGGGCTCGGCTCCCTGCTCATGGAGAAACTGATTCGCTACTGCCGCTCGCGTGGTATCCAGTGGATCACCGGCGAAGTGCTGGTTGAGAATGCCCGCATGCTGCAGCTGTCCGCCGCGCAGGGTTTTAAAATAGAGCCCGCCCGTGAAGGGACCGTCCGCGTGACGCTGGACCTGCGATCGCGTTAGCGGCCCAGGTCAGTGTCAGTGTCAGTGTC
>FTEO01000546.1_pt1 | contig 19285 bp, 16 predicted proteins | sample 1640211 | NCBI WGS metagenome assembly FTEO01 (sample SAMEA3914816, study PRJEB12502) | metagenome | biome: forest; material: soil | place: USA | collected 2011-09-16 | depth 0.3 m | reverse complement strand
GTGGTAACGCCGGCTGTGACGCAGCCGTGATAGCCGGTGGGCAGGATGTCCGTCAGCAAGGTGAGATCACGGATCTTCTCCATGGCCTGGTCCTTGTCCGGAAACCGCAGCAGATTGAAATCCGCGTACGGCACCATGACGTACTCGGCCTGGCCGCCCGTCCAACCGCCCATATCCACGTAACCGTATGCGCCACCGGCACGCGCCGGATTCACATTCAGGCACACCCCGGTCGCCTGCTCCTTGCACGTCCGGCAGCGCCCGCACGCCACATTGAAGGGAACGGACACGAGATCCCCGACGCGGATGAACTGCACGTCGCGTCCCGCTTCGATGACTTCACCGGTAATCTCGTGGCCGAGCACGAGCCCGGGCGGCGCCGTGGTGCGCCCTCGCACCATGTGCTGATCGCTGCCGCAGATGTTCGTGCTGACCACCTTCAGAATGACACCGTGATCGGCCCGCCTGCCGCGGGGATCGACCAGCTTCGGAAAATCGATGCTCCGGACTTCAACCTTGCCGGGCCCGACGTAAACGACTCCGCGATTGCTCGCCATGATTCGCTGCTCCTCGAAAGAACTATTCGAATGCCCGCGCGCCCGCTTCCGCGACCGCGTGATCCTGTTCACCGGAACCGCCGCTCACGCCGACGGCGCCCACGACCTTGCCGGCACGCCGCAGCGGCACACCGCCGGCGAAGATCATCACGCGGCCCTCGTTCGAGACATGGATTCCGAAGAACTGCCCGCCGGACTGCGACTGCGTCGCAAGGTCCTTCGTGCTGATGTCGAACGCTCGGGAGGTGAATGCCTTCTTGATCGAGATGTCGATGCTGCCGAGCCACGCACCGTCCATCCGCACGTGGGCGACGAGATTGCCGCCACCGTCCGCAACAGCGATGTTCATGGGCTGACCCAGTTCCTTCGCCTTCTTCTCCGCCGCCGCGATGATTCGCCGCGCGTCTTCGAGATTGATCATTGAATATCTCCTGCAATAGCTACGCCTGTCATGATGAGTCGGACGTCCGACGCCGCTATTGCAGGGGTGGTCGCTGCGTTTCAGTTGGGCTCGAGCCCATTTCACCTGTAACAGTCACCGGCTCTGCGGTAATACCGTGCTGCCGACAGCGCAGCTCATTGGAGCGAGACTTCCGCGTAACATGCCTCCATGCTGACCGCCATCATCGTGATCGTGATCGTGGCAGCACTCCTCGCCGGCACGGTGCTGGGTGTTCGCAGGAGTGCGAAGACTGGCATGCCCTCCGCGGAAGTGCTGAAGCGGGCGAGCGAACGCGCGCGTCAGCTCGAAGCCGCAGAGAAGGCCAAAGGCCGATCTCCCCAGATTGGAGGTCGCGGCACCCCACGTTAGGCCACCCGTACTCAAGCGCCGCGCGTTGACGGATACTGCCGCCGACGCACCATGGACCTTCTCGAACGCCACGCACAGCTCGAAGAACTGGCACGACACCTCCGCGAGGCAGGGGCGACGGCCGGCAAGATCGTGTTCGTGAGTGGCGAAGCCGGCGTCGGCAAGAGTGCACTGGTGGAACAGTTCGCGCGGCACGCAGCACGCACCGCGCGCGTGTTGTGGGGCCATTCCGATGCCCTGCAAACCTCTCGCGTTCTGGGGCCGGTCAATGAGCTGATCGCCGGGCTCTCACTGCTGCCGGGAGCCTCTCGCGGGGCCGACCTGTCCCGCGAGCAGCTCTTCTCGCGTCTGCTGGAGCGGCTCTCGCCACCCAATCCGCCCACCCTCGTGGTGCTTGAAGATCTGCATTGGGCCGACGAAGCAACGCTCGACTTCGTGCGTTTTCTCGGGCGACGTATTCAGCGCACGCGCTGCCTGATGCTTGCGACGTATCGTGACGATGAGCTGACGCCGACGCATCTCCTGCGCGGCGTGCTCGGAGAGTTGACCGGGCAGCACGCGGCACGCATGCGGCTGCCCGCTCTTTCTCTTACCGCCATCGAACAGCTCGCGCGTGGCACGCGTCGCGACCCCAACCAGGTTTATCGCGTGACCGGCGGCAATCCGTTCTTCGTGCGCGAGATCCTGTCCGCGCCCGCGGACTCCGTTCCCGAGACCGTGAGGGACGCCGTGCTTGCGCGCCTCATGCCCTGCTCTCCTGGCGCACGTGAGCTGGCCGAGTTCGTGTCACTGCTTCCCGGCAGAACCGAGTCGAGGCTCATGCGGGACATCCTTGGCGACGTACGCGCCGCCGCAGATGAGGCAGTCGCGCGCGGGCTCCTGCAGCATCACGACGAGGCGCTCGCCTTTCGCCACGAGCTGGGCCGGCTCGCAGTTGAAAGCACTATCCCGCGCGGACGCGCTCAGGTGCTCCACCAGAGCATTCTCCGTTGCCTCATCGAGCACGATGCGGATCTCTCGCAACTCGTGCATCACGCCTCGCATGCACAGGACGTGGAAGCATTGCTCGAATATGCGCCGCGAGCTGCGCAGCAGGCCGCGCGCGCTGGCGCTCATCGAGAGGCCGCTGCGCATCTTGCCACTGCCCTGCGTTGTGCGGACTCACTGCGCGCGCCGGAACGTGCCCGGCTCTTTGAGTTGCATGCCGCTGAATGCGACGTGACGAATGAAGGCACGGCCTCCCTCGGCTCGGCGACCCAGGCGCTGGCGCTCTGGCGGGAGCTGGGTGACGTCGCGGCGCAGGCTCGCGTGCTGCTGCTGTTCGGGCGCCTGTATTGGAAGTCCGGACAGAAAGCACTCGCCGATCGGCACGTGGCCGAGGCCATCACGCTGCTGGAAACCCTCTCTCCATCGGTCGACCTTGCCATGGCGTACAGCGCCCGCGCGCGGCTGGCGATGGCTAGCGACCATATGCAGGAAACGCTGGAATTCGGGCAGCGTGCGCTCGAGCTCGCGGCGCAGTTCGACGACCCCGGCGTGCGGGCGCACGCGCTCAATAACATGGGCTCCGCGCTCATGATCTCAGGTAGCGCGGCGGGGCTGTCGCAGCTCGAACAGAGTCTTGCCGTCGCCCTCGAGCACAATCTCCACGAACATGCCGGGCGTGCGTACGCCAACATCGTGAGTATTTCGGTGCGCCAGCATCTTTCGGAGGCGCCCGCGCGCTACGTGCCCGAGGGCATCGAGTACTGCGAAGTACACGAGGTTCAGGACTGCCTCTCCTACATTCGCGCCTATGCCGCGCACTTCGCGCTCAACTGCGGTGAATGGGACAAGGCCGCCCGGCTCGCGGCGGATCTGATCGAGCATCACGCGCTCGCAATCGCGCAGAGAGTCCCGGCCCTCGTGGCGCTGGCCCTCGTTCGGGCACGGCGCGGCGACCCAGGAGTCGATCCGCTTCTCGATGAAGCCTTGCAGCTCGCGCTGCCAACCGGGGAATTGCAACGCATCGGGCGTGTGGCAGCGGCTCGCGCCGAAGTCGCCTGGTATCGCGGCGACCCGCAGCGCGTCGCGGAAGAAGTGGCCATCGGCATGAAGGCCTCTGCAGGCAGTCAGGATCAGTGGATTCAGGGCGAGCTCCTGTACTGGGGCCGCCGCGTCGACCCTGCCCTGCCCGGGGCGGCAGAGGTCGCCGAACCGTATGGCTTGATGATCGCGGGAGACTGGACAAGTGCGGCCGAGGCCTGGCAGCAACGCAATGCGCCCTACGAGCGCGCGCTCACGCTGGCGGATGGCCCCGAAGAAGCGCTTCGCGAGTCACTCGTGATCCTGGAGCAGCTTGGCGCTGGCCCACTGGCCGCGATCGTGCGGCAGCGGTTGCGCGAGCTCGGAGCGCGCGGAATTCCGCGCGGACCGCGGGCTTCCACGCGTGAGAATCCCGCGGGGCTCACGTCGCGCGAAGTCCAGGTGCTGGCGCTGCTGGTGCAGGGTCACACCAACAACGAGCTCGCTCACCGCCTGCACGTTTCAGCGAAGACGGTCGATCATCACGTCTCTTCCATCCTGCAGAAACTCGACGTTCACTCCCGCACCGAGGCCGTTGCTGCCGCACACGGCCTCGGGCTGGTGAGAACCGACTAGGGCTGTGCAGGCCATCGGTCTTGGGCCACTTTGATGGGCTGCCGCGCCTTGTCGCGGTAGTAGCTCGTCAGCTCTGGCGCGTTCACGTCCGCGACTGCGCGGGCAATCGCCTGATCCATGCAGCGACGTGTCTGCTGGGCCGGGCCCAGCGCGCGGGCGTTCACCCGGTCGCAAACTCGCCCGGCCGCGGATTTGATCCGCGTGTACAGCACAGCCGCGCCAGTATTGCGGGTCAGGTCGAGATCAGCGAAATTCACGTGGCGCTGCACCACCTCCCCGGCCTCTGCCGCAACGGCGCTGGCGTTCAGCGAGCCGAGGAGCATCACCAGCAGCGTGCACGGGACGACGACGGTTTTCATCTTCGTAAAGCGGGGCATGGCGCTCACCTTCTTGTGTCGTCCGGACCCTTTCCGGACGCCCGATAAGCTATGCCTCCCCGTCTTTTCCCGAAGCGGGGAACCCACCCATTTTTCGCTCGAAGGGTCCTCAGATCAGGGCCTCGCCTCCCCGACACTGGCCCTTCACGGTTGACGAAAGCGCCGAATCACGCAAGTCTGCGGGATGCAGAGAACTGTGTTTGCGAGCGCCAAGAAGCGCCTGTGGCCGGCCGGCATGGTGCTCCTGGCGGCCGTCGTCGCCGTCCTGGCGTGGGTGAGCCGGATGAATGCGTCGCGGACCCCTCGAGTGCTGCGACTGCCGGATCGAACGGAAGCGTTCTTCCTCACCGACACCCGTGTCGAGCCCGCACCCGCCTATCCGCATTCCCGCGAGATCAGAGTGGATGGTGACGTGTTCATCCGCACACCCGCCGCAGCTGCGCCACTGATCGTGCGCACGCGCCTGCTGGTGCTCACCGTCAGCGGCGACTCGGCACTGCGCATCACGGGATATTCGAAGCAGACCGGAGAGCAGGTCGAAGTGCTTCACGGGCACGTGGAAGCCCGCAAGAGCTACCCATCCAACGACAGCACGCCCGATATGCTGATCGATGGCGAGATGTCGATGATCAATCGCACGATCGACCTGATGGAGAAGGAAACCTTCGACACCGCGACACTGCGGGTCTGGAGCGAGCAGCTGATGGCCGCAGCCACGAGCTCGCCGCCCACATAACGATTCTCGATCCGGCGATGCGTACTTGTTCTAACCGGGCGAAACGCCGCGCCCTAGAATCTCCGCGCATGTTCTCGCAAACGCCATCATTGGAGCCGAGCGACACCGGCGCGACCAGCGTCGGCAGCGCGGAGCCTTCCGTTGCCACCGTGACACCCGCGCTGGACTCCGCCGCCCTCGACCTCCTCTTTCGCGAGGCGCGCTCGACCCAAACGTTTCTTGCGACGCCGGTTGCGAGCGAGACGCTGCGCGAGCTGTACCAGCTCGTGAAGTGGACGCCCACCGGATTCAACTCTCAACCGGCACGTTTTCGGTTCGTGCAGTCGCCGGAGGCGAAGGAACGACTGGTGCCGGCACTGTCCTCGAGCAATCGCGACAAGGTTCTGGCAGCGCCCGTGACGGTGATCGTCGCTCACGACACGCGCTTCTACGACCGGCTGCCGCAGCTCTTCCCGGCCTACGATGCGCGCCCACTCTTTGAGAACACGCCGGCTTTCGCCGAGTCGACCGCGCGGCACAACGCCACGCTGCAAGCCGCATTTCTCATTCTTGCCGCACGTGCCCTCGGCCTCGAGGCGGGACCCATGTCGGGCTTCAAGCCTGAAGAAGTCGAGCGCCGTTTCTTTGCAGACGGGCGCCATCGCGTAACGCTACTGGTGAATCTCGGCTACGGCGATCAATCGCGGGTACGCTCGCGCGGCGTGCGCCTCGACTTCGAGGATGTAGCACAGATCCTCTAACGCCTGCCGGCGTCACTCCCCTGCGCATCCAGCGCGGTACGCAGGCACGTGTGAGCTTCCGACGCGCGTTGTGACTCGCTGCGCTGATCCTGTTCAACCAACGCCGTGCCAGCGCCGTTGCGCGTTTCACCGGACACGCCTGCAAGCGCAGCCGCGACCGGAATCAACCCGAGCATGGCCGCTTCGAACCAGATTTCGCTTTTCATGACGGCTGCTTCGTGAGGGACGGAGCGTGCATTGCGCCACAACCCGCCCGCCGCGAGAACGAACCGTTTGTGATGCTTCATAACCGCCGGCACTGTGACCGCTTTGTAACCGGGCTCGCGGGCACAGCGCGCCCTGCGCAATAGACACCACGACGCTTTCCGCCGTTGTTGGTTACGCAGCAGAGCGCGTGAGGCGCAAGGCAGGCGAGGCGCAAGCCGCCAGATCTGGGCTGGCACACATTCTGCAGAACTTCCCCGACGATAGATCCTGCCAGCGTCAGTCAAGGAGTCTTCCATGTCGGCCGATCCCAAGTTTTCCACAACGCTCAGCCCGAGCACCGTCGCTTTCGTCGAGCAGGTGAAAACCGACGCTGCGCTCGCCTTCGAGGTCTTTCGCGACACCCGCACGCTCACGGCAAACGGCACGGTGAGCTTCACCGAACGGGTGCCCGGCGAAGACAAGCTCGTGTCGGTGGCCTACCCCGGCCCCTGGAAGCGCAACAAAACGCTCGAGGCCGGCGTCATCGGCTTCGACGGAACCGTCTACCAGGGCGAGCCGCGAGGCGACCGGTGGCTGAAGCTTTTCTCGCAGCACCCGGACATCACCACGATCTCGCACTTCCACACGCCTTACCTTGCCGCGTACGCGCAAACGCATCGCACGTTCCACATCACGTACGTTCCGCCGCAGCGCTCGGCGCTCGTCCGCGACCTGCCGGTGTACATCGATCGCCGCCAGTCGCAGGAAGACTTCATTCTCGACCAGCTCCGCATCAATGCAAACGTGCCCGCGATCCTCGAAGCGAACGGCGGTAGCACCGCATGGGGCAAGGAGGGTCTGCGCAAGACCGCGGAGTTCATCCTGCTGCTCGAGGAAGGCGCCCAGGTGCAGCACCTCGCCACCACGATCGGTGGCTCGCGCGAATACGGCCCGGGCGTGCTCGCGCTTCAATGGAAACGCCGTAACTGGGTTGGCAAAGCCAAGGAGCTCGGACTCCTGACCGCGGTCGACTGAACTGCCTCACACACTGGTGCGCAACGCCGGCCGCCCACGGGCCGGCAGCTTGCACCGCGCGGCGCAGGCGGCTGTTGAGGCAGCCTGCGCCCCTTGATTCCTCAGGCCTGCTTCTTCAACGCCGCCGCATCTGCACCCTGACTCTGCACGGTCGCGGCCGCAGTAGATCGCCCGCGCACCAGCGGCAACACTTCCTCACCGATGCGTAGCGCTTCCTCCAGCGCAGGAGTGCTGGAGAGAATGAATCCCCGCACACCCATCTGGATGAACTTGTCGATCCGCTCCGCCGCCTGTTCGTAGCTGCCCACGAACCCAAGCGGCGACCCTTGGCTGCCAAGCGTGCCGAAGCCTGCCCACAGATCCTCTACGATGAGGTCTTCAACAGTCTGCCCGCGCTTCGGCGGCGGACGCCATGAGCCCACGGCATCGCCACGGCCATTTTCGCGCTGCTTCTTTTCCTGAGCATCCCAATCGACGCCTGCCCAGGCGCGCCGCACTTCGGCCCAGGCTTCCTCCGGCGTACGCCGTGCAATGATGTTGAAGCGCACCGCCGGCTTCACGTCGCGCCCATCCTTCGAGGCGAGCTCCTTCACCCGCGCAAACTTCTTCAGGAGATTCGCTTCAGGCTCGAGGTGCGAAAGATCGTAGTCCGCGTGCTTCGCCTGCGCGGCGAGCGCCACGTCCGAGGACCCCACGAAATACAGCTCCGGATAGCGCTGGCCGGCGAGCGGCACCGGCAGTCCGGCATCCTGGGTCTTGAAGAACTTGCCGTCATAGCTGAACGGACCGCCGTTCCACACACCTTTCAGGACATCGAGAAATTCCACGGTGCGCGTGTAACGGTCGTCGTGCGCGATGCGATCGCCCCACCACAACTGCCGCGGCCCGCCGCCACCCGTGATGATGTTGAAGAGCAGACGCCCGCCGGACAGGCGCTGCAGGCTCGCGGACGCCTTCGCCGCGTAAAGCGGATCGAACCACATGGGCTGATACGCCACCATGAAGCGCAATGTCTTCGTGTGCCGCGCCACCGAAGCCGCAATGACCCACGGGTCTTCGGAATCGGGAAACGATGGAATCAGCGCCCCATCGAAGCCCGAGATCTCCGCCGCCTTCGCGACCTCGAGCAGATAGTCGTGATACGGCGCGCCGTCCGGCTCGCCTTTGATCAATCCAGGGGTTTGATTCCCTTCGACGAGCGGCCCCCACGTGCCGCGCGTGTAGTAAGGCTTGGCAAGATCGCTCTTGCAACCATGCACCGGGATCCGCCAATGGAACTGCAACATGACTGTACCTCTGAAAATGCCGGATCAGGCGGCGCGATTTGCGAGCTCTGCGGTGCGCACACGCAGCCGCGGCAACAAGTGCTCACCGAGCGCGTACGCTTCTTCGAGATGTGGATTGGCGGACAGCACGAACGTGGACACACCCGCGCCCGCGTACTCGGTGAGCTGCCCCGCGAGCGTGTCGTACCCCCCGACGAGTCCCGCCGCCGGGCCCGGGCGAACCAAACCGAACCCATTCCACAGGTTGCCGGTGCCCACCAACTCGTCAAAGCTGCGCGTTGCAATGTGCTCATCCGATCCGCTGATCGACACCGTGTGACGGGACGCCTCCTCCCACCGGTCGCGAATCACTCGCCAGGCTTCCTCGTCAGCGTGGCGAGCAACGACGTCCGTCTCGATGCCGTAGCGCAGCTTCCGGCCGTGCTCAGCGGCGAGGCCATCGAGATGCGCGATCTGGTTGCGGATGACGTGGAGCGGCGCCACCGGCAGCACCAACACATCTGCATGGCGTGCCGCCAACGCAAACTCCGCCTCGCTCGTGCCGGAGATGTACACGGTGGGCAGAGTCTCTCCGCCAAGTGAAGGGGGAAATCCGCCGTTCTCCACTTCGTAGAAACGACCCTTGTAGGTGAACGGACCCTTGTTCCAGAACCCGTCCGCCACGTCGAGAAACTCACTCGTTCGCGCGACCTGATCCGCCACACTCCAGCGCAGGCCCTGCCCGTGCCACGCGCGCGCGCTCGGCTCTTCCGTGATGAAGTTCCAGGCCAGACGCCCACGGGTCAGCCGCTGAAAGCTGTTCGCGATCTTCGCGGTGTAGACGGCTGATAGCAGCGGCGTCCACAGCGAAGCGATGAACTTCAGGCGCCGCACCTCACGGGCGAGCGCGCTCGCGACGATCTGGGGCTCCTCGCCCGCGCGACTCTGTGGAATCCACAGCCCTTCGAAGCCGCTCAACTCGGCGGCACGCGCAATCTGCGACAGGTGGTCGAAGTAGTTGTAGCCATCGCGCCCGCCCGTGCGCGCGAAGCGATTCGGATGCGGCGTCACGGCGGAATAATCTCCGCGATGCCATTGCGCAGAACGCAATGCCGAACCGTCACCGTCCACCGGCAGTCGCCAGAATATTTCAGTTGTCATGCGCAGAATCCTCTAACGCTCGTAGGCGGCCTGGCGCCAGCGCAGCAACCGCCGGCTCACCAGGAGGGAAAGCTGATGAATCGAGAAACCCAGAATGGCGATGAACACGAGGCAGATGACCACGGTGTCCATGCGCGCCGCCATCTGCCCGCGCTCCATGATCGTGCCGAGCCCCGGCCCAACGAGGAACAGCAGCTCGACAGCGATAGTCGAGAGCCATGCGAATGCGATTGCATGCTGAACGCCCGTGCAGATCGACGGCAGTGCCGCCGGAACGCGGATGTAGCGGAAGATGCTCACGCGGCTCAGCGTCAGCGCGCGGCCCACATCGATGAGACGGCGATCGACCGAGTGCAGACCCTCGTACGTGTTGAGCACCATCACCTCGAATACCGAGAGGCTCACCACCAGCAGCTTCGACAGCTCGGTGTTACCGAACCACAGCACGATCAGCGGGATCAGCGCCACGTTCGGCACGTGGCGCATCGCGTGGAACAGCGGGCTGAACAGCGCATCGAAGAAGCGCGAGAAACCCATCAGCAGGGCTAGCGTGAATCCGGCAACGCCGCCGATCAGCAGCCCTTTCATGGCGGTGGAAAGGCTGGCCAGCACCTGCAGCGGCAGCTCACCGGATGAAAGCAGCTCGAGAAAGCTGTGCCACACATCGCTCAGCGGCACGAACGCAAAGGCGTACTCGGCTCCCTGCTGGGACATGAGCTGCCAGGCCACGGCAAGGAGTACCGGGAGAACCAGGGCCTTCAACACGTTCCGTGCAGCGAGCGAGGTCATGCGGGCCGCCAGTGCATGAAGTGACGCTCCGCGAGCTTGATCACGCTATCGAGGGTGAAACCGACGAGGCCGATGACCCCGATCCCGACCATCACGACATCCATGCGGAACATCTCGCGCGCGAACTGGATCATCTGCCCGATGCCGGATTCCGAGGCGAGCAGCTCCGCCACCACCAGCGTGCCCCACGAGCGGCCGAGCGCAAGCCGGAATCCGGTAATGAGCTCCGGTGTCGCGGCCGGCAGCAGAACGCGTCGAAACAGAGTGAGGCGCGGCAAGCGGTACGCGCGAGCCACATCGATATAGTGGGCCGGCAGGCCTTTCACGCCCTGATAGGCCGCCAGCGCAATCGGGAAGAACGCGGCCTTGACGATGATGAGCACTTTGAAAGTCTCGCCAATGCCGAAAATGAGGATGAACACCGGGATCAGCGCCACGGCCGGCACCTGGCGCACCAGGTTGAAGAGCGGCCGTGTGTAGCTCTCGAACGCAGCGAACACAGCCATGAGGAGACCGAAGATCAGCCCGGCGACGGCGCCGATGCTCACACCCAACGCCAGCCGCTGCAGACTGATGGTGAGGTGCATCTTCAGCTCGTCGGTCTGCAGCAGTTCCCAGAAGGACTGCGCGACGCGCAGGGGCGGCACCAGGAGCTCCGGCGGGAAGATGTGCCGCTGCGTGACCCAGAACCACACGCCAATGAGGAGCGCGAACGGTACGGCTGGCTTCAGCCCACGCGCGACTCGACGATAGAGGAATGGGGTGCTCATGGTTCAGTGCGGATTCGGTCAGAGGCTGTTTGCAGAAGCCGTGCCAGCGGCAACGTCGCGCCCTGCCCGGCCAGCCGCTGCGTATCCCATTGAGTTCGCAAGCTAATCGCCCTGCGCCGCGGCAAGTGTCGCCACTGTCGCCGGGGCAGCCGCACGGCGCAGGTGTTGCGCGCCCAACAGTGGATGCGCGTCACTGCTGGAATCGCCACCGCCCGACGTACTCGCGCCTGTCGGAATTCCGGTAACGCTCGACTCGTACGCCCGATAGAGCGCCGCATAGGCCCCGGCGTTGGACATGAGCTGCCCATGCGTACCGAGCTCGACGAGGCTGCCATGACGAATCACCGCGATCCGGTCGGCATCGCGGATCGTCGCCAGCCGGTGCGCGATGATGATCGCCGTGCGGCCCTCGCAAAGGCGACGCAGGGCGCGTTGAATGCGCCGCTCCGTCTGCACGTCCACCGCGGAGGTCGCTTCATCGAGGACGAGCACCGAGGGATTGGCGACGTAAGCCCTTACCAGGCAGACGAGTTGACGCTGGCCATGACTCAGATGCGCGCCGAGCGGGCCCACTTCCGTGTCGTAGGCGCTTGGCAGGCGCGCAATCACTTCGTCCGCACCGAGCTCGCGTGCGGCCGCGATCAACTCCTCTGCCGTGGCGTCGGGCTTCGCGATGCGAATGTTGTCCAGCACGCTGCCGCTGAAGAGCACGTTGTCCTGCAGAACCACGCCGACGTAGCGGCGCAGCTCGTGCTGGCGCAGATCGCGTACGTCCCGCCCATCCAGCAGCACGGCGCCGCTCTGCACGTCGTAGAACCGTGTGAGAAGTTGCACGAGCGTGCTTTTTCCGTGGCCTGTCGGACCGACGATCGCGAGTACCTCTCCGGCCGGAATGCGCAGGTCGAGATCCCGAATCACCGGCACGGTTGCATCCGCGGCGTACGAGAAGACCACGTTGCGGAATTCCACGTCGCCGCGCACTGAGTCGAGTGGCGCGGCCTCTGCACGGTCCGCGATCTCGGGTACCGTATCCAGCAGCAGAAAGATGCGCTGCGCGGAGGCAGTGCCGTTGGCATAGCGCTCCAGCAGATCGCTCAACTCCTGCAGCGGCCCAAGGAACAGCTGCACATAGAACAGGCTCGCCGCCACTTGCCCAAACGTGACCGTGCCTCGCGCAATCTCATGCGCGCCCACCGCAAGCAAGACTCCGATGCCCACCGTCGTCAGGACAGCCGAGAAAGGCGCAAACCATCCGGAGGTCACGTGGCCGCGCACGAGTGAGCGCACGAAATCGCCCAGCAGCACGCGATACCGCGCGAGATTGGTCTGCTCCTGCACCGTCTGCTTGATGACGCGGACACCCGCAACCGTCTCGACCAGATGAGCCGTAAAACGGGCGCGATTCTCCGCAACCCGTGCATAGTTGCGCTGTGAGACGCGCTTGAAGATGAGGCTCGCGCCCACGAGAAGCGGCACGATTCCCGCCAGGCTCAGAAAGAGCGGTGGCGCGATCGCCCACAGCAGCACACCCGCAAGCACACAACGAAAGATCGCAGACAGCAGCTCGGGCGGACCCTGAATCAGCAGGGATTCCAGCGCATCCACGTCCCGGTCCACGCGGGAGATGATGCGGCCGGCCTTCGCGCGGTCGAAGTAGCGCACGCTCAGCCACTGGACGTGTGAGAACAATCGCGTGCGCAGCATGTTGAGTACGCGGATGGCGGCAGAGCCGGACAGATATTGCGAGACACCGGCGATCCCGAAACGCGCCATCCACGTGAGCAGCAGGCCCACGAGCGCCCACTCGACCACCGACGTGTTCACGGACAGCGTGCCCGCCGCATCCGCCACGAAGCCCTTGTCGATGACCTGCCTGAAGAACCAAGGGCGCAGAAAAATGACGCCTGCGAGGATCAGCTCGAGAAAGATGACCGCGAACACCTGGCGGCGCACCGGCCGCAGCAACGGCACCAGCCGCCAGAACATCCCGCGATCGAGCTTCTCTTGCGCGAGCAGCTGCTCGAGCTCGATATCGGACAGCACTCGCAGGCGCGAGCCGCGACTAGTCATGCGCGATCCCCATGAGCTCGCGATACTCGTGACTCGTCTCGACCAGCCGGGCGTGCGTCCCCTGTGACACGATGCGCCCACCCGTGAGCACCGCGACACGGTCTGCGAGAAGGATCGTCGACAGACGGCTCGTGATGAGCAACAGCGTGATGCCGTTGCCCTCCTGATGCTCTTGGCGGTGCCGCAGGTTGCGGATGTTCTCGAGAATACTGCGCTCGGTCACCGCGTCGAGCGCGCTGGTGGCATCGTCCAGAACGAGCAAAGCGGGCCGTGCGAGCAGCGCGCGTGCGAGGCACAGGCGCTGGCGCTGGCCGCCGGAGAGCGTGACTCCGCGATCGCCCAGCCGTGTCTCGAAGCCCTGCGGCAAACCGGCAAGCACATCTTCCGCCGAGGCCTGGCGCAGCGCCCAGCGAAGATCATCTTCCGTCGCATGCGGGGCTGCGAGCCGCAGATTCGCAGCCAGGGTATCGGAGAAGAGGAAGCCCTCCTGCGGCACCACGTGCACACGCTTGCGCAGCGAGTCGAGATCGAGCGCGCGAACGTCGTGCCATCCAGCGTGATCCGAGCCGATGCGAACTTCGCCCTGGTCCACGTCGATGAGCCGCGGCAGCAGGCTTCCGAATGTGCTCTTGCCCGAACCCGTGGCGCCGACCAGCGCCACCGCTTCGCGCGGCGCGATGCGCAGCGAGCAGCTCTCCAGCGCGGGATTTCCGCCGATCACCGGCGCAACGCGCACGTTGTCCACATGCGCGCCCAGCGTTCCGCCCGGCGCCGCGTTGCGGCCGGAGTGAATCGTCGCGCGCGCATCGAGGAGCTCCCAGATGCGGCCGGCCGAGGAGCGTGCATCCGCAAAGGTCTGCATGATCCTGCCGATACCTTCGATGCGGAGCACGAGAATGTTGACAGCAAGCAGTGCGGCCACGAGCTCGCCGAAATTCAGCTGCGCGTTCGCGACCAGGTGCGCGCCGTACCCCAGAACCCACACCTGCCCGCTCGCGACCACCAGCTGCGGCAGCGGAATCCTCGAGCTCGCATAGGCCAGCGCGGCGAGCGCCTGATTCACGAACACCGCGACCTGAGACTCGAACCGCGCGATCCGCGCAGGCTCCTGAGCGAAGGCCTTGATGACCCGCACGCCGTAGATGCCCTCGGCGAGGTCCTGGTTGACCTTGTCGTAGGCCGCACCGACCTGCCTGTCGAGAGTCACCAGGTGATCGGTCTGGTGGACGAAGATCGCGATGCCCGCAATCGTCAGCACCAGCGGCACGATGCCCAGCACCGGGTCGTACCAGAAGAGGAAGCCGACGCCCGCGACCACCGCGAACGAGGTGTCGACCACCTGACGCCAGAAGCTCGTCAACGCATCGCGCACCTTGTCCGCATCGCGCGTCGTGCGCGTCACCATCTCACCGGCGCCGTGTTTCCAGTGATACGTCAGATCGAGCGTCTGCACCTGGGTGAAGATCATCTCGCGCAGTGTGCTCAGCAGCTCCTGCTGAATGAGCAGGCCCAGGATCCCGGCCCCGTATTGAATGATCGCGCGGATGATGACGACCGCCGCAAGCACGCCCAACCAGTAGAGCGCCACGCTCGCATCGAATCCACCGCCCGGCGTCTTGACGACCGCGACGCCTCGCTGCACATCGTGCACGGCGCGGCCGATGAGCCACTGCTGCCAGGCCAGGCTCGCATTGACGGTTGCGTAGAGCGCGGCCACCTGCGCAAAGCGCCACGGCGTCCGTCGGTAGAGCGCCAGACAGCGCAGGAGGGGGTAAGCCTGGATGTTCAACGCGAAGCGAGGCGGCTGACGATGTGTTCCGGTTTGCTCACGGCCGTGCGCGTAGCCACGGGTTGCCAGTAGTCCGTCAGCTTCAGGTCACGCAGCGCCGTGGTCACGAAACGCGTGTCGAACCACTTGTCGACATCCACCGGGCGCGCAATGATTTTCTTGTCGAGCGCGATGGCGACCGTCTTGCGGTAGTGCTCGTACACGAGCTCGTTGAAGAGCGGCGACCACTTGTCCTTCCACGAGAAGTTGTCATCGTCGTAGGAGCGGCGGATCACGCTCTCCGGGCGCTCGCTCGCCGCAGCGACCTTGACCATCGCTTCGCGGTTCTGCGGCTGCGAGGCCCAGTGCGCCGCGCTCACATAGGCCGTCACCACGGTCTGCGTGAGCTGCGGGTAGCGATCGACGAAACTCTTCGAGACGAAGAGCTCGGTGCGGGGCCGCCAGTCGAGCGGCGCATCCTTCGTGGACCAGATGATCTGCCCGACGCCCTTCTCTTCCAGCAGGTAGGCATCGAGGGTGGTGAACAGCCCGTCGATGCGCTTCGCCGCCAGCGCCGCCATCCCGGCGGTCGGGTTCATGTTGTAGAGCTTGAAATCCTGGTATGCGAGGCGCTTCGAGTCGAGCAGCCGCAGGAGCGGCAGCTCCCACGGCCGCCCGCGATGCACGGCCAGCGTCTTGCCTTTGAGATCCTCCAGGGTCTTCGCCGTGGAGCCCTTCGGCACCACGAGGAACGCATCCGATCCGCCGACGCCGTTCGGCACGATGAGCCGCGTTTCAATGCCGCCGGCGTTCAGGATCGCCGACGGCAGATCACCGTATACCGCGAACTCCGTGCTGCCATTGGCGAACGCTTCGTTGATCATCGGGCCGGTGGCGGCATGCGCCGTGGCGAACCACTCGAGCTTGATGCCCTGCTGCGCCAGTTGCGTCTTCAACCAGCCCTGGTTGTCGAGAATGTAGGCGTAGCTGCTGAGTCGCAGTTGCGCCCCGCTGAAGGAGGCGCCACCCGCAAAGCGAATAGCTCCCGGCGCGGGCGTGTTCGCCAGACTCAGGCGCGGTGCCACAGCCCCCAACGCCAGCGAAGTGCCGAGATACTTCAGCAGCTCACGGCGACCCAAAGGAGACTTCGGTTGGCGGGAGCTCATCGGGGCTGCCTCACGCGGTCCGCAGATGTGGCCGCTGCTCGAGATCCGCGAGCGGCTGCGGATCGATCCAGGAACGCAGATCGAAGTTCGCGGCCAGGAAGTTCCACTTCAACAGGAAGTTCTTGAACTCCTCGAGGCCGGCGATCGAGCTCTCCGACAGGTCCGTGCCCAGATGCTGATGCACCTTGTCGCCGTACGCGAAGCGCACCCAGTTCTCGGTCCAGCCTGTTTCGCGCGCGATTTCGGTTACGGCCTCAGCGGGATGGTGACGTGCCCACTGCCCCACACCGACGACGCGCGCGAGGAACCGGCGCACGAGGTCTGGATGATCCCGTAGCGTGGAGGCATTCACCGTGAGCGGCCGCGGCGCGCAGTTGTTGATGCGCACGTGCGGGTCCGGATGGAATCCGAGATCCACTGCCACCTGCGCGCCGAGAAGATGCGCCGTCTCTGCGCCCCGCACGTCCTTCACGTAGATCGCATCGACTTCACCTTTGATGAGCGCGAGAGCAACTGCCGTGTAGCTGTGGGCACGGCGGCGACGCACGGACGTATCCGGCGCCTGCACGTTCGCCTCTGGCGTCTCGTGACGATTCGTCGGGACGTCTACCCATTCCGCATCCGAGTGGCCCAGGCCAGCGAGCTCGAGCGAGACGAGGAACGCGCGCAACGCGGAGGCGCGGGCCACATCTACACTCGGACGCTCGCTCGAGCGCTGCGGCAAGGCGAGCTTGCGGCCTTTCAGGTCTTTCGGCGATCGGATGCCGGATCCTGGCAGGCTCAGGATCGCCTGGTACTCATCGATCCACGAGATGCCGATGACACGCGTCTCCTGGCCGCGCGCGCGCGCCCAGATGGGCGGCACCGCCCCCCCCAGGCGAAAGGAGTGCGGCAGCGTGTGTTCAAAGTGCGAGGCCTGTTGCGCGGGGTCTTGGGACTCCTGCAGCGACTTCACCGCAATGCCGTCGCCGCCGAATTCATCGCGATACCAGCCGAGCTGCGCGGCGATGCCGAGCGGCGTCGGTATGCTGCACCGGGTGTACCAGAGGGCATCGGGTGCGGAAGCGGTTTTGTCCGTCGAGCTCATGGGTCTTCTCCTGGAATCACGTCTTCAGTACTTGAATGAAACCGCCACGCCGTAACTGCGTGGCAAGCCGTACACCTCGCGCGTCACGCCGGCCGAGGGCCCCGTGGCGAGCACCGAATACACCTTGTTGGTGATGTTGCTGACGTAAGCGGATCCTTCGAAGCGGCCGCCCGGCGTCTGGTAGCTCAGGCGCGCGTTGCCGAGCGCGTAGCCGTCCTGCCAGAGCGTCGGGTCGGTTTGATTCACCGCGTTGAAGTACTGCCGCGTGCGATAGCTCCAGTCGGTGCGCAAGCTGAGAGCGCCGCCGGCCTGCAGCGGATAACGGTATTCCGCATCCAGAGTCTGGGAGTATTTCGGGGCGCGCGTGAACCGGTTGCCTTCCGCGTCGATCGCCTGACCCGACGCCGTCGAGGAATACTTCGTGTACTTCGTGTCGAGGTAGCCGAAACTGCCGCCTATGCGAAGATTTCGCGAGAGGTTGTAGGCCAGCTCGAGCTCCGCGCCGCGCGAATAGCCCGCGCCGGCGTTCTCCTGCACCTGGAGCGTGCTGTTGGTGCCCGGTACCGGGAGCAGCACGCCCACGATGATGTCCTTGTAGTCGTAGTCGAAGATTGCGGCGTTCGCGGTGAGCCGACCTTCGAGCCACTGGGTTTTCAGGCCGAGCTCGTAGGCGTTCAGCGTCTCGGGATTGATCGTGGTGATTGTGTTGGTCGGCGAAACCACGAAGCCGCCCGCCCGGAACCCATGCGAATAGCGCAGATAGAGGTTCGCGTTGTCGTTGATACGGAACTGAGGCGTGACGTCGTACGTGACCTCATTCCAGCTCTTCGATTGCGTCGAAAGAGTCGGCGCGTTCAGCGCGCTGACCCCGCCAGGCAGCCACCACTGCGCAATGCCGGTGAAGCTCGCAGTGGATGGAGCGGCCTGATACGACAGGTCGTAGTCCTTGCTCTCCACGCTGTAGCGCACGCCGCCCGTGATAGACCACTGATCCGTGAGGCGGTAAGTGCCATTCGCGAACGTCGCCCAGCTGTGCGTGGTCTGATCGAAATCCGTAATGTCGAAGCTGAACGGGCTCGAGCCTGTCGTATTCGTGCTCGAGGCACCGGGCACCTTGTCGCGCCGCTGCACGCTGCCGGAGAACAGAGATTCTTCGAAGTAATACGCGCCCAGGATCCAGTTGAAGCGATCGATTTTCGTTGATGCGAGGCGCAGCTCCTGCGTGTACTGCTCGCTGTTGGACACGGCACGCTGACGCGAGATGTCGAGCGCCACCGGCGAGCCGGTGAACAGCGTGCGGTCGCCTGAGTCGTATGCGGTGATCGATGTCAGCGTGTAGCCGTCCCCAAACTTCCAGTCGACGCGGGCATTGGCGCCATCGGAATCGAGCTGCTCACTCGCCTCGCCGGCCTGGGCAATCGATTCGCGACCCGAGAGCGGGCCCGCGTAGAGTGGATTGAACAGCGTAACCGTGGGGTCCAGCACGTAGAACGACGGCGACTTATCGCCATCGAGCTTGCGCTGATGCACGTTGAGCAACGCGGTGAGATCGGGCGAGATCTGGAACAACAGCTGGGCTCGCACGGCCTCGTCCGAGACGCCGCCATCTTTCTGGCTCGTCGCAAGGTTGTCGACCCAGCCATCGCGCTTCTCTTCGAAGAAGGCGATGCGCCCGGCGACGTGGTCCGTCAGCCCGCCGCCCACGCCCGCCTCGATGTTGTGCTCGTCGAACGACTCGAAGCTCACTCGGGCATACGCGTCCGGGTCGAACGTCGGCCGGCGCGAGACATAGTTGATGGCGCCGCCGGTCGTGTTCTTGCCCCACAGCGTGCCCTGCGGCCCGCGCAGCACCTCGACACGCTCGGTGTCGAACAGCGGGAAGCCCTGGATGTAGACGTTGTTGAGATAGACGTCGTCGTTATAGATGCCGATCGGGCTGACGGTTGACGCCGCCGTCTCGTTCGTGCCAATGCCGCGCAGGAACCAGCGCGGGCGGGTGCGCCCGTCGGTGGCTGAGGCCGAGGCATTCGGGATGAATTGCGTGATGTCGTTGGCGGTCTTGATCTCGTCCGCCTTCTGCAACGTGTCCGCGCCCAGCGCCGTAATCGCGAGCGGAACATCCTGCAG
>FTEO01000474.1_pt1 | contig 19423 bp, 15 predicted proteins | sample 1640211 | NCBI WGS metagenome assembly FTEO01 (sample SAMEA3914816, study PRJEB12502) | metagenome | biome: forest; material: soil | place: USA | collected 2011-09-16 | depth 0.3 m | reverse complement strand
CTTCCGGAGCTGGCCGGGTTACCGCTTCACGGTTGAGCATTCGGTCCATGTAGCCGACGGCAGCCGTGGGCGTGGCATCGGCCGGCAACTCGTCGAAGCGCTGTTTCCGCGGGCCGAAGCTCTTCGCAAGCACATCATGGTCGCCGGCATCGACGCCGCGAACACTGCATCCATCCGCTTTCACGAGCGCCTGCGTTTCGAGCGCGTGGGCCTGTTGCGCGAGGTGGGCTACAAATTCGGGCGCCGGCTCGATCTGGCCCTTCTGCAGCGGCGAGTGCTGCTGTCGTGACGGCCGCAAAACAACTTCCGGCGCGCGAGTTCCGTGCCGCGCTGGGGGCCTTCGCCACTGGCGTGACGATCGTGACAACGCACAGCGCGGACGGACACGACGTCGGCCTCACGGCGAACAGCTTCAATTCCGTCTCGCTCGATCCGCCCATGGTGCTGTGGAGCCTTTCGAAGAAGTCCAAGAGCCTGCAGGCGTTCGTCGAGAGTCCGCACTTCGCCGTGCACGTGTTGTCGTCGGCGCAGGAAGCGCTCTCACTGGTGTTCGCGACTCAGGGCGCGGACAAATTTGCGCGGCTCGCCCTCGAGCGCGGCGCCGGGGACGTGCCGCTGCTGCCGGAGTGTTCGGCGCGCTTCCAGTGCCGCACGGCGTTCAAGTACGAAGGCGGGGATCACATGATCTTCGTCGGCGAAGTGGAGTCGTTCGACCATTTCAATCGCCCACCGCTGGTATTTCATGGCGGTCGTTACGCCGTGGCGGTCGAGAAATCGCCGCCCGAAACCGGCCCGGGCGACGCGGCAGATCCGGTCAGCAGCTTTACGCGCGACTTTCTCGTCTATCTGCTCGGGCGCGCGCACTTTCAGCTGTTCATGCAGTTGCAACGCGACCTCGAGGGGCATGGCCTCAGCGAAGAACAGTGGTTCGTGCTCAGCATCCTCGGCGTCTCCGACAATCGCACGGTCGCGGATCTCGATAAAATGCTCTGGCACACGGGCAATCGGGTCAGCTACGATCTCGTTGCCAATCTGACCGCCGCCGGGTTCGCCAACCTCAGCGGCAGCTACGACCCCCAGGTCCGCGTCACGCTCACCGACCTCGGCAAGCGCACCGTGATCGAGCTGGTTGCCGCAGCGAAAGCCGCCGAGTCGCATGCCGAACGCAACCTCGGTTTCGCCGAGACGCAGCTCCTGAAACGCGCCTTGCGCAGCGTGATCCGTGACACCGATCCGGGTCCGGCGCCGCTGCTCACGACCCTGCACCCGGAATGAAACGCAGCGAGGCGGCGACGATACGGAGTTCACATATCGCGGCGCCGCGATCCATTACAATCATTACAATTCCCCTTGGCTTCCTGCGCACCAACACACACGCATAACCATGACTGCACCTGATGCCACGTCCCAGAAAGTCCGCCGCATCCTCAAGGATCACGGCCACCTCAGCGGCGACGCGAGTACCCTGCCTGCTGAGGCCGATCTCTATGAAGCCGGCATGACCTCGCACGCAAGTGTCAACGTCATGCTGGCGCTGGAGTCGGAGTTCGAAATCGAGTTTCCGGATCACATGCTGAACCGGAACGTGTTCGAGTCCATCGCCGCGATCAGCGCGGCTATCGGCGAGCTGCATGGCGTCTGACGCGCACAATGTCCTCCCGCCTTACGCAGATTGCCGGTCACCGCCGCCAATTCCTCACCGAGGGCTGGGAGCTTTGCGCGACCCCGCCCGGGGCGTTTGACGGCCCGGAGTCGCTCGCCCGGGGCCGCCCCGACTGGATCGCAACCGGCGCCCCCTCCACCGCGGCGGCCTGCCTGCGCTCCGCAGGACGCTGGAGCCTCGATTCGCCGGCCCGATCCTTCGACTCGGAGGACTGGTGGTTTCGAACCCGTTTCGCACGGCCTGAAGGCGGCCGCGAATCGCCGGTCGTGCTGGGCTTCGATGGACTGGCGACCGTCGCCGACGCGTGGCTGAACGGCCGGCCGATCCTCAGCAGCGACAACATGTTCATCGCTCACCGGTGCCCTGTGACCGATGAGCTCAGCGACGACAACGAGCTGCTCATTCGATTCCGCGCGCTCGATCCGTTTCTGGAGATGAAGCGGCCGCGCCCCAGGTGGCGCGCACCGATGATCCAGCACCAGCAGCTGCGCTGGCTCCGCACTACGCTTCTGGGCCGCACGCCAGGCTGGTCGCCGCCCGCGGCAGCGGTCGGGCCGTGGCGGCCGGTCTGGCTCGAAACCCAATCCCACTTTTCGATCGGCAGATTCGATCTGCGCACCCACGTGTCGCAGACAACCGGATCGGTCGAAGTCGCCTGTGAGATTGTGCCGCTCGGAACGTCACGAGCCATCGAGGCAGTAACGCTCTTCGTTGGCCAGGGCGCCTCGCATTCCTCACTGGTTCTCACGCGCGAAGGCGACGGCAGAACGTTCGTGGGCCGACTGCGCATTCCAGATGTCTCATTGTGGTGGCCGCATACTCATGGCGCGCCCGCTTTATACGATGCACGCCTGTGCGTTCGCGTCGGGCCAGGCGCGAGCGATGAATATGAAGCCCGGCTCGGGCGTATCGGATTCCGCACTATTTCGCTCGACACCCGCGACGGCGGCTTTGCCGTGCTCGTGAACGGTGTGCGGGTTTTCTGCCGCGGCGCGTGTTGGGTGCCGACAGATCCGGTGAGCCTTTCCGCAACGCGAGCACAATTGCAGCAGACGCTCGATCTGGTGGCCGCAGCGGGCATGAACATGCTGCGTGTCGGCGGCACCATGGTCTACGAGAGCGACGACTTTCTGGATCTCTGCGACGAGAAGGGCATCCTGCTATGGCAGGATTTCATGTTCGCGAACATGTCCTATCCGGATGACGATCCGGCATTTGTTCGATCCGTCGCGACCGAAGCGCATCAGCAGCTCGCCCGATTCGCAGGCAGGCCGTGCCTCACCATGCTCTGTGGCAACAGTGAAGGCGAACAGCAGGCTGCGATGTGGGGCGCGGCGCGAGAGCACTGGCCGCAGCCGCTCTTCGATCGCACTCTGGCGGAGCTGGCCCGCGAGCATTGCCCGGACGTGCCGTACTGGCCGTCGAGCGCGCACGGCGGCGCGTTCCCACACCAGGTGTGCGCCGGAACCAGCTCATATTATGGCGTGGGCGCATACCTGCGGCCCGTCGAAGACGCGCGCCGCTCGGAGGTTCGATTCGCGTCGGAATGCCTCGCCTTCGCAAACGTGCCGGAAGACACCGATCTTGCGCGAGTGCCCGGCGGGCTCTCGGTGCGGGTACACCATCCGGCGTGGAAAGCACGCGTGCCGCGGGACCTCGGCGCCGGCTGGGACTTCGACGACGTACGTGATTTCTACCTCCGCGCCCTTTTCCGCGAAGACCCGCTGACGCTGCGATACGGCGATCACGCGAGATATCTCGAATTGAGCCGCGTCGTTCCAGGCGAGATCATGGCAGCCACGTTTGGCGAGTGGCGCAGGGCACGCTCCGTCTGTGGAGGCGGCCTCGTCTGGTTTCTGCGCGACCTGTGGAGCGGCGCGGGCTGGGGCATCGTCGATAGCTCGGGCACCCCCAAGGCACCTTATTACTACCTGAGACACGCGTTGCAGCCGGTCCAGATCCAGATGAGCGACGAGGGACTGAATGGCCCCGCAGTGCATGTCCACAACGAGACGGCCGAATCGCTCGAGGCTACAGTCGTTGCACGCGCGTATCGCGAGGGCTTCCAGGTGATCTCGGAAGTCGCCCTTCCCGTCAGCGTGCCTGCACGCTCGTCAATCGAGCTCAGCATGGCCGCGCAGCTGCCCGGCTTCCTCGATCTCACCTACGCGTACCGGTTCGGACCGGCGTCACACGATCTCATCGTTGCCACGCTCCAGCAGTCCGGCAGTGAACCCATCAGCCGGGCCTTCTATTTTCCGTTGGGGCTTCCGTCCACTCGCCAGCGCGACGTCGGGCTCTCGGCACATGCAACGGTGCAGGCGGACGGCAGCCTGCTGGTGAACGTCAACACGGTCCGGTTTGCGCAATCGGTGTGCTTCGACGTTCCTGGCTTCATGCCCGACGATCAGTACTTCCACATGGAGCCCGGCTCACAACGCACCATCACGCTGCGCCGTTGTGCCGATGCACGCACGCCGCGAGGCTCGGTGCGTGCGTTGAACGCCGGAGCGGCGGCGAAGATCGAGGTTGCCGCCTGATGGCGAGCCCCTCGCGTGAACCGGCGCAGCCGCATTTCTTCGGCCACGAAGCCCGGCCCCTTTTCGGCTGGCTGCACCGGTCGCCGCAAGGCACGTCGCCGCGCCTCGGGCTCGTCGTCTGCAATCCGTTTGGTTACGAAGCAATCTGCAGCCACAGAAGCCTGAGGCACTTTGCGGATGCTTCGGCCGCGGCTGGCGTTCCGGCCTTGCGCTTCGATCAGGACGGCACGGGCGACTCCGCCGGGAGCGACCTGGACCCCGACCGGCTGGACGCGTGGCTCGACAGCATCCGGCGCGCCGCGGACCAACTGCGTTCACTCACGGGCGTAGAAAAAGTCGTGCTGTTCGGCGTTCGGCTCGGTGGCACTCTCGCCTTGCTCGCGTCTCAGGCAAGGCCTGACGTGGAAGGCGTGGTCGCCTTCGCGCCCGTCGTCAACGGAAGGATGTATCTGCGTGAGCTCCGCGCACTTCACGCTGCCTGCGCGCTGCAAGGAGCACCGAATCCCGACAAGGCGTCGACCGAAGACGTGCAGGAAGCGGTCGGCTTCGTCCTCACCTCGCAGACCCGTGAAGAGCTCGGCCGGCTCGATCTGCACTCGCTACCCACGCCGGTGCCGCCCCACGCGCTGATACTCGAACGCGACGACCTGAAGAGCGACGAACGCTTGCCGAACCGGCTTGCAGAGCTGGGATGCGCAGTGGAACGTCGCCGGGTGCCGGGCTACGTTCAGATGATGCTCGACCCCCACAACGCCGTGCCTCCACAGCAGGCAATCGACACGACTGTCGCATGGCTTGCCACGCTCGCCGCACAACTTGGCGCGTCGAGCCCGCGGCCGCAGCCTGCAACCGACACCGCGATGGCGGCACTCCGCCATGTCGCGCACCTTCACGAGGTGGCTGGCAGCGTTCTGGAGAGCGCGGTCATTCTCGATCCGCAGACACGCTTGTTCGGGGTCTTGAGCGCTCCCGCCACCACCGGCATCGAGTCAGCTCACCGCGAAGGCGTGCTATTTCTCAACTCCGGCTCCATTTATCGCGTTGGCCCGAATCGCATGTTCCTGCGGCTCGCGCGTGACTGGGCGGCTCGCGGATACTACGTCCTGCGGCTCGATATCTCCGGCATCGGCGACAGCCCACCGCGGCCCGGTGAATCGGAAAACCATGTCTACACCGAGCGCGCCAACGAGGATATCGCCGCGGCCGTCGCCTACCTGCGAAACACCGCCGGCTGCACGAACGTGAGCGCCGTCGGCCTGTGCTCCGGAGCGTACAACGCCTTCAAGTCGGCGCTGTATGGCTCGGGCATCGAGCACACGATTCTCGTGAACCCGCTGACGTTTTTCTGGAAGCCGGGAATGCCGCTCGACGCGCGAGAGTCGATGGCAGCCTCGGCCGGCCAGCGCGCGCTGAGCTCGCCGCTGGCGATGCTGAAACGCGCGCTCTCGAACCGGCGCGATTTTCTGTACGCGACCCGGCTTCTTTCGCACTACGTCGCCATAGGCGTGTCGCGTCTCGTGCGCGAGGTCGCCCGGCGCATGTTCATCGTCCTGCCCGCCGACCTCGGATCGGAACTGCTCACGCTGAGCCGCAAGCGCGTGCGGATTTCGTTTGTGTTCGGCGCGCGCGAGCCCGGCCTCGACCTGTTGCGCCTGCAGGGGGGCAGCGCGGTGGGCAAGCTGCTGCGCAAGGGCGCCCTGGAGATCTCGATCATCGAGAACACGGATCACACGTTCACGGCCGCCTGGGCGCAGCGGGCCATCTGCAGGCTGCTCGATGAAAAGCTCTCCGGCGCACGGGAGTTGCAGGCGTGAGCGCGGCCATGCCCTCTACCGTCGAGCGCACCGTGCGCGGCCACATTCCGTCACTCGATGGCATTCGTGGCATCGCCATCCTGTGGGTGGTGCTGCACAACGTGGACCTGCTGACCGTTCCGCAATCGCTCTCGACCCATGTCGTCGGCTTCATCGCAGATCGCGGCTACACCGGTGTGACGTTGTTCTTCGTGTTGTCCGGCTTCCTGATCACCGGCGCGCTGCTCGACAGCCAGAAAGCGGTGAACTACTACCAGGCCTTCTTCTGGCGGCGGTTCGTGCGGATTTTCCCGCTGTACTACATCGTGCTGATCATCGCGTTCGGCCTGGTGCCCCTGGTCGCCAGCCTTCCGGCCGAAACGCTCGCCAACTATCGCAACCAGATCTGGCTGTGGACCTATCTTTCCAACTGGTTCCAGCCATTCGGCTATTACGTTCACGGTTTTTCGCACTTCTGGTCGCTGGCAGTCGAAGAACAGTTCTATCTGCTGTGGCCGTTCGCCGTGCATCGGCTGTCGAAGCCAGGCGTCATCAAGCTCAGCTGCGCCGTCATCGCATTCGCTCTCATTTCACGCGTCGTGATCCGCGCGCTCGGTGCGGATGCCGAGGTCGTGTATGAATTCACGATCTGCCGCATGGATGCCCTGGCGTGCGGCGCGATCGTGGCTGCCATCACGCGCATGCCGGCCGTGATCGCGTGGATCGAACAATCTTCCCGGAAAGTGCTGCTCGCGACGGCCGGAGTGCTGCTGCTCGGCGCGGTGCTGACTCGCGCTTACGAGCGCACGGGCCTGAGCGGGCAGATTCTTGGCTACGGCATCCTGGCGGCGGGATTCGGCGCGCTGATCCTGCTGGCCGTCATGAGCGAGGCACACCGGTTCACACCCGTGAGCCGCGTCCTGAGCTGGGCGCCGCTGCGCATGTTCGGCAAATACAGTTACGGCATGTATGTATTTCACCGGCTCCTGCAGGGCTTGATAGGTGAGCGATTGCAGCGGGCGGTCGGAGCGGGCGGCAAGCCGGACGCATTCCACGATCTCGCCTACGTTCTGCTGTTTGGCCTGGTCACGTTTGCACTCGCGTTCCTGTCGTATCACGCGGTCGAGAAGCACTTCCTGCGGCTCAAGCGCCTCGTGGCCGTGCGTGCGACGACTCCAGAGCCCGCGTGATCGCAACGACCGAGACGCAGATCGCCGGACTGCGAACGCTGATCGTCACGCCGGCCGGCCGGCCGCGGATGACCGTCGTGATTCTTCACGGCTTCGCGATGGTGCCCGACGATCTCGCGCCGTTCGCGGCCACGCTGCAGCTCCCCGCGACATTCCTGTTTCCCCAGGCTCCGCATGCAGTCGCGCCCCGCGGCTTTGCGTGGTGGGAGGTCGACCAGGTCGCCCGGGACGAGAGCATCCGAAACGGACCGCGCGATCTCGCCAACGCGTTTCCGCCCGGTCGCCTGTCTGCGCGCGCCACGCTCCAGGCGCTGCTGCAGGAATTGCGCACACGGTTCCCGGACAACGTCCTGATTCTGGGTGGCTTCTCGCAAGGCGGCATGCTCTCGCTCGATACCATGCTGCAACCGAGCGCGGGAATTTCGGCACTGATACTGATGTCGTCATCACGGATTGCGCTAGAGGAGTGGCGCGGCAACCGCTCGCGCCTGCAGAATCTGCCGATTCTCGTGAGCCATGGCCGTGAGGATGCGGATCTGGCGTTCTCCGCTGGCGAAGCCCTGCGAGACTTCGTGGCCGAGGCGGGAGCCAGCGTCACCTGGGTTCCCTTCGACGGCGGCCATCAGACCCCCCTCGTCGTCTGGCGCCAGGTCAGAAAATTTCTTCAACGGTTGGCCCCTTCCGGGATCGGCCTCCAGCCGGGCGATTGACGAGATGCAAGACAGGCAAGAAGCCGCTCAATTCAGAGAAGCCGGAGTGAAGATCGAGCCGCTGCCGGGGGAGCAGGCGCTCGAGACGCTGTGGCGCGAGCTCGAGAAGCACGCGGAGCACTCGTTCTTCCTCTCATGGCCCTGGATCCGCACCTGGCTGGCTTGCCTGCCGGCCCACATCGCTCCCGTTCTGGTTACGGTCTCGGACGACGGCATGCTCGTTGCCGCGGGGCTCGTCGTGCGTCGAACCACGCGTCGGCTCGGCGTCATCACCTCGCGCAAGTGGATCCTGCACGCGACGGGGGATACGAAGATCGACCTGATCTTCATCGAACACAACAATCTGCTCGTGCGCAAAGGCTACGAGCAGAGAGCGTGGCGGCAGCTCGCGCAGTATCTGACTTCGATCCGGGACGAGTGGGACGAGCTATCGCTTTCCGGCGTGCCACCGCACATCCTCGACGCATGGGAAGGTTCGCCTCTCAAGGTGAGCCCTGCCATGGTGAGCCCTGCGCGCTTCGTGAACCTGCAGAATGTGCGCGATGCGGGCAACGCGTTTGCTTCGCTCCTGGGGCACCATACACGGCGGAACGTGAAGGCGACCTACCAGGCGCTCAGGCGCCGCGGCCCGATCGTCGCAGACGTTGCGCGCACCACCGCCGAAGCCCAGGAGTTCCTGAAACAGCTCACCGTGTACCACCGGCGGCGCTGGCAAGGGCGAAGCGCGGCGTTCGGCAATCCGTTCTTCGACCACTTCCACGAGCAGCTCGTCGCGCGCCACTTCGACGACGGCGCGATCCAGCTGTTCCGCGTGCGAGCAGGCCGTCACGTCGCCGGCCTGCTCTACAACTTCGTGCATCGCGGGCTCGTCTACAACTACCAGAACGGTTTCGACTACAGCCTCATCCATCGCAACGAGTCGCCCGGCATCCTGACCCACTCGCTGGCCATCGAGTACAATGCCGCGCAGGGCCATGTCTGCTACGACTTCATGGCCGGCGGGGGGCAGTACAAGCGGTCCCTTGCCTCCGACTCCCTTGACCTGTGGTGGGGCGCTGTTCAGTGCGACTGTCTCAAATTCAGGCTCGAACGGGTGCTGAAAGGCGGTTGGCGTACGCTCAGGCAGCGGCGGTTGCTCAAATCAGCGATTCAGGTCACAGATCGTGCGGCCCTGCTCCGTAAAAAATAGCATCTTGGAGCAGCCGCAATACGACTCGAGAACCGGGCGTCTGTCCAGCCGGCATGGGCCGATACGCCGCGGCATTTGAACTTAACTACACGCTCCCAACAGTGACGGGCTACCAACACAATGGCCACCTCCCAGGACAAAGTTCGAGTCATGGCAACCAAGGCTTCCACCGCGTCGCCGACCGACCTGATCTCGGCTACCCGCACGCTCGCCACCGAAGTGGCCGCCCTGCACGCCGCCGATGTCGACGCCAAGGCGCGTTTCCCCAACGAAGCCCTTGATGCGCTCCGTAGCGCCAAGGTGCTATCCGCTGCCGTGCCGAAGGAGCTGGGCGGCGGGGGCTACGGCATGCGAGAGCTGGCCGACACCTGCTCGGTGCTCTCCCAGAGCTGCGGCTCGAGCGGCATGGTGCTCGCCATGCATCACATTCAGGTCGCGTGCATAGCCCGGCATGCCACGCAGTCGGAACCGCTGCGCGCCTATCTGCGCGAGCTCGTCGAGCATCAATATCTGCTCGCCTCGATGACTTCCGAGGTCGGTACCTCCGGTGACACGCGCTCGAGCATCACCGCGGTCGAGCCCACGGGCGACGGGCGTTTCAAGCTGAACAAGAACGCCACCACGGGTTCTTATTGCCAGCACGCGGATGGCATTCTCGTGACCTGCCGCCGGGCGGCAGACGCGCCGAGCAGCGACCAGGTGCTCGTGCTGGTGCGCAAAGGCGACTACAAGCTCGAGCAGACAACCTCCTGGGACACCCTCGGGATGCGCGGCACCTGCAGCCCCGGCTTCAAGCTGGAGTCTTCGGGGCCGGACTGGCAGATCATCCCTGGCTCGTTCGCCGAATCCTCCGCGCAGACGATGGTGCCTTACTCGCACATCCTCTGGGCCTCGCTGTGGTGGGGCATCGCCGCCGACGCCGTGGCTCGCGCCGCTACCTACGTGCGCGGCGAGGCGCGAAAGAATCCAGGAACGGTTCCGCCGACTGCGCAGCGGCTTGCGGAAGTCTCCGTCCATCTGCAGTCGATGCGCCACAACTGGCTCTCGCTTGCCAACGAGTTCGATGCCCTGGAAGCGCGTTGCGCGCCGGGCGAGCTTTCGAGCGAGTTGCTCTCGATCGGCTGGGCGCTGAAGATGAACAACCTGAAGATCGGGTGTTCGGACATCGCGCCGCAGATCGTGCAGAGGGCACTGCAGATCGTCGGCATCCTCGGCTACAAGAACGACTCGAAGTTCAGCGTCGGCCGCCACCTGCGCGACACCCTCTCCGCTTCGCTGATGATCTCCAACGACCGCGTGGCCTCCAAGAGCGCCTCGATGCTGCTCGTGTTCAAGGACGATTGATCCGGCTCGCCGGCAAGCCCGCAAGCAGGCCCTCATCTACTGGAAGCAAATCTTATGTCCGCTCGATATGACCTGAAAGAATTCTACGACGGCCTCGTCAAGCACGGGCTGATCGTGCCGGTCGGCGTACCGGGAGCGTTCGGCCGCGGTGCCATGTTCGAGGACGTACTGGAGCGCTTCAATGCGCTCGTCACCCAGATATCGAAGCACGACGGCGCCGAAGTATTCACCTTTCCGCCCGTGATCGACCGCAAGATCCTCGAGAAAGTGCACTACCTCGACTCCTTCCCGCACCTGTGCGGCGCGGTGTTCAGCTTCTTCGGCAAGGATCAGCAGGCCCGACAGCTCGCCGAGAAAGCCAACTCCGGCGGACCCTGGGGCGAGATGCTGGGCATGACGGACGTCGTGATGAACCCTGCGGCCTGCTATCCCGTGTACCCGAGTTTCACGGGCACCGTGCCCGGCGCAGGCCGGCTCGTCACGATGCTCAATTGGGTCTATCGCCACGAGCCCTCGCCGGAGCCCACACGAATGCAGTCGTTCCGCGTGCGCGAGTTCGTGCGCGTCGGCACGCCCAGCCAGGTCGTCGAATGGCGCGACATGTGGCTGCAGCGGGGCCTCGACCTGCTGCATTCCCTGCAGCTGCCGGCGAAGTCCGACGTCGCCGCGGACCCCTTCTTCGGCCGCGGCGGCAAGATCCTCGCCGTCAACCAGAAGGAACAGAAGCTCAAGTTCGAAGTGCTGGTGCCCGTCATTTCCGAAGAGAATCCGACGGCCGTGTGTTCGTTCAATTTCCACCAGGAACACTTCGGCTCGACGTTCGCGATCCGCACGGAAGATGGCGCCGTGGCCAACACCGCCTGCCTCGGTTTCGGCCTCGAGCGAATCGTGATGGCGCTGTTCCAGGCGCATGGCTTCGACACGAAGGACTGGCCGAAAGACGTTCGACACCTGCTGTGGCCGTGAGCGGAAGACGACGGTGACCCGCGCCCGCGCACTCGAGCTCGACGCCGCCGCTTACACGCGCAGCCCCCTGCACGGGGACTCCTGCGTCTGGGTCGAAAAGAACTGCTACATCGACATCTGGATCGAGGTGCTGCACGCGCTCGGCCTCGAGCCGCGGGCGGCCCTGCCCTTCACGGTGGCAATCGACTTCGAGGGCGACCAGTGGACCTTCTTCAAGCCACCCCATGACGAGCTGCGCGAGCTCTACGGAATCGACGTTCAGGAAATGAATGTGTGGCGGCCGCTGATCGAGCACGCGGTGGAACATCTGCGCGCGGGCAAGATGATCAGCACGGAAGCCGATGCGTTCTGGCTGCCCGACACGCAGGGCACCGACTACCGGCGCACGCACACGAAGAGCACGATCGTGATCGCGGATCTCGACACCGACGCGAAGCGCCTCGGCTACTTTCACAATGCGTCGTACTACGAGCTGAGCGGCGAGGACTTCATCAAGACGTTCCGGCTCGACTCCGCTCCCGACCCGACCTACATGCCACTCTTCGCGGAGCTCGTGAGGACCGATCGCGTGGTAAAGCGGCCGCAGGCCGAGCTCCTCGATCGCTCGCGGGCGCTGCTGAAGAAACACCTGGAACGAAGGCCGTCGAGCAATCCGATCACGCGGTTCCGGACGCGCTTCGAACGCGATCTTCCGCAGATCCAGGAGCGCGGGCTTGCGTACTATCACGCGTGGGCCTTTGGCACCATCAGGCAGCTCGGCGCGGCCTCGGAGCTCGCGGCGATCCACCTGGACTGGCTCGTCGCCAATGGCGATGCGGCGCTGGCCGAGCCGGCGAGCGCGTTCCGGCGTATTGCCACGTCGAACAAGACGCTGATTCTGAAAGTCGCCCGCGCGGTGAATGCCCGCCGCCCGCTCGACGGCGCCGCACTATTCGATGAGATGGCCCAGGCTTGGGAAGCGGCGATGGCGCATCTCGCCTCGCAATTGGCCCGCTGATCGAGAACGCCGACTCCCGGGCTGCGGTTTCCCGCGTCCGGTCAGGTCAGCGCGCCGCCTAAATCGGGAATACCACCCGCTGCGATATCGCCCGGCAGAACGCTGAAGGCGCCCCATACAAGGCTGCGCGACACGCGTGCGCCTACGCGCAGCGCATGCGCGACGTGCCGCACACATGCCACGCTCCCCTTGACGAAGCGATTGCTGTAGCAATTGAGATGAATCAGGGGACGCTGCTCGGTCGCCCAGCGAATGTCGTCGGCCGAAGCCGTCGTGTAGTACTCGACGCAGCTCGCAGAGCGCGTTTCGAAGAGATGCTTCAACAAGAGGTAGTCGAGCACGCGGCCGGGCGCGTAGCGCGCCAGCGGCTCGAAGTAGGCTGTCTTGAGCAACACGACCATGCCATTCTGCGACAACGTCATCTGCGACGCCGCCAGCTCATCGCCCATGAAGAGCTGGTACACACAGGCCTGGCCGCGGGCGGCGAAGCTGTCGAGTACGCCCCGGTAGAACTTGCCGCAGTCGTTTCGCGGCTCCATCGCCGTATCGCCCGATTTCTTCCAGCCGGAGTGCTCGAGCTTCGAATGTTCGCGAATGGCCTTCGCCATCTCAGCCGGGCGTTCCAGCTTTACGAACCGCAGGTCCAGGCAGGCGGTACGCAGCCGATTCAGCGCGCCGCGGATGCTGCGCCTCAGATTTCTGGAGCGCGACTGCCAGTAGTCGTCGAACGATCCTTCGATCGATACGCGCACCGTGGTCTGGTGGCTTCGGTTCTCGACATGCGGGCCCTCATGAGAGGCCCCGACCGCGGCATAGAAAGGGTCGTGCGCATTGAGCTGCAGCAGCCATGCGGGGCCGGGCAATTGCGCAACCAGATCCCTCAGGTTGCTCGCAAGGTCCATCCGGTGCATTCCCAGGATCGGAGCAATAGGCGTGTGAGGCGTCATGAACGCGCGCCAGACTCCGAGCCCGCGATGCTCGAGCAGCAACGCACCTTCGACGCGGCGGTCCCTCTCCAGCAAGGCCACAGCCATGCGTCGCGAGGGCTCACCGAAGATATCGATGCACGGCGCGAGAAATCGCGCATCCAGCAGCGGGTGGCCGCCACCCACGGCCGCGTGGACATCCTGCCAGACGTCGTAGCATTCCTTGAAAGACCCCGGCTCGTGCAGGACGGTCCAACTCATTCTTTGATCTTCCCCTGACGCGGCGATCACAGGCGCCGACGATCGATATTGCCCGGGAGCGAGACTGGAAATTGCGACACCGATCACTCTTCCTGCGCTGCCACAGGCAGCGCGCACGACTCGGGCTGCAACTCAGCTGCGGGCCCGGCTGGCCTCGGCCTGGGGACCGCTGGCAACGCCATATTCCGAATGCTTGCCATAGTGCTCCTGCTCGAAAATGGCCACGGGCTCCCAGCCATTCAGAATGAAGCCGACCGAAGCCTGGTCGCTGATGCGCAAGAGCGCGTCGAGGACCGAGTCCTGCAGCGTGACGCCGGCCTGCACGACCATTGCCACCTGAGGCACGACATGCGCCAGCACGGGCGCCTCGCTGGAAACGAGCAGCGGGCCCGAATCGAACAACACAATGTCACTCGCGTAATCGGTGGTCAGCGCCGCGATGCGCCGGCTCATGGCCGAGCTCGCCAGCAGCTCAGTGGCCGTTTCATCGTAGGGTCCGGCGGGAATGACCTTGAGGCCCGGGATGTCGGTCGGAATGATGACGTCTTCCAGCGTGAGCCGGTCCTCGCGCAGCAGGTCCACCAGGCCCTTGCGATTCTCCAGGCCCAGCAGTCGCGTGAGACCGGACTTCGCAAGATCCGCATCGATCAGGATCACCGAGTAGTCGCGTTCGCGAGCGATGCTCAGGCCGAGGTTGAACGACGTGTATGTCTTGCCCTCGCCTGGCAACGAGCTCGTAATCATGATCAGGTTGGAGAATTTCGCGCGGGCCTGGGCGCTGTCGGTCGCGGCAGAGCCACGCAGCAGGTGGCGCTTGATCTCACGGTACTGGTCCCGATATCGCCAGGCTTCGGCGCCTTCGGGCAGCAGCCCACCCTCACGCAGAGCGGTCTGATCTATCGCAATCGGGGCCGCGACCAGTGGCCGGCGTTCCTGGGGACGCTCAGCCGGTTCGGCAGGCGCCGTCGCCGGCATCCGGGCTACGGGATTCGGGGTCGCGGCTTCCGGCGGGTTGCCGGTGCGGCCACCAGACCCGCCAGCCAGCTTGCTCTTCCTGAGGGCCGCTTCAATGATGCTCATGCCTCACTCCAGATGGAAAGCGAGGCGCATCGCGTGCGAGGCCTGCTGCGCAAAGATGATCGATATCGTGAACAACCCCAGCAGCGTGCTCGCGGCGAGCGCATATCCCATTCTTCGGGCACGGGTCGCCATGCGGTCTCTATCGCGAGTCGCCCGGCTCACCGCGCCGAGCACATCCAGGCCCGTCGCCTTGCGCAGTGAGTGCGCCGTCATGAATACCGGGCGGGCAAGATTGAGGCCGTAGGCCAAGCCGGCGCCCACTACCAGACTGGCAGCGAGCACCATCAGCAGCAAGACGAAACGCGGTGGCGCAATCGGCTGCAACGGCACGCGTGGGCTCTCCATTATCCGGAACTTGAGCTCGTCGCTCTTGTCGGCCTGATCTGAAATACGAGCCGATTCTAGCCTCTGGAGCAATTGTTCGTACTGTGTCTTGGTAACGCCGTAGTCGCGATTCAGCTGCGCCATTTCCGCTTCGATCTGCGGCGTCGTGGTCACCAGCCGGCGCAGCTCCCCGACGCGCGAGTTGGACCGCTCGACCTCGGCCTGCAACGTCGCGACTCGTACGTCTGCCGAATTGAGGCGAATCTGTAAATCCTGCAGCACCGAGTCCACGGTAATGCTGCCGTCGGAACGCACGCTGCTGTTGGTCTGGCGGACGTTGCCCAGCTCGGCCTGTCTCCGTTCTTCGAGACGGGCGATCGTGTCGCGCAGCGCGAGGACGTCGGGATGCTTGTCCGTGAAGCGCAGCAGAAGCTCATCGAGTTGCCGGTGCGCCTCCTGGATGCGAGCGTCGATGGAAGTCGCTGCCTGGATCTCCTTGTCGGAGGGCAGGCGTGCAGGCGAGCTGCCCGCGGCGCCGGTTGCGGTGATCTTCCGGCGCAGCTCGTCCCGCTCGCTCGCGGCGACGGCGAGATCGGTGCGGATCTTGTCGGATTGGGCGAGCTCGGCCTGCAAGCGCGTGAAATAGTCACCGCGCTGGTCCGGCATGAGCCCGACGTTCTCTTTCTTGAAATTCGCGAGTCGCTGCTCCGACGCGGCAAGCCGCCCCTCGTACTCCGCCACCTGCTGACCCAGAAATTTCCGCGCATTGCCGGTGTCACTGCGGTTTGCGCCAAGTGCATCGCGCACGAAGGTATCGAGCAGCACCTGCACGACGGCCTGCGTCAGCTGCGGGTTTCGATCCTGGTAGGAAATGAAATATGTGTTCGTGCGGCTGTCGCCGGTCACTACGAGATCCTTCTCGAGCGATTTGATGAGCGAGTCCAGCTGCTCCGGAGTGCGCGCGCGCGCATTGAGCCCCGTGCTGCGCACGACCTTCTCGAGCGTCGGCCTGGCGAGCAGCGCCTTGCGAACCGCGTCGGCCTGGTCGCCAGTGTTCGGGCTAACCGCGATGCCGGCCAGCAACGGGCGCAGAATCGACGTGGTGTCTACGTAGATCTGAGCGCGGCTCTCGTAAATGCTGGGCATGATGAACACGCCCGGAGCCGCCAGCAGGAAGATCACCCACGCGGCGCCGAGCGCGATCCACTTGAAGCGGGCGGACGCTTTGATCTCTGCAATGATTTGTTCGAGAAGGTGCTTCATGGGCATCCGCGGTTATCCGGAGCGCTCCTCAGAAACGGGACTCGGGGATCACGAGCACATCCCCGGCTTGCATCGGAAGGTTCTGCGTCACGTCGCCGCGATCGAGCAGGTCCTCGAGGCGGACCTTGATCTGCTCGGACTTGCCGCCCACCGTGCGCACGATCTTCGCCCGGTTGCCCGCTGCGAACTGTCCCAGGCCACCGACCTGGATCATCACGTCGAGCACGGTCATTCCCTTGCGAAACGGTATTGCCTTCGGCGCAATCGCCTGCCCTACAACTCTGATCTGACTGTACGCGCTGGCCGGCTGGCTGACGATCACGCTCACCGTCGGATTGCGCACATATTCCGACAGCGCAGCTTCGATATCGCGCGCGAGCTGGGACGGGCTCTTGCCAACGGCAACGATGTCGCTCGCGAGCGGCGTCGATATCTTGCCGTCGGGCCGGACCGGCACATCCTGCGTCAGGTCCGGGTTGCGCAGTACGAAGACCCGCAACGTATCGCCGGGACCGATGATGTACGAATCCCCTACCGTATCGTGCGCAGCCGCGCCGCCGGCAACGGGGGATTGAGCTCGCGGGGGAGCTCCGCTGCAGCCAACTGCCAACAGGGCGGAAAGCAAAGCGATTGGCAGGCCCAGTAGCGGCTTCAGCATGCAACGGCACTCAAGTTTGCGAGACCTTCTGTCTTCAATATACGACAAGACCGGAAGGCCCCCAAGGCATTCATAGTCACGGACAAGTCGAGCAGTGGCGCGCGTTCACCGCGCTCTTCCGCATCCCTTCAACACTGCACCGCCGCCGGCTAAATTCGTTCTGATAGCCCACTATAGCTAGTTGCGCTCGCCAGCCTAGTGACCGTGGTCACAAAAGTCCGTCGCGAAACATCAGAGCGTGCGATCCAATCGCACCGGCCGAAGAGCGGCGATAGCCAGGCGTTTCCAGAGGCCGGAAGTGACCGGGAAGGGTGTACGACGTCGGATTGCGGCGACAAATTTTAGCGATGGGCGTCATGGGGTTAGCTCCGGAGGGTTGTCTTGCGTCTGACAACGACGACACCGGGCGAACGCAAGGGCTGTATTGCGAGCGTAAGCGCGGCAACGCGCCAATTCAAAGGTGGCTGTATTACGCGGAAAATCAAGGCGCGACAGAGTAGGCTCCGCACCCGGCACGGATCGTGCAATCGGTTTCCGGGCTGTTTGCCATCAGGGCTGACGGTTCGTGCGCGGCTCGGCAACGAGCGTTTGCGCGCGTCGTCAACGCCGACACGGCGACCCGATCATGTTTTGTGCTGGAGGTCTGTGTAGATGATATCGACATGTGCCAATCGCGCCGGGCGCCGCGTCGTTCGCGCGCGCACTTGCGTTCTCGCCGTTCTGCTTGGGCTGGGTATTCAATCGGTGTTCGCCGCGCCGGTCATTCTCTACACGGATGTGATTGCCGCTCCCAACACGGGCGGCGCGAACGGCAAGGGCGCGTTCGTCACGTTGTATGGACAGGGCTTCGGAACCAGCACCGGCAGCGTGACGGTCGGTGGGGCCGCCGCAGATAACTACCCCGTCTGGACAGACACCAAGGTCACGGTGCAACTCGGGACGGGTGCCAAGACAGGATCGATCGTACTCACGAGCGGCAGCTCGGCCTCCAATGGAGTCCCGTTCACCGTTCGTTCGGGCAACGTCTACTTCGTCGACGCGAACAGCAAGGGCAATCCGGGCAGCGGCACGTTCGCCGATCCGTGGCGCTCGCCGGCGAACGCCTATTCGTCCGTCAAGGGGAATGATTTCGTCTATTTCCGCGCGGGCACCTACACGGGCCACTATGGCGGATCGTGGGGCAATTCGAGCTTCGACCTCGGTGTAGCCCAGAGCAACACGTCCTGGATAGGTTACCCGGGTGAGACGGCCAAGTTCGTCGCACCCATCGGTGCGCAGGTATTCAAGCTCTACAACGGCGAGTCGGGCAGCGGTGGCGCCCCCGCCTGGCCGACCGGCGTGGTCATCGCAAACCTCGTGATGGATGGCAACGGCACGGGCCCCGTCGACAGCGGCTCGCTGTTTCCGCCGACCGACAAGGGCGGCGCCCCCAACGTGCGCGTCGTGGGGAACGACGTTTCCTCGAGCAACAGCCTGGGCGTGTTCTATTCGCTGATCAATCCGTCCTCGAACAACTGGTCGGTGCTGGGCAACTACATTCACAACGCGGGCATCCTGCCCGTGAACCTGAACCAGGCCATCTACGTGCAGAACGGCGCATCGAACGTCGAGATCGCGTGGAACAAGTTCAACAACCTGTACTTGCGCTACGCGATCATGGTGCACGGCGACCATCAGTACGAATACGACAACGTCAACATCCACGACAACGAAATCGTAAATACCGGCAACATCGACGACTTCCGCGGCATCGCCGTCGGCGGCGCGCTCGCAGGCACGTATGGTTCGATCTACAACAACGTGATCGTGAACGTGGGCCAGAGTTTCGGTGCCATCAACATCAACAACGGCACCTGGTCGGTCTACAACAACACGATCTACAACGTGAGCGGCGGCGGCGGCGGCGCGATCCAGGTAAACGGCGCCAGCAACCTGCTGAGCTCCGGCTCGCAGCCCAAGGTGACCGTGCGCAACAACATCATCGATGTCGGCAACACGGGCACGGCGTACGTCGTGGGGGGCTACAACCTTCCGTCGGCGAACCTGATCATCGACAGCAATCTCTATTACGGCAATGGCAACGGACCCAGCGCGGACGCCCATGCAGTGAATGTCGATCCGAAGTTCAGCAGCAGCGCGATCGGCACGGGCAACTACCACCTGCAGTCCAGCAGCCCCGCCATCGACAAGGGTGCGGCGACGGTCGCGTCAGTGGTGTTGCTGGACCATGACGGGCAACCGCGCCCGCAGGGCACGGGATTCGACCTGGGCGCATTCGAGTTCACGAATGCGGCGCCCCGGCCACTCGCACCGATTCTCTCGGTGAAATAGCGGATGAAGCCTGGCGCGCCATGGCGTGCCAGGCTTCACTACAGTCGCCGGGCCACCGGCGAAGACTGGCTCGCTTCGATCGCCTCGCGCATCCGGCGCACGACGGCTTCCCAGGTGTAGCGGCTCAGAACCCGCGCGCGGCCAGCGTGGCCCATCTCGCGCAACCGGTCCGGATCCTTCAGCAGGCT
>FTEO01001093.1_pt1 | contig 19542 bp, 14 predicted proteins | sample 1640211 | NCBI WGS metagenome assembly FTEO01 (sample SAMEA3914816, study PRJEB12502) | metagenome | biome: forest; material: soil | place: USA | collected 2011-09-16 | depth 0.3 m | reverse complement strand
GTAAAGCTTAGAAACTCCGACGGAGAGTTCGCACATGAAACTGGTCACCGCGATCATCAAGCCATTCAAGCTGGACGACGTGCGCGCTGCGCTGTCCGAGATCGGCGTTTCGGGCATGACGGTCACCGAGGTCAAGGGCTTCGGCCGGCAGCGAGGTCACACCGAGTTGTACCGCGGCGCTGAATACGTCGTGGACTTCGTCCCGAAGACTCGCATCGAGGTCGCCGTCCGCAGCGATCTTGTCGATCAGGTGGTCGAGGCCGTTCTCAAGTCCGCCAAGACGGGCAAGGTCGGTGACGGCAAGATCTTCATTACCGACATCAACCGCGTCATTCGCATCCGCACGGGCGAAACCGACGACGCCGCGCTCTAGCTATCGGCTGCAAAGCGAGTTGCGGCCTTGAGGCTGGGCCAGCCCGGTACTGCCGGCGGCTGGCCCGCTCGACTTCGACGAAAGCCCGTATGATCCTTCCGCATCGAAGGCGGAAGTCAGATCATGGCGAGAGCGGTCCGTTTCCAAGAGTGCGGAGGTCCGGAAGTGTTGCGCTTCGAGGACCTCGAGACGGGCAAGCCGGCACCCGGTGAGGCCCAAGTGCGCCACACGGCGATCGGCGTCAACTACATCGACGTCTACGATCGTACCGGGTTGTATCCCACCGAATTGCCCAGTGGACTGGGCCGCGAAGCGGCCGGTGTCATCATCGCGATCGGGCGAAAGGTGCGCGGCTTCCGCGTCGGCGATCGCGTCGCCTATGTTCATCCGAAGCCGGGTGCCTACTGCGAAGTGCGCAACGTGCCCGCCGAGCGGCTCGTGAAAGTGCCCAAGGGCATTTCCGACGAGCAGGCCGCGGCTTTGATGCTGAAGGGATTGACGGCGCAATACCTGCTCAGGCGCACATATCGCGTCGCACGTGGAGAGAATATTCTTGTACACGCCGCCGCCGGAGGTGTCGGCCTCATTCTGTGCCAGTGGGCCAAGGGCCTGGGCGCAAGAGTGATCGGTGTAGTGGGTAGCGAGGCCAAAGCGGAACTCGCCCGCAAGCACGGCTGCAAGCTCGTGCTGATCTCAGGTCGCGACGAGCTCGTTCCCGGCGTGAAGAAGGCCACGCGTGGCGAAGGAGTCTCCGTCGTATACGACGCCGTGGGGCAGGATACGTTCATCGAATCCCTGGATTGTCTGCGTCCCCGCGGAATGTTGGTTTCATACGGTAACGCGTCAGGTCCGCCGCCGCCGATAAGTCCGCTCGAGCTCGGCAAACGCGGCTCGCTGTTTCTGACCCGGCCTTCCTTGTTCCATTACATCGCGCAGCGCGCGGATCTTGAAGCAGCGGCACGTGAGCTGTTTGCAGCGGTCAAGAACAAGGTTGTGCGTGTGCGGATCGGCCAGACGTACCCGCTGGCGGAGGCTGCTGAAGCGCACCGGGATCTGGAAGGTCGCAGAACCACCGGGTCGACCATCCTCGTTCCTTGACGGTAAGGAATTCCCTAGGCCCGTTTGTTCTGTGCGGGGCGTCCGGCGAGGCTCGCGATGACGATCGCGAGCTCCTCGGGCTCGACGGGCTTGGCAATGTGGTTCTGGTAGCCGGCCTGCAGGGCACGCAGCCGATCCTGGGGAGCGGTGTACCCGGTTACCGCGACCGCGGGCGTGAGTCCTCCGAAGTCCGGATCAAGGGCGCGAATCTGTTCGATCAAGGCGAAGCCGTCCATGCCCGGCATGCCCAGATCCGCCAGCAGCACGTGCGGACGCTGCTCGAAAAGCAATGACAGTGCAGCGTGGCCGCTATCTGCAAGCGCGACGTCGGCGCCGAAACCTCGCAGCATGCGGTGAATGAGTTCCCGCGCTCCGGACTCGTCGTCCACGACCAGAACGCGAAGCCCCGCAAGCGTCGATGTCGAGACGGCAGTGGTCGTCGGGAGCCCCACGACGAGCGGTTGCGTGAGTGAGACGCGGATTGGCAGATGAACGACGAAACGTGCACCGGCGCCTTCTCCCTTGCTGTGGGCCTCGACGGACCCTGCGTGAAGCTCTACGAGGTGACGCACGATCGCAAGCCCGAGACCGAGGCCGCCATGGCGGCGGCTGATCGAGCCGTCCTCCTGTCGGAAACGATCGAAGACATGGGGCAGGAATTCGGCCTTGATGCCTTGACCACTGTCCTTGATGCTGATCTGCGCGGCGTTCTCGTGTCGGGTGAGGGACACCTCGACCTGTCCGCCGGTGGGAGTGAACTTGATCGCGTTCGACAACAGATTGCAGACCACCTGCTGCAGTCGTGCGAAATCCCCACGCACGGTACCGGCTTCCACATCCAGCAGCGGCACGACCTTCAAACCTTTCGTCTGCGCGGCCGGCAGCATTGCGTCGAGCGCCGCTTCCACGACGCGCCGCGGATCGACGCTCACGAGCTCGAGAGAGACTTTGCCGGTCACGATGCGTGAGGCATCGAGCAAGTCCTCGATCAGGCGCTTCTGGGAGCGCGCGTTGCGCTCGATGGTCTCGAGCGCCCGTGCCTGGGTAGCCTCATCCAGCTGGCGCGTGCGCAGCAGCGTGATCCAACCGAAGATGGCGTTCAACGGTGTGCGCAGCTCGTGCGACATGGTCGCCAGGAATTCGTCCTTGAGGCGGCTCAAGGCTTCTGCTTCCGCGCGCAGGATCTTCTCTCGCGCGAGCGTGGCCTCGCGCTCATTCTGCGCCCGCTGACGCTCCACGATCTCGGCCTCGAGGCGCGCATTGATCTGCTGCAGCTCGCGCGTGCGCTCGGTGACACGAGACTCGAGCTCCTGGTTGGAGCGAGTGAGCGCGGCTTGCGCGAGGAACAAGTCCACGAACACTCGCACTTTGGTCCGTAGAACCGGTGCGACCACGGGAGACAGGATGTAGTCGACCGCGCCGAGCTCGTAACCGCGCGCGGTCTGCATCTCATCGGCGTAGCTCGTGATGAAGATGATCGGAGTCTGGCGGCCGTTGCGATGCTTGCGGATCAGGCTCGCCGTTTCGAGCCCGTCGATGTCGGGCATATTGACGTCGAGCAGGATGACCGCGAACTCGGTATGCAATACCCGTTTCAGGGCTTCGGTACCGGAGCGCGCGACGACGATCTGCGCATCGATATCGTCCAGCAGGCTGCTGTACACCAGCAACTTTTCCGGCAGGTCATCGACGATCAGGATCTGCGCCCGGGTCATTAACACATCCAACAAGTCGGCACGCGGTGCGCAGACGCTTCACTCAGGGCACGTCTACTCCGCCGATCGGTTTGGACCCGCCCATTCGTCGTGGCGCCGCCCGAAGTGCCGACGCCCTTGCTTTCTTCACCCGCATCTTACGGGCAGTTCGCGATTGGGAGCAACGTCGGCCGCGGGCGGTGCGGAGTAACCGCCGTGCCACGCCGGCTCTAACGCACGACGCGCAGCTGCTTGGCGTTACGGCCGATTCCGAGCGTGCCGCTGCGAACCACTTCCAGCAGCTCGCCATTCTGGCCCAGGTCTGCGATGAAGGCGCTCACCTCGGGCTCGCTCGCCGTCAATTCGACGATGAAGCCGTCGACCGCCGGGTCCAGAACCCGCCCGCCGGTCCGTACGACATAACCTCGGACGGTGTCCGTTCTGTCGGGGAGCACTCTCAGCTTCAGCAGCACGAGCTCTCGCTCTAGGTGCTCACCACGCGTCATATCCTCCACGCTCACGACGTCCACGAGCTTGTTGAGCTGATTGGCGATTTGCTGAATCACGGCGTCCGAGCCTGTGGTGACGAGCGTGAGGCGCGATACGGTGGGGTCTTCCGTCGGCGCCACCGACAGAGATTCGATGTTGTAGCCGCGAGTGGAGAAAAGGCCGGCCACACGGGTCAGGGCGCCGGCTTCGTTCTGGAGCAGTATCGCGATGATGTGACGCATGGGATTCGTCGAGCGCATGAGAGGACACCCGCAGAATAAAGGATTCAGGGGGTATCGAGCCACGCTCATGCCGGGTGGTTGCCGCCGGAGGGCGGATTTCGGCCGCCTCCGCTTAAGCGTAGGTCCTTGAGTTTGCACTGCAGACCCAAGCTGCTAGTCTTCAGGAGTTCCTCGCAGCTTCGCCCCACGAGAGCCTCCCATGAGCGATACGGTGATCCAGCCCCGTCCTGCGGGACATCCGCTTGCGGGACAGCGGATGACGGGTGCCCGGATGATCATGCAGGTACTCGCGGACGAGGGGGTGACCGCCATCTTCGGCTACAGCGGCGGGGCGATTCTGCCCACCTACGATGCGGTGTTCCTGTTCAACGAGCAGCAGAACGCGGTCGGCGAGGCGCAGATACCCCTGATCGTCCCGGCGAACGAGCAGGGCGCCGGATTCATGGCGGCCGGTTATGCCCGTGCCACAGGGCGCGTCGGCGTGTGTCTGGTCACGTCAGGTCCGGGCGCAACGAACACCGTTACGCCGGTGCGCGATTGCATGGCGGATTCGATTCCCATCGTCGTGATCTGCGGCCAGGTCGCGACGGCAGCGATCGGAACCGACGCATTCCAGGAGGCTCCGGTCCCCTCCATCATGGGAGCGGTCGCCAAACACATCTTTCTCGTCACGGATCCCATGCGTCTGGAAGCGACGGTCCGCACGGCATTTGAGATTGCGCGCACGGGCCGTCCCGGGCCTGTGGTGATCGACGTGCCGAAGGACGTCCAGAACTGGGAAGGTGTGTTTCACGGCGGCGGCATGCTGCCGATCCCCGGTTACCGCCGGCGGATGACCGAGCTGGCGGATCGGCTGCTCGACGCTCACGAAGTCGGACGCTTCTTCGAGATGCTCTCGGAGGCGAAGCGGCCGCTCATTTATGCCGGTGGCGGCGTCATCAACTCGAATGCCGCCGGCGCGTTGACCGAGTTCTCCTCGGCCTTTCGGATCCCCGTGGTCACGACGCTCATGGGAATCGGTGCGATCGATACCACCCGACCGCTCGCGATGCGCATGCTCGGCATGCATGGCACCGCGTTCGCGAACTACGCCGTGGATGACTGCGATTTCCTCATTGCAGCCGGCGCGCGCTTCGATGATCGCGTCGCGGGCGTGCCGGCGAAGTTTGCGAGGAACGCGAAGCGCATTGCGCATCTAGACATCGACCGGGCAGAGGTCAACAAGGTCAAGCGCGCGCACTGGAGCCACATCGGCCTGCTGCCGGATGCCCTGCAGGCGTTGACGGAGCACGGCCGCCGCGAGAAGTTTCAGCCCGACTACAGCGAGTGGCACGCCGAGCTTGCGGACCTGAAGCGGGTGTATGCGATGAATTACGATCGTGCGAGCGAGCGCATTCAGCCGTATTACGTGATTGAGGAAATCAATCGCCACACCAAGGGCGAGGCGATCATCAGTACCGGCGTCGGGCAGCACCAGATGTGGGCCGCACAGTACTGCGACTTCCGGCACCCCCGCTCGTGGCTCACCTCCGGCAGCATGGGCACGATGGGGTTCGGCCTCCCGGCCGCCATCGGCGCGCAGATTGCCCATCCGCGGCGGCTCGTGATCGACATCGATGGCGACTCGAGCATCCGCATGAATATCGGCGAGCTGGAGACGGTCACAACCTACGACCTGCCGATCAAGGTCGTCGTGCTCAACAACTTCGGCGATGGCATGGTGAAGCAGTGGCAGAAGCTGTTCTTCAAGGGCCGGCTGTCCGCGAGCGACCGGTCGCTGCACAAGAAGGACTTCATCAAGACCGCGCAGGCGGACGGATTCCGTTACGCCGTCCGGCTCGACCGCAAGCAGGACGTACCGCGGGTGATCGAGGAGTTCATGAAGTTCGAGGGTCCCGCGTTCCTCGAAGTCATGATCGATCCCGACGCAGGTGTCTATCCGATGGTGGGCCCCGGACAGAGCTACGAGGAGATGATCACCGGCGACTTCATTCCATCGCGGTACAAGGTGGATGTCAAAGCGCCCGGTGAGTCGGAGATGTTCTAGGGTCCGTCGTCTGCCCCGATGCCCCAAGTCGCGAGTGCACCACATGAAGTACCTGCATACCATGGTCCGCGTCTCCGACGTCGACGCCTCGCTCCGGTTCTACACCGGTGCCCTGGGACTCAGGGAGGTCGCCCGCCAGGAAGTCCCCAAGGGGCGATTCACCCTGATTTTCCTGGCGGCGCCCGGCGATGAGTCCGCACAGATCGAGCTGACTTACAACTGGGATCCGGAACCCTACAACAGCGGGCGCAACTTCGGCCACGTCGCGTACGGGGTGGACGACATCTACGCCATCTGCCAGCGGCTGGTGGACCACGGCGTCACCGTCAACCGCCCGCCCCGGGACGGCAAAATGGCGTTCATCCGCTCCCCTGACAACATCTCCGTGGAGCTGCTCCAGAACGGCCCTGCGTTGGCCCCCGCGGAGCCGTGGAAGTCCATGCCGAATGTCGGAGTCTGGTAGTCCCCGCGGCCCGCGTGAGCTGGATGCCCACCCAGTGACAGGTCGGGTGACAGGTTACCGCCGTCCTCCTAGCGGACGTACTGCGGCGCGTGGTACGGGCATAACGCGCGCGTGGGCCCAATACGCGCCCATAACTGCACCAAATAGATCCGCAGGGTCTCTTCGCTGCCGATGACCTTCTGCGTATGATGCGCAGCCTCTCCCTTGCGTAGCCCAATGAAGTCCTTACCTGGCCTGTTGATTGCGGCGGCCTTCGCGACACTGACGTTCGCGGTATGGGCATTTCTGAACCGCCCCACGACCGAGCCCCCGTGGCCCGCGCACATCCAGGGTTTTGCCTTCTCGCCGTTTCGGGCCGGAGAGGATCCGACCCACAATGAGATGCCGACCGATGCGGAGATCGACTCCGACCTGAAGCTGCTCCAGGGCAAGGTCGTCGCCGTGCGCACCTACAGCGCGATCGGTTCCCTCGGCGATATTCCTCAGCTCGCCGCCCGGCACAACATCAACGTCGCGCTCGGCGCATGGATCGACGATCACCGCGAGCACAACGATAAGGAGCTCGAGGCTGCCATCGAGCTTGCCCGCACCCACGCCAACGTCATGCGTGTGATCATCGGCAACGAGGTCGTGCTGCGCGGTGATCTGCCCGCGGAGGACTTGGAGAAGTATCTCGACCGCGCCCGCGACGCCATCGGACAGCCGGTCAGCACCGCCGAGCCGTGGCATGTCTGGCTGGCACACCCGGATCTGGCGGACCACGTCGACTTCATCGGCATCCACCTGCTTCCCTACTGGGAGGGTGTGGCGGTCGATACCGCGGTCGACTATTCCTTTGCGCAATTCGACCGCCTGCAAATGGCGTTTCCGGGCAAGCCGATCGTCATCGCGGAGATCGGCTGGCCGAGCCATGGGCGCACCCGCGAGTCGGCGGTCGCCTCCGACGCGAACGAGGCGCTGTTCCTGCGCAGGTTCCTCATCCGTGCCGAGCGAGAGAAGATCCTGTACTACCTCATGGAAGCTTTCGATCAGCCGTGGAAGGCGTACCAGGAGGGTTCCCCTGGGTCGTACTGGGGTGTGTACGACGTCGAGCGCAGACCGAAGTTCGAGTTCACGGCCCCGATCGTGCGTGTGCCCGAGTGGCACGTGCTCGCCGCGATATCGGTCTCCGTGGCGCTTATCGTTCTCGGTCTGCTGTACTTCAACAGCGCGACGCTGCGCAATCGGGGACGCAGTTTCCTGGCGATCGTGGTTTTCACGGCCGCCACCATCACTGTGTGGGTCTTCTACGATTTCACTCAGCAGTACATGACGGTACCGAGCGTCATTTCGGGCGTGCTGCTGCTGCTCGGCATGCTCGGCGTCATCCTTGTGCTGCTTGCGGAGGCACACGAGTGGGCGGAGGCTCACTGGGTCACCTCCAGGAGACGGCTCCGTGTCCCGCAGCTGCCGAACGGCGCGGCACCCCCGAAGGTCTCGATTCATGTGCCGGCTTACAACGAGCCGCCGGACATGCTGATCGAGACGCTCGATGCGCTTGCCAGGCTCGAGTATCCCGATTTCGAAGTGCTGGTGATCGACAACAACACACCGGACGAGAAGGTGTGGCGTCCGGTGGAAGCGCACTGCGCGAAGCTCGGCGCCGCATTCCGGTTCTTCCACGTCGCCCCGCTCGCCGGTTTCAAGGCAGGCGCCTTGAATTTCGCACTCGAGCGCACGGCGGAGGATGCGGAAATCGTTGCCGTCATCGACAGCGACTACGCCGTCGATTCCACGTGGCTGCGCGATCTCGCCCCGGGATTCCAGGATCCGCGCGTCGGCATCGTCCAGGCGCCCCAGGATTATCGCGATGAGAAGGCGAGTGCCTTCAAGGCGATGTGCTACGCCGAGTACCGCGGCTTCTTCCATATCGGGATGATCACGCGCAACGAGCGCAACGCCATCATTCAGCACGGCACCATGACGATGGTGCGCCGTTCGCTCCTCGAGGCGACGGGAAAATGGGCCGAGTGGTGCATCACCGAGGATGCCGAGCTCGGCCTGCGGATCTTCGAGGCTGGATACGAAGCTAACTACGTCCCGACCAGCTACGGTCGTGGCCTGATGCCGGACACCTTTATCGACTTCAAGAAACAGCGCTTCCGCTGGGCCTACGGCGCCATGCAGATCCTGAAATCGCACGCGCGGTCGCTCTTCACGGACGGCGGGCCGCTATCCGCCGGACAGCGCTACCACTTCGTCGCCGGCTGGCTACCGTGGGTCGCGGACGGCTGCAACATGCTGTTCAACATTGCGGCTCTCGCGTGGTCGGCCGCGATGGTGCTCGCGCCGGCGCAGATCGATCCGCCCCTCGTCGTGTACTCCGTGCTGCCGCTCTCGTTGTTCACCTTCAAGCTGGCGAAGCTCGTGCATCTCTACAGGGTCCGCGTCGGTGCCAACTTCCGCCAAACCGTGGCGGCCGCGGTGGCGGGCCTGGCTCTGACGCATACCATCGGCACCGCCGTCGTCAAGGGACTGTTCACGAACAGCGAGCCGTTTTTCCGCACGCCGAAGAACGGCCGCTCTCAGCGGCTGCTGCAGGCAATGGGCGCCGCGCGCGAGGAGTTGCTGCTGATGATCGGACTGTGGCTGTCCGCGTGGGGCGTCGCTCACGTTCATATGCCCGCGGGTGCCGGTGGTCCGGACCGTCTCGCCTGGATCGTCGTGCTGCTGGTCCAGTCCGTCCCGTACGCGTCCTCAATGCTCGCCTCGCTGATGAGCGCGTTCACTCTTCCGGCACGCATGTTGGGAACAGGCTATCGGGCGGTCGCCGCGCTGCAAAGCCCCGCTGAGGCCGACTCGACGACCTGACGAGGCCGCCGCGGATCCGCAGATATGCACGGATCTAGGCGTACGCAACGTCGACGCAACGCGCGGCTCGCCGCGCGCAAGCCAGACCGTCTGCTAGAGATGACTTCAGCCACCGGCCGGCCGCGACACAGGCGTTCTTCTCGGCGGCGGCGTGGTGCCGATGACTGCGATGCCGATGACTGCGATGCGGCTACCGTGTCGCGGCATTGAACGAAATGAGCAGCTGGCCTTCCCGCATTTCGCTGCGCAACGGGGTCGTTGGCAACACCGCCGCGAGAGCCTCATCCGGAGCGAGTCCCGAGATCGAACCGCTCAACCGGACTCGGGAGGCCTCCGATTCGCTCTCCGGAGTGGCAAATACCACATTGCGTCCCAGCTCGCGCGCGGCCCATCTGACGAACTCGATCAACGAACGTCCGTCGATGTTGAACTCCGGAGCCGTCGCTGAGACCCACCGCCAGCTGGCGTCATAGGGCGCAATCGCGCTTCGTTCCACCGCACCGGCGGCGGAGATCACTAGCTGCTCCCCCGCCGCGGCGCGATCCGTTACCCCCGCCGTGGTGTTGAGTTCGACCCTTCCTTCGCGTACGGCGATCCGGACTCCTGCATCGACGAGCCGTGTTTCATACTGGGTACCGATGTGTCGTACCGCACCCGCCGGCGTCACGACCGATAACCGTTCCTCCACAGGTTGAGGATCCTCGCTTGAGTCCACATAAACCGCGCCGCTTTCGATCGTGATGCTCTTCGCGCTGTTGAACGCAACGCGGGTATTGTGATCCAACCGCAGTGATACAGCTCCGCCGAGTGCGAGCGCTGCTCGCCCATCGGCAGCCGTCGCCACCACTTCGCCTGCATGCAGCGTCTCATGCCGCCTTGCCGGTTGCCATCGTCCCAACAGGCCGTCCTTCGTGCGTACCGACCCCACTGCCACACTGACATCCGCCACTTTCTCGGCGGAGGGCTGCGACGCTGGCCGATATGCCCACATCGCCACCGCGACGAACAGGATGCCGGCCGCCAAGGTGAATCCGATGCGTCCTGACCGACGGTGTCGGGAGCGGCGCGCGACCTGTTCGCGCCATTGCATCTCGACTGCGGCACGAATGGAGCGCGCCAGCTCTTCCGGGGGTTCGGTTCGTCGGCCCGCGCTGCGCAGTACCTGGCCGATGTCCCGTTCGCTGTTCTTTTCGTCTTCGGAGCTCATCGTGCGTCTCCTGCGCCGGCAGCTGTCTGCTCGACACCGCTCCGGGATCTACTTCGAGGGACAGCCGTGCGACGCATGCGTGCCACGCTCAGACTTCCAGGGTCGCGGCGATGTCGGCCGCGGCGGAGCCGAAGACCCTTTCGAGCGCATCGCGAAATGCAATCCGGGCCCTTGCCAGCAGCGATTGTGCGGCGGCATGCCCGATTCCGAGCCGGTCACCGATTTCCTCCACCGAGTGACCTTCCACGTACTTCCACTCGAGCGCGTCGCCGTAGCGCGCCGGCAGGCGGTCGAGCACGGCCTGCACGAGGCGGCCGACTTCCGCCCGGCCATAGGTCTTGACGAGATCGTATTCATCCGGCGCTTCGAGCGATTCGATGGCCGAGCGCAGGTCGGGCTCGTCGTCAATGAGCACGACGTGGTCGGCATGCCGTCGATGTGCCCGCAGGTGGTCTACGACTTCACGGCGGCAGATCTGACACAACCAGGTGAACAGGGCGGCTTCGCCCCGAAAGTGCGCGAGTTTGCGCATGGCTTTGCCGAGCGTGGCTTGCACGACCTCGCGTGCGGCTTCCGTATCGCCGCCGAGTCGCGGCAGAGCAAACCGGTACAGCCGGGCAAAGTGACCGTCGAAGAACGCATCGAAGGCGCGCTGGTCGCCAGCGAGCATGCTTCTGATGAGCTCGGACTCGTCGGCCAAGGGACGATCCACTGTGAATCGAGGATACCGGTGAGACGGGAAGGTGAGCTTAAACCAATCGGCGGTTACCTCAATGCAGGCCCACGCGGGTGCTAGCATTCGCGGCCATGCGGCGGGGGCACAGGCAGGCAGCGCTTTTCATCGTCTTTGCCCTTTTTTGGGCCGGGTCGTCCCGGGCGGTCGTCGCCGGGCAGCCCCTGGCTCAAGCACTCGATGAACTGCGGCGGGCGGGGCTTGCGCTCATCTTCAGCTCGGCGCTCATCGATCCCGCGTTCACCGTGAACGTGGAACCCGGCAACGGCACGCCGGAGGAGATCGCCCGCCGCATTCTGGCTCCGTACGGACTGGGTCTGAGATCCGTGCGCTCGAAGCTGTTCGCCGTCGTGAAGGTTTCCGAAAGCCCGCCCGCCACCGTTGCCGCTGGAGTGCCCCATCGGACGCTGCGTCCTAAAACCGACGCCGCGCCGGTTGCGGAGGTCGATGTCTACGCCAGCCGCTACGGCGTGGACCAGCCGCAATCCGGGCCACAGCCTTCGACCGACATCTCCCGCCAGGAGCTCGAAGCCCTGCCGGGATTGCTTCAGGATGCCATGCGTGCGGTGCGCTATCTGCCGGGGACGGCGACGAGCGCCATCTCTGCACGACCGCACGTGCGCGGTGGTCGCGAGGACGAAATGGCGACCTTCTTCGACGGAGTGCCGCTCTTTGAGCCTTATCATTACAAGGACGTGCAGGCGCTGTTGGGAACGCTCGATCCGGAGACCCTTTCCCAATTGAACTTCTTCGGAGGCGTGTTTCCCGCGCGCTACGGCAACCGCCTCTCCGGCGTCCTGGATATGCAGCCGCGCACCTGGGATGGACGCAACTACTACGCTCTGAGTCAAAGCCTGCTGTATTCCGAAGCGCTCACCCAGGGCCAGCTCGATTCAATCCCGCTTCAATGGCTCGGCGCCGTTCGCATCGGCGTGGTGGATCTGGTTTCCGACCTGCTCGACCGCAACCAGGTCGAGCCCGATTTTCTGGACGCGCTCGGGCGCATCCAGTACGACCTCGGCGATGACATGACGGTGGCGGCCGGCTATCTCGTCCTCGATGACGATGTGAAGGCGAACTTCAATTCGAGTATCACCGCACCGGCGGGTGTGAGCCTTGCATCCGTCGAACAGGCCCGCATCGACTACCGCGACGGGACGGCGTGGCTGCGGTGGGCTTATACCCCCTCGGAGACCAGTGAGTTGCGCCTCGTAGTGTCGCGGACCGAGCGGAACACGCGTCGCGCGGGATCGCTCGATCGTGCCGGGAGTGCGGTCAGCCGTCTGGAGGACGCACGGCGCTTCGGTACCAGCACCGCGCGGCTCGAGGCGACTACGAAGGTGAACGACCGCCTGAGCCTGAATAGCGGGCTGGAGGTCTACAACTACGACGCACACTATGAATACGCGAGTGCGGCCCTGTTCGATCCGCATCTTGCCGCGGCATTCGATCGGGCGGTCGACATGGCGCTGCAGGCGGACCTGAGCGTCGGGGGACAGGCGTACGCCGTCTACACTTCCACACTTTGGTCGATCAGTCCGCAGCTGGCACTGGATGTCGGGGTCCGGTGGGATGGGGAGCGTTTCAGGACGGCCGGGCGCGATGTGTTTCGCGGCAATCAGGTTTCTCCCCGCGTGAGTCTGCAGTACACCCCCGACGCAGCAACGGTGGTGCGTGTCAGCTGGGGTCGTTTGTCCCAGACCCAGCGTCCCGATGAGCTACAGGTCAGTGACGGTGACACTGTTTTTCACGGGGCGGAATTCGCAAACCAGACGGTGCTGAGCGTGGAACGCCGCGTGTCTGCAAGCCTCCAGCTTCACGTTGAGGCGTTCGACAAACGCATCAAAGACCCGCGGCCCCGGTACGAGAACGTGCTGGATCCGATCGCCCTGTTACCGGAACTCGAGGTCGATCGGGTCCGGATCCAGGCCTCGAGCGCACGCGCCTCCGGCGCCGAGGTGAGCCTGCGATGGAAGGCCGGTGAGCGGTGGTCCGGATGGGCGAACTCCAGCTGGTCCGAGGCGACGGACGTCATTGATGGCGTGACGGTGCCCCGGAGCTGGGACCAGAAATATGCCGCCGCGGTCGGCCTCGCCTGGCGCGCTTCGCCGTGGGTATGGTCGGCCGACGCCACGTGGCACACCGGATGGGCGCGTAACCGGCTGCGTGTTCTGAGCCTCGATCCGCCGGCTCTCGGGCTGGCTCCCCTGAATGGGCGCACGTGGCCGGCCTATTTCTCGATGGATTCGCGGCTGACCTGGTCGCATCCGCTTCCAAAAGGGACTCTGGAGCTGTTCGCTGAGATCGACAACGCCTCCAATCACGCCAATCCCTGCTGTGCCGACGTTCAGTTTGTGGGGGAGACGGCGCGACCGCTGCTCGAGCGCACGACCTCCGTCTGGCTCCCACGCTTCGCGCTTGTCGGCGCCACATGGAAACTGCCCTGATCTCCCAATCCTGGCGGACGCGAGTCTTGCGCGGGGGCTGATTCGGCCCGGGCAGCCGCGCATGCGAGCTGACGATCCCTCGAATCGAATCCATCCACGAACACATTCCGCTGTCAGCCGCGATGGCGGTGCGGGTCAAGCTCGCCACGCCGGAACGGGTGGAGTTATCGGCGCCGTTGGCGCCGAACGTGAACGATCATGAGACGGTATTCGGTGGCAGCGCCGTCGCGCTGCTTAGTGGCTGATTCAACAGTCATGGAAGTAGAATGCCCGGCGGTGCAGAATGCCGTGTGGATCGTCGTTGGGGAGCGTGGCCTGCGCGCCCTCCATCGTGGATGCAGCAGCTCGCAAACAAGGGCCCAAAAAAGGGGAATTCACGCCATGAGCAACGCGGACGTACGGGGACGATTCATCTGGCACGAGTTGATGACGACGGACACGGATGCCGCCGGCGCCTTCTATTCGAAAGTGATGCCGTGGAGGGCCCAGCCTTCGGGAATGCCCGGCTACACATTGTGGTATTCCGGGAAAACGCAGGCCGGCGGACTGATGGCGTTGCCCGAGCAGTCGCGGGCGGCGGGTTCGCAGCCGCACTGGCTCATCTATGTCGGTACTCCGAACGTCGATGCCTCGGCCGCGGATGTGCAGCGGCTGGGTGGCAAGGTTCTCAAAACCCCTGCGGACATCCCCAATGTCGGGCGGTTTGCCGTCGTGTCCGATCCACAGGGCGCCGCGTTCGCCCTGTACACGCCTGCGTCATCTGCAGATGGAGCGGACCCTTCGAGCGCGACGCCAGGGGGGTACCCTTGGCACGAGCTTGCCACCACCGACCTGAACGGCGCGCTCGGGTTCTACACCCAGCTCTTCGGCTGGGAGAAAGGGCCCAGTCACGACATGGGCGGCGAGATCGGCATCTATCAGATCTTCACCAAGGGCGGCAAACAGATCGGCGGCATGTTCAAGGCCCCGGGGGCCGCGATGCCGCCGAATTGGACCACGTACGTGCAGGTAGCTGACATCGACAAGGCGGTGGACGCGGCCAAGGCGGCCGGCGGGCGGATCATGAACGGTCCGCACCAAGTCCCCGGTGGCAGCTGGATCGCCCAGGCGATGGATCCGCAGGGAGGAACGTTCGCGCTCATCGAGTCGGCGCCGATGGCGGCGGCCGACAAGCCGGCGCAGCCTGCCAAGGCCGCCAGCCCAGCGAAACCGAAGCCGGCGCCGGCAGCCTCTCAATCCGCGCCGAAGCCGGCGGTCGCGCCGGCCTCCGCCGCGAAGTCCGGGAATGGATCGAAACCGGCGGCTGCGGCTGCGAAGGCATCGCCCCGGAAACCGGCGCGGGTGAAAACCAAAGTGGCCGCGAAAGCTGCCAAGAAAGCGGGTAAGAAAGCGGTCGGCAAAAGAGTCGCCAAAGCCGCGGTCAAACGTACTGCCGCCAAACGGGGTTCCGCGAAGAAAAAGCGGTCGGCTGCGGCGACGCGCCCGAAGGCCAAGGTCCAAGGGAAAGTCCGCAGCCAGTCCAGGTCGAAGTCCAAGTCGAGGGCGCGAGCGAAGAGCAGACGCCGCTGAGGCCTTTTTAAGGCGGCAACGGAGCAGCTTCATTCCTTCGCCGGAAGGGTGAGGCCGCTCCGCCTCGACCTTGGGTTCGACCCGACGGACTATTCCGAGGCGGCTTCGGCCGCCTTGCGCTGAGCGGCGCTCTGCTGATAAGCGGCATCGACCTGCTCCCGAACCCGGGCCTCGGTCTGCCGGGCCTGTTTGAGCTCGTCCGCTTTCGAGGCGGCAGCGGCTCCTCCCGCCACTCCCACCTCGGCCAGCCCGCAGCCCGCCAGAGATAGCGCGATCGCCGCGAGAATCAGTGTCTTGCTCATGGAAGCTCCCAGGGTTCGCGCGAGAACGAGCCAATAACTCTTTGGCTTCTCGGGCGCAACCCGCGGACGCCGGCTTCGTGACGGAGTACTTATGGCCGCCCGCGCGGCGAGGCAGAATACCGAAATGGCCAAAGCATCCATGCCCGCTTCAGTCGCCGAGCCGCGTGTGCGTCGCGGGTATTTCGAGTGCCGCTACGGTCAATTGCATGTTCACAATGCGATTCCGCCCGGCGGAGGCTTCGAGGAGGGGACATCGCTCCTGTGTCTCCACAGGACTCCGCTGTCGGGAAGTCTATTCGAGCGTTTTCTGGGGCTCGCGGGGCGCGAACGTTCGGTCTATGCCCCCGATCTGCCAGGCTGCGGCCACTCGGATCCACCTCCGTCGCGTCCGAGCATCGCCGAGTACGCCGCCGCGATCGGCGATTTCCTCGACTCCATGCGGTTCCGGCAGATCGACGTGCTGGGCTATCAGACCGGGGCCCTCATCGCCGCGGAGCTCGCCATCGCCCGCCCAGCCCAGATCCGGCGGGTGGTGCTGGTCTCGGTGCCTGCCGCCGGCGATGCCGAGCGGGAGAGCCTCCGCCGGGCTGTGGGGCCGACCACGCCGCTGGCGGACGGGAGCCATCTGGCGCCGGACTGGCTACGTATCCGGGAGGCCTACGGACCGGCGGCGGCCATCGAGGTGGTCGCGAAAGCGTTCGCCGAGAAACTCCACAACGGGGCCTACGGCGGGTGGGGCTCTACATCGGCGCTGCAGTATCCCGTGCGTGAGCGGCTGGGACTCGTCACGCAGCCGGCACTTGTCCTACGTCCCAAGGATGATCTGTGGGACGCCACCCATCGCGTCCGTGAGCTGCTTCCCCGGGCTCGCCTGGTGGATCTTCCTGAACAGGGCCAGGGTTTTTTTGAAGTGTCTCCCGAGGCGGCGGTGGCGGCCGTGAGAGATTTCCTGCGCGGCTGACCTTCTTTACGGTGCTGCAGCGGCGGGCACACCTGAGCGGGACCGCGACCGTATCGGTCGCCGCTCGCGGGGCCCTGCGTCGGGCCGTCTTATGTCAGATTCCATGATTCTTCTCACACATTTGCGCACACCGGAGGATCAGTCGGCCGCGGTGGCGGTAGACTCAACGCACGGAAGGAATTCTTCCGGGAGCGCGTAAGAAAAAGGATCAACCCCCTCAGGCAGGGTGACGGAAAGCCACCCGGGCGGTCCGCATGCAGCGAAACGCCACAGAAGGTTCGCGCGCGAGGAGACTCGATGAACGTTCAGCGCCACTCGACAGCCGACGATGTGGATCTTGATTCAACTGCCGAGCTTCCCGTGCTCGATGTGGCGGTGCATGAAGCGCGCGCCGCCGAAGAGCGGGTGGGAAGCACTGACACGTGGATTATTCCCCCACCGACTCTGCGTGTCGCGAGCGAAGTTTCCGCAGCCTCCGTCGCTCACCCCGCAGCCAACTCCAGTTCCGGCGCGAGCACCGACGTCCGCACGGAACTCGAAACCAACCTGCGCGCGCTGTCGGCCAACCTGGGCGACGTGGAGGATCGGCTCAAGCGCAAGGTCGAGCAACTCGCCGAGAACGAGCGGGCGCTCGAAGCCGTGCGCTCGGAACGCATCACCGCAGAGTTCCGAGCGGAGCAGCTGGAGCAGGAGCTTTCTCAGAGCCGCGCCGCGCAGGCTGCGGCACTCGCATCGATAGTAGAGCTGGAGCGTTCCCTGCAGGAGAAGAGCGCGGCCGTGGAAGCGGCCGCGCGTGCCTCTGCCGCGCAGCTCGAGCGATCGAGTCAGGAACGGGCGGTATCGGCGGAGGCACTGCGGACGCGCGACGAGGAATTCACGGTGCGGCTCGCAGAAGCCGCGCGTGGGTTTGCGAATGCGCAGCGGGAACTCAACGAGACGCGCGCACGCGCCGCCGCCTATTTCGAGACTCTGCAGTCCCAGGAAGGCCGGCGCTCGCTGTTCGACAACATCCTCTCCGGCTTTCAATCCGACATCGACGCGGGCGAATCCCGGGTCGCACGCCTCGAAGGCGAGCTGGCGACTCGTAACGCTCACGTGGGGGATCTTGAGTCCGAGCTCGGCCACCGCGCGCAGCGGATCACCGTCCTCCAGAAGGAAGTCAACACGTTCTCGGCCGCACTCGCGCAGCGCGACGAACAGCTGCGCGAGGCACTCGGCACGATCGAAGAGTTGCGCCGAAGCGTCACCGCGTTGAACGATACGGTGGCCGTCGGCGCCGATCTCATCGCCAGGTTGCAGGCGACGGCGGCACGGCACGCCGACTCGGCAGCCAGCCGCGACAGCGAGCTGGCGCGGGTTTCCAAGGAGCGGGATCAGCTCCGCACCAGTGTGACTTCGCTGGAGACCGCTGTATCCACGGCCACGACGTTGCGCGACGAGCAGGAAAAAGCTGCGCGCGAGGCGAACGGCCGGTGCGAAGAGCTCACCGTGGAGTCCGCCGCGCAGCGCAAGCGAGCCGATCAGCTCGACGTGGAGCTGACGGCCGTGCGGGCCGAAATGACCCAGTGGGGCCACACGCTGCGTGAGGCGACGGCGGAACGAAGCGAACACGTCGCCAAGGTCGCCGCGCGCGAGGAGCGGATCAAGGAGCTCGAGTCCCGCATGGACGAGCAACAGGACACGGTGCGGGTTCTGCAAGCCGATTCCAATGCAAGCGTGGCTCGCGCGAAAGAGGTCGAGGCGGACCTCAGGGTTGCAGAAGAGGCGATCCATCGGCTCGAGTCGGAACTGCGAGCCAAGAGCGTGCGGGTGGACGAGCTCGAGAGAACCAACCATGAGTGGCATGCGAGGGTCGACCTCGCACGCAGTGCCTTGACGGAAAAGGAGGCACTCATTCAGCGCCTGGAGGAAGAGGCCGCCAACAGCTCCGTGTTGCTGGGCCAGATCCAACAGAGCATGAAGCGCCTGGATCCGTCACAGAGCGGCATGCACGAGGCGATGCCCGAAGGAGCGACGCGGTTGCTGACCCGCACGGACGGAGACACGGAAGTGGTCCATGTGCTCGGCCGCAAGACCAGCATCGGCCGGACTCCGGACAACGACCTGCAGATCGACGCGAAGTTCATAAGTCGCCATCACGCCGTGATTCTCGCGGGCCCTGCACGGACCATCATCGAGGACTTGAACAGCACCAACGGCGTACTTGTGAACGGCCGCCGCGTGACGCGACAGGTTCTTCAGGACGGGGACGCGGTCGTCGTGGGGCGCACGCAGTTTCGATTTATCGTAAGGCCGCCCAGCGAACGACATTGAGGCACAGATGGGCGGGGCGCTCGCGCTGCCAGCTAGGGGGTCTCGTCGATTGCGCGTGTCCAGGTCGCGATATCGTCGTGCGTCATGGCGCTCGCCGCGGTGAGGCGAACGTCCGTGTAGCCCCAGCTCTCCACATCGACCAGGTATTGCTCGCGCGAGATCAGCGTTCCCTGCGTGATGCGCTGCGTTGGAGCCGGTCGACGCATCTCGTGATCGAGCCGACCCGTGAGCCCCGCCATGATCCACGCCGGAATCCGTTCGCGTTCGGACGGGTAGACGAAGCCGAACAGGCATAGATGCGAGAGCAGCACGCGCCAGTGCGGACCGAAGCGGCGGACAAGGCGCGCCCAGTCCAGATTCTCGGCGCAGGCGTGCAGCAGATGCATGACGTCGGCTCCGTCGTAGCGCTCACGCTCCATCACAAAGGCCTTGGACCAGATGATCTCCTCCGCCGGCGACAGTTTCACGGGCATCCCGAACGCTTCACCGTCAGCGGCGTGCTCGAACCACAGCTCATCCACCGCCGATATTCCGTTGCCGGAGCCGAAGATCACATCGAGGAAGCCCTCGGTACAGGTCGCCTTCCCCAGCCAGTGGGGGAATTTCAACTCTGTCGTGAAGCCTGCGCGGGCGAGCACCGCCATGACCTGGTCGAAGTCCTCCCGGCTGACGAAGATGTCGAAGTCCTTGGTGTCCCTTGCGATGCCGGTGTAATGACTCAGCGCGTGAGTTCCTCCGACGAGGAAGCGCACCT
>FTEO01001139.1_pt1 | contig 19774 bp, 14 predicted proteins | sample 1640211 | NCBI WGS metagenome assembly FTEO01 (sample SAMEA3914816, study PRJEB12502) | metagenome | biome: forest; material: soil | place: USA | collected 2011-09-16 | depth 0.3 m | reverse complement strand
GCTCTTAACCTAGATCCAACGCTTGTCACGGTGCGTGATGGCCCTCTATTCCCAGTCCGACTATTACGTTAAGACGGTCACAAGAGCGAATTGTTCAACTTCGACTCGACCTCGATAGCTAAAGCAAAATGCATGCCTGTTGCGCAATCGCCCGATTCCCCGGTCCGTAGCGGTCTTAAGCCTGCCGCGGTTCCCGAGCTCCTTGCACCCGCATCTCGCGCCTGCACGATACGAGTGCAATAGCCGATGCGTTTCAGGGGCTTAGCGAGACTCAAGCAACTCGTGTTGCCGCGCCATCTGCGCTTGGCGCACTCGCTTTCTTCCACCTCACTGCCCGAGAAGGTCCTTCAGTTTGTCTCCCAGCTTCTTTTTCAGCTCCTCCGATTTCTGCTGCACCTTTTCGTTCACCCGCTGGCGGACTTGGGCTTCCGCGAGCGCCTCGAGGTCCGCCCTGACCTTCATCTCCTCGGCAGTGCCGGTAATCACGAAGGGAAGATCCACCGCCTGTAGGTCGCGAATCCCGCTTGCCGGCCCCGGCGTCGGCGGCGCGTACACCGAAGCGACTAGGCGGTAGTTCAGCGCCTTCGTTCCCAGATCGAGCGTACCCTTTCCGTGCGCCTTCAGGTAATCGGTTTCGACAGTCAGATCCTCGTTGCGCAGAACGCCTCGGTCCAGATTACCGCTCCCCGAGAATGTATTGAAGGGTGTGCGCTCGGGTCCCGTGCGCGCCGGGATGGGGTCTTGCCTCAACAATGCCTGCGCACGTCGCAACTCGTACCACAGATCGATGCCGTTGATTGCGCCGTGTTTCACGTTGACGTCGATTTTTCCATTCAGCGAGCGCAGGATATCGCTGTCGGTATGACCCGTTCCCATGACGACGACATCGGCGTCGCCGCGTCCGGATAGGCGTGTCGTGTGGAACGCGGCCTTCACCAGCTCACCAGCATCCACGCCCTTGAAGTGCTCGTTCAGGGACAACTGCGCCGGCCGGCCATCCCCCTGCATCGGCGCAGCATTGAGCATGACGTCGCCGTTATACGTTCCTCCGAACAGGTGGGCCTGGGTGGGTCCCAGGTGAAGGCGGCCGTCCTTTACCGTCAGCGGCAAGCTCACCCCGGTGAAGGCAAGCCCGGCAACCGTCGCCGCTCCCATTTCGAGGGTGCCTCGGACATCGAGTTTCCTCAAGGTCTCGATCGGCAAGGGTGTCGCTTCTGCAGCGGGCGCAGCAGGAGTCTTCTTCGCGCTCTGCGACGGGACCTTCGGTGACAGGTAGCGATCGACATCGATGTCATCCAACCGCAGAGCGTAGCTGAGGGCGCCTGTCTCGAGATCTTCCACCGCGGCCGAGCCTAGAATGCGAGTGGCATCCAGCGTGGCGTCGATATTGCTGAGACGCACTTGCTGCGGCGTCAGCCGATAGTCGCCCGAGAGCGAGAACGCCGACAGGGCGTGCGAATCCCGTGTTACGGGTGCGGTCATCCCCAGAGACTCGAGAGCGTTGCGAGCGGATGCCCGGGGCACCTTTAATTTGCCCGTGACCAGGTGATCCGTAAAGAGCTTTTCGCCCGCTGCGCTCAACTGCAGCGCAAGCCCTCCCAGCCTCACATCGAGCGTCGCCGGAGCCAGCGTCTGCGCCTGAGTATCCAGCACGACCGCCGCGCTGCGCACCGCAAACACTATGGGCCGATTGCCCTTCGAAACGTCTCCGAGCCACTCGCCGTGCACATCGAGGTCGTGCAGCGCGATGCGCGCCGAGTCCTTCCCGATCTGCGCGCGCATGCCGACCGAAAAGTGAGCAACCGGTTTTTGGCCGCCGTCGCCGTAATCGAAGTCGAGGGTCACGCGCACGGGAGCGCTGCCGCCGAGGGCGCCGGTGTGGACCTTCAGGTTGGAAAACGAAGTCTCACTCTGCTTCGCTGCGTCGCGATACCGTAGCGAAGCGTTGGTGATGTCGATGCCTGCTATCGATGCCGGTGTCGAGCCGCCGCTGCCACCGGTCGCATCCGGTTTCGATTCAGTGAGATCTTTCCAGTTGTTATCACCCGCGGAGCGGCTGACGAGATTGGCGGCCAGGCCGTCCACGGTGACGCGACTCACTTCCAGCCGCTTGCGCAGCAGGGGTAACAGTCTGACCCCGATGCTCGCCTCGCGCACCGTCAGGAATGGCTCGCTGCCGTAAGCGGCGACATTCCCGAGCTGCACGTCCGTAATCCGAATCGCCAGATACGGGAAGAGCTTCAGATCGAGCTTGCCGCCGATGTGCAGCGGACGCCCGGTCTTCTGTTGGGCCAGACGTTCGATGTCGGCGCGGTAGTCGTTGGGATCGACCCAGAGCAGCGCCGCAACCGATGCGAGCACTGCGAGTCCCCCGAGGACCGCGATCACGATTCCGGCGATCTTGAGCTGTCGCATGCCGGGGGATTCTGTCTACTTCCGGGACGGCGCGCCAATTTCCCGCGCGCCCGCTGTAGCGTCCGGGCGCTCGCGGGTGCGCGCGGGGTCTTTCCCGGCCGCGACCTGGGTCACAAAAAAGGGCGTGCGGCAGCTGGACCTTTGTCGCCGCCTCTCTCCGCCGGAGTCAGAAGTCGTCAGGCGGCGACGCCCGCCTCTCGTTATTGTGAACTGTGGCACTGCGGTGCTGCTGCATACAACTATGCTGCTTTCCCACGAATCCGCGACGTTACTGCGTGATTTTTCTCGTGCGCAGGGTGTTGACGCGGGATTTGTGCCGGCAGTGCGAAGAAGGGCCCCCGACGCTTGAGTCGGCATCGGGACTCCACGTGGGAGCGAGCAAGAGTCACGCCTCATTGCTCGCGAGCACAAAGCCTTGGTCCAGAAGGGCCACAGGAGACTTCCTGCAACTGAGCAGGATGGAGACAAGTTTGTGGCAAGTCCAGCGTCGAATGCCTCACGGTCCCTCGAGGGCGGCTCTGCGGTAACCGGTTCCTCGGGACCGGGCTCAGGTTCTTCCACACGACCCGCGGTAGATGTTACCGCCGTCACCACGCGCGATGATTTTCTCCTCGAGCTCGGCGAAGCCCTCGGCGGCCAGGCCTCCGTGCGCCCGGTGGATTCGATGCAGGCGGCACTCGAGCACCTGACGAATTCGAAGCGCGGTCAGGTTCTGATGTTCGACGGCAGAGATGCCGGCAACATCCGCGAAGACGTGGACCTCGCTCATGCGCAGGCGCCGCACGCAGTCGTGTTGATATTTGCGACTGCGGAGGCCGAGAAGCAGATCGGCGCGGCCGTCAAGGGATCGAATATCTTCGCCGTACTTCCCATTCCCATCGACAAGCGCAAGACCGCAGCGGTGCTCGAGGGTGTCATTGCCGACGCCGTTGCGAAAAAGGGCCTGGCGCGCAGCGCCGCGTCGGATAAAGGCGTCAGCGTCGAGCCGTTTCAGCCGACTTCGGCTGCGGCAGCCGCGGGCTCCGGTTCGAGCTCCGGCTCGAAGGGGAAGCTGGCCGTGTGGGCGGGCTCCGGCTTTGCCGCTGTCGCAGTTGCGGCGGGCGTCTTCTGGTATTTCTCCAAAGGCAATCCGGCCGCGACGGTTACCGTGACCGCGGTGCCAATAGCCGCCACTGCGGCACCCGGCAAGACGCCGGCAGCGACGACCGACGACTCGGCGCTCGCCCCGAAACCGGTCGTGGAGACCTCTCTCGTCAAGGGCAGCGTGGACGAACTGTTGGAGAAGGCCCGCCTCGCCATGCGGGAGCGCCGCTACACCGAGCCGACGGGCGACAACGCTCTATTGTATTACCGGTCCGCCGCGGCCGCCGACCTGACCAACGGCGAAGTCATCGATGGTCTGCAGCGTGTCGCTTCGGTGCTCGCCGCACGCTTCGACGATGCCATGAACGCGGCGCACTTCGACGAGGCCGCAGGGACACTGGCCAACTTCAAAGCGGCGGCGCCGAAGGATTCGCGTATCGGCTCTCTTGAGCTGCGCCTCGCGACCGCGCAGGTCAACAAGGCGTTTGCCGACGGCAACGTAGATCGCGCCGCCGCGCTGGTGCGCCAGGCGCAACAAACCTCGACCATCCCCGCGGACCAGTTGAGCAAATGGCGAACGGAAATCACGCGCCGGCAGGAAGACGCGAAGCTGCAGCGCCTTGCGGGCCTGGTCGGGGATCGAATTCGGGACGGCCGGCTGCTGGATCCCGCCGACGACAGTGCGAAGCTCTACATGCAGCAGCTGCACGACGCCGCCCCGACCAATGCGACGACGCAGCGTATGCAGCGCGATCTCAATGCCTCCTACATGCACAAGGCGCGCGAAGCGGGCTTGGCCAGGAATTCGACGGACGAGGACCGTTGGCTGAGCGAGGCGAAGGCCGGCGGAGTCAGCGCAAACGATATCGCCAGCTTTCAGCGCGACATGACCGTCGCACGCCAGAAAGCCACGGCGGCCGAGTCGGATCGCCTCGCGCAGCTCGCGCGAGACCGCCTCCGCGACGGCAAGCTCACCGATCCGGCTCAAGACAGCGCCGCGTACTACGTCGCTCAGTTGCAATCGACGGACGCCGCGAATGCGGCCATCGCGACGGTGAGCCACGACCTGGCGGCGAAACTCGTCGATCGCGCCCGCCTGGCCGCGCGGGACGGAAACAAGGCGGCGCAGGTCGATGCGGATCTGACACAGGCGAAGCACTTCGGGGCCGATGGCCGGGACATCCTGGCAGTTCAGCAGATTCAGAACGCCCCGCGAGCGGCCAATGCCGCCGCGACACGAGCCGCCTCCCCGACGGCAAATCTGAACGTCGCAGCCCTCGCCGCGACTTTGAAGCGCACCCGCTACTCGGCACCGGAGTATCCGGAGAAGGCGCTCGCCGAAAAACTCAGCGGCGTCGTCACAGTTGAGTTCGTCGTATCTGCCAACGGCGACACGCGGGACGTTCGCGTGACCGACGCAAACCCGCCCGGTGTGTTCGATCGGGCCGCCATCGCGGCCATCAAGCGCTGGCACTACGAACCGCTCGTGGTGAATGGCACGGCCGTGGATATTCCGGTGCGTACCTCAATTCGCTTCGCGCTGCCGAAGTAAGCTGCGCACCGCCGCTGCGAAGACTCAAGGAGACCCTACGAAATGAATCTGGCAGGCACCGAGCGCAATCGCCAGCTCGTGACGGTCGGCATAGGTACAGTGCTGGCACTCGTCATGGGCGCCGTGCTGCTCGCAGGATTCCGGCTCGCCACGCAGATGCGCGCCAACATTACTGATCTGCAGACCGCGAGCACTCTGCAGACCTACCCGGCGGCGATTTCCCAACAGCTGAACTCCCTGCGCGACCGGCTCGAGGCCCGTGCGTATTCGGGTCAGGCGCTGAGCGACCTGAAGAGCACGGTGAAGCGCTTCGACCACGACCTCGAGCAACTCGGAGTCGTCGGCTACGTGGACTCGCCCGAGCTGGATCAGGCGCTGCTCCTGTGGCATCAGTACGGACCGGTGATCAATCCGGTCGTAAAGTTCGCCGGCCAGCCTTACGTCGACTCCGATGATGCCGGCAGTTCGTTCTCCCGCGAAGGAAAGGGGCACTACGCCGACGTAAAGCGCGCGCAGCTGTTTGCCAGCGAGAATGCGAAGGCCCTGCAGAGCCGCCTGGCCACGGTTGCAACCACCCTGCAGCAGTCCGCATCTTCGGACGCCGCCCGGCTGCGAATGTTGCTTTCTGCCGGTGTACTCGCGGCGCTCGTCCTCGCCGCGGCGGCCGCCTATTTCCAAGTCACCCGCTCACGCCACGAACGTCTCGCCAGGGAGGCACAGGAGCAGACGCGCGACATTCTCAAGACGGTGCGCGAAGGATTCTTCCTGCTGGACGCCGACTATCGCATCGGCTCGGTATGGTCGGAAGCGCTCACGCGCATGTTCGGGCGCAACGATTTCGCCGGCCTCGCCTTCGAGGAGCTCTTCAAGGAGCTCGTGCCGCCGACTACCCTCAACACGGCGATGAAGTACATCAAGCTCCTGTGGGGCGACCGCGCTCACGAGAACCTGATGAAGAGCATCAACCCGCTCGGCCAGCTCGAGATCAGCATGGCCAACGGGCACGGCGGCAAGGAGTCACGCTACCTGCAATTCGATTTCCACCGCGTCATGGGGCCGAAGGGCATCAAGCACGTGTTGTGCTCGGTCGGCGACATCACATCGAGCGTGCTGCTCTCGAAGGAACTGCAGGAGTCGCAGGAAAACGCCAACGCGCAGCTCGACATGATGCTCGGCATGATGCACGTCGATCCGCTGCAGCTGACCTCGTTCCTGGATTCGACCGAGACAGGCCTGCAGCTCATCAACGCGATCCTGAAGGAGCCCGCCCGCACGGACGGGGAATTCCGCAAGAAGCTGAATGGCCTGTTCCGCGAGATGCACTCGATCAAGGGAGAGGCTTCCGCGCTGAACCTGATGAGCATCGCCCATCGTGTTCACTCGCTCGAGGACATGGTCAGCGAGCTGAAGAAGAAGGCGGAGCTGTCGGGCAACGACTTCCTGCCGATGGTGTTGAAGCTGGATGACCTGCTCGCTCACTTGCGCAGCGTGCGCGAGATGGCCTCCCGTCTCACCATCCTCAAGGACTCAGCGCCGGCGCCGGCGCAACCCGTCTCCGAAACGAGCTCCAGGCAGCCACACGCGGCCTCGGAACGAACTGCGGCCCGATCGGCGGATGAGATGTCCCCGACCCTGCACGCGATGGCGGAACGTCTCGCGCACGATCACCGCAAACGCTTCAAGCTCAGTATAACCGGCCTCGCCGAGGTGCCACGTTCATATGTCGCGACCGTGAAGGATTGCGTGATCCAGATGCTTCGCAATTCGGCCGTCCACGGCATCGAGGCTGCGGATGTCCGCCGCGCGCACACGAAGGATGACGTCGGTGCGGTGAAGGTGGACTTCAGGAAGGCCGGCGACGGATACGAGCTGATATTCGAGGACGACGGCGCCGGTATTGCGCCGGACCAGTTGAAAGCGGCTGCCGTGCGCAAGCAGATGATCAGCGCCGAGGAGGCTGCGGTCATGGATACGCGCGCGGCGATGGCGTTGATCTTCCGTCCGGGGTTCTCGACGCAGCAGGAAGTCTCGATGGACGCCGGCCGCGGCGTCGGCATGGATGTCGTCGCCCGCAGCGTCTATGCCCTGGGAGGCAAGATCGGCGTCAGCACCAATCCGGGCAAGTTCACGCGCTTCAAGATCGTCCTGCCGGCGACTGAAGAAGCCACCACGGCCGTCGCCTACTCCTGAAGGGATGCATCCAGCCATGAACGCCAGTAGATCCCTGAAGCTCATGATCGTCGATGACTCGAACATCATGCGCCGGCGCATCGAGCGCTCGCAGCAGTTCGACGAGATCGAGCTCGTGGGCACGGCCGGCAACGGACTGGAGGCGCTGGAGCTGTTCAAGACCGCCGATCCGGACGTCGTGACGATGGATCTGACGATGCCCCAGATGGACGGAATCGAGTGCATCTCGAGGCTGGTGGAGCTGAAGCCGGCCGTGCGGATCCTGGTGATCTCGGCGCTGGCCGACAAGGCGACCGCGGTCGAGGCCATGGAAAAGGGTGCCAACGGTTTTCTCAACAAGCCATTCACCGATCGACAGTTGAACGAGGCCATCGCTGACCTGATCAGGGAAGCCTAACAATGTTGCAGGAACAGGAGCTGAAGACTTTCGTCGAGGGGACGACGAACTATTTCGAGGTGGCCGCACAGCAGCCCGCTTCGATCGGCTCGCCGTACCTCATGGAAGGCGCGCCGTCGGTGCACGACTATACCGGTGTCATCAACATCTCCGGCAAGCGCGAGGGCGTTGTGTATTTCACGGCCCCGAAGGCGATGCTCACCGTCCTCCTCATGAAGATGCAGGAGAACGACTTCAGCCACGAGACCATGCGCGACCTGGTCGGCGAAGTCGCCAACACGATTTCGGGAAACGCGCGGCGCGACTTCGGCCGCGACTTCGTGATCTCCGTGCCCAGTGTCCTCTCGGGCGAGCGTCCGGACGTGCCGCAGAAACCGGGTACACGCTCGTTCGTCATCCCCATCAACTGGCGCAGTCACTCGGCGAAGCTGATCGTATCGCTCACCTAGATCGAGTCCTCGTCGGATCGTAGCCGGTAACCCAGACCGGCCTCGGTGACCAGGTACCGCGGACGTTTCGGATCGGGCTCGAGCTTACCCCGCAGGTTCTTCATGCAGACTCGCAGACTGCGGCTGTCACCGAGTCTCTCCGGTCCCCACACCTCGCGGATGAGCTGATTCTGGGTGACGATGAGCCCGGCATGCCGTGCGAGGCACTCGAGAACCCGATACTCCAGCGGGGTGAGGTGCAGATCTCCCCGCACCCCGCGTGTCTCCCGCCTCGTCAGATCGACGGTCCATTCCGCAAACCTGAGTGTCGGAGTCTGCTCCGCACCGCGCGCACTGCGGCGTAGTGCGGCACGTACGCGGGCCAGCAGCTCGGGTGCGCTGAAGGGCTTGGTGACGTAATCGTCCGCACCCGCATCGAGAGCGGCAATTTTCTGCTCCTCCATCGCGCGCGCGGAAATGACGACGATCGGTACGGGCGACCAGCCGCGAACCTTGCGAATCAACTTCAGGCCGTCCCCGTCCGGAAGCCCCAGATCCACGAGCAACAGATCCGGCTTGTGACTTCGGGTTTCTATCTCCCCGCGCGCAACGGTGTCAGCCTCGCTGACCCGGTACGATTGCGTTTCTAGCAGCACCCGCAATACCTTGCGGATCCCCGGCTCGTCCTCGATGATCAGAAGGTGGTGCATCGCCCGCGTCAAGGCGTTGGCTCCGTCACGGGCAACGTGAACTCGAATCTCGCTCCCCCACCGATGCGTCCGTGCGCTTCGATGTCGCCGCCATGCGCGGTCACGATTGCCTTGCAGATGGCGAGTCCCAGCCCGACCCCGACTGTCGCACCCTCTGCGGATCCGCGCTGAAACTTATCGAACAGTCGTGCAGGATCTCCCGCAGGCAGCCCGGGACCTTCATCATCGACGCTCACCCGCACGAACGGCCCGTCGAGAACGGCGGAGACCGCTACCGGCGTCCCGGCCGGCGTGTACTTGGCGATGTTGTCGAACAGGTTTGAAAACACCTGCACGATGAGTGTCGCATCGACATACACGTGCGGCAGGTCGGCGGGAATTCGCAACTCGATCTTGTGCTCCGAGAGTCTCTCGGCGAGACCCTGCAGCGCCAGCGCGACCAGATCGTCCAGGGTCTGCCAATCGCGGCGCGTGAGGATCTGCCCGGACTCGAACCGCATGAGGTCCAGGACGTTCGACACGAGCCCCGCCATCTCGATCGCCTTCGCTTCGATCGAGCGCGCCAGCGATACCCGCGTCGCCTCATCAAGCAGCGGGGCACGCTCGGCGAGCGCGCCCGCGGCCCCGGCAATGACCGCCAGCGGCGTGCGCAGATCGTGCGAAATCGATGCCAGCAGTGTGTTGCGCAGACTCTCCTTTTCCGTGGCCACGCGGGCCGCTTCCGCGGCCTCGGCGAGCTGCGCACGCTCGAGCGCCAGACCGATCTGTCCTGCGAATGTCTCGAGGAGATGTCTTTGTTCCGGGAGCAGCACGCGCCGCGGATTCGACGGGAGCACGGCCAGGACGCCGAGCCGCTGGCGCTCATCGCCGAGCGGCAGGTACAGCCCGGAGGCGGCCGGCAGAGTATCGGTGCCCAGGCCGGCCTGGTGACCGTGATCCGTCACCCATTGCGCGACCGCCAGATCGGCCGAGCGAAACGATTGCTCGAGGGGACGATCCTGCGGATGGCGCAACTTGCCGTCCTCCCGTGGAAGGAGAATCACGGCGCGGCATTGAAATACTTCGGCGACATGCCGCACGGCCACGCGCGCCATGCTTTCGAGCCCCCGCGTTACGGTGAGCTCACGACTCATCCCATACAGGAGGGCCGTCCGCCGCTCCCGCGCGCCCGCCACGCGGGTCTGTTGTCGAACGCTCGCAACCAGATTGGCTACGACGAGCGCGACAATCAGCATGACCCCGAATGTCACGAGGTACTGGGCGTCGGAGATTGCAAATGTGAATTGCGGGGGGACGAAGAAGAAATCGAAGGCGGCGACATTCAGGACCGCCGTCAGCAGCGACGGAACGCGGCCGAGTCGCAGCGCGGCAACGGTCACACCGAGCAAATAGATCATCACCAGATTTGAGAGCTCGAAGCGCGGATACATTGTGAACGCAACCGCGGTGCATGCGAGAGTGGTGGCCACGGCCCACCCATAGCGGGACCACGGAACAGGACGCGCGAAGTCCGAAGGCGTCACGCTCGAAGTTGCGCGGGGCGAGGCTGTGTGTTCGGTCGTTGCAACCGTCACCACATCAAAGCCGCGCGCGTGCGTAACGAGCTGAATAGCTGCGGACGGTCGCAACAACGCACGCCAGCCTCGGCGCTTAGGCGCCCCCACGATCACCCGCGTCGCGTGTCGTCTCTGTGCGTATTCGTTGAGCGTCGCCGCAGGCGAAGGGCCGTCCAGAGTCACCGTTTCGGCGCCCAGAGATTCGGCCAGCCGGAGAACTTCGATTCGCCTGTTCCGGTCCGCCGTCGACAGTCTCAGCAGACGCGGCGTCTCGACATAGACGACCGTCCACTCAGCATCGAGCGCGTCGGCCATCCGTTTGCCTGCGCGCACGAGCTGCTCCGACTGCGCATCGGGTCCGACGGCGACCAGGATTCGATCGCTGGCCAGACGGGTGCGCGTGCGGTCGTCGGGAAGCGCGCGTGCCGCCGCCTCAACGCGATCGGCAACCCGGCGCAACGCGAGCTCGCGAAGCGCCATGAGATTCGGGATCCGGAAGAACCGCTCCACCGCGGTGGCGGCCTCGTCCGCGATATAGACCTTTCCCGCTCGCAGGCGCGCGAGCAGATCCTCGGGAGGCAGATCGATGAGCTCGATGTCGTCCGCCTCGTCAAAGACATGGTCGGGGAGCGTTTCTCGCTGCGGCACGCCGGTGATCTGCGCCACGAGATCGTTCAGACTCTCCAGATGCTGAACGTTGACCGTCGTCCAGACATTGATCCCGGCGTCGCGCAGCTCCTCGATGTCCTGCCACCGCTTGGGGTGCCGCGGTGCAGGATCGCCACCGGCCGGCTTGGAATGGGCAAGCTCATCGACGAGGAGAACGGCGGGTCGTCGGGCGATGGCGGCGTCGAGATCGAGCTCCTGACGCACGATCCCACGGTAGCGGACAGCGAGCGTTGGCATCCGCTCCAGACCCTCGAGCAGGCGCTCCGTGTCGACACGTCCATGCGGCTCGACGTAACCGACGACGACATCGGTACCCGCCGCCTTGCTCCGAGCGGCCTCGAGCATTGCAAAGGTCTTGCCGACACCGGCGGACGCGCCGAAAAAAATGCGCAACCGTCCACGCTTGGCGCGCGCCTCCTCGGCCTGAACGTGCGCCAGCACCCGATCCGGATCCGGCCGTGATTCGGCCATGCTGTTACTTACCGACGGGACATCCTAAGACCGAAACGCCAAGCGCAGCTTAACAGGCCCCACTGCGGCACCGCAGGCAATCACGGACCTGCCTGCGGGACTCGCGGACCAGGGGGTAAGGACGGGGACCCGAGCTTGACCGCAACGCGGGCGCGACGCGCGTCAAGGAATTGAATAAAACCCAGCGTCGTCGCAAGCCCGCGACTCCCCGAATGCTTCACGGACTGTTATGTTCCGGACTCGCCAGACGGGGGCACTTGAAAAAATGAATCTCTCTTCGATCATTGAACCGATCCAGCACGTCTCATTCGCTATTGACGACAGCAGTCTTGCCGTAATGGCACTGGTCGCCGGCATGATCGGCGGCTGGAAGTTCACGGGTTGGCGCGGGCAGCTCAAAGCCAAGCGCGTGCGCGTCGACCACAAGACGGAGATTCGCACCCGCAAGCGGGACTGAGGCCCCTTGACGTGCCCTCAGCGGCGGCCGCCGAGAACTCGCGCGGGCATCAGGATGATGGCGCGCAGCAGCTCGAATACGCCCTCCACCGCGAGGCCGACAATCCGCAACGGCAGCATCAGCAGCCACACCAGCGGATACAGTACGATTGCCAGCAGCGCCAGTGGCCAGCAGACCATCAGCAACAGCAGCCATAGCACGAATCCGATCATAGGATGTCGTCTACACCGATCTTCGTGAGGCCGCAAGTCGTGCATCCAGGCGACCGGGTCGCCGTCGTAGCGCCTGCGGGACCCTTCGATCGCGCCTCCTTCGAGGCCGGCCTTGCGCCGCTCGAGCAGCGCTACCGTGTTCAATTCGACGCGCATCTCTTCGAGCGCCATCGCTACCTTGCGGGAAGTGACTCCCGTCGGCTCTCGCAGCTGCGCGCCGCACTCGCTGACCCCGAAATCAGAGCCGTGTTCTGCGCGCGAGGCGGATACGGGACGATGCGGCTCCTCCCGCGCCTGGCCGAAGAGTTCGCCGCGATCCGGGCCGATGGATGGAAACCGCTCGTCGGCTTCTCGGACATCACGGCGCTTCATCAGGGTTTGCAGCGACAAGGCCTGGTCAGCATCCACGGCCCGGTCGTGACCCAGCTCGGGGCTCAGCCCGAATCCGCTCGCGAGCGGCTGTTCGCACTTCTGGAGTCCGGGTCCGCCCCCACGTCGCTCGCCGGCACGAACACCTATGTCGGAGGAACAGTCGAAGGTCCGCTTCTCGGGGGCAACCTCACTGTCTTCACTCGACTTCTGGGAACGCAGTTTCTCCCCCGCCTGGAGGGAGCGATCCTACTCCTCGAGGAGGTTGGCGAGCGCCCCTACCGCCTCGATCGCATGTGGACGCACCTCGCACTCGCCGGGGCCTTTCGAAAAGTCGCGGGCATCGTCCTGGGATCATTCTCACGCTGTGAAGAAAAGGACGCGGACTACACCGGCGCCGAAGTGCTTCGCGACCTCGCGGTGGAGACCGGCCTGCCCTGTGCCGCGGGGTTCCACATCGGACACTCGGATATCAACGAAGCGGTCCCCCTGGGCGTGCGGGTCCGGCTCGACGCCGACGCGCGCCGGCTCGACTTCCTGGAATCCGCGACGGCCTAGCTTGCCGGGCCTAAAACAGCGAGCCGCCTGCGCCGAGCATCTCCCGCCGGACCAGCGGAATGGGCGGTCCGCCGTACGACAGGAACTTGTCGTGAAAATCCTTCCAGTGAGCCGTCGGGTCGGCGCTCGTGCCTGCCTGCCGCGCGACCCAGTCGGTGCGCAGCTTGCGGATCATCAGTTTTCCCAGCGTGTAATTCAGGTACGCCGGATCGTACGTGCCGCGCGCCGCCTGTTGGCGGGCATCCCCGGGGCTTGCAAACGCACTCTCCAGAAACAGCTTCTCCGACTGCGCAACGGTCATTCCCTGCGTGTGCAAACCGATCGCTGACAGGAATCGCACGTCGCGCAGCAGCGCGTCGGTGATTTGCCCGATGTGCTGCTCGGGATCAGCGCTGCCGAGCCCTTCCTCCCACATCATCTCTTCCGCATAGTGCGCCCAGCCTTCCGCGTACGCGTATCCGACCCACAGGGCTGCGATTTTGGATGGGTTGCGATTGGCATGCAGGAACTGCAGGAAGTGGCCGGGCCAGACTTCGTGAACACTCGTGTAGAGCAGGGTCGCCTGGCTTGGAAGGTACGCGGCCTGCTCCTTCTTGGACCAGGACGGATCCGGCGGTGCGATATTGTAAGTGGAGGCCACTGACTTATCGTAGGGTCCGGGAACGTTGATGTACGCGAAATTGCCCCGGTTGTACGGCGGCGCCTCCGCCACGAGCGCCTCCTCGGTGCCGGGCACGGTGACGATCTTCTTCTCCAAAATAAAGGCCCTCAGGTCGGCCAGCTGCTTCCGGGCCGCCTCGACCGAACCTCCCGGCGGCTTGTGAGCCTGCATTTTCAAAGTGCACGCGCGCAGCGATCCCTTCGGCAGGAACTGGCCACAGGCGCTCTTCAACGCCTGCAGATTCCGATCCAGATCGGCCCGGCCGATCCTCTCGAGATCCGCCAGCGGTGTGTCGACGCGCTCGGTCGACTCGAGCATCTCGACGAACAACGGCTCCCCGAGCGCGAAGGACTCATTGGAGCTTCTGCGCTGCGATTCGAGCCAGTGCTTCAGTTCGTCCATCGCCTTCGCCGCGGCGGCATCGGTTTCCGCCAGAGCCTTCTGCGCGCCGGCGTCCTGCACCGAGGCGAACACCTTCGGAACGTCGTTGCGGAAAAACTCGGCGAAGCCGCCGAACCCCGCGATGCCGCGCTCGAGCACAGTCCTGGCCAGCGGTGTATGCAGATTCGCGCGGATTTCCGCAGCGAGCCGGGGGATCGCGCGAGCGTACCCGAGGTAGCCCTTCAATCGGGTCTCGAGCGGCGCGTAATCACGGCTGAGATAAACCTCGGGATCGAGCCTGTCGATGTACCAGGCCGGATTCGTAAAGGGAGATCTCGCGCGCTCCAGCCAGAAGAGCTGCCCATCCGTGATGCTCAGCACATCGTCGCGCTCGAAACGCTGGCTCGGAGTCAATGGGTCGGGCTTGAATTGTGCGGCCTGGGTCCGGGCCGCTTTCAAACGATCGACCTCTTTCGCCATTCCGGCCGCGCTCCAGTCAGACATCTGCCCGTCGAATTCATGTCGGCCGGACTGCACGGCGAAAAACGGTTCGGCCCTGAACATGTCCTCGATGAATTGCGCGGCAAAGCGATTCCAGGCGGCCTGCGCCTCATCCTGCGGATGCGTCGTCGGTGCGGGAACCGTCGCGGCCGGCTGCCGGGTGCAGGACGCTGTCGCTGTCACCAGCAGGACGAGAAGCAGTCTGACGGTAAGGGTCTGACCAATCATTCAGGACTCCATTGAAGCACTTGATCCGCCTATCTCAGCATGGATGAGGAATCGGGATAAAGGCGTGCCAGCACTTCCCGCGCCGCGGCGGTGGCAATGGCGCGGATCGCAGCCGTCGCCTCCACGTCCGCGCCGTGTTCGGTCGTCCCCAAGCGCGCAAGCGCCCACGCCGGCTCGATCTGTCCGTGTCGCTTCTCCAAAGCCTCCCGCACCGCTTCCGACCAATGAGTCGGCACGGTGCCCGCCACGAAGTCGCCGCGGCCTCGCCCGAAATGCGCAACCGCGAGATATCTGATCAAAGCGGCGGCGAGACGACTCGACAGAAACTCGGCAGACCACCGGACGGTGCCCGATTCGGAGCCGCGAACGAGGTTGTACGCCTTTGCAAGACTCCTGGCGCCGACTGCGCCCAACACCCCGCCGATCACCGCGCCGGCGCCAAACGTGAGCCCACCCGCTCCGAGATCGGCTGCCAGACCTCCCAATGCTCCTGAAACAAGGCCGCCGAGCACGCCCGCCTTGTCGGCGTCGGCGGGCCGCTGCACGGAGAACTCATGTCCCATCCGTTGCAACACCTCCTGGGTCGCCGTGCCCGTAAGTCCGTGAATGCGGACAAGCTCCTCGGTCGCGACGCGGACTTGCTGATCCAGACGCGCTGCGAGGACTCTCTGTGCCCGGTCGAGCTCAACACCGTCACCCGCCGCCGCCGCGGGAACTCCGGTCACAACGCTGGTCGCCGCCCCGATCCACGACCGCGCCTTCCCTTGCACGCCCGTGTCCGCGATCGGTTCGATATCCACCGCGATCGTCGCGAGCTGGCTGGAAAGCGTCTGCATGGAGTGCTCGAATACCCTCAGGCTGCGCTGTTTCCACGCTTCCCGGATCCGTCCGAAGGCCACTCGCTGCTGATCGGGTAATACGTGCTCAATGTGACCGAGGAGGGTTCCCTCTTGCACCCAGCACCGCGCGAACGCGTCGAAGGGTAGAACCGAGCGGATGCAGGGGTATTGCGCCGCGTGCGCTTGCCACTCCTTGAGCTCCGCTCGCGCGTCCGCGGCCTCACGGGGAGGTCCCAGCTGATTCAGCAGGAGAATCACCGGGACTCCCAGCCACCCGAGAATCTGCATCTCGGCATCGACGTAGGTGACAGCACCGGGACTCTCACTCGCGTTGGCGATGTACAGTATGACGTCGCTCGATTCGCGGATCGTGCGCATCGCCTGTTGCCCGCACCAGAAGGGCCGATCGGCCAGCCGATCCCACACCTGGGCAAGGAACCAGCCGAAGGGCTGTTCCGTTTGCTGCAGACGTCGCAGCAGGCGGACGCTGTCGCCGAAGCCCGGCGTGTCCCACAGAACGAGCTCATCGCCCGCGGGTGATTTGATGAGTACGTCGCTTTCTGCGGTATCGGTGACGTGTGCGCGATCGTCGACCTCGCCGATATCACGCCGCAGGAGGGTACGTGCCAGGGTCGTCTTCCCGACGTTGGTGTGAGAGATCAGGCTCACATCGATGCGCGTAGCGGGGGCCATCATGGAGCAGACTGCTGGCCGCGCGCGGGCCAGAGCGCAGCGCGCGCGATCTCCCTCGCCTCGATTTCAGAAGGCTCTCCAGCCACGATCTGCGACAAGTCCACGATGCACGCACGCAGACCGTAACCGGCCACGAATTCGGACCACAAGCTGCAGCGATCCTGGAGTCGCTGATCGAACGAGGCATCTCCTTTCATTCGAGCGGCGTAGGGTCCTGTATCGACGACAACAAGGAGGGGCACCGCGTTGGCAGACAAGAGGGAGCCACCACCTGCCGTCGTACGCACGGGACTGTCGCGCATCGTGCCGATGACGGCGCCGTGATTCTCCGCTTCAGGTGTAGAGGCGACCGTCATCACAAGGACCTGCCAGTCAGGTGTCGTACCGTGCCCTGCTGTACCGTGCCCTGCCGTATCGCGCTCCGCTGTACCGTGCACTGTGGTACCGTCCCCTGCTGTACCGTCGCCCCCTCTCACCAGACGCTCCCGGAGAGACTTCTCTTCGCCGTAGCGGACGACTTCGCGCATCTCGATCTTGACGATGCCGCCCGCAGTCGCCGCGAGCAGCGTCTGCAGACCCGCGATGGATGCAGGGCTCGGCTCATACGCAAACGCGGTAACCGCGGCGCATTCAGCCACGGCGCCGCCTGCTCCTGCGCCGAGAATCGTGCGCGCGTAGCCGAGAAGCGAGGTCGGCAACGGCGGACTCCGCGACAAGCGCCAGGCCCTGAGGCCTGAAGCGCCGGCGAGTATCAGTCGGGGAACGACGATATACAACATCGCAGTCAGTGCGATGAGGTGGATCCAGCTCGCCGCTTCGCCGCCTCCCGACACTCCGGTCCATCGCAATGCGTCGATTCGGTCGCGCGTCGGCAGTCCTATGCCCGACAGCGCCGCCGCCGGTCCGTAAAACAACACGAGCAACGAGCGCACGGTTCCCGGACCGAGGAAGGTGCTTTCCCAGCCAGCCTCGTAGCGCAGTCCGACGCCTCGAACGTACAGGCCCAGGATCAGACCGACAGCCATGAGGGCTGCCGCGAGGTGCATCACGCGTTTCGCACGTTCAAGGAGGAGTGGGCGCACGATCGCAATCCATTGGTCGGTGAAGCGCTTGAGTCCCGCGGCCAGCGGGGCGTTGAACCGCGTCGACTGTTTGAGCAGGGAATCGACCCGTTTGCCGATCCAGCGCTCGTAGAACTGTCCGGACCGGAAACCCGCGGGCCCCGCGGGGCCCATCCGGTCCGCACCAGGGCGGTGGGCGAACCGGGCTGCAATCAGCACGCAATAGATGAACAGGTTCCACGCAACGAGACCGATGAGCGGAAAGCTGAGCAGGTTGATTCGCCGGCTGCCATCGAGGGCCGAGAGCGCCAGTCCTGCGATCAGGGCTACGATCAACACCGCGCGGCCCAGCCAGCTCAGCCCTCCCGCAACGGCGAGGACATGATCCACCGCGGGCGAGCGCCTGCGCACGCGCGCGAGCAGGAGCTCTGCGCGCCGCGCCAGGAGCGTTTGCGCGGGAAGCGAAAGCATCAGGCCCGAGCTCGGCGTTTGGTTCTGGGGCGCTGCCCGCACGGACGTTCGAGTGGCCTCAGCCCGGTCCGCCAGCGGAAGCACATCGCCGCCGCGATCAGACTCCTCGATCGACTGGATCAGTAGAACGGTCCGGAGGGTTCGGATGTTCACGCGCCGGACATCAATCCATTCGGTGCACCTTGACCCCGAGCAGCGCGCCGCCCTGGTCCCGCTCGACCGCGAACTCGATCGGGCGGCAGCAGATCTGGCAGTCCTCGACGTATCCCGGGTCATCCGCGGTCAGATCGACGCGGGTCTCGAACCGTTCACCGCAGTACGGACACTGGACCGAGACGAACTCTTCGGGCGTAAGTCGTCCACCCGGCGGGGTGGCGGGCTCATAGACCGGCTCGAGGCCGTAGAGCTCATCGATGCTGTCCGCATCCACGCTTGCGATCCGCTCCGTCAGGGACTTCAGCGGTTTGTGCTCGGGATTGCTCACCCGCGCATTCTACGCGACCCACCCCCCCGACCGCTGCCCGAACTCTAGAGCCGATACGCCTGCTTCGGCAGCCGGTATGCCAGGTCCGAGGCGACCTCCCCGGCGTCGCTTTCATCGAGCCGATGCTCGGCGACGAGCCGGGCGAGAAACGCGCAGTCCACGCGGCGTGCCACGTCGTGACGTGCTGGAATCGAGAGGAACGCGCGCGTGTCGTCGTTGAAGCCGACCGTATTATAGAAACCCGCGGTTTCGGTGGTCTGCTCGCGAAAGCGCAGCATCCCTTCCGGACTGTCGTGGAACCACCAGGCGGGCCCGAGTTTCAGGCACGGGTAGTGCCCGGCCAGAGGGGCCAGCTCACGGCTGTAGGCGGTCTCGTCCAGAGTGAACACGATGACCGCCAGGCGATGATCATTGCCGAAGCGGTCCAGGAGCGGTTTCAGCGCCCGCACATATTCCGTCGCGACGGGAATGTCCCCGCCCTTGTCCCGCCCGTACTGCTCGAACAATCCGCGGTTGTGGTTTCGGAGCGAGCCGGGGTGGATCTGCATGACCAGCCCGTCTTCCAGGCTCATTCGTGCCATTTCGACGAGCATCTGCGCGCGAAACATTTCCGCCTCGTCCGCGGAGGCTTGCCCTGCGATGACGCGTCCGAAGAGTCGCCCACAATCCCGCTCGCCCAGATCCGCCGTGCGCGCCGTAGGATGTCCATGGTCGGTCGCAGTCGCTCCGGCCTTCGCAAACACCTCTCGCCGCACGCGATGGGCGCGCAGATACCCGGGCCACGTGTGCACGTCCTCACCCGTCAGCTCGCCAAATTCCAGCAGTGCGGCGGCGAACTGTTCATGCTCAGGATCGACTACCACGTCAGGTCGATAGGTCGTGATGACCCTCCCCTTCCAGCCGCTCTGGCGAATCTGCCGATGAGCCTCGAGAGGCTCGATCGGCGACTCCGTCGTCGCCAGCACTTCGATGTTGAACCGCTCAAAGAGCGCGCGCGGGCGAAACGCGTCGGTCTTCAAGGCGGAGCCGATCGAATCGAAATACAGATCCGCGCTGGAACGGTCGAGCACGACCTGCAGGCCGAAGACTTCGGCAAACACCTGACTGAGCCAAAGCGCGGACGGCGTTCCGCGGAACAGATGGAAGTTCTCTGCCAGCAGCCGCCAGGCTTCGCGGGGACTCGCCTCGGAAGGCCCGCGACGAGAGGCGACGCCCAGCCTCGTCGGGTCGATTCCCTGACTGTAGAGCATCCGGAAAAGGTAATGGTCGGGCGCCAGCAGCAATTCCGTGGCATTACCGAAAGGCTCATTCGCGGCAAACCAGGTGGGGTCGGTGTGTCCGTGTGGACTGATGATGGGCAGGCTGCGGACCGTCGCATACAGCGAGCG
>FTEO01000982.1_pt1 | contig 20154 bp, 20 predicted proteins | sample 1640211 | NCBI WGS metagenome assembly FTEO01 (sample SAMEA3914816, study PRJEB12502) | metagenome | biome: forest; material: soil | place: USA | collected 2011-09-16 | depth 0.3 m | reverse complement strand
GTGTGGGATGGGATTCTCTACGACCCGAAATTGAACCTCGTGTTTTTCGGTACGGGCAACGGCTCGCCTTGGAATCGGGGCTATCGGGGCTCCGGCGGCGGGGACAATCTCTTCCTGGCCTCGATCATTGCGGTGAATGCCGATAGCGGCGCCCACGTGTGGCACTACCAGGAGGTGCCCGGTGAGGAGTGGGACTACGATGCGACCTCGCCGCTGATGCTCGCCGATCTGAAGATCGACGGCCGAGCGCGCCGGGTGCTCATGCAGGCGTCGAAGAATGGGTTCTTCTACGTTCTGGATGCCAGGACCGGCAAGGTGGTGTCGGCTCGCAATTTTGTTACGGTCAACTGGGCGACCGGCGTCGACCTGAAGACCGGACGGCCGGCTCTGAATCCCGAGACGCGCTACGACGAGACCGGAAAGCCCGCCATCGTGCAGCCCGGCGGGCAGGGCGCGCATTCCTGGCATCCGTTCTCGTTCAGTCCGCAGACGGGGCTGGTGTACTTCTCGGCGATCGAGACCAGCGGCATCATGATGAGCGCCAAGACCTTCAAGGCGCAGCCCATGGGCTCGAACACCGGCCTGCAGTTTCCCGCGCCGACCACGCTCTATGACGAGCTGAAATCCAAGGCGCCGCGGCAGGGGCAGTCGCAGCTGGTCGCATGGGATCCGGTGCGACAGCGTGAGGCCTGGCGAACCGGAGTGCTGGGCAACATCGGCGCTGGAACGCTGTCCACCGCCGGAGGACTCGTTTTCCAGGGGACGACCCAGGGGCGGCTCGTCGCATATCGGGCAACCGACGGCAAGGAGCTGTGGTCGACCCAGGCGCAGACCGGTGTGGTGGCGGCACCGTCCTCATTCGAGCTGGACGGCGAGCAGTACATCGCCGAGGAAGTCGGCTATGGTCTCGCCCGCTATGGGACGAGCAATCAGTCGCGGCTGCTGGTCTTCAAGCTCGGTGGCACGGCTGCGTTGCCTCCCGCGCCGCCGCCACCGCCGCCGCCCGTGCTGAATCCTCCTCCGTCGACGGCTTCGAAGGACACGATCGAGGCGGGACACGAGCAGTTCGCCAGCCACTGCGCGATGTGCCACGACACCCAATATGCAAATCGCGGTGTCTTCCCCGACCTGCGCTACTCACCGATGCTCAACAGCGCGGAAGCCTTCGACGCAGTCGTACTCGACGGCGCGCTGCAATCCTCCGGGATGGCATCCTTCAAAGGCAAACTGACTGCCGATGAGGTGCAATCGGTGCGCGCCTACGTGATCCAGCGTGCGAACGAGGCAAAGAACGCGCCTCCGGGCCCGGGCAGGTAGCCACGATGCGCTCGTCCCGTTCGGAGGGGTCATTCGGGTGCGCCAAAAAGGAATTCATGCGTGCGCCGCGCGCGAAGGCCTGGGTGCGCGGCGCGCGCAACAGTCCGTGATTCCCAACCGGCGACGTGACTATAATCCAAAGCGATCCTTCGCCTATGCGTTATCAGCAAAACAAGCCAGAGAGCGCCGAGATCCTGCGCACGGCACTCAGTTTGATGGCCAAGCAGGAGGCCGCCTTTCACCCACCCAGCTACGCTTTATGGTACGAGCACGTCGCGGGGATCAACCCCACGCTGACCAAGGCCCTCGATGAGCGGCTGAGCGTCGGCACGCCTTTGACGGAGGCGGACGTCTGGCGGATGCACGCCCAATTCATACTCACCCGGGATGTCGACGCTTTTGAGCGCATCCGCGACCGCCTCAGGTTCCTGCTCGAAGAGACCTCCCACGCGGCCGAATCCGCGGGCGCTCACGCGTCGCACTTCGGGCAGGCGCTCGAAGGCCATACTGCACGGCTGCAGCAGACCGTCGGCCTCGAAATGATCCGCGACGTCGTTGCCGAGGTGCTGACGGATACGCAGCACATGTGCCTGGTGACGTCGGAGCTCTCCGAGCAGCTCAAGCGAAGCGCCCACGAGGTGCAGACGCTCACCCAGCGGCTCGAGCAGGCGCAGACCGAAGCGCTTCTGGATCCACTGACCGGACTGAACAATCGCCGCGGGCTCGAAAGGTCGCTCCAGGAATCCGGCGCGACGCTGACTGGGTTCGCCCTGCTGCTCGCCGACATCGACAATTTCAAATCTATCAACGATACCCACGGGCATCTGCTCGGGGACAAGGTCTTGCGCGCCGTCGCACAGGTGGTGCGAGGGTGTATCAAGGGTCGTGACACTGCCGCTCGAATGGGCGGGGAGGAGTTCGCGGTTCTCTTGCCTGAGACGTCGGTGCAGGGCGCCGCGGCTCTCGCGGAGAAAATCCGTCAGGCGATCTCGCAGGTCAGCATTCGCCGCGTAGACCGCAACGAGTACGTAGGAAACGTCACACTTTCGGTGGGCGTTGCGGGCGCCGAGGCCGAGGAGACCCTCGAATCGCTCGTCGAGCGGGCGGACGCGGCTTTATACGTCGCCAAGCGTGGAGGCCGGAATCGCGTCAGCGTGGCGACGGCCTCCCAACCAAGCTCGACTTAAGTAAAACTGCGGTGGGGGCGCTCGCATGCCGGCCGCGCCAGGCGAATTATTTCGCACCTGGATGACCGCTTTCAGCCACCGATTCCGCTTTCTTGTGAGCAGCGCGCCGATCTACTCAGGCGCGACGGGGGAAGAAGGCATGCGGCGGATCGGCAGATGGCTCGGCATCGCGCTGTGCTCGTTGTTCTCGCTGGCGTTCGTAGCGGCGGCGGGAATCTATTTCCTGTCCGCTCACAGGACTGCGGGTTCCGTCGGCCGGATCGCACTTGAGCGCGACAGCGCAGCGCTGATGCGCGGCAGATGACGTCGCAGAATCGGCGTCGTGATGATGTTACTCACCACTGACATGAGCACCAGGATGGTAAACATCTTGTGGGAGATCATGCCGAGATCGAGGCCGACGTTGATGACGATAAGCTCCATCAGTCCGCGGGTGTTCATCATGAATCCCAGGATCGTCGACTCGCTGTGAGTCAATCCCGCGGAGCGGGCAGCGAAGTAGGCCGCTCCCAGCTTCCCGACGGTCGCAAACGCGACGATGCACGCGCACCAACCCCAGGCCGCCGCCGTATCGAGCCCCGCGATCGAGGTTCGCAAGCCGGTGTACGTGAAGAAGATCGGCAGAAAGAACACCATCACGAACTCACCGACGCGCTCGCGCCAGGCCGCGACGAACTGCGGCTCGTCGAACAGGATGACTCCCATCATGAAGGCACCGAAGATGGCGAAGATACCCAACTCGTAGGTCGCCATGCCGGCCAGAAACACCGTCGCCAGGACGCCGCCCAGCAGATTTGCCGACAGCCCGCTGCCTGGCTCCGCGGTGGATTTGGACGGCAAGGCCTGCGTGGAGCTCGAGTAGCGGATCGCCTTCTTCAGAACCGGACGTACGCCCCACACGCAGACGATCGCGAAGGCCGCGACCATCAGGACCCGTGAACCGAAGGTAAGCCCGTCAAACGTCGCGGCGGCGATCATTGTCACGAGGGCCAGCAGCAGCCAGCCCACGACGTCGTTGACCGCTGCCGCACTGATGGCGATGACACCGATCGGCGTGCGGGTGATTTTCAACTCGAGCATGATCCGGCCCAGGACGGGGAGGGCGGTGATCGAGAAAGCGGTGGCGATGAACAGCGCGGAATGACTTCGATCGGACTCGGGCGAAAGCTGCGGTGCAGTCCAATAGCCGACCGCGAGTCCGATGGCGAAGGGTGCGATGAGAGAGGCGATGGCGATGCGCAGTGCCGCGGAGCGGTGGCTGCGCGCCTTCAGGTGGGAGAAGTCGAACTCAAGACCGACCTGGAACATGAGCAGAACCAGTCCCAGCCCGGAGAGCATCTGCAGCGGCTCCGGCATGGCCGAACGGAACACGGTTGCAAACGCATCCGGCGCGAGCCAGCCGAACAGCGAGGGCCCCAGGGCAATCCCGATGAGGATCTCACCGACCACCGCGGCCTGGCCGAAGCGGTTCGCCAGCGCGCCGCCGATACGTCCGGCGATCACGATCACGGCGAGCTCCATCAAGGTGAAGAACAGGAGCGTGTCGGTCTTGTGAACCGACACGGCTGCCAGGGACCCCGGCGAGCTCATTCAGCGCACCTCCCCTGCGCCGCTCTTCATGCCATCCCACCGCTGATCGAGATGATCTGCGCCGTCACGTAGCCCGCCTCGTCGGACACCAGGTAGGCGACCAGCCCGGCCACTTCCTCCGGCAGCCCCGCTCGCTTCATCGGCACAAGCTTGGCGATCGTCTCGGTGTCGAAGGTGGTCTCGCTCATGGCCGTCGTAATGATTCCCGGCGCCACGGCGTTGACGGTGATCCCGCGCGTTGCCACCTCGAGCGCCAGCGCCTTGGTAGCTGCATTCAGGGCGCCTTTCGAGGCTGCGTAATTCACCTGACCTCGGTTGCCGATCAGGGCGGCAATGGAGGAGGTGTTCACGATCCGGCCCCATCGGGTGCGGATCATGGGCAGGATCAACGGTCGCGTGACGTTGAAAAAGCCGTTGACGGATACATCGATCACGCCATGCCATTGTTCTGCGGTCATGCCCGGGAAGGGCGCGTCGGCGTGAATGCCGGCGTTGTTGATAAGAATCTGAATGGCGCCGTGCGCGAGCGCGGAGTCCAGGGCCGCTGCGGCCGCTTTGGCATCCGTAATGTCGAAGCAGAGCGCCTGGGCACGTCCCCCCTCGGAAACGATCTCGCGGGCCAGCGTCTCGGCGGCTTCCGCACCCCGGTACGCATGCACGTAGACGTAATGTCCGTCCCGAGCCAGACGACGACAGATCGCAGCGCCGATGTCGCCGCTCCCGCCGGTGACCAGCGCGCGTTTTGCAGTCGTTTCCATCATGCAGTCGAGCGTTGGGTCGGCGGAGGGCTGACAATACCGAATACTATCGTGGCGCGGCCGCTAAGGAGGATTCGTTCAGCGCCCCAGACCGAGAACTCGTACAACACGGTTGCAGCGTCGGATGAGATGCGATCCGCGGTCGCAACCAGGTCAGCTTCCACATCATCGAGCCGTTCGACGTTCAGATTGACCGCGCGAACGCTTGCGATGTACCCCACGGAGCCCCCCGAACCGGGAGCGGATGCAACGAGTGCTCCGTGCAGCGCCATCGCCTGGGCGGCGTACTCGATGCCGCAGGCTACGCCGAGACGGCCCCGGACACGCAGTGGATTGTCGGCGGCCCGGTGAGAGACGGCGCGGCAGCGAATCTTGTCCGCGTCCCACTCCAGCACCTCGTCCAGCAGACACATCGCTCCGATGTGCGGAACATGCTCCTCGATCCACCGGCGGCCTAACTGCATGGTGCGACCTCTACGGCCAGCCGAAGATCAGCAAGATATTCGAGCACGACCGTTTGCCGCGCGCGCGCGGTGACATCCTGGGTCGCCCGCAGCGCAAGAGCCAGCAGCAGGGGTAGCGAGCGCGCCGCCGGGACCGCCAGTCGCAAAGACTCCAGATTCGGCTGTGCAAGGCGGTCGGGGGAAGAGTCGCAGAGCCTGGCGGTGAGCCACCCGAGCGATGTCGGACGCGCCTCCGCGGACAGCAGGAGCGCAACTCCGAACGCATCGGGAATCGGCCGCTGGGCGAACAGGGGTTGCGGATACTGCGAATCGTACGCGATGAGCAGACAGGCCGTTCGGTCGACGGCGACCTGGCTCAACGCTTCCAGCAAGCCGCCGCTAAAACTGGCATCGAACACGCACAACGCGTTGGACGGCGCCCGCGCGCCATTGGCGATGCTCCAGTAGCCGGCGGCGACGTTATGCACCGAGTTGTGAAATCGCGTGGGCGAGAGCTGACGGTCGGCTGAAGCGAGTGCCTGACAGATCTCGTGACAATTCTCGCCATCGCCACCCGAGGAGGAAAACACTGTTGGCAGGTGCGAGGGGTGCACGGCTGCCCGCGATGTCGCTTCCAGCCCCACCGCGAGGGCCAGTCTGACGATGCGTCCGGTCCGGCGGCGCTCGGCCGGCGGCAGCGAGTCCGGCACCGGCAACACGGTGGGGCGTGGATCGTACGGCGTAATCCCGGCCAGCACCGCGCACGCCACCGACCAGTCGCTGAGGCCGGGTCCCAACACTCCGATGCCGTCTACGCAGGCGCTCAGTGAATTCATGTTCGGGTCCACCTCAGTCCGGCCTGCCGAAGACGAGACAGCAGTTCGTGCCCCCGAAACCGAACGAGTTGCTGACCACGCGCGCCACGCGGCCGCGGCGGTTCTCGGTCAGGTATCGAATGCCCAGCGCCGGATCGACCCGGGTGATGTTCAGGCCCGCCGGCATCAGATCCTGCTGCAGCGAGAGCCCACAGATCACCGCTTCCAGGGCGCCCGCGGCGCCCAGGGCATGGCCGGTCGCTCCTTTCGTGGAGCTGGCGGGCGTGTGGCTTCCGAAGATACCGCTCACCGCGCGGCTCTCCGCGCTGTCGTTGCTTTGCGTGCCGGTGCCGTGCAGGTTGATGTAGTCGATGTCGTCAGGCTCGAGGCTCGCCATCGTCAGCGCCTGCAGCATGGCGGCCCGGGCGCCGACTCCTTCCGGGTGCGGTGAGGACATGTGGTACGCATCGCTGGATTCGCCGATGCCCAGCAGGTTGATGGTGTCCGTTGCCGAGGACGAGGCGTGCCGCTCCAGGAGCGCAAATGCGGCCGCTTCGCCGATGGAGATTCCATCGCGCGCAATGTCGAATGGCCGGCACGGCCCGCGGGACGTCAATTGCAGAGCGTGAAAGCCGTAGAGCGTCGTCAGGCACAGTGAATCCACGCCGCCCACCACCGCCGCATCGATCAGACCCGCCTCGATCATCCGCCGCGCGCTGCCGAAGACCTTCGCGCTCGAGGAGCATGCCGAGCAGACGACAGCGGCCGGCCCTTCGAGATTCAGCGCTCGCCGGACGAATCCCGCCACGGAGAACGAATTCTGCGTGGTCGCGTAGTTGAAATCTTCCGGGAGCATTCCGGTGGTGGGATCGCGACGCCGGTAGGCGAGCTCTGTCTGGAGAATTCCGGACGTGCTCGTGCCGAGAAACACGCCGATGCGCTTAGCGCCCCAACGGGCCACGCTGTTCTCGACCGCCTGAACGAATCCGTCCTGCCGCAGGCCGAGCAGCGCCAGGCGGTTGTTGCGGCACTCGAAATCCCGGAGCGCGGCGGGAAGCTGGACGTCGTCGACCCCTTGAACCTCCCCGATGCACGTCTGCAGATCCACCGTCTCGAATGTGCAGGGGATGAGTCCCGAGCGCTGGCGTTCGAGCGCATCCAGAGTCGCGGCCGAGCCGCGACCGAGACAGCTTGTAGCGGTGAATCGAGTGATCGCGAGCGGCTTCATTTGAGGCTTACGGAGTCTGGGGAATCGCGGAGCGAAGTGTGACAGGCGTGAGGGTTGCCGACTCCAGCGCGTCGAGAAGTCGCGGCAGGACTTCGAGGATCAGAGCCGAGCCTGATCTCGCATGACCTGCGTGTCCATCGTGCAGCAGGAGGATGTCGCCGCCCCGGGCGTGGCGCGTCAATCTGGCGAGCACCGTGGAGGAGTCACGGTTGAGGGTGTCAAATCCTCTGCGTGTCCAACTCGCCAGTCGCAACTCCAGGCGAGCAAGCACAGGATCGAGAAACGGATTTCTCAATCCCGCGGGCGCACGGAAGAAGCAGGGTCGCTCGCCCACCACAGCGGCGATACTGTCCTGCGCACGCTCGATCTCGTTGGCGATTGCGCGCGGACCCAGCAGTGAGAAGTAATTGAGATGGCGCTGGCTGTGATTCTCAACTGCATGGCCCCTGACCACGATCTCCCGCGCAAGCTCCGGACAGCGTTCAACCCGTTCGCCGATACAGAAGAAGGTCGCTTTCGCCTTGCGGCCGTCGAGCAGCTCGAGAACGCGCGGAGTGACCTGGGAATCCGGTCCGTCGTCGATCGTGATGGCCACTTGCCCCCGGGCAGCCACCGATTCAGGCAGTGCCGTCCAATTGGGTCCCAGGAGCCGGCTGCGCGGCCACAGCCCCGCAGCGGTGAGTGCAAGGTGGTTGGCGACGACCGTCCCGAGCATCCAAGGCCACAGTTGGGGGCGCACGAGGCCGCCGGTCAGGGCCCCGACGTGCAGGAGCGCCGTCGCTTTCAGCAGGGTCGTCGGTTTCCAGCGGGGGCGGTTCGGGGGGCGGTTCATGGTGAAGGCGTCGCGTCGCTTCAGGCGGAAGGTGGCAGCAAAGTCCGGTCCGAGCCCGTGTTTCCGAACCGTCCGTCGAGGAAATTCTCCCAGAGTTGACGCCACACCGGCCAGTCGTGGCCGCCCGGCAGGATAGCGACGCTCTCCTGCGGCAAGGCCGCAGCCATCATTCGATGGCTGTCTGCAAACCGGTCCTCGCTCCCGAATCCGAGGTTCAGCGCGACCGGATTCGTGCCGTGCGTCTTGATGAAACGCCAGATGCGCCGCTCGTCATCGTCCACGGCGAGCTCGCCGGGCTCCCAGGAGGCGACTCCACCGGCGGCGGCGATTTCCCCCGTCACGATCCGATTTCCGAGGTAGGGCGCGAGCAGGCACAGCCCGTCGACTTCGCCGGGATAGCGCTGGGCATACGCGAGGGCTATGAAACCGCCCAGCGAGATGCCGCACATCCAGATCGAGCGGCGCCCCAACGCGCGGGCTGGAAGGACGATCTCGTGGCGCAGACGACGCAGTATCGTCCGGTCGGACAGGTGCGCCAGGTTCAGATCTGCAAATGCCAGATCGAGGGCAAGCCCCCGGTTGCGCGTGGCGCTCGCAAACCCGGCGCGCAGGAAGTCTTCGGGACCGGTATAGGCGGCCGGCAGGAGGATCACCTGCGTCGCCGCGACGACCCCTTCCTGGGCGGGCTCGAAACGAGTGCGCACGATCAGCGGGCCGCGCTGCGCGCGGCAACCGGAAGAGGCTCGGCCAGCACGGCCGAGAAAATCAGTGCGAGCAGCGCTCCCGGGGCTACCGTCGAGCCCAGTGCGGCCAGAATCGGTACGGAAGACGAGGCGAGCACGCCGAAACCAACGACCGTTGCGGCGTTGGCGATCACGAGAGAGGCCAGTGTCAATGGCACCGCATCCCCTTGTCGGTCAGTCGCGCGACGATCGAAGAACAAGGCATAGTTCGAGCCCACCGCGACGATCAGCAGCATCCCTATCACGTGCAGGATAGTCAGTTCGCGGCCGATCAGCACCAGGCCCGCCGCGACCACGAGCACCGACAGCGCGAGGGGTGTAACGATGCGCAGGGCGCGAGCCGGGGAGCGCAGGGCAATCAGCAGGAGCACGACGATCGCACCGAAGCCGATCAGCGACAGTTTGACGATCTGCGCCAGATAGGTCGAGTACAGCTCGTCCGCAGCGCGCTTCAAGTCGAGGACCAGCGCCATTCCCGGAGCCGCAGCCGCTACCGCGGGGCTCACCTTACCCATGTCGATATCGACATAGTTGCCCGCCGACGTCGCCGCACGCAGGGGCAGGATCGCCGTCCACCCACCGTTCCCGACCATCATGGAGTCATAGCCGGCCGCAAGCGAAGTCCCCTCCAGATCGGCGCGCGTGAGGGGGGGCTCCAGGCGCGCAGTTTCGATATCGTTCATGAACGGCCTGAGCCGCTCGGCTCGCAGTGGCAGCGTTGCGACGGCGCGGCTCAGCCGCGCCTGCATCTCTTCCGGCGGCGGAATGCTGGAAGTTCGGGCACGCTGCGTGGCCAGGCTCGGCAGGTAGCGCGCCGGACTCTCGAAACCACCGATGAGGCCGGAGTCGGCCAGCCGTTCCAGAGTGCTTCCGACACGCTCGGCGGCCCGCAGCACGGACTCCTTGTCGGAACCGGAGATCACGACGAGAAAGCGCACATCCGGGGCTCCGATATCAGCACGCAACTGCGCGTCGAGGTTCTGATCGGCCAACGTCACGGGACTCAACGCGGACAGCTCGCGATTCCAGAGCGAGTCCCGATGGATGAACAGGACCGTGGCCGCGAGAAGGGACAACGCTGCCAGCAGCGCCGGTGCATGCCGCACGCGCCGGAGTCCTTCGGCGACCGCGCGACCCAGCGGCGCAACGTCGCGAATGGCAAAACCTCGCGGCAGCCAATCGGGCAGCACGAATCGCGTGACCAGGGCCGCGGCGATCAGTCCCGAGATCGAGTAAAGACCGAGCTGGGCGAGACCCGGAAATCCCGAGGGTAGCAGAGCGGCGAACCCGCAGATGGAGCTCAGAACGCCGAGCCCGATCGTGGCCCACAGAGGACGGCTCCAGGCCTCCCCGCCCGCCTGGCGGGATTGGACGAACAGGTAGATCGAATAGTCCACCGACTCGCCGATGAGGGTGATGCCGAAGCCCAGCGTGATGCCGTGAACCAGTCCGAAGCCGAGCGACACCGCCGCGACGCCGGCCAGTGCTCCCGAGGCGACCGGAACCAGACCGAGAATCAACGCCAAGCCTGAGCGGTACACCGCCAGCAGCAGGATGACGATCAGCCCGGTGCTCAGGACGGAAAGGCGTAGCACTTCGTGCTCGATGGTGGCGCGGGCCGCAACCGCAAAGACTCCAGGTCCGCTCATCTTCAGGGCCAACCCGTCTCGCGACGCCACCGGTAGCTGCGCGACCGCCACATCGTAGGCCCGCCGGATGGCTTCGATCGCCCGGCTCTGACCGTCCGTGTCGGATCCCGGTGCGCGTGTTTGCGCTACGATCAACGCGCGTCTCCCATCCCGAGAGCCCCAGACACCGTCGAGCGTTCGCGGGGCCTGACCGCCACCGACCTGATCGAGAATCTGCACCATCTCTCCGGTCGGATCTCGGGCGAGGATCGATTTGACCAGCAGTCCCGCCGGCGAGGCCAGAAGATCGAGCGTCTCCTGGATCGCATCCCGGAGCCCTTCCGCCGTGAAGCGCTCCGGCTTGACGGAGCCGCTCAGAACGTATCGATGCCCGAAGAGAAAGGCACGGTCACGTTCGGCACCGCTTGGATCTCCGTTGTCAGCAGACGCAAAGCGGGCATCGGTGCGCAACCCTCGTGTGATCTCGGAAGACAAACGGGCGCGGGTCGCTGAATCCGCCCCTTCGATCGCGACGATGATCAGCCGCGAGGTGATGCCTTCGCGCAGCTGCGCGACGAGCAGCCGTTGGGCGGCGGTCGGCGTCTGCGGCAGAAATGCAGACAGGTCGGCCGTAAAGCGTGCGCGCGAAACGATGGCAACCGCGACGCATGTCAGTGCCAGCCACAGCACCGTCCCAGCGGTCGGTCGCCGCATCATTCGGGCGCTGCGGAGCCGATCGTTAGGATCGAGCGGTCGCCCTCGGTCTCGAGGATCTCGACCCGCTGGATGGCGTCGCGCAGGCCCGCGATCCGGATCTCCCGAACCGTGCCGGAGAGTTTGGGATCCAGGGGCGCGAGCCTGAGCGTCCAGCTCTCCAGGCTACCTTCGAAGGTGAGCCGAAAGACCCGCTCGAGAGCCGCACGATCTCCGGCCAGCGTGGCCCGAATGCTCTCGATGAAAGGGACGATCTGCGGGTACTGGTGCAGGTCGAGAACGTAGTGTCGATGCGCGCGGTCGGCCCGCACCACACCGCCTTGCAGGACGAGAGTCTCCGCCTTGGGTGCCAGCGTGCGCTTCTCCAGCCGATCCGGTGCATCGTAGAGCAGTTCCCCGGAAGATCTCACGGGCTTGTCCAGCATGGCGATGAACTTCTCTTCGGTGAACGTGACGTGCCCGTGCTTGTGTTGGGCAAGGGCATTCATCAGCTGGTCGAGATCGGAGGCGGCCTGGGCGATCGGCGCGAACAGCAACACCGCTGGGAACAGGATGCCGTGACGGAGGTCTGTCATAGTGCGGTGCGCCGCGGCTGGCGCGTCGAATCCGCGCCCGACTCGCCGCCGCCCCAGAAATCGTAGAAGTTGAACCAGTTGTACGGGTCGCTGCGGCAATACTTCTCGAGCAGCGCCGCATAGCGGGCCACCGCCGATTGCAGGGCGGCGTGGCGCCCACCGGTGGGAACCGCCGAGAAATCGGCGAGCTCCTCGAAGACCACGTGGTATCGATTGCCGCCGCGATACAGCCCGATCATGAAGAAGACCGGGCGACGCAGGGTCGCGGCTGCCCGCATCGCACCGATCGGCAGACGGGCCGGCTTGCCCAGGAATTCCACGACCTGGCCGTCTTCGGGTCCAAACGTGCGATCCCCCAGAACACCTACGAAGGCACCGTGGTCCAGGCAGTCGTGAATCTTGAGCATCGCGTCCATGCGTCCCAACGTCACCACGTCGAGTTTCGCGGCAGGATTGATGGCGGCCAGGCGCGCGTTGACCTTGTTGGCGTTCTCCTCGTACATGGCCATCGTCACACGCAGTCCCGGCTGCCTCAGCCCGACCGCGCGTGTCACTTCGAAGCTTCCGAGGTGGGCTCCCATCAGGAAGGCTCCGTGGCCTGCCGTCAGATGACGCTGCACGAGCGGCTCCCCTTCGATGGAAATTTCGAACAGGTGGTACTGCCCGTTGATCAGGTGAAGGCGGTCGTGGATGGTGGAGGCGAACATCAGGATCTGGCGGAATCGGTCCCGCGCCGTTGGCTCGCGTCCGAGGGCCCTGCGAAGGTAGGTGAGCGAGTGGCGGCGCGCCTCGGGAGCGAAGGCGAAGAAATACGCGGCGATGAAGTAGAGGATGAAGCGACCGGCCGGTCGGCCGATGCGCAGCGAGATGAACGTGATGAGCCGCAGCAGGAAGACGCTGCCGCGCTCCTGGCGCGTGCTCCATTGCGCGAGCGGTGCCTTATCGGCGGCCTGATCGGGTTCGCTAGCCACCGGTCGCTCCGTCCAGCGCGGGAGTGGGCTTCAGCATCCCGCTCGCCACGAGGTGGTCCCGGTTGCGGATCACAAATCGCACGGTGCCGTTTGAAAGCGCCTCGTGATCGAGCATCAACGCGTCGCCAGGGCGCACGATGCTGTGAAATTTCGCCGTGAGCACCTGCCAGCCCACGACCGACGCCACCCGTGCGATGGCCACGGCGGTGAGAGCGGCATCCAACAGCACGACTCCCGGAAGGATCGGGTTGCCCGGAAAGTGCCCCTGGTAGGCCGGGTGATCGGCCGGAATCGGCAGGAGGCTGGAGAGGACCACGGGATCTACTCCGGCGGGGTGCGTTTGAGACAGCGTGCGACGAGCGATTGAAGGGCTTCATGAGGAAGCTTGCCCGTGCCGTTACGGGGAAGGCGATCCACGAACAACAACGGCCTGGGAAGAAATACCGCGTCGATACGCCGGCGCAGGTGCTCTGTCAGCGCGGTCGCGTCGAGCTGCGGCGCGACCACGACGGCGGCGACCCGGGTGACTCCTGTTTTGGTGGCGTCCGTCGCCTCGTCGCGTACGAAGAACGCGCCATCCAGCACACCCGGAATCGCGTTCAGTTGATGATTCAGATAGGCCAGGGAGCTGCGCTTGCCGGCAATGTTGACAAGGTCGGCCATACGACCGTGCAGCAGAAATCGGTCCTCCGACGTTATCTCTATGACGTCGCACATCGGCGTGCGCTGTTCGACGTGACCGCCCGAAGCCCAGGTGTGGTCATCGACTGAGCTCAAGCGTACGTCCCTCCACAATCGCCACTCGACGGTGTCGGCCGTGCGCCGCGTCGCGATCTGGCCGGTTTCCGTGGAGCCGTAGATCTCCAGCAGTTGCGTGTCGAAACGCTGCTCCACTTCGCGCGCCAGATTCTGAGACAGAGGCGCGGTGGCCGACAGAATGAAATCGACTGCCGGCAGGTCTACGTCCGCCGTCACCAGAGTGCGCAGGTGAACCGGGGTGGATACCAGGACCCGGGGCCGCGGAATACAGGCCAGCGCGCTGCAGATATCCGCCGGATAGAACGGCCGCTCGCCGCACAGCGCCGAACCGCTCTGCAGCGCGATCAGTACCGTGGATTCGAAACCGTACATGTGTTGCGGCGGAACCGTACCGACGAGGCCGTAGGAACGCCCGTCCAGCAGCCCGAATCGCTCGGCTCCATCGCGCACACATCGGACCAGGCGTCCCCAGGTCTTCCGGTAAGGCAGCGGCGTGCCTGTCGATCCCGAGGTGAACACGTAGGCTGCGAGGCGTTCGCTTTCGATTTCCGGTGGCGGCCAGCACTGCGCCGCGGACGCTGTGGCGTCGACATACGAAACGCGGGGAAGATCGATCTCGCAACGGGCATCGTCCGTGAGACAAAAGACATCCGGGGCGAAGAGAGAGAGCTCGCGAATGACCTCGGGAGTATGCGTCGATGGCAAGAGGCTGACCTTGCCTGCCGCCAGTGCGGCCGCAAAGGCCACCGTGAACCGGTACCGGTCCGCGCATGCATTGAGGACATGTGAGCGTGCCGGAAAGTCGGCGGCGACACGCATGACGTCGGCGAGGAATTGGCACGCCCGAACGGGGACGCCCGCGCGGTATGCGACCACCGCGTCCGGCGAATCGTGCGCTAGCAGCGGGATCGTGGCCAGGAGCTTACTTCGTCCGATGCGCGGCGATGTAGGCCGCGAGGTGTCCCAGGGAGCGGAAGATTTCTCCGTTCTCTTCGCTGTCGGCGCGAAGTTGGATTCCATACTGCTTGGAGACTACCAGCGCGATTTCCAGGATGTCGATCGAATCCAGGCCGAGACCCTCGCCATAGAGCGCGGCGCCGGGGTCGATGGCCGCGGGCGCCAGATCGAGATTCAATGCCTGGACGATGAGCTTCGCGAGCTCGGGCTGCAGGTCGGCAGTATCGGCCGGCGGCGCCGGCTGTCGCAGGGGCGACGCTTTATCGGACATATCCTGACACTTCCGTCCGGATCGCTTCGGTTCGGTGACGGTGGATGCGCGGCGTGTTCATGATTTCCCGGCAGCACAGGTCACGCGCGCTACTCCCCGATGGGGCCCCCAGATTGACCTGCGACGGGTTCATTATACGTGCCCGTCGTGACAGATCCAGCCGAATGGGCGTAGTCTTCCGAGGCAGTGCCGCCGCCCCCCCAGAGCCCGCTGGCTCCGCATCCGCCTCTGCAGGAATACTACGCGCACGAGGCGGACAGGCGCGCCTGGGTCCTTGAGCTCTTCAACCGGACCGCAGGCGATTACGAGCGGGTAGAGCGCGTCATGGCGTTCGGCACCGGATCCTGGTATCGGCGTCGCGCTCTGCGAGACTCGGGGTTGCGTTCCGGAATGACGGTGTTCGACATCGGCGTCGGCACAGGACTGGTGGCGCGGGAAGCGGCTGAGCTGTGCGGCGATCCGACCCGGGTCACGGGATTCGATCCCTCGAGCGGCATGGTCAGAAATGCGAAAGTTCCACCGGGCGTGCGGCTCATCGCCGGCAGCGCTGAATCGATACCCGCCGACGACGCCTCCGCTGATTTCCTGAGCATGGGCTATGCGTTGCGGCACATCGGGGATCTGTCGATGGCGTTCAGGGAGTTTCACCGTGTACTCAAGCCTGGAGGCCGGCTGTGCCTCCTCGAGATCACGCGGCCGGCGCGCGCCTGGTCCAAAGCGCTCCTGAGGGCATACATGCGCGTCATGGTCCCGCTTGCAGCCCGCATCGTCGCCCGGCATCGCGATACGCCGGAGCTGATGCGGTATTACTGGGACACGATCGAGGCATGCGCGTCTCCGCGGGTGATTCAGGGAGCGCTGCAGGCTGCCGGATTCGTCGAGGTGACCCGCCACGTCGAGCTCGGAATCTTTTCCGAATACCGCGCCCGCAAAGCTCCGAGCCAAGCGTAGAGCATTGCGCGATCGCAAGGGGAGCGCGCCAGCGGCTGCGGCGGCTGGGTGCTTTTGCCGTCGGACCTTCAGCGCCGTCGCACCTTGCGCATCAACAGCAATGGCAGGCGCACGAGAAATCCCACGAACAGTCGGGCGTGCATCGACGTCAGCAGCGTGTTGTCGCGCCAGTAGTTGAAATGGGACACTCCGCCTTCCTCCGGTCGGAAGTAACGTACGGGGGCGCGGAGATTGATCGCGGGAAGACCTCTCCAGCTCAGGCGCACCGCTGCCTCGACGTCGAAGTCAAAACGACGCATCCAGCGACGAGCCTGCATCTCACGCACCAGGGGCTCGATCGGATAGACCCGGAATCCGAAAAGGGAGTCATGGATGCCGGACCACAACGTCTCCACGTTCGCCCACCAGTTCGAGATCTTCCGGCCTTTCACGCGCACACTCGGGGCGCTTGCATCAAACACCGGCTCGCCGAGGACCATCGCCGCCGGGGTTGCCGCCGAGGCTTCCATGAATGTGCGGATCCGGTCGGCGGGGTGCTGCCCGTCCGAATCCATGGTCAGCACATGCGTAAACCCAAATGAGCGGGCCTCCAGCATACCGTCGAGCACGGCGGCACCCTTACCGCCGTTGCCGGGTCTGACCATGACACGCAGTCCGGGGTCGGTGCGGGCCATCTCCTGCAGTGCGGTCGCGGTGCCGTCAGTGCTGCCGTCCACCACGACCCATACCGGGTTCCACTGCTCACGCGCGGCTCGGACAGTCTCGAAGACCTTCTTTCCCGGGTTGTAGCTTGGAATGAGGACGGCGTGCGTCGTCGACGGCACCGTCATTGCGCGCAGCCGCGCGCCTGCGTGGCATTCGCCTCGCTCAGGCGCTCGGGCTGCGGCCCGCCGGTGAGTTGCTGCGCATACTCCTGTTCGAGTGCGGCCATGAATGCGGCGACGTCCGTGGGCGGATCGAAGCGCCTGCCCAGACGAACCCGGTACGTAATGGGCAGGTGTGGGCGCCGGAACAGTGTCCAACCTTTGCTGAGGTACGGCGAGTCAGTCTCGATGATGAGCGTCTGGACAGGGACGCGGGCGTGTTTGGCAATGACGCCCACGCTGGCGGTTAGGGGGTTGACGGGCGCGCGCGTCGTGCGTGTGCCTTCGGGAAACAACAGGAGCGTGCCGCCGCTGCGCAGATCGGTCACCGCTTCCTTGACCATCTGCCGCGGCAGGTCGCTGCGGATGTAGCCTGCCAGCCGGGATCCGGAGCCCAGGAACATGTTGCTCATCAGTGCGCCCTTCATCACGCAGGCCAGGTTCGGATGGCGCGTCAGGATGAGGAGAGCATCGATGAGGCACGGGTGATTGGGCGCGAGGATCAGTGGAGGCCCGCCGCGGAGCGTATCGATGGCGCGCAGGTCGAGCCGATAGGCGCCCGACAGGGATAGGAACCAGGAATAAAGCCGGAATCCCGCCATGATCCCGAAGCGTCCGGCAGCGATGCCCTGGCGGCGCGGCAGCGGGTATAGCAGCAGCGCGATCACCGACCAGGTGAGACAGATGATTCCGAGCAGGGCGAGCATGACGTACAGCGCGACATAGTCGCAAACCGTCTTGAGCGTCCGTAGAAAGTAGGACATGCCGGGTACCCTTTAGTCCGAAGCCTCGACCTGTTGCGAGGACCGGCTGATCATCCACGCAACCGCGAACCCCGCCGACCAGTAGCTGTCGCGTTTCACCAGGGGGCTGCCGGCGAAGACCGCCCCGGACAGCGTATCGTAGCGGACGTAGGCTCCAGTCCAATAGCGGGGAAAGCGTTTCGAGAGCGCCGCGAGCAGCTGCGTTCCGGAGTAGCCACCGGAGGCCTCGTACTGCGGGCGTTGCTGCGTCGCGTACTGGGGGGCGACCGTATAGAAATAGTCGTTGTAGCGGCGCGTCTGGAAGAGCGGGCCCGCCAGCAGTCCCAGCTTCCAGCCGGTGGCGCCCGCCGGAGAATCGATGTCGACGCTCAGGTGCGGATCCAGGAGCCAGCCGATTCCACGGGGTCGCGCTTCAACGGTCATGGCGGTGCGCGCCGACAGGAGCAAATCAAACTTCACGCGCTCGTGCGCCGAGCGCCACAGGCGCAAGTCCAGTGCCGGCCCGACTTCAACGGTCGACCTCAGATCCGGCATCCCGCTACGAGCGGCGCTTTCCCGGACGGGTGGGGTGGCGCTCAGACTGATATGCAGCTCCGCGAATCGCTGATCGAAGAGCTTGCCCTTCAGGCCGTCGCGGTCGGCCTGAAGAAATTTACCGCGGTACACGAAGTAAGGAACGGGGAGCGGATAGGCGTGCGAGGTGTCTGCGCCCCGATAATCCATGAGCACCAGCGCGCCTGGTCCCAGCCCGAACTCCCACAGCGGTTTCTGATCGGCCGAGGCGGAGGCGCTCCAGATCAAGGACGTGACCAGCGCAAGGACGCGGGTCACGGGCCGTGCAATGACGCAGGAAACGGGCCGTGCAATGACCCGTGCAGGCCGGGAGCAGCCGCCGTCTCCCCTGTGCCCGTGCCGGCGAGCTCCGTTCATGCTCACAGATCGCCGGTGACGCCGTGACCGCCGATAGCCTCGATCTCAACAAGCAGATCGTGCCGGCAGATGTCCGCCTTGAGGTACACGATGCGGGCGGAGGAGCCGAGAGCTGCGGAAAGCTGATCCTGGATGGTCGGCAGGTCAGCCAAGTGGCGCACGTAGACCTTGTATGCGAGCGAACCCAGCGCAAAGCGCGCGGCCCGCGCCACGCGGTTCGCCTCGCCGAGCAGGGCCTCGATGTTGATGAGGGACTCGCGGGTCTGTGCTCCAGCGTCCCCCACGTGAAAAGTCTCATGGCCGACGATGCTGGCGGTCCCCGAAATGAAGAGCATGGTTGCGGACGCTTCTTCCAGAAGGCTCGCACGCGCGAACACAGGGCGCGGCCCGTATTTCGCCGGGTACTGATAGGCGCTGATCTGGCGAGGATTTTCGACGGCGATCGGCGCGGACTTGCTTGCGAGAAAGTAGATCACCACCGGGCTGCCCGTTGCAGAGCCGAGGGCGCACGCTGCGGGGACGTTCCCGGACACGTCCCGGCCGCAGGCGATCAACGCGTCGCGGCGCGCCTTGTTGAATTGCCAATACCGCTCCGTGCCAAACGTGTCGACGTTGATCTCGGGAAGATAATTCCAGACTCGCAGCAGATGGCCGTAGCCGACGGAATCGAGGACGGAGAAGATCTCGCGATAAGCCTGTTCAGTCGCTGCGTGCAGCGCCGATCGATGCACATTCCCGACGAACGCGGTGGTGGAGATCTCCGGGACCGATATGCATCCGAAGAGCACGTTGTCGTCGCGTCGATAACGAACACGGGCGCGCTGTCCCGATTTGACCGGCTGCGCAGTGCGCCAGATCTCGCAAATACCGGCGCTTGCCCCCAACACCGGGGTGTTGATCTCGGCCACGGGAACGTCCGTCCCGTTCAGGCCCGCGGGCGGGTCATCGAAAGCGACGACACCCAGCACTTTCTCCCACCGCGCAGGCTCGTGTTCGGCCAGCGGCAGATAGTCGACCTGGAGGCCGGTTTTGGAACCCATCAGCCGGTAGTCAGCCGCTCGGTTTCGGCGGGCTTGATGTTGATCGCGCGCTGCTTCAATGCGGCGATGGACGTTCTGGGAGTCAGGAAGGAAGTGATGTAGTAGAGCGCCTTGAACGCTCCGAGGGAGGCTGCGATCGGGGACTTGCCGAAAATATCTCCCGCGAGGAGCGACAGGATCGCTTCCTTCATCCTGAAGACATTGCGCGGCGACATGAAGAGGTTCCGCATCGTAGGTCCGGTCACGCGATTGATGAACCAGGAGTACTCCTTCGGACCGTGGTGCATCATGCGCTGGTGTTGTTTCAGCGCGTGCGCACTGTGCGCTGGCCGCCGCAAGCAGGTATCTACGGTCTCCGCACCCTCCATTCCGCTGTTCATCGCAAGCATCACCCCGGAAGAAAACATCGGATCGACGAAGGCGTACGCGTCGCCGATCATGAGGAAATTCCTGCCGTACGAGAGGTCGCACTCATAGGAGTAGTTGCCGGTCGCCTCGACCTCGGTGACCAGCTCCGCCTCCTCGAGGCGCTGGGCGAGGGGCGGACACATCGCGATCGTGGCTTGGAAAAACTCGCGAACGCCGGTCGTGCGACTCTTCATGTAATACGGCCAGACGACCGACCCGACGCTCGTGACGCCGTCGGCGAACGGTATGAACCAGAACCAACCGTGCTCGAACCAATATATGGAAATCAGGCCTGCGCGCTTGGGCTCGGTGTAGCGCCGGGCGCCCTTGAAGTGGCCGAACATCGCGGCGCTGCTGTGTTTCGGATTGCGCCGCTTGGCGTTCAGGCGGTTGCCGAAGAATGTGTCGCG
>FTEO01000910.1_pt1 | contig 20209 bp, 14 predicted proteins | sample 1640211 | NCBI WGS metagenome assembly FTEO01 (sample SAMEA3914816, study PRJEB12502) | metagenome | biome: forest; material: soil | place: USA | collected 2011-09-16 | depth 0.3 m | reverse complement strand
GCTCGGTCTGACCGCAAGGCGTGGTGCGAAAGGAGGGACTCGAACCCTCACGGGGTTACCCGCCAGCTCCTAAGGCTGGTGCGTCTACCAATTCCGCCACTTTCGCACGTGCCGCGCATGCACCGTTCGCGCGCCGCCCCGTGTGGCGGTTGTGGCCGTGCGTTCGGGGCGCAGGATTATAGCCGAAGGGGTGCAGAAGGACTGACGCGAAAGGGCCTCGGAACGGCCGGCGGGCGATAACCGGCCAAGGTTCGCTACAAGGCTTCGCCAGGACTTGGCCAGGACTTGGCCAGGGTCACGAGCGCTTGTGACGACCTCGGGGTGGTGGACGACGACGGCGGGACGCTGGAGGCGACAACAAAGTCACCACGGCCTCGAGCTTGTCGATCTGTTCGTGCAGGGGATCGCGAACGGAGCGCTGCAGGAGATGCGCCACGTCCGCATCGATGTCCGCGTTCTGCTCGTGCAGAGCGCCCACAGCCACCGCGACAGCGGATTGCAGCTGCCGGAGGTGGCTCAGCACCTCTTCCAGCATCGACTGGACCTGCTTTTCCCGGCGAAGCCGGGTTGCGGATGATTTCTCGACGGCCATGCGTACACCTCATTCCCTGGTTACCCCGCAGGCCCTCCGGACCGGCATTTCGTACGTTAGATCATTAACGTACGAGTATCAATATTTTTGTGATGACCTCTGGCAATTTCGTGCTGGCCCCGCTACATTCGTTTCCTATGCTCAAGGACGGGAAATATCCCCTTGCCCATGAAGAAGACGGATTTGCCGCCCGTCTCCGTCAGGTCGTTGATTCGTACGGAAGTACGAGCGCTATGTCGCGCGCCATCAATCGCTCCGAAGGAGCCGTACGAAAGTGGCTGCGCGGGCAGTCCGAGCCGAGCGTGTCAGACCTGCGCGCGATCTGCGCCCTCACCGGAACGAGTGTGGAATGGCTGGTCATGGGCCGCGGAGACCGGGAAGGCATCCTGGGCGTGCGCGAGCCCACACCCATTGCGGACGACGCTCCGCTGCCGCCGCTCAACTACAAGCTCATGGACAATGTCGTGAGTGCGGTTGGCCTGGAACCTCGCATTGCCGGCACACCCATCACCGCCGAGAAGTGCTCGTCGATCCTCACTACGGTCTACAACATGTCCGTGACGACCCGGCATGTGGATCCAGAAGGTGCTGCGCGCGTTGTCGGGCTCGTCGTGTGAAGCCCGCATCGGCCCTTTGAGGGCTATTTGAGGGCGAGCTCCGCGCGCACCACGTTTCCCTGCGGCGGCTTCGGGTCGGAGGTGATCACGAACACTCGCGTCGCCTCCACCTCGCCGCTGGCGAGCAGCGCATCCTGGATGGCCTGCGAGCGTTGCTTGCCCAGCGCCTCGAGATCGCTCTCGGAGACCTCGAGCTTGGGACCCACTGCAGCGGCCAACTCGTCAATGGCCGGCTGCAACGCCGTCACATCGGATTTCTTCTTGCCTGCCGCTTCGATGGCCTGCGACAGCGGCGGCAACGGCGCTTGTTTGCCGAGCTTCTCGCGATACAGTGCCACCAGCAACCGGTAATGCTCAGCCGGGTCATCGAGCACCGTCGCATCGATCTGCGCGCTCGCCGCCCCTTTGCGCGCGGGCTCCTCGCGTTTGATATTCAGCAGTGCATCCTGCAACTTCTTCGTCGCAAGTACGGGCTTGTCCAGCTCGGGTGAATAGACCATCGGCACATCGAGCTGCAGTTGCGGCCGCTCCTGCAACGATTTGACCAGCGCCGCCAGGTGCTGCTGCGCGGCCGCGTCGAGCGCGGCACTACCGGGGGCGAAGTCGATGAGATTCATCTCGTCGCCGCCGCCGAACAGACGCCCCAGCAGCGCGAAGGGCGCAGTAGCGACCTTCGTCAGCAGATTGAGCACCGCCTTCCAGATGATGGGCCCGATGCGAAACTGCGGGTCATCGAGACTGCCCGTCACCGGAAGATTCACATCGATGACGCCGTTGCGATCTTTCAGCAGCGCCACCGCGAGCTGCAGCGGCAGATGCACGGCATCCGGGCTTTCCACGCGTTCGCCCAGCTGCAGCTGATCGATGACGAAGCGATGGTCGGCCTGCAGCTCGCGGTTTTGAATGTGATAGTTGAGATCGACCGAGAGCTTGCCCTTCTCGATCTTGTAGCCTGCGAAGTGACCGGAATACGGCGTGGCCGTGGTCATCTCCACGCCCTTGAAGCTCATCTTGACGTCGCTGTACGCGGTCGCCGAGAACACGTTGACGTCGCCGCTGATGACGACAGGCGCGTAGCGATCGACCTTCCCTTCCAGCTGCACTTTCGCGCGCGAATCGGAACGGGAGGAGAGGCCGGAAATGGAGCCGTTGAGCGTCTGGATGCCCACGGCAAAATTCGGCTGGATCCACAGGTCCGCAAAGTTCGCCGAGCCATTGACGATGCGCACCGTGCCGATGGAAATGGGGAACGGCGTAGCGCTCGTGGCCGCGGACGGTTTCTCGGGTGCCGAAGCGGATCGCTTGGCGTGGTTGCGTCCCTTGGACGTTGCAGCCTTGGGTGTTGGCGGGTCCGCCGCAGGCGCGACAGCGGGCGCGGCGCCACTCGGACTGAGCGCTTCGGAAATGTTCACCGTGCGATCTTTGGCGATGATCACGCGCGCGTAGGGCGCGTCAGCGACGATGCTGCTGATCTGCAGGCTCGCGGGCATCGAGGCAAAGCGCATCTTCTGAACGCGCAGGCGATCCCATTTCACGAAGTCCTGCTCGAGATCATTGTCGATCGTGCGAACCCGCACGACATCCGTATCGCCTTCGACCGTCAGTGCGCCATCGGCGGCGCGATTGATGCGCAGCTTCGTGCCGAGCTGGCCGCTCAGGAGCTTCAGCTGCGTCTGCTTCGTGAGATACGGCTGGAATGCCGTGAGATCGAGCTTGCTCAGCTCCACATCTGCGCTCACCGCGCCCGATGAGGGCGATACGTTTCCGGATGCAACGAGCTTCCCACCGTCGTTGATGGCCGCATCGGCCGTTACGTCCAGCGTTACATCCGGCGCCGTGGTGTAGCCGCCAACGTGCACGTTCAGCGGATTCACCACGAATACTGCGGCAGGCGAGACCTGGCGATCCTCCAGACCGATCTTCAGAGCGCTGACCGAGATGTCCGGCACGGCCACGGTCCACGCTGCCTGCGCACTCCCTGAGCTTTCAACCTTCGGCGCAGGCGGAGGCGATGGTGGTGGAGCAGCGCCCTGCCCGTTCGTGCTGGCTCCTTCGCTCGCAGGCGCGGGGCCGGCAAGATCGAGCAGATTCAAGCGCCCGTGCGCATCGAGCCATGCACGAACTTCCCCACCTGCAAGCTCGACCTTGCCGATCGCCACCGCATGCCGGTCCGCATCGAGACTCGTCTCATGTACCTCGATTCGCTTGAGATCGACTGAATTGGCATCCGCCCCTTTCGGCCGCAGCCCGAGGTCCGTGACGACCAGGTCGTGCACCTTTGCCTTGATACCGGGCCCGCCGCCCGTCGTATCCAGGTCGTAGTCGCCGCTGAGGCCGAGCACACCGGAGGTCGTCTCGAATTGCACGCTGTCGCTCAGGTAGCTCCACAAGGTGTGCACCTGAACGTCCGAGAGCTCGAACTTGCCGTGCGAGACGAGCGGAACGAGCCGAATCATGCCGCTCCAGGCAAAGCGCTCACCCGCGGCGGAGGCACCCTCGAGCGAATAGTTGTTGTCGGTGCTCTGCGTGGTGCTGAAGTTGCGCAGATCGAACGTGATCGGCCGCAGGTCGGCGCGAAATGGCTGGGGGCGCGTCTGGTCTTCGAAGATCGAACGTCCGCGACGCACCGTGAGTCGATCGACGAACAGCCGCATGGGCTTCGTGCCGGCAGGCTTCGCAGGCGCAGGCTCGTTCGCAAACGGCTTCGCCAGATCGGAAAGATTGAGCACACCGCCTGTGCGAATGAGCACGCGCGCATAGGGATCATCGAGCGCAATCGCGGCGAAACTGGGCCCGCGCCGCCAGATCGACGCGACGTCGAGATCGACGAACAGCCTGCCGAACGACAGCAGGGGTTGCGCATCCGCATCCGGCAACGAGAGATCGCGTACCTCGAGCGTCAACGTGAACGGATTGCAGCGCACCTCACCCACGGTGAGCTGCCGATGATAGTTCTCGGAGACGAAGCTCAACAGATTCGAGCGAACGAGCCGCGGCACGAGCCAGAAACCGGCGAGCGCGTACAGACCGACGAGCAGCACCGGCACGCCGATCCAGAGTAGATACTTGCGCAGGTTTGGCGGAAACACACCGGCATTGTAAGCGCCGCGCTCGTGCTCGGCACCCTGCATGACGGCGCAATGGGCTAGTCTTCAGCTCCCACGGGCGCGGAGATCGGATGTGCGACGTTTCAGCCTGGCCGCGCTTGCTGCCCTGGTGCCTTTCATTCCGGTATCACACGCCACGCGCGCAGCCGAAGGCGATCCGACACCTCAATCCACCGACAGGTGCCGCGCCGTGCTCACGGACAAGGAGCGGCTCGCCTGCTACGACAAGCTGTTCGGCGCGCCGGAAGGCGCCTTGATGGAGCAGAACGCCCCCGAGCCGGCGCGACCGGTGCCGCAGGCGCCGCAGGGCTCGCTCCTCGACCGGCGCTGGGAGCTCTCCGAGGATCAGAAACAAGGCACGTTCCGCGTCTCGCCGTACAAGCCGGTGTACATCCTCGCGGCCTACCATTCGAGCCGCGCCAACACGAATCCGTCGAGCCCGAGCGAAGGCCACAGCCTGCTCACGCCGCTCGATCTCACGAATACCGAGTCGAAGTTCCAGATCAGCCTGAAGAGCAAGCTCTGGGAAGATGTCATCGGCGACTTCTCCGACCTCTGGTTCGGCTACACGCAGTCCTCACGCTGGCAGCTCTTCAACGCGAGCAACTCGCGCCCTTTCCGCGAAACCGACTACGAACCGGAGCTGATGCTCGCGTTCCGCACGCAATACTCGCTCTTTGGGTGGGAAGGACGGCTCGCAAGCGTGAGCCTCACGCACCAGTCGAACGGCCGGCAGGTGCCGCTGTCGCGCAGCTGGAATCGGATCGTGGCGCAGGTGGGTCTCGACCGGCCCGGCTGGAGCATCACGCTCAGGCCGTGGTGGCGAATTCACGAAGATCCGCGAAGCGATGACAATCCCGACATCGAGGACTACATGGGGCGGGCGGATCTCATGGTCACGCACGACTGGAACGGCAACGAGATCTCCGCGATGGTGCGTCACTCGCTGCGCACGGGCGATCGATCCCACGGCGCGTTCGAGCTCAACTGGGCGTTCCCGATCCACGGGGAGCTCAAGGGCTACCTGCAGTTCTTCAGCGGCTACGGCGAGAGCCTCATCGACTACAACCACACCGCCAACTACGTGGGCCTCGGCGTCTCCCTCATCGAATGGTATTCGCAGGCGGCGCGCGACTGAGACTCCGTCAGCCATCTCGCGCGGCCAGGCGGTAGAACACGACCTTCATCGCATTCACGCGGCCCACGTACGTGCGGACTTCATGGTCACCGCAGCGCTGGCCCGCTGTCAGACGCAGGCCGCGCCGCGCATACATATCCGCTGCTCCAGCGCCGCAGAGATGGATCACCGCGGCCAAATTCTGCTTCTGCGGGGCAGTCGCGGAGCGAATGCCCCGGCGCGCCAGCACTTCGGCCACCGCCCGGTCGAGGTAGGCGGCCGTCATCTCGACGGCGTTGCTGGGCACCACGCGCAGATACAGGCTGTTGAACCAGCACGAATGCCAGTTATCCCAGGGGCCCTCCTCCACGACGATATGATCGTGCACGCAGTAGCGTTTCGCGACCTGATACGTCCCGTCGGTGATCTGGTACATGCCGACGGCGCTCGAGGCCGGCCGATACAGCTCGAAGGGCTGCGGCCGCCACGTCCAGCGCCAATAGGTGCGAGCAATAGGATTGCCCGACCCCTCCACCTGCGCGAGTGCGGCCAGAAACTCCGGGCTGAGCGCATTCGTGGCGTGCTTGCGGAAGATGGGCGCGTACGCGTCCCACGTTTCTTCCGGCGTCTTGTAGAGCGTTCCGCTGACGGGAAAGAAGAGCTCCGAAGGCTTGCGAATGACTTGGTAGATCCAGTTCACCGCGAGCCACACGACGACGACGCCCACCACGCCAACGATGAGTTGCATGAGCGCCGGCGAACGGCGATACGCCCGCCACCGACGCCGGAGCGAGGCAGCGCTCGGCACGTAGCGCAGGATGCGCCAGGACCGTTTGTGTCTGCCACGAGTTTTCCGGACGGTGCGTTTTGTAGTGGGCCGGCGCGCCATCAACGAGAAGTCATAGGGGTTGCTGCGCATTGTAGCGCCAGCCGGGCCGGGACTTCAGCGGGCGCGATCGAGTAGCGAGAGAAATCGTGGGTGCGTGCGCAGCGAGTCCAGCTGCGAGTCGTGCTCCATCCCGCTGCGGCTGGCCATGGCTTCGACACCCACGCGCTCGAGATGATCGAGCGCACGCTCGGGCTCATTCAGCCGTGCGTACGTGCAAGCGGCGTTGTACTGCACGAACGGCTCGTCCGGTTCCAGCGTGCAGGCACGCTCGACCCACGCGCGAGCGTCGTCGGGACGATCCAGATCGACCAGCAGGCCAGCGGTCACGGAGAGCGCGCGCACATCGGCAGGGTTGAGCAACAACGCGCGCTCGGCCGCGCGCACACTGCGACGAGTAGCGCTCAGCGCTTCGTTCATCCGGCCAAGACTTCGCAAGGACTGCATGGCGAAATTGAGCGCCTGGTAGTCCTCGGGCCGGACGAGCGCCGCCTGCTCGTAGGCGGCCACGGCCCGGCTGTGTTCGCCCCGGCTGGCGAGGGAGCGTCCGTGGTAGTACCACGCTTCGAAGGAACGCGGATCGAGCATCTGCGCGCGTTTGAAGGCCGCATCGGCTGCAGGAAAGTCGCCGCGGAGCGTGGCGGCGTTGCCCTGAGCACCGTGCGCATCGGCCGACAAAGGATCCAGCTCAACCGCGCGAGCGCCCGCATCGGCTGCGAGGCGCCGATGCTCGTCCGTGGCCTCGGCGTACATATATAAGAGTACGTGACTGGAGGCGATGCCGGCCCACGCCGGTGCAAACTCCGGCTCGCGCTCTATCACGCGCTCGAACATCTCGAGTGCGAGCCGCTGACTGCTGCGACCGAAGGCGTGCTGGAATGCGAGGCCGCGCAGGTACAGGTCGTAAGCATCCACCGCACTCGGCCGCAGGCTCGCAATCGAGACGCGATCTGCGCTCGAGAGATGGCGATCGAGCGCCTGGGCGACGCCCGTCGCGATTTCATCCTGGATCGCAAACACGTCGTGGATGGGGCGATCCCATTGCTCGGACCATCTCTGGTAGCCGGTTTCGGTATCGGCGAGCCGCGCGGTCACACGCAACGTGTTGCCTGCGCGTCGAACGCTTCCATCCACCAGCGCCTCGACGCCGAGCTGCTGTCCGATCTCGCTCACGCCCTTGTGCGTGCCGCGAAAAGCAAAGCTCGATGCGCGCGCGGCCACGCGCAGCCCTTCGATGCGCGTGAGCGAATTGATGATCTCTTCGGCCATGCCGTCGCAGAAGTATTGCTGATCCGCTTGCGGACTCAGATCGAGGAACGGCAGCACCGCGACGGAATTGGGAGGGGGCGCATCAGGAGCCGGCGCATGAGGCGCCGCATCGGGCGCCCGTTCGGATGTCGCCACCTCGATGTCTGCCACGAAACGGAATCCGCGCCGCTGCGCGGTGCGGATGACGCTCTGCCGATTGGCATCGTCGCCCACGATCTTGCGGGCTTTCTTGAGCGCTTGCGTGAGCGACGCTTCGGTGACCACCCCATCGGGCCACAACGCATCCATCAGCTCCGCCTTGTCGACGATGCGATCGCGATGCTCGATGAGATACAGCAGCAGATCGAAGACCTTCGGCTGCGTCTCGATGCGCTGCCCGTCGACCCGGATCTCGCGCCGCCCGACGTCGAGCTCCACGGCGCCGAAACGATAGAGCGAATCGGGATCAAGGCGGGGAGGTGTCATCGAGCCGACCGTGCCTCATGGCGACCTGCAGGTCAATGCCCGGCCAAGCTTGTGCACGCCGCTACGCACATCGCCACGCGCGTCGGCCACGGAACCCTGCAGCCCGCCACCGCGTTGCTGTCGAGACTGCCGCGCGTCGATGCGCTTGGAGCGCATGCCGCCAAGACGCCGCTCTCTTTCAAGGACCGGGCGCCGAATGACGCAAGAACACGAACCGTCGCAGTCCTCACCTCACGAGCCCCCAAAACGCCCCGGCGAAATCTTCCGTCGGCCGGCGGTCCGAATTGGAATCGTCGTGCTCGTGCTGGTTGCCGTGGCGGCTGGCATGTTCTTCTGGATGCATGCGCGACGGTTCGAGAGCACGGACGACGCGTACATAGATGCGCGCATCGTGCGACTCTCCCCGCAGATCGCCGGTCGCGTCGTGCAAGTCTACGCAACCGACAACGAGCTGGTTCGGGCTGGCAAGGTGCTTGTTGAGATAGACACCGGAGATGTCCGCGCGCAGCTGGATGAAGCCCTTTCACAGCAGGCATTGGCCGAGACCGAGCTCGAGCAGGCGCAAACACAGATCCGCACCGCCGAAGCCGCCTATGCACAGGCCACGGCGATGGTCGCGGCTGCCGCCGCGCAGGCGGATAACGCCGCAAGAGATCTTCAACGATACAAGTCGCTGCAAGCCTCGAATCCCCTTGCTGTCTCGCAAGCGCAGCTCGACCAGGCCACGGCCGCCGCGCGCAGCACCGCCGCACAGCGTGACGCCAGCAAGCAGCAAGCTGCCAGCGCCAAGGCGGCGATCGATGCAGCTCGCGCGCAAGCCGCCGGTGCCGCAGCCCGCATCAAGGTGCTCGGCGCCCAGGTGCAGCAGGCTCGTTTGAACTTTGGCTACGCCCGCGTCATCGCGCCGCTCGATGGGCACGTGTCGCAGCGGAAGGTAGCCATCGGCAGTTACGTCTCGCCCGGTCAACAGATGATGGCCGTCGTACCGCTGCAGATGTGGGTCACAGCGAACCTCAAGGAAACACAGCTCGCCGAGGTTCACCCAGGGCAACGCGTAGACATCGACATCGACGCGTGCCCGCACTCGAAAGCATACGGTCATGTGGATTCGATCCAGCGCGGCGCCGGGCAGGCATTCGCACTGCTGCCGCCCGAGAATGCGACCGGGAATTTCGTGAAGGTGGTGCAGCGTGTGCCGGTCAAGATCGTCTTCGACGGCTGGCCGCGCGACTGCCCGATTGGCCCGGGCCTCTCCGTCGTTCCGGATATCCGGGTACGCTGACGTGGCGACGGCCGAAGGCGTGGCATCTTCCGGAGGCTGGTCCGCTGAGCGCTCGGTCGCCGGCGATCACAGCCCCTGGCTCATCGCCGCCGTGATCTCGATATCTTCTTTCATGGAAGTGCTCGACACGGCCATCGCCAACGTGTCGTTGCGCCACATCGCCGGCGGCCTTTCGTCTTCGTATGACGAAGCGACGTGGGTGCTCACGAGCTACCTCGTGGCCAACGCCATCATCATTCCGATCAGCGGCTGGCTCGCGGATACGATCGGGCGCAAACGTTACTACATGATCAGCGGAGCGCTGTTCACCATGGCCTCGGCCTGCTGCGGACTCGCGCCGAGCCTCGCCATACTCATTGCCGCGCGCGTGCTTCAGGGAATGGCTGGCGGCGGACTACAGCCCATCACGCAGGCCATGCTCGTCGATACGTTCCCGCCGCAGAAGCGTGGGCAGGCGCTCGCGATCTTCGGCGTCACGCTGATTCTCGCGCCCGCGATCGGGCCGCTGCTGGGCGGAGAAATCACGGATCGATTCTCCTGGCACTGGATATTTCTCATCAACGTGCCCATCGGTATCATGTCGCTCCTGCTCGTGCAGGCCTTCGTGAGCGAGCCGAAGAAGCTCGAACAGGAGCGGGAAGAGCGGCTCAAGCAGGGTTTCCGCTTCGACACCATGGGATTTCTGCTCATCGCGGCGGGACTCGGCGCGCTCGAGATCACCATGGACCGCGGTCAGCACGATGACTGGTTCTCGAGCCCTTTCATCACGGTGGCGGCTATCGTCTCGGTGGTTTCGCTCATCGCGTTCGTGTTGTGGGAATTGAGCCGGCGCACACCGATGCTCGACCTGCACTTGTACGGCAATCGCAACTTTGCGATCGGCAGCGCGCTCATTCTGCTGACCGGCGTGATCATGTACGGCACCACGCAGTTCATCCCGCAGTTACTGCAGGAAGTGCTGGGCTACACGGCAAGCAGCGCCGGGATGGCGCTAACGGCCGGCGGAATAGCGACGTTGATCGCCATGCCTTTCGCCGGCCTGCTCTCGGACAAAGTGCAGCCGCGCTTTCTCATTGCCGGCGCACTGCTCGGCGAAGCGCTCGCGCTCTGGCACATGACGCACCTGAGCGCGGACATGTCTTTCGGGGACGCCGCGATGGCCCGTGTCTGGCAGGCATTGCCGATTCCGTTCCTGTTCATTCCGCTCACGAACGCGGCATACGTCGGTGTACCGCAGAACCGATCCAACCAGGCCTCTGCGCTACTCAATGTCGGACGCAATATCGGAGGTTCCGTTGGAATCTCGCTCGTCCAGACACTGCTGGCGAACCGCCAGCAATTCCACCAGTCGCGGCACGTCGAGACTCTGAGTCCGCTCAATTCGAGCTATGACTTCGGCGTCGACCAGATCACGCAGGCGCTCGTCGCGCAGGGGCAATCGATGGTGGACGCGACCCAAACCGCGACGGGCGTGCTTTATCGGGCGGTGCTCAAGCAGGCGAGCATGGGCGCGTACATCGATTGCTTCTGGGTGCTGATGGTGTTCGTCATGATCGTGTTCCCGTTGGTGCTGTTCATGAAGAGCACGCCCGGCATCGGGCGTAAGCGCGGCGCGCAGAAGTCGCTATGAATACCGTCAGCAGAGAACGCCCCTACGCGGCGCCACGCCTTCCCTCTCGGCTCGCTTCCTTGGCGTCGGCTACCGCGCTCCTTTGCGGGTGCACGGTCGGGCCGAACTATCGGCCACCTGACATCCCGGTTCCGAAGGAATACGCCAGCGCGAATGCAGATGCCGCGCAACCGCCCGCCGGCCAGCACGACGTCACCGACGCCGAGCTTTCCAGCTGGTGGCAGCAGTTTCAGGATCCACAGCTGCAGAGCCTCATCAAGCGCGCGTTCGAGTCCAACCTCGACCTGCAGACGGCCGCGTCACGCATTCGCCAGGCGCGGGCTCAGGAGATCATTGCTGGCGCCGCGGGATTGCCGAATCTCAATGCGACAGGTCTCGGCGCATACATTCACTCGAATTCCAATCCGCTGGGTGCGCTCGCCGGAGGCAGCGCGGGCGGCACTTCGGGCAGCGGCAGTGGTGACGCAGGCGGTGGCGGAGGCGCGTCGTCCGGCAGCGATTCTTCGACGCTGAAGCTATTCTCCGCCGGTTTCGATGCCACCTGGGAGCTGGACGTGTTCGGCGGCGTTCGTCGTGGCGTGGAAGCAGCGCACGCCGCCGCCGATGCCGCCGTATGGCAGATGCGCGATGCGGAAGTGTCTTTGTCCGCAGAAGTGGCGGTCGACTACCTGACGCTCTGCGCCACTCGAGTCCGCCTGGACGTCGTGCGCAACGCAATCCAACGCCAGCAGCAGATCCTGGACTTGACCGAGGCGCGTCGGCGCGCGGGGTTCGTCACCGAGCTCGACGTCAACCAGCAACGAGCGCAACTGGCCGCAACCGTTGCGCAGCTTCCGTCGCTGGAAGCCGAGGCTCGTGCGATGACTCATGCGATCGCCGTGCTTCTTGCGCAGGAGCCGGAATCCATAACGGGCGAGCTGCAGACCGCTTCGCAATTGCCGAACGTGCCATCCGCGCTCCCCGTCGGACTTCCCTCCGATCTATTGCGTCGGCGGCCCGACATTCGCATGGCCGAGCGCCGGCTCGGCTCGGCAACTGCGGAAGTCGGCGTTGCGGTGGCCGAGCTCTATCCAAACTTCGATCTCATCGGCGCGGCAACCTACGCGAGCAACTCGGTCAACGGCCTCGTCTCGTCGCGCAATCTCACGAGCGTCGGTGCGGGTCTGATCCGCTGGCCTGTTTTCCAGGGCGGCCGTGCGCATGCGAACGTCACGGCGCAGGAAGAGCAACGCCAACAGGCCTATCTGGCCTACCAGAAATCTGTGTTGACGGCGCTTCAGGACGCCGACGATGCGTTGGTGCGCTTCAGCGCAGAACAGCACCGCCTGACTGCATTGCTCGAAGCCGAGAGCGCTGCCACCTCGTCGCTCGAGATCTCACGCTCGCAGTACGAGAACGGCGTCACCACATTCATCAGCGTGCTCAACGCCAACACGACGCTGCTCGATGTGCAGAATCAGATTGCACAGAGCCGCATGGCAGTCGCGCAGACGCTTGTGTCGCTCTACAAGGCGCTCGGCGGCGGATGGCGCGTCGAGGGCGAGACGGTCGCCGCTGCGGCGCCGACAAAGTAAAGCGCTAGTTGAAAGAGCGCGCCGTTCCTACTGCCGCCAATAGATCGGACGTTGGTAGTGGCGATGCAGATTCTCTTCGTAGTCCCGAGAGACCGGCGCTGCGGGCACGTACGCGGGACTGTGTTTGATCCGGTCGGCGGTGGTGTCGAACGTCAGCGTACGTTCCGACCAGTCGATCCGGTCGACCCAGTTCGTGCCCACCAGCACCGGAGGGCCAGGCCACCAGTTGCGCGTGTCCACGAGCAGATAGCGAATGGCCCAGCTGTCCGGCTCGAAGAGCATGTCTTCGAGATGCCCGAACGTCTCGTCTCGCGTCCGGATGTGGTAGCCCAGCACCTCATCCGTCCTGCGCAGATGAGTCTCGGCGTCGCCCAGCTCCTGCTCCACGGCTTCTCGAGGTGACGATGCGGGCATGACGGGCAAATCGCCCCAGCCCCATAGCGGCGCCACCGCACCAAACGCCCAGTAATCGGGATAGCCGAAATAGCGGTTGAGCTTGGCCTCCATGACACGGGACACGGGCTCGTCCGCTTCGGGCGAGGGGCTGTTGTCGACCTGATGCCGCGTCAGAGACAAGGTGACTTTTTCGCGTTCGGCATCGACGTGCTGCACGGCCAGCGGCGACACGAGCACTTCGCGCCCCCGTATCCACTCGCGGGTGTCGATGACGAGATAGCGCAGCACCCAGCGCTCGTCGTCGAAATAGGAGTCGATCACCGTACCGACCGGGCCGTCACTCCCGTCGACGTCGTAACCTTTCAGGGACCTGGCATTCAGTAGCACGCCGTCTTCTCCGCATCCGTCAGCGGTTTTTCGCCTAGAGAGAAACGGGAGGCACGGATCGCGGGTTCCCGCGGCAACGTGAGCTGCGGCGATCAAATGGACTGCCGTCCATTTCAGCGTGGTCGAGGTGGAGCTCTGGGTCGATGAATCGCGCTTCGAGAAGTCCGGATCGTCGCTTCGCTTTCCCTCGCGAAGCCATCGTTCCGCGTTAAACTGATGCGCGGAGCAAACCATTCAGCGCACAAGCGACCCGGTCGGCGCTACCGAGGAGCGGCATGACTTCAGAGAAGGGCGAGCCGGCTAGCGCACTCGCGGCCACACCCTCCGGTGCGCCGGACGAAGCCTCGGCACCAATCGATTTTAGTGCGCGCGCCAGGCTGCCCTTCCCGGTGGTGGGCATCGGCGCCTCGGCTGGCGGCATCGATGCGCTTCGTACCTTCTTCGGGTCCACCCCCGCCGACACGGGCATGGCGTACATCGTCATCCAGCATCTCTCGCCGGAGCACGAGAGCCTCATGGCCGACATTCTCGGCCGCTGCACGCCGATGCCCGTACGCCAGATCGACCAGGGAATGATCGTCGAGCCCGATCATGTGTACGTGATCCGGCCGGGATTCACGGTCACGCTCGAAGAGGGCGTCCTGCACCTCGGTGAGCCCGTGGAGAAGCGCGGCCATCGGCGGCCGGTCGACGACTTCTTTCGCTCGCTCGCACGAGAGCAGAAAGAAAGTGCCATCGCGGTGATTCTGTCGGGCACCGGCACCAACGGGAGCGCCGGCGCGCAAGCCATCAAGGCCGGAGGCGGCCTGTGCGTGGCGCAGGACCCGGAAGAAGCGGAATTTCCGGGCATGCCGCAGAGCCTGATCCATGCGGGATACGCCGACCAGGTGTTGCGCGTTGAGGAGATTCCGGCCGTGCTGCGCCAGTACGCGCAACACCCTTTTCTCGATCTCAATGCGAAGGGTCGTGCACGCGCGGCGGAGGAGCTCGAGCGCCACCGGCAACAGCTGGCCGACATCATCGCCATCATCCGCGCCGCCACGGGGCACGACTTCACGCCCTACAAGCCGCCCACCGTGCTGCGGCGTATCGATCGGCGCATGGGTCTGCTCGGCCTGGCCAGACTCGCGGACTACGCGAAGCAGCTGCGCGAGAACAGCGTCGAGGTCGCCGCACTCGCCAACGATCTGATGATCAACGTCACCGGATTCTTTCGCGATTCGGAGGCTTGGGAGGCGTTCCGCGAAGCCGTGGTGCGCCCACTTGTCGAGAACCGGTCGACGGATGACACCGTTCGTGCCTGGGTCACTGCGTGCGCGAGCGGCGAAGAAGCGTATACGCTCGCCATGCTCATCTCCGAAGAAGCCGAGCGGGTGGGCAAGTCGCTCGAAGTAAAGATCTTCGCCACCGACACGGCAGACAAATCCCTCGCACTCGCCCGCGCCGGCGTCTTTCCGGGCGGCATCGAAGGGGACGTTTCGCCAGAGCGGCTGGAACGTTTCTTCGAGCGCGACGAACACACTTATCGCGTCAAGAAGTCACTCCGCGACCAGGTTGTGTTCGCTCCGCAGGACGTGCTGCGTGATCCGCCCTTCTCCCGAGTCGACATCGTCACTTGCCGCAATCTGCTCATTTACCTCGAGCCCGAAGCGCAGCGCCGCGCGCTCACGCTCATGCACTTCGCGCTACGCGAGGGCGGCCACCTGTTTCTGGGCAACGCGGAGACGCTCGGGCACGCCGCAACGCTCTTCGAAGTGGTGAGCAAGCGTTGGCGCATCTATCGCCGCGTAGCCGCCGGTCAGCACCGCATCTCGCAATTGCCGACTCTGGCGGCGCGTACGGCGGAAGTGCGGCCGGCGGCGCGCATGACGCCAACTTCGATCGCCCGGCCCTCGCCGACGGCGACGATCCAGGCGGCGCTGCTCGAGGAATTCGGGCCGCCCTCCGCGGTCGTCGACGTTAACGAGCGCATCGTCTATTTCCACGGCGATGCTGCGCCATACCTGCAGCTCCCGCCCGGCGAGGTCACCCAGAATTTTCTGGACATGGTGCGCACCTCTCTGCGCCCCGCTGTTCGCAACGCGTTGCGCGCGGCAATCGCGGACAAACAGCCGGTCACGGTGGAAGCCCAATCAGGCTCCGAGGTCGGCAAGGTCTCGATCACCGCTGCGCCGCTGCGGCACAGTCGGCCGCCGGAGTACTTTCGGGTGAGTTTCGTGCCCGTCGGCGCGGCGGGCGCTGCGAGCTCTGTCGATGAATCCGCGCCTGGCTCGCGCGCCACGATCGTCGAGCGGCGAATTTCTGATTCAGCGCTCGAGGAAGAGGTGCGCATGCTGCGGCGTGAGCTGCAGGCGAGCGTCGAGTCATTCGAAGCGTCCAACGAGGAGCTCAAGGCCTCGAACGAGGAAGTGACCTCGATCAACGAGGAGCTGCAGAGCACGAACGAGGAGCTCGAGACCGGCAAGGAGGAGCTGCAGGCGCTGAACGAAGAGCTCGCCACCGTCAACACGCAGCTGCATTCGAAGCTCATCGAGCTCGAGGCGCTGACGAACGACCTCGACAACCTGCTCTCGAGCACCGACATCGCCGTCGTGTTTCTCGACACGGAGCTGCGCGTGCGCCGCTTCACGCCTGCCGTGAGCGACCTTCTGGAGCTCATACCCACCGACATCGGCCGACCCCTCGCGCATCTCGCGCAGAAGTTCGACGGCGGGGACCTCATCGCCGACGCGGCCGACGTGCTCGCGAAACTCACGCGACACGAAGCGGAGACCTTGAGTCGCAGCGGCCGCTGGTACCTGCGACGCACCCTGCCCTATCGAACGGAAGACAATCGCATTGCCGGCGTGGTCATCACGTTCGTCGAGATCACCGCGCGCAAGCACGCCGAGCAGAGCATTGAAGTTGCGCAGGCGCGCTTGCAGGCCGTCATCGAACAGATGCCCGCGGCCGTCCTCATGGCGGAGGCACCGAGCGGCAAGCTGATTCTGGCCAATCGCCAGGCCGCGGCGCTCTTCAGCCAGCCCTTCCCGCTTCCCTTCATGGGGCGCAACTGGACGGCGGCCTACTCGGCCTTCCGCGGCGTGCACCCAGACGGCCGGCCCTTCGAGCCGAACGAGTGGCCGCTCGCCCGAGTGCTGCACGCCGGCGAATCGGTGTTCGATTCGGAGCTCGAATTCGTGCGCAACGACGGCTCCCTCTGCGTGCTCGCCATGAGTGCCTCGCCGATTCTGGATTCCGCGGGACACACGGTCGCCGCGGTTGCGGCGTTCTGGGACGTGACCGAACGCCGGCGCGCGCGGGATGAGTTGCGCGAGAGTGAAGCGCGTTTTCGCATGCTCGTGGAGAGCGCGCACGACTTCGCGATTTTCATGCTCGACTGGGATGGTCGCGTGGTGAGCTGGAATCAGGGCGCGCAGCGCGTGACGGGGCACCGGGAGCAGGAGATCCTCGGTCAACCGGCGGCCGTGCTCTTCACCCCGGAAGACCGCGCGGCGGGTATACCGGAAAAGGAGATGCGACGCGCATCCGAGACCGGGCGTGCACTCGATGAGCGCTGGCACGTGCGCAAGGACGGCACGCGTTTCTGGGCCAGTGGCGTGCTGACGGTTGCGCGCGATCCGCTCGGCACGCCGCAAGGCTTCGTCAAGATCATGCGGGACCAGACCGAGCGCAAGGAAACGGACGCACGGCTGCAGGATGCACTGCGCTCAGCGCAGCAATTGCGCGCGCGTGCCGAGGGCGCCAACCGTGCAAAGGATGATTTCATCTCCACGGTGAGTCATGAGCTGCGTACGCCGCTCAACACCATCCGCCTGTGGTCGCGGATGTTCGTGAGCGGCCAGGTTCACGACAAGGACGTCGTCGAAGGCGGCAAGATGATCGATCGGGCGGCGCTCGCCCAGCAGCAGCTGATCGACGACCTGCTCGACGTGTCGCGCATGGCGAGTGGCCAGTTGCGTCTCGCGATGCGCGACACGCAGTTGATCGATGCCGTGGAAGGCGCCATCGAATCCATCCGGCCGCTGGCCGAGAGCCGCCATATCGAGATCGCGACAGACCTGAGCGCCGCGGTTGGCATCGTGCGGGTGGATCCGGATCGCATTCAGCAGGTCGTGTGGAATCTGCTTGCCAATGCGGTGAAATTCACACCCGAGGGCGGACGTATCTCCGTGCGAATGGCGCGGATCGACGGAACGGTCGAGATCGACGTGCAGGACACGGGCGTCGGCATCCGCGCCGACTTCCTGCCCTATGTGTTCGACCGGTTTCGCCAGGGTGAAGGCGGCGCGACGCGGCGTTTTGCCGGCCTCGGCCTCGGGCTTGCGATCGCCAAACAGCTCGTGGAGCTGCAAGGCGGCACGATCGCCGCGCGAAGCGACGGCGAGGGCCTCGGCGCCACCTTCACCGTGAATTTGCCGCTCGAGCGACGCACCGCAAGCTCTTCGGATCTACTCGCGGCCGCGAGCGCAGAGGCAATCGATCTCCACGGGGCCGATATCCTGCTCGTGGAAGACGAGACGATGGCGCGTGGTGCGGCCGAGCTCCTTCTCGAACAGTTTGGCGCGAGCGTGCGCTCCGTGAACTCCGCGGAAAATGCGCGTGAAGCGCTCGCCGCGCGCCGCCCCGACGTCATCATGGCCGACATCGGGATGCCTCTGGAAGATGGCTACTCGCTCATCACGCACATTCGGCGCGGTGAGGAGGAGCAGCAATTGCCACGCACGCCCGCGGTTGCCGTTACAGCATTTGCGCGAGCTGAAGATCGCGAGCGCGCGCTCGCGGCAGGGTTCGATGAGCACGTGCCGAAGCCGGTGGATCCCGAGCGGCTGATCGCGGTGCTGGCGCGGCTGATTCGCGCGAAACGCTGAGGGCGGCGCAGACCGCTCGATCCCGCTGGAGGCGTTATGGACGGATCATTTCTCAGGTTCTACGGAGCTCTCTGCAACGAGAAAATACCCCAGCGGGAAACGGTCGCGCGTTGCCTCTGTCACGCGACGACCCGGCCTCGTTCTTGAGAACCATAACGTCAGAGACTGAGATGCCACCGCAAGCGGTCGACCGACGAACGGCAGCTGCAGTACACACTTCGCGAAAATGTCCGTCAGGACCTCCAGTACTCCGCCCAGAGGCTCGATGGCGAGCAGCCGCAAGCCTGACACCTCCACGAATCGTCGCAGTGCGAACTCGGTGTACCGGTAATAGTCGTGGGGTGCTTCGTGCACCCAATAGAGGAAAGGCACGTTGACCAGGATCTTGCCGTTGGCTGACAGGATTCTCGCCATTTCCTTCCACAGAGCCTCCGGCGTCGGGATGTGTTCCAGCACGTCCGAAAGAACGATGGTGTCGAAAGCGCCATTCTCGAACGGAAGCGGCTGCGTGAGATCGACCTCGTAGTCGAGGTGCGCGCGATCGTGCAGCGTGTTACCCCAATCGACACATGTGACCGTGGCGACCGATTCCTTGTAGACCGAATAGAGAGGAACCGTGCCGCAACCCAGATCCAGCAAGCGCCCCCGGGCCTGCACCCTGAGATGCGCGTCGTAGCAACGGGCCACCAGAGTGGCCATCAGCCTGGACGCTGCGCTCACATGCCGCGGATCCCGCGAAGCGACCAGGCTGCCGTTCCTGACTACAAATTTACTCGGCTGCCACTGATCTTCGTTCTTCATCCGCCGCGCCATCTCGGTTTTGGGGCTGTTCCTACGATACCTGTGCGAGTTCGTGTCAGGTAGCCTGAACGCGCCGCAGGCACCGGCATAGGCGCTCTATTCAGAGAGCGCCTGACGCAAAGCTGCCAGCAGCCACGCAACCTTGCGCTTCTCGATCACTCGTGAGGTTTCCAGGACGTCAATGATCTGCTTGCGAAGCTGCACGGAGATGTGGCCGCGCACGATCCCACGATCCCACTCGTACGCTGCGGTAAGCTTGCTGATGTCGTAGCCGTGAGGCTCCGCGCAATCCAGCCATGAGTCGTAGCGCAGGCAAGAATGTTCGGCCGCGGTGATCTGGAGCTGCCCGGCCATGAGATCAGGCCGACTCTGCTTGAACGCCGTCAACGCCGTATTGATCAGGAAAAGCATTGGCTTCGGATCCATGCACCCGACCACGGCGAACTTAGTGGCAGGCGGGACTATGCTCGGAACGTGCACGTAGACAATTGCGCCGGGCCTGAGCACAACAGATCGAACGGGAGACGATCAGCCCGGATGCGCCTCCGCCAGATGCTGGAGCAGCGCGACGGGATCGTCTGCCATAGCTGCGATCGCGGAGACCGCCATTGCGCCGTTTGCAGTCGTGGCGCGATAGGCCGCGTCATGTGTCAGCTGCTTTATCTCACTGAACGACAAGCGACCGAAGTCGCGAATAGCCTCGTCGAGACATTCGAGATCACTGGCGCTGAAGGCGTCCGCGTCCGCCTCACGCGACGGCACGATCTGATTTCCCACGAGCTTGAAGCTGAGCGCGCCTTCGGGTTGGCGCGCGCGCTTCACTATGCCGTAAGCACCGTCTGGCACGGGGCCATGCGGCAGCGCGTAGTACTGATCGCCGAAGATGAATCGACCAAACCGATGTAGATGGCACTTGTCGGCCAAGTACAGAAGCTTCAACGTCACATACATATCGCCGCCCGTGCGCGCGGCGACGTAAAGCAGCGCTTCCGTGGCTTTCTCAGGGTCGAAATTGAACGGGCCGTCCATGGCGAGATGATACACCTCGTTTCGCGTGCGAGGCGGGCAAACGTCACAGCCAAACGCAGGTAAATCCCATCCCGGATTGATTGATTCGGCAGCGGCGCACCGCTGCGTTTTCCGCAGCAGTTGTCCGCAGCGGTGCGCCGCTGCCGAATCAATCAATCCGGGATGGGATTTACCTGCGTTTGGCTG
>FTEO01000729.1_pt1 | contig 20336 bp, 12 predicted proteins | sample 1640211 | NCBI WGS metagenome assembly FTEO01 (sample SAMEA3914816, study PRJEB12502) | metagenome | biome: forest; material: soil | place: USA | collected 2011-09-16 | depth 0.3 m | reverse complement strand
GCCGAACTCGTACGACATCGGGATGCCGGAGACCACGCCCATGGCGAAGGACACGGCAAAGATCTTGGTCCAGAACCGCGCCAGGCGGTGGAAGTGCTCCTGGCCGGTTCGGTGCCAGAGCACGAGGAGGGTCGCGACGTAGGCGGAGGAGCCTATGGAGAACGCGGGGAAGATGATGTGGACGCTGATCGTAAACGCGAACTGCAGGCGGGCCAGCAGCAGGGCGTCGAGGTCCATAAAGGCGGCTCTCCTCCGATTGAGAGAGGGGGTGCTCTCTCTAGTGCGTCAACCGGGCAGTTTCCTTGGGAAGTCAGGAACTTAGGCTTGCCAAAGGCGCTCTGACCCGAGTGAACCCGGAGCGCACCTTAGCACTCTAATCACGTGACTGCTAACATCCGATCCCACGTTTATTGGCCCCTTAACCGCAAGGAGACTGAAGCACGATGACTACGGCTACGGCAGTGGTGGCGCGCAATGATCTCTCCCTGGCCGGCCCGCTGGGGAGCCTCGATTCTTATCTTGAACGGGTGAGCCGCATCCCCGTGCTGTCTCGCGAAGAGGAGCACGACCTCGCGGTTCGTTTTCGCAATGACGATGATCTGGGTGCCGCCCGCCAGCTCGTTCTGGCTCACCTGCGCTTTGTCGTGCACATCGCACGCGGCTACGGTGGCTATGGCTTGCCGGTTGGCGATCTGATCCAGGAAGGCAATGTCGGCCTCATGAAGGCCGTGAAGCGGTTCGACCCGACGCAGAACGTGCGGTTGGTGTCGTTCGCCGTCCATTGGATCCGTGCCGAGATTCACGAGTACGTCCTGCGCAACTGGCGCCTCGTAAAGATCGCCACGACCAAGGCGCAGCGCAAGCTGTTCTTCAACCTGCGGCGTATGAAAAAGAACCTCGCCTGGCTGTCGGCCGACGAGACGCAGGCCGTCGCGCGTGACCTGGGTGTGACCCCGGCGGAAGTCACGGAGATGGAACAGCGCCTGTCGGCTCGCGACATGTCCTTCGACCCGACCCCGGAGTCGGATGAAGAGGACGTGTACAGCCCGGCCGCGTTCCTGTCCTCACCGGATTCAGACCCGGCTGAGAGCGTGGAGGCGGACGAGTGGGAGATGGATTCGTCTGAGCGGCTGCAGACCGCGCTCGGCCGTCTCGACCCCCGCAGTCAGGACATCCTGCAGCGCCGCTGGATGACGGAAGACAAGGCGACGCTGCACGAGCTCGCGGACAAGTACGGTGTTTCGGCGGAGCGTATCCGCCAGATCGAGTCGAATGCCCTCGGCAAGCTGCGGGGCTTCATGGCGCCCGCCGCGTAAGGCGCGCGTTCGAACCTGTTGGAGTGTCTCGACTGAGAGGCCCGCCGCTCGATGAGCGACGGGCCTTTTCTTTTTGCGGCACTCAGCCTGTGGTGATCGGCTCGAGACTGAGCTCGACGCGACGATTGGCCTGGCGCCCCGCCGGCGTCGCGTTCGTCGCGACGGGGTGAGTTTCGCCCGCGCCCACCGTCGCGACGCGCTGCGCATTGACCCCACGACTTTCCAGGTACTGCGCGACCGAGCCTGCGCGCCGCTCCGAGAGAGCCTGGTTGTACTGTGCGGATCCCGTGTCGTCCGTGTGGCCCGCCACCTCGAGCATCGTCTTGTCGTACTCCTTCAGCACGAGCGACACGGAGTCCAGCACCTTGAAGAAGTCCGGATTGAGATCCGAGCTGTCCGTGCGGAAGGTGATGCTGCCAGGCATGTTCAGCGTAATGTTGTCTCCATTGCGGGTGACACTGACGCCGGTGCCGGCCAGCTGCGAGCGCAGCTTCGACTCCTGCCGATCCATGTATTGCCCGGCAGCTCCGCCGGCGAGAGCGCCCACGCCCGCCGCAATGAGTGCATTCTTCCTGTGAGTCCGCGCGTCCGGGCCGCTCAGAATTCCAGCGACGGCCCCCACAGCCGCGCCTATGCCCGCACCCTTCGCGGTGTTGCTGACCTTGCGGTCGCCCGAATACGGATCGGTGGTGTAGCAGCCCGTCACCAGTGCGGCGACGATTCCTGCGACCAGGATGCGGCCGAGCCGACGCTGAGTGTTCGTGTCGATATGCATGTCATTTACCTCTTTGCCCTTGGGCGGCGTAGCAATTTTCGTGCGTCAGCCTGAACTGAGCATGACTGCTTGCTGCCCTGCGCCTGCCGGGCGTAGCTTTGCCAGCCACGACGCCGCCTGAGGACACCGTGCGATGCGAAGCGTAGGCGAGTGGCTCGGGGAGTATGGCCAGAGCCACACCAATCCGACGAACAAGCTGCTGCATTGGATCTGCGTGCCGCTGATCCTCTTCGCGGTGCTGGGCCTGCTCTGGTCCCTTCCGGTTCCGGCTGCCTTCGCGAGCCGCTCTCAGTGGCTCAACTGGGCGACACTCCTCGCGCTGCTGGCCTTCGTCTATTACGCGGTGCTGTCGCCCGCGCTCGCCGCTGGCATCGCGCTCGCCTTCATCGGGGTGTTCGTCGCGTTGAGTGCGCTGGACGGGCTGGCCTGGCCGTTATGGGTGACGTCCGTCGTGATCTTCGTCCTCGCCTGGATCGGGCAATTCATCGGTCACGCGGTCGAGGGCAAGCGGCCGTCCTTCTTCAAGGATGTGCAGTTTCTGTTGATCGGCCCGCTCTGGCTCGTCGCAGCGCTTTACCGACGACTCGGCGTCTCGTACTGAGGTCATCGCGGCGGCCCTACGCCTGCGGACGGGCACATCCAGGTGGAAACCGGCCGCACCGGCGGCAAGGTGGCGATCCTCGTGAAGGACGCTTAGGTATCATGCCCGCCTCTTACAGGAGCGACTTCCATGGCCACGGCAGTCAATGACGTCAAGGTGAAGAAGCCTGCGGCGCGATCGCTCGATCCGCTCGACCTGTTCGACGTGCGTGGCAGCCTGAGCGAAGAAGAGCGCATGGTGCAGGACTCCGTCGCGCGCCTCGTCGATGAGCGCGTCCTGCCCATCATCCAGAAATGCTTCGAGGAGCACCGCTTCCCGAAAGAGCTGGTGCCTGAGATCGCAGCGCTCGGCCTGCTCGGCTCATCCATCGAAGGCTACGGCTGCGCGGGGCTCAACGCCGTGAGCTACGGGCTCATCTGCCAGGAGCTCGAGCGCGGAGATTCCGGCATCCGCAGCTTCGTGTCCGTGCAGTCCTCGTTGTGTATGTATCCCATCTACGCATTCGGCAGCGAAGCACAGAAGCAGAAATATCTTCCGCGCATGGCGCGCGGTGAGCTCATCGGCTGCTTCGGCCTCACCGAGTCGCACGGCGGCTCCGATCCCTCGAACATGAAGACGCACGCCCGGCGCCGCGGCAAAGACTGGGTGATCAACGGCGCGAAGATGTGGATCACGAATGGCGCCATCGCCGATCTCTGCATCCTGTGGGCGCAGACGGACGATGGAATCCGCGGCTTCCTCGTCGAGAAGGGCACGCCGGGATTTGCAGCACCGGAGATCGAGCGGAAGTTCTCGCTCCGGGCATCCGTCACGTCCTCTCTGTTCTTCGACAACGTGGTCGTTCCCGAAGAGAACATGCTGCCCGGTGTCGTCGGCCTGAAGGGCCCGTTGTCGTGCCTCACTCAAGCGCGGTATGGCATCACCTGGGGCGTCATCGGCGCAGCACAGGCGTGCCTGGCACAGCTTCTCGACTACACGAAGACTCGCGTTCTGTTCGGCCGGCCGCTTGCAGAGAACCAGGCGATTCAGATTCGCCTCGCAGACTGGGCACGCCAGATCACTACGGCGCAGCTTCTTTCTCTGCAGCTTGGTCGGCTGAAGGACCAAGGCGAGCTGGCGCCCACCCAGGTGTCGCTTGCGAAATGGAACAACTGCCGCATGGCGCTGGACATCGCCCGCGACGCGCGCGACATGCTCGGTGGCGCAGGCATCAGCGCGGAGTACGTGCCCATCCGCCACATGCTGAATCTCGAGAGCGTCATCACGTACGAAGGCACCGAGACCATCCATCAGCTCACCGTTGGGCGCGAGCTCACGGGGCTGAATGCTTTTTAATTGAGACCAAGCGCCGCGTGGACCACTCGTGGCGGCGTTGGATTCCCGGCACCCGCAATTAAATCAGCGGTAACGACGAAGCGCAGTGGCCCGCCGGGTTGAATGGCATTGAACGGATAGCACGTCACCAAAGTGAGGCGCGGGACGTCGGCGCCCAACGCGAGGCGCGTCTGCCGACTGTCGACAACCCTCACGTCGGTGACGGAAAAAAGAACCTCACGGCCATCGGCGCGGTCCACGCGCACCCGATCGCCCGTGCGAAGCTTCTCGAGAACGCGAAAGTGCGTGTCGCGATGCGCAGCAATGACGCTGTTGCCCGGATCGCCAGGCAGAACGCTCGCAGCATCGTGCGTGGGACCAAACGCCAGATTGCGGCCACTCGCCCCTTCCAGCACGACCAGCGGCGACCCTGATTCGCCGACGTGCAGCCGAGCAACGGGCTTCGTATCCGCCCACGGCCACGGACGCGCGTTCGCGGCCCCTTGCTGCGTCCGCTGCCACGCTGCATTGATCAGTTCCTGTGCGGCGAATGCCTTCACGTGAATCCAGCTCGCTTCCGCCACGCACCCGATGCCAATGACCGCAGCGACCAGCGCAAGGGCCAGCCGAGGCTTCATTTGCGGAATCTCGGTGCGAATCGCAGTGCGAAGGCCAAAGCGAGCGCGAGACTGCCCACGAGCAGCAGCAACGACGCAGGCGTCGCGGTCGACGAGAACCCGGTCGAGCGCGCCCAGTAGCTGCCCTCGGGTGCGGACGTCGGAGCCTGCACTCGACTCCACTCCGCTCCGGCGGGCCGCGCGGGAGTCACGTCCACTGCCACGAGGCTCGTGTAGTCGCTGACAAGATGGTGCGCCAGAGCAAGCTCGACGATCTCAGCTTCCTTCGCGGCCGGCTCATCACCGAAGTCCTTCTGCCGCGACAGCTCGCCGATGCGCTCGCGCGCCCACAGCTTCGCAATGCCGGACTGGTCGGTCACCACTTTGATCGGGAGCTGCCGCGTCCAGGGCCCGGCGCCGCTGGCGCCGCTGAGCGTGAGCACTCCCTGCGGAACCCTTGGCAGGCGCGCCGCAATCACCAGCGGATCCCCGGCGTACACATCGCTCGGCAGACTGGCGGCGAGCTGCGCCTTTGCCTCGCCCGGCCAGTGAATTTCCAGGTCGACGAGCGCCGGACTCTCGAGCTTGCGGAACAGATCCTCCATGCGATCGCGCACCTGCTCGATATGCGGAATGAAGGTATAGCTGCCACGCCCTGCAGCCGCAGCTTCACGCATGAAGTAGGCATTCGGCGCAGCGCCGATACCCACGGTGAAGAGCCGCGCACCGCCAATCCGCTGATGGATCATCGTCACGAGCTCGGCTTCGTTACTGACGCTGCCGTCCGTGATGAACACGATCTGGCGCAGTCCCTCACTTGCCGGCGGCGTCGCGAAGGCGAGCTGCAGGGCGGCACGCATTTCGGTGCCGCCATCAGCCACCAGCCCGTCGATGAACTTTGCCGCACGCGAGCGGGATTCGGCATCTACCGCCTGAGGAGCCGCAAACAGGCTGCTCGCATCGCTGCTGAACCGAATGATGTTGAACGTGTCGCCCGCCGCGAGCCGATCCACACCCAGATGAAGCGCCGCCCGGGCCTGGTCGATCGACGGGCCGCTCATCGAGCCCGACGTGTCGATGATGAACAGCACCTCGCGCTTGTACGAGCGCTCCGCCGAAAGCTGCGGCGGCATCAGCGTCACGAGAACATACGTGTCATCGCCAGAGTGTTCGGCAAACGCTGCCGCCTGCGTGTCCGGCGCCACCACGGGCGTCCATACGAGCTCGAAGTCGCGATCTGCGGGAACAGTGGGCGACTTCAACGTTACGCGACGACCCACGGCGAGCATGCTCACCGCCACCGCGTGATTCGTGCTGGTGACCGAGCCCAACGGAAATCCTGGCAATAGCTCGACTTCAATCGTCGCGTTCTGCACGGCCGCGGTCACACGTTCAGGCGTCGCTGTGGGAGACACCTGCCCCGCCATCTCAGTGTCGTGCGAGACGGCTTTCGCAACCACGTTCGCCGCCCGTGCCGTGTCCGCAGCCAGCGGCGCGCCGGGATCAAGCATCATTCCGGGTGTGTAGCGCGGAGTGATGCTGAGCGGCAGGTTCAGCGTGTAGCGCCCATCCCGGAACGGCACCGTATCGAGATACGCAATGTCGATGGTGATCGAAGAATGCGGCGCGATGTTCGCGACGGACGTCGTGAACAGGTTCGGCCGCTCCTGATTCACGAGGCTGGCGCGGCGGCCTTCGCTCTTCGCCTGCTCGTACGTGGCCCGCGCGTCTTCCTTGCGCTTGATCTCGCCGCGAATCCTTCGCTCGCCCACGAGCATCTCGAGCTCATCGACCGCCGCGCCGGCAGACAGAGGAAAAACGTACAGCCCTTCGACCCAGCTATCGCTCGTGTTCTCGAACTTCTGCGTCACGTGGACGCGGGCGACGTTGCCCGTGACCTGCGCGCGGATGCTCGTGGACTGGCGCAAAGCGTCCACCGCCGGCGCATCCGCACTGGCCTTCAGGATCAACCTGCCCGCATGCACGGTTTCCGGATCGTCCGGGGCGGTTCTGGAGAAGGCCGGTGGCCAGACGATTCCCAGGGACAGCAGTGCCAGGAGCGCCAGCCAGTTCGCCAGATGCTCCCGCGTACTCGATATGGACTTCTCGTTCATCGTCGGCTCCCGTTTGCGGCTCAACGGGGCCTATTTCGCCGCACGCGCTCGGGAACCCTCCGGCAACAACGTGGCAAGCTGCCCAAGAATCGTGGCGAATCGTGGCAGCCGGCGTGAACGGGCTCGCTTTGAGCCGCGGCCCGCACGCTGTAGCCTTGTGCGCCCATGAATCCAGGGCGCCCATGAAGAAACTCATCGCAATCGTCGAGGACGAGCCGGCCATTCGCGACAACTACGCGGCCGCCTTCACCCGCGAAGGCTATGCCGTGCGTCTGTTCGGGAACCGGCCGGACGCCATGGCCGCATTCGCCGCGCGGCTGCCCGATCTCGCCATCATCGACATCTCGCTGGAAGATGAGCCCGAGGGTGGGTTCGAGCTTTGCCGCCAGCTGCGGGCGCTATCGCCCGAGCTGCCGATCATTTTTCTCACCGCGCGCGACAGCGAGCTCGACGCGGTGTCGGGCTTGCGCCTCGGCGCCGACGACTTCCTCACCAAGGACCTGAGCCTCGCCCACTTGAGCGCGCGCGTGAACGCGCTCTTTCGCCGCGTGGACGCCCTGCGGCGTCCGCACGAAGACAACCAGATGGTCCGCCGCGGCCCGCTCACGCTCGACGCGGAACGCATGCAGGTGGAGTGGGAAGGCAAAGTAGTGCTGCTGTCGCTGACCGAATTCTGGATCGTCTACGCGCTCGCGAAGCATCCCGGCCACGTCAAGAATCGCCAGCAGCTCATGGATGCGGCGAACGTCGTGCTCGACGACAACACCATCACCTCGCACATCAAGCGCATCCGCCGCAAGTTCCAGGCCTTCGATCCGAAGTTCGACGGCATCCAGACGGTGTACGGCATGGGCTACCGGTGGGTCGAGTGACCAGGAGCCCGTCTGACTAACAGGCACTTCCTCCTGCCGGCGGCCTCGCGACGGCGCGTATGAGTCAAACAAGCTCCTGGCGCGTGTCGCTGCGGCTGCAGCTGCTGCTGATCAGCCTCTTGACGCTGGCGTTGCCCTGGGCCGGCTGCCAATACGCCAAGGAGATGGAATCGGTGCTGCGCACGGGCGAACAGCAGTCGCTGCAGGCGGTGGCCAAGACCATCGCCTCCTCGCTGCAGGGTCGCGGGGAGCTTCTGTATCGCACGGACGCCGCCGCGGAGTTCGCGGCTCCCGAGCCCTTCGACCTGCAACCGGTGCCGCTCCCCGGCCAACCCTATCTGGATGGCTATGGCGATGAGTGGCCGCAGGCACCCACCGCATGGAAGTACTTCGACCACGCGCCCGACCGCCTCGGCATTCTCACCGGTGTGCACGAGCGGATGTTCTACGTGCTCCTGGAAGTTCGCGACAACAAGGTCGTCTTCGACGCGCCGAATGCAGATCCGCTCGACGCCGCATCCCTGGGCGATCGCATCTGGCTCGGCTTCGAGGATTTCGACGGCGCCGAGCGCCAGGTATTTCTTTCCGCGACGAGCCCTGGCGCGATCCGCGCGCGGCGCATCGAGACGCGCGAGTACGGCCAGAAGGTCGCAATCGAAGACCCGCGCATTGAAGGCGCGTGGCAGATCACGAAGGAGGGCTATCGCATTGAAGTGCGCGTGCCGCTTTCGCTTCTGGGCAACCGCTTCGGCGTGCTCGTGGACGATCGGGATGCCCGGGGCGCGCTTGCTTCGAGCTACGGCACGCTGCGAGGAGATGACCTGCACACGCGCGGCCGGCTGATCGCTGCATCGCCGGAGCTCACAACCTACCTCGAACAGTTCATTCAGCCTGGCTTGCGGCTCACGGTATCGGTGCCGAAGGGATCGCCCCTCGCCGCGGCAGACGGATTTGCCTTGCCACAGGAGCTCGACCGCGACCGCACGCTCCTCGCGAAATTCTATCGCCGCATGCTCGATCGCCCTGGCGAGCGCCGCATGCTGGAGGCGCCCGCGCCCATCTACGATCGGGACCACCAGAAGATCATCGGCACCGTGAGCGTGACGCAGACCGTCGATCGCTGGCTCTCATTGCGGGACGAGGCCGTCGCGAGGCTGCTGAACTTCACGCTGATCGCCAGTGCCATCGTGGTGCTCGCGATGTTCGCCTTCGCTGCGCGACTGGCCGTGCGACTTTCCCGCCTGCAACGCGCGAGTGAGTCCGCACTCACGCGCGAGGGTCTCGTCACCACGTTCCCCGAGACACGCGCTCCGGATGAGCTGGGTGATGTGGCGCGCAGCTTCTCGACGTTGCTTCAGCGCCTTCATGAGTACACCGGCTACCTACGCACCCTCGCGGGCAAGCTCGCCCACGAGATCCGCACGCCGTTGACGATCGTGCGCTCCTCTCTCGAGAACCTGGAATCCGAAGGCACTGCGCCACCTGGCGCTCGCGTTTATCTGGATCGCGCCCGCGAAGGCAGCGACCGGCTCCACGCGATCCTCGTGGCCATGGGCGCAGCAACCCGCGTGGAAGAGGCCATTCAGAGTGCGGAGCGCACGCGATTCGACCTGAGGCCTGTCCTTGTCTCCGCCATCGCCGCCTATCGCATGGGGTTTCCGGAGCGCCAGTTCGCCGGGCGACTGCCGAACGAGCGCGGCGGCGAGGGGGGCGGCGAGCCGGTGCCGATGGGCGGCGCGCCGGATCTCATCGTCCAGCTGCTCGACAAGCTCGTCGACAACGCCGTGGACTTCAGCCCGCCGGGTTCCACCATCACCATTGGGCTGCGCCTGGAGCCCGCGGCTGCCGTGCTCGAGGTGGAGAATACCGGCCCGCCGCTGCCACCCGAGGCGCACGGGCGCCTGTTCGAATCCCTGTGGCAGTCGCGCAGTGGAGGTGATGACAGTCGGCCGCATTTCGGTCTGGGCCTCTACATCGTCCGGCTCATCGCCGAATTCCACGGCGGGCGCGCGGAGGCTCAGGACCTCGCCGATGGTTCCGGCGTGCGCTTTTCAGTCTGGCTCGCACGCTGATGTCGTCAACAAACGACATGAAAGGAACGTCGAGACTCTGTACACTTTGGCGAGCTTCGCATCCTCGGCCGTCTCGCAAGCCTCGGTTTTTGCGCGATATCCAACCGCTGGCATTGGGTTTGCTTGATCCCGGGCGCAGGTCTGACACCTCGCTGCTGATGCGGCGAGCGAACAACAGCTGGAGGGATAAAGCAAGAAACTCGGAGCATCGACGCGGGCACGGGTAGTGACGGCCACTGAATTTGCGGGCTGTCCGGAACGGCAGATGCGCGTGTATCGACACGCCGGCCTTGAGGTTCGGCCGGGGCATAGCCCCAGCGTTCCAGCCGAAAGAAATTGATGCTCGTGAAGACGCGACACGCGCCAGGCGCGACGGGGCGATTTTTCAGAACTGGATTTTTGCCCGCGCCTGACGACCGGAGCTGACAGCGATCCACCGGGTCACCGAGACGAAAGACCTAACAAGCCCCGCTTACGCGGGGCTTTTTTTGTTTGGATACAAGTCCGCCGCGCCCCTCCGGCGAATTGCGCGACCCATCACGGCGCAAGGCCCCCTCCTCGCGGGATCATGCAAAGCAACAACCCGCCTCTTTCTCGACCCGCCTCGAATACCCGTATGCAGGAGCCCGCCGTGCCAAGGACCCTGGTGCTGATTCTCACGTCCCTGGTCCTCGCCAGCTGTGGCGGCAGTGGCAGTGGGAGTGGCACTACCCCGCCGCCCCCCGTGACGAATAGCCCGCCGGCGGTCTCCACCACCTCGTTCAACGTCAACCAGGACACGGACCTCGTTGCCACGGTGCAGGCCACCGACGCGGACAACGACGCCGTCACGTTCACCAAGACCGGCAATCCGGCGCACGGCCAGATCACGGCGTTCGCGACCACAGGCGCGTTCACCTATCGTCCGACCGCGAGCTTCAGCGGCACGGACAGCTTCACGATCCAGGCGGCCGACCCCACCCATCAGGTCGCGGCCACGATCACGATCACCGTCACCGCGATGAACGGCGCGCCGACGGTCCGGGACGACATCGCGACGGTGGCCGCCTCGAACGCGGTGGTCGACGTACTCGCGAACGACGTCGATCCGGATGGCGACCCCCTCACGATCACGATCGAGAGCGGACCGACCTACGGCACGGCAAGCGTCGTGAACGGCAAGGTGCAGCTCAGCCTTCCGGCCGGCTTCAAGGGTTTCAACCGATTCACCTATCGCGCCACGCACGGCAGAGGTGCCGGCGGCACGGCCACGGCCGCCGTATTCGTCGATACGACGCCGGTGCGGCTCGTCTACGTGTCGAACGAAGGGAATGGACTCAACAATCTCTACGTGAACGATCTGCTCCGCGAACGTCCGGTGAGCAATATCACCTCGACCAGCAGCACCTTCCTCGGCCACAACAACGTTTCGACGAACGGCCAGACGATCGTGTTCGAAGAAGCCACCGGTGACGTCGGCAACAACTATCGGGCGCAGAGCATCTGGACGGCGCCGACCGACGGCAGCAGCGCTGCCCGACAGATCAGCGCGGCACTCCAGACCGGCGAGCAGCTGAGCGTACGTTCCTCCATCAGCCCGGACGGCAAATGGGTGGTGTACGGCGTGTTGTCTTCTGGCGGCGCCGAGCAGCTTTATCTGGCGGACCTCGGGCCGACCGGCACGGCCACGCCCATTCCGGTCCCGACAGGCGCCTTACGCATCGAGAGCTCGACGCAACAGGGGATTCAGTTCGGGCCCACGTCGCAATACGTCTACTTCACCGCGACGTTCGCGTTCGGCGGCGCCTCGATCGGGCAGGCAACGTATCGCATTCCTGTGAGCAACCCGTCCGCCGCCGTGCTCTTGTCGACCGCCGCGGTGATCAACAAGCAGGCGGCCGTCGCATTCGTTTCCACGGACGAGACGCGCGCGGTAGAAGTGGTGAGCGACGGCTCGACGCTGGGCCTCGAACGCATCGACCTTGCCTCACCCGGCGCGCCCGTGACGCTGTCGCATACCCTCATCGCCGGCCAGACCTTCAGCGGCCTGGCGGCCGATCCGGCACTCACCCACGTGGCTTACGTGGTGTTCTCGCCGAATCCCGCCAACACGTTCGATCTGTACTCGGCTGATACGGCCGTTGCCGCATCCGGCACGTTCGTGCGGCAGCTGCCCGGCCCTCAGTCGCTCGTCATGGCGCCAACTGCAGACGCAACGCTGTACACCACCCTGCAAGTGGTTAGTGGCAACACGGTGCAGGAGCTGAGCGAGATTGGGCTGACCCCGGGCGCCACGCCGGTGACCATCCTGTCGGGGCCGCAGAATTCCAGATCGAAGTACAGCTACGTCGATGGCGGCCAGTCGGTGGCCTTCATGGCCAATCCCGGCGTGGCGATCGCGCCGCGCACCAACCTGGCCGCGCCGCAGACCTTGTTCGCCAAGGATACGGCGCTCTATGAATTCTCGGCGGACAGCCAGCTACTCGCGGCGGTGACGGACACCACGGAGACGACGGACCCACTGCATCTGTATCTCGTGAGCCGCGGCACGAGCACGCCGTTGCAGATCACGGGCCTTACGACTCCGAGCAGCCAGACGCTGTCGATTCGCGTCGTCCCGTCGAACTGAGCGCGCGCGAATCCGAGTCGGCTATCGAGGCGGAGCGGCCTCAGGATTCCAGCCGCCGCCGAGCGCAGCGATCAGGGACACCGCCGTGGTTTGCCGGCTCAGCGCGATGGTGGCCAACGTACGCCGTGCGGAAAGCGCGGCAGCCTGCGCCACAACGACATTCGTGTAGCTTACGGTGCCCGCGCGGTACTGATTCGTCGTCAGGCGTTCCGTCTCGTCCGCGGCTTCGGAGGCCTGGCGACTGAACTCGTATCGCTGTGCCAGCCACTTCGAGGACGCGAGCTGGTCCTCCACATCCTGAAACGCGGTGATGACGCTCTGGCGATACTGCGCCACGGTCTGGTCATACGCGGCGCGGGCGCCGGCAACTCGCGCACGAGTAGCGCCGCCGTTGAACAAAGACTCCGCAACCGAAGCCCCCACCGAATGCGTTTGGTTGGCCGCCTTGAACAACGTGCTGGCGGATGTCGATACGAAATCGTACGCCCCGGTCAACGTGAGCGACGGAAGGTACGCGGCTTCCTCAATGCCAATGGAAGCATTGGCCGCGGCAACCCGCCGCTCGGCCGCGGAGACATCCGGCCGACGCTGCACGAGCGTGGACGGAACGCCCGTCGGAATTTCCGGTACCGGGATCTGCCATTCGTCGCGCACATCCAGCGCGAAATTGCTGGCCGGCTTGCCTAGCAACGCGGCGATAGCGTGTTCGAGCTGGGCTCTCTGCAAGGCGAGCGCGGCAAACTGATCCCTGGCGCTCGCGAGCTGCGTTTGCGCCTGAAGGAGATCGGTCTTCGGCGCGGCGCCCACGTTGTAGCGATTCTGCGCAATTTCCAGGGAGCGCCCGTAGGCAGTGACCGTCTCCCCGAGCAGCTGCTGCTCGGCGTCGGCTTCACGCAGTTGCAGATAGGCCGTCGCCAGCTGACCCTGAATGGAGAGCTTCGCAGAGGCGAGATCGTCTCCACTCGCATCGGCCAGCGCATGCGCGTTCTCGAGGCCGCGGCGCAGACGGCCCCACAGATCGATTTCCCAGCTCGCACTCGCGCTGGCGGTGTACGTCTCGGGGCTGCGCGTGACCACCGTGCCGCCCGGTCCGGTGCCCACGGTAGTCGAGTTATTCCGCCCCGGGCCGCCCACGCGAGTGGCGCCAGCATCAACGCTGATAGACGGAAAAAGCCCAGCGCGCTGCTCGCCAATCACGGCAGCCGCCTGTCGATAGGCGGCCTCCGATACGGCGAGATTCTGGTTGGAGACGACGACCTGCGCTTCGAGATCGTTCAACGTGGTGTCGTTGAACAGGGTCCACCACTGGTCCGCCTGAATCGCGGCCGCATTCGCCTCGCCCGGGCTCTCCTTGTAGTGCTCGGGCGTCTCGACACCGGGGCGCTTGTAGTTGGGCCCGATGGCGCATCCTGCTGCAAGGACAGAGATGCCAGCCAGCGCGACGGCAACTGTTGCGACGCGCAGCCGCGCCTCGCGTGGCATTCGGGTCACGACAGCTCCATGAATAAGCGGCACTCGCATTCCTCTCAGATGGGCTCAGGCTCGGCCGCGCCCGGCGCGCGACTGAGATAGCGCTCATCCTTCGAGGGACGGCGCAGGCGGTCAAGATACAGGTAGATGACTGGCGTGGTGAACAACGTGAGCAGCTGGCTCACGATCAGGCCACCCACGATCGCGATTCCGAGCGGCCGACGCAGCTCGGCGCCCTCCCCGAAGCCCACGGCGAGCGGCACGGCGCCGAGCGCGGCAGCGAGCGTGGTCATCAGGATCGGACGGAAGCGCAGCAGAGCGGCTTCGCGAATCGCCTCGCGCGCGGACAACCCCCGGGCGCGCTCCGCATCGAGCGCAAAGTCGATGATCATGATGGCGTTCTTCTTCACGATGCCGATCAGCAGGATAACGCCGATCAGCGCGATGATCGAAAACTCCATATTGAACAGGAGGAGCGCGAGCACCGCCCCCACGCCCGCCGACGGCAGTGTCGACAGCGCCGTGAGGGGATGCGCGTAGCTCTCGTAGAGAATGCCCAGCACGATGTAAATGGCGAACAGCGCCGCCGCGATCAGCACCGGCTCATCCCCCACCGACTCCTGGAATGTGCGCGCGGTGCCTTGGAAACCGCCGTGCACGGTGGTCGGCATCCGGATGTCCGACATGTCCTCTTCGATGGAGCGCTGCGCGTCGCTGAGCGACTGCCCGTCCGCCAGATTGAACGAGATGGTGGTCGCAAGCTCGGCGTTCTGGTGATTGATGCCGGACGGCGTGGAGCCCTCGTTGAAGTGCGCGAACGCGGACAGCGGCACCATGGAGTACCCGGTCGTGTTGACCGCCGCACCGGTAGTCGGGTCGCGGGACGGCAGCGGCGTGGACGCCGACTGCGTGGTTGATCCTGCGGTGCTACTCGTAGATGTCGAGCTCGTCGACGTGCCTGCCGTGCTGCTCGTCGTGGTGCTGCTCGTTGTAGTGCTGCCCGCGCTCGTGCCGGAGCTCGAGCCGGACGTGGCGTTCGCCGGAACGTAGATGTCGTTCAGCGAGGCCGGCGACTGCGAGTACTGCGGCGCCACCTCCATGATGACGTGGTACTGATTGAGACTCGTGTAGAGCGTCGACACCTGGCGCTGCCCGAACGCATCGTAGAGCGCATTGTCGATGTCACGCGAGGTGATGCCGAAACGCGCAGCGGTGCCGCGATCGATGTTGACGTACGACTCGATACCGTGATCCTGCTGGTCCGTGTCCACGTCGGTGAGCACCGGGTCCTGCTTCATCCGCTCGGCGAGGCGCGTGGCCCAGGTGCGCAGCGCGGTGATGTCGTCGCTCTGCAAAGTAAACTGGTACGTGGAATTCGACTGACGCCCGCCGATCTGCACGTCCTGCACTGGATTCAGGAACAGGTTCACGCCCGTGATCTGCGCAAGTTTCGGCCGCAGTCGATTGATAACCGCGGCGCTGTCTTCCTTGCGTTCGGACAGCGGCTTCAGAGTGGCGAACATGAAGCCACCGCCCGCACGCTGCCCGCCGGTAAAGCCGACCACCGTCGCCACGGCCGGATCGCTGTCGATGGTATTGACCAGTTGCTCGAGCTTGCCCTGCATGGCCTGGAACGAAATGCTCTGGTCCGCGCGCATGCCGCCGTTCAACTGGCCCATGTCCTGTCGCGGGAAGAAGCCCTTCGGCACGATGACGTACAGGTAGATGTTCAACACCACCACGCCCGCGAGCAGCAGCACCATCATCGGCGCGTGTGCCAGGGACCAGTCGAGCGCGCGGCCATAGGCCGCGAGCAGCCGGTCGAACGAACGTCGCCACCACACCGCAAGGCGCCCCGGCGGCGGTCCTGCATGACCCGGCCTCAGGATGAAGGCGCACATCATCGGCGTGAGCGTCAGCGAGATGACGAGAGAGATCATCACCGCGGCCGACAACGTGACCGCAAACTCGCGGAACAGGCGCCCGACGATGCCGCCCATGAAGATGAGCGGAATGAACACGGCCACGAGCGACACGCTGATCGAGACGACCGTGAAGCCGACCTCTTTGGCGCCCAGCAAGGCCGCCTGGAAGCGATCCATGCCCGCTTCGAGATGACGCGATACGTTCTCGAGCACCACGATGGCGTCGTCCACCACGAACCCGGTGGCCACGGTCAGCGCCATCAGCGAGAGATTGTTGAGACTGTAGCCCGCCATGTACATGACGCCGAGCGTGCCGAGAAGCGACACGACCACGGCGACGGCAGGCACGAGAGTCGCGCGGATGCTCGTCAGAAACAGGCTCACCACCAGCACGACGAGCGCCAGCGCAATCAGTAACGTCACTTCCACTTCGTGCAGCGAAGCGCGGATCGAGACTGTGCGGTCCGAGGCCACGGCGAGCTCCACGTCCGCCGGGAGGCTCGCTTCGAGCTGCGGCAGAATCGCCTTCACCGCATCGACGGTGGCGATGATGTTCGCCTCCGGCTGACGCGTGACGATGATGATGACCGCCGGCTGCCCGTTGAAGAGACCGATAGTGTGAACGTCTTCGACACTGTCGTTGACCTCCGCCACGTCGCTGAGGCGCACGGCTGCACCGTTACGGTAGGCGATGACGAGATGGCGATAGTTTGCCGCCGTGCGCCCGTTGTCGTTCGTGTACAGCTGGTACCTGAGGCTGTCGTTCTCGATGACGCCCTTCGGCCGGTTCGGGTTCGCGGAGTTGAGCGCGGTGCGTACGTCCTCGAGACTGATGCCGTACCGGGACAACGCAAATGGCGCTATCTCGACACGCACGGCGGGGAGCGAGCCGCCACCGAGCTCCACGTCGCCAACGCCAGGGACCTGAAGCAGTCGCTGCTGCACGATGTTCGAGACCGAGTCGTAGATCTGGCCAGGCGTCCGCGTCTTCGACGTGAGCGCGATGATCATGATCGGCGCTTCCGCCGGATTCACTTTGCGGTACGTCGGATTCGTGCGCAGCGTCGCCGGCAAGTCGGCGCGGGCGGCATTGATGGCAGCCTGTACATCGCGTGCGGCGCCATTGATGTCGCGATCCAGGTTGAACTGCAGCGTGATCTGCGTGCGGCCGACGGAGCTCGACGAGGTCATCTCGCTGACGTCCGCAATCACCCCGAGCCGCCGTTCGAGCGGCGTCGCCACGCTGCTCGCCATGGTCTCCGGGCTCGCGCCGGGCAGGCTCGCGCTGACCGACACCGTGGGAAAATCCACCTGCGGCAGCGGTGAGACCGGCAGAACGAAGAACGCCCCAATGCCCGCAAGCGCAATCCACGCCGCCAGCAGCGCGGTACCCACCGGGCGACGCACGAATGGAGCGGAAAGATTCATCGCCTGCGCCTCACGGCGCCGTGGGCTCGACGCCAGGCTCGACAGCACTCGCCGAGCCGCGTCTGCGCTTGTTGAGCCGATCGAAGGCGAGGTAGATCACCGGCGTGGTGAACAGCGTGAGGAGCTGACTCACGATCAACCCGCCGAAGATTGCAATGCCCAGCGGCCGGCGGAGCTCCGAGCCCTGCCCGAAACCCAGCATCAGCGGTACGGCCGCGAACAATGCAGCGAGCGTGGTCATGAGGATCGGCCGGAAGCGCAGCAGCGCGGCCTCGTGAATCGCCACACGCGGCGCCTTGCCCGCGCGCTCCGCGTCGATGGCGAAGTCGATCATCATGATGGCGTTCTTCTTCACGATGCCGATCAGCAGAATGATGCCGATGATGCCGATGACACCGAGATCGCTACCGGTGAGCAACAGCGCAAGCAAGGCGCCCACACCAGCGGAAGGCAGTGTCGAGAGAATCGTGAGCGGATGGATGTAGCTCTCGTAGAGCACGCCGAGCACGATATACACGCACACGACCGCCGCGAGAATCAGCCACAATTCGTTCTGCAGCGAGGCCTGAAATGCATTCGCGGCGCCGAGGAACGTGGTGGTGATGCTGGCTGGCACGCCAATCTCGGTTTCCGCCTTGCGAATCTCGTCCACCGCGCGGCCCAGTGAAACGCCCGGCGCCGTATCGAACCCGACCGTCGACGCTGGAAACTGACCGACTCGATTGATCTGCAGCGGCGCGCTCTTCTCACTCACGCTCGCAATGCTGGTGAGCGGCGTCGGCCGGCCCGACCCGGTCTGCACGTTGACGAGATCGAGGTTGTTAGGCGCCGTCACGACACCGGGCTTCTCTTCCAGGATCACGCGGTACTGATTCGTGTCCGTGAAAATGGTGGACACGATGCGCTGGCCGAAGGCGCTGTAGAGCGCTTCATCCACCGTGGCGGCAGTTACGGACAATCGCGCAGCGGAATCTCGGTCGATGTCGATGACGGCGGAAAGGCCCTGAGTCGTCGAGTCCGACGTCACGTTGCGCAGCTGCGGCACCGTGTGCAGTTTCTCGACGAGCTGGTTCGTCCACTGGTTGATGACATCCGGATCGGAACCCTCCAGTGCCAGCCGGTATTCAGTGGGGCCCGTCTCGGCGTCGATGGTCAGATCCTGCACGGGCTGCAGATAGAGCGTGGCGCCCGCCACCTGCGACGCGTTGTCCTGCAGTCGCTGCATGATCGCCGCCTGCGCATCGCGCTGATCATGCGGCTTGAGATTGATGAGCATGCGCCCGCGATTGAGCGAGGTCGTGTTCGCGCCATCCACGCCGATGAACGAGCTCAGGCTCTGCACGTCCGGCTCTTTGAGAATGGCCTGCGACACCTGTTGTTGCAGCTCCGCCATGCGCGCGAAGGAAACCGACTCGCGCGCGCGAACCTCGGCCTGCAACTGCCCGGTGTCCTGCGTCGGAAAGAGTCCCTTGGGCATGAAGATGTAGAGCACGGCGGTGACGGCGAGCGTCGCCACCGCGACGACCAGGGTCGCCCGCTCGTGATCGATGACCCAGGCCAGCCACTTGTCGTACTTGCCGACCATGCGGTCGAACGCGAGCTGCCAGTGCCGGCCAATGCCCGACACCGGCACATGCGGCTCGGCCTTCAACCACAGTGCCGAGAGCGATGCGGTGAGGGTCAGCGACACCACTGCGGAGATCACGATGGTGATCGCGAGCGTCACCGCGAACTCGCGGAACAGGCGCCCGACCACATCTCCCATGAACAGCAGCGGGATCAACACGGCGATCAGCGACACCGTCAGCGAGATGATGGTGAATCCGATCTGCTCGGCGCCTTTGAGAGCCGCTTGCAGCGGCTTCTCGCCCTCTTCGAGGTAGCGCGAGATGTTCTCGATCATCACGATGGCATCGTCGACTACGAAGCCGGTGGCGATGGTCAACGCCATGAGCGTGAGATTGTTGAGGCTGTACCCGAGCAGGTACATCGCCCCGAACGTGCCGACGAGCGAGATCGGCACCGCAAGACTCGCCACCACCGTGGCGCGCGGGCTATGCAGGAACAGGAAGATCACGAGCACCACGAGCACGATCGCGACCAGCAGCTCGATCTCAACATCGCGCACCGAGGCGCGAATGCCGAGCGTACGGTCGGTAAGCATGTCCACGTGCAGACCTGCCGGGAGCGCAGCCTGCAGATCGGGCAGCTTCGCCTTGATAGCGTCTACCGTGGCGATGACATTGGCGCCGGGCTGGCGCTGCACGTTGAGAACAATCGCGGGCTCAGTGTTCTCCCACGCGCCGAGCTTGACGTTCTCCGCGCTGTCCACGATGTCTGCGACATCCCGCAGGTGAACCGGGCCCCCGTCTCGATACGCGACGATCAGGTCCTTGTAGTCGTCCACGCTCAGGAGCTGGTCGTTCGCGTTGATGGAGTACGAACGCGTCGGCCCATCGAAGCTGCCCTTCGCGGCGTTCGCGTTGGCGGCGCTGATGGTGGTGCGCAGCTGGTCGAGGCTCAGACCGATGGAAGCGAGCTGGCGCGTGTCCGCCTGAATGCGGATCGCGGGCCGCTGGCCGCCGCTGATGGAAACGAGGCCTACGCCTGCAATCTGCGAGATCTTCTGCGCGAGCCGCGTCTCGATGAGATTGCGCACTTCCGTGAGCGGCATCGTGCCGGACGTGACGGCGAGCGTGAGCACCGGCGCATCCGCGGGATTCACCTTGGCGTATACCGGGGGCGCTGGCAGATCCGTGGGCAGAAGCGAGCCGCCCGCGTTGATGGCGGCCTGCACTTCCTGCTCGGCGACATCCAGCGTGAGCTGCAGATTGAACTGCAACGTAATGACGGATGCGCCCGCGGCGCTGATAGACGACATCCGCTGCAATCCCGACATCTGCCCGAACTGCTTCTCGAGCGGCGCGGTGACCGTGGAGCTCATCACTTCCGGGCTCGCGCCGGGATACAGCGTCTGCACCTGGATCGTTGGGTAGTCCACTTCCGGCAGCGCAGACAGGGGCAGGAAATGAAAGCCCACGATGCCCGCGAGAACGATCGCGACCATGAACAGAGAGGTCGCGACCGGCCGCAGGATGAAGGGCCGCGACGGGCTCATCCGCTCGCCTCTCCATTCTTCTGGCCGTTCTGCGGGGCAGCCTGCTGGCCGTCCTGCTGGCGGTGATGTCGCCGCTGCTGCCAGTCGCCGCTCGGGGTCGCGCCCT
>FTEO01000764.1_pt1 | contig 20527 bp, 16 predicted proteins | sample 1640211 | NCBI WGS metagenome assembly FTEO01 (sample SAMEA3914816, study PRJEB12502) | metagenome | biome: forest; material: soil | place: USA | collected 2011-09-16 | depth 0.3 m | reverse complement strand
TGACGTCCGGCCTGTGCGAGTGCCCCGCGATCACCACACCGAAACCGGCGCGGACGGGGTCGACATCCAATTCCTTCAAGTCGTGCAGCACATGGATGCAGACGCCCTGGATCTGAAGGGTCAAGTGCGCCGGAACGCCCGCCGCCCACTGACCTTCGTCGTTGTTACCTCGGACGGCGTCTACCGGAGCGAGGGACCGCAGCGCTTCCAGTATGTCCGGCCCGCCGATATCCCCCGCATGGATGATTCTCTGCACTCCCGTCAGCGCCGCGACGGCTTGCGGCCGAAGCAGGCCGTGCGTGTCGGAAATCAGTCCAATTGTGATGTCTTCAGTCGACGCGTTCGCCATAGGGCGCTCAGCACTCTCGGATGTATGGTCTGGATGCCCCCGCGGGACGGCCATCCCAGGCGGCGCAGACTTCTGCCGAACACGCGGCGAAGCGGCGAGACTTGGAACTCGAACAACGGCCTTTCCCGCAGCTCCGGCGGCCACATGACCCGACTTCTGAACGGGGGAGCATTGGCAAGCTTCACTTCCATGGAGGAGCTGAGTGCAAGGCTCAACCATTGCAGGGCGTCGTTGCGTCCGTGCGAGTAGAGCGAGGCCTCTACCCAGGCCCCTTGCACATCCGTGACCAGACAAATCAACCAGTCCTCGGCGCGGCTGGCGGACTCGCTGGTCGCTTCCCCAACGCAAAGAATGCGGTCCGGTGTGACCTCCCAGGAAGACACCCCTCGCCGAAAGCCAAGGCTCGTGCCGCCTACGATGAACTGATCCGGAACGGCCGCGGAAGACACACGCTACCGCGAATACATTCCCAACAGCTCCGCCTTGGCGAGCGTGTTCGCGTTGACGTTGAACCCGACCAGAGCCGCCGTAGCCTCGGCGGGGACATCGAGCTTCGGCACCTTCAGCGCGTACAGGCGCAGGTAGTAATGGTGAGGCTTCCCGGGCGGCGGACACGGGCCACCGTAGCCGATCGTTCCAAAGTCGGTCTTGCCCTGCACGACGCCGCCCGGCAGGAGATTCTTCCGGGCATCGCCCGCGCCCGCGGGCAGGGAAGTCGCGGTCGAAGGGATGTTGTACACGACCCAGTGCCACCAGCCGCTTCCCGTGGGCGCATCGGGGTCGTACATGAACAGGGCGAAGCTCTTCGTTCCTGCGGGAGCGTGGCTCCACGACAGCGCCGGGGAGACGTTGCGCCCTGAACAGCCGAAGCTGTCGTAGACCTGGGCGTCCGCTATTTTTCCACCTGGAGCGATGTCCGGGCTGCTGAGCGTGAAAGCCCCCTCCTGTGCCAGGGCAATCCCGCTCTTGCCGGCGCCAATCGTCGCCCCTGCACAAACGGTCGCAATCGAAAGGCAGGCGCGAAGGACAAAAATCTTAGCCCACATTGGATGGATCTCCCGCTCGGTTGAGCCTGCAGCCCACAGTTTGCAATGCCACGCGCCGCCTCGCAAACCGTCGCCGCTTTCTGCATAGTCCGAGAATGAGGCAATCCCCAACGGTCCTCGTGACCGGCTCGACGCACGGTCCGGCTCGACAGGTCGCCCGCCGCCTGGCCGCGTCCGGGTTCGCGGTGCTGGTTCACGGCCGAGATCGGGAACGGGGCGAGAGCCGCCGTGCGCGACATTCGATCCGCCGGCGGCAACGCACGTTTCTACGCGGCGGACTTCGCCTCACTGGCCCAGGTGCGGGGTCTGACGGAAGAGGTAATTCGCGATCACTCCCGGCTGGATATCCTGATCAGCCGTGCGGGCGTCGGCACGGGCGGACGGGGTGTCATGCGCGAAACGAGCCTCGACGGCTTCGAGTTGCGCTTCGCCGTCAACAGACCTCGTGACTCTTCAAATGGCAAGCTCCACGCACGATGTGACGAACCAGGCGAGCGAGCTCGTCGATTACAACCTGTTCACGACGAACCCGGCGCTGATCGACGCACTTGCACGTGAGGCAGGGGTCGCCGAGCACGACGGGTTGGTTGCGCTGGGCGAACGCCTCGGTCGCGCTGAGATGTTTGCCCTCGCGGAGGCTGCGAACACCCATCCCCCGGTCCTCAAAGTCTTCGACCGGTTTGGCCGCCGCCGCGATGAGGTCGAGTTTCATCCCTCCTGGCACGAACTTCTAAAACGTCTCGTCGCCGAGGGGTTGCACACGGGTCCGTGGGCGGACGCGCGACCCGGCGCGCACACTGCTCGGGCCGCCGGTTACATGCTTTGGGCAGAGATCGAGAACGGGACCCAATGTCCCGCGACGATGACGTATGGGGCCGTTCCGGCGCTGGCACATCAGCCGGAGGATTTTCGCGAGTGGCTTCCCCTCCTGCAGTCCCGAGAATACGACCCACGCTTCATTCCTTCAGCCGGAAAGCGCGGCGTGCTCATGGGCATGGGCATGACGGAGAAGCAGGGCGGTTCGGACGTTCGCTCAAACACGACACGCGCCGAAGCGGTCGGCAGTCGTGGACCGGGCCGAGAATACCGGCTCACCGGCCATAAGTGGTTCTTCTCGGCGCCGATGTGCGATGCCTTCCTCGTGCTTGCGCAGGCTCAGGCGGGGCTGTCCTGCTTCTTCATGCCGCGCTATCTGCCCGACGGCACTCGGAACACCCTGCGTCTGCAACGACTGAAGGACAAACTCGGCAACCGCTCGAATGCCTCGAGTGAAGTCGAATTCGAATCGACCTACTGCGTGCTCGTCGGAGAGGAAGGTCGCGGCATCCCGACGATCCTCGAAATGGGCGTGTACACGCGGCTCGACAACGCCGTCGCTTCGACCGGACTCATGCGCCAATGTGTCTCGCAGGCCGTCCATCACGCACGGCAGCGGACCGTCTTCGGTCGGAAGCTTATCGATCAGCCGCTGATGCGCAATGTACTCGCAGATCTCGCGCTCGAATGCGAGTCGGCCGTCGCACTGTCGATGCGCCTCGCTCATGCGTTCGACGCCGGTGACAATGAGAGGGAGCTCCTGCTGCGCCGTGTCTTGACTCCGGCCGCGAAATACTGGCTGTGCAAGCGCGCGCCCGTCGTTGGGGCCGAAGCCATGGAGGTGTTCGGTGGTAATGGCTACGTCGAAGAAGGTCCCATCGCGCGCAGGTTTCGCGAGACACCGCTCAACTCCATCTGGGAAGGCTCCGGAAACATCATGTGCCTGGATGTTCTGCGCGCCTTGTCGCGCGAGCCGCGTACTCGGGAAGCACTGGATGCGACGCTTGCTGCGGCGCGCGGCCATGACCTGCGCTTCGATTCCTTCGTCGCGAAGCTCTCCGCCGAACTGGACACCTCTGCGGACGCGGAGCTGCGAGCGCGTCGCCTGACCGAAATGATCGCTCTCAGCGTGCAGGCGGCCGTGCTGCTGACTCATGGCCCCGCAAATTCGGCCGAGGCGTTCCTGGTCTCCCGTCTGTCCGAGCGGCCGCCCCCGGCATTCGGCACATTACCGCCGGGGGTGGACCACAGTGCTCTGATCGACCGCGTCTTCCGTGCCTGAGTGGCCCTGCGTCCGGGGGAGTCCGCACGCGGTGACTTTTGCTCACGCAGTGCGACGTAATCGTCCCATCTCCTGATATTCTGTTAAATCATCGGGTTCCGAGCTTCCTGCGGTCCGGTCAGATCGCTGTATTCGCTAGAAACGAGAAAATCACAGGAGTGGGGTCGCTCAAGGCCAGGCGGCCGGGCCGTATGCCGGGGACGCCTCTTGGCGACGTCAACGGGATGCAAGGGGTTGGCAATGAGGAAAACCAGACAAAAAACTCACCTCACTCCGAACGAGGTCGCCGAACTCCTGATGGTGAACCCGGTGACCGTCCGACAATGGGCCGCGCGAGGATTGCTGCGTTCGCGCACGACGCCCGGCGGTCATCGACGCTTCCTTCTGGGAGACGTCGAGGAATTCGCGCGCAGCCGCGGAGCGACACCCGTGCCGCGCCAGTCGGGCAGGCCGGACCGGGTGTTGGTCGTGGACGATGATCCGCACATCTGCCGCTCCATCGCGGAGTTGATCCGGCGCCACGCGCCCCAGGTGGAGACCGCGATCGCGCGCGATGGTTTCGAGGCGGGCGTCAAAGTCGAATCGTTTCGTCCGCACGCGCTCGTGCTGGATCTGATGATGCCCGGCATGGACGGTTTCGAGGTCTGTCGCAAACTGCGCGAACGTCCGACTCTGAACCACATTCGCATCGTCGCGATCACCGGGTTTCCCAGCGCTGAGAACGTCGAACGCGTCCTGGCGGCGGGCGCCGATGCCTGCCTGTCGAAGCCGCTCGATTCCGAACGGTTGGTGGCGGAGCTTGGGCTGGCTGAACAAAACACCGGCACTCCGGAGTGACACCCGGCGCGCTCTTTGAGCGCAAGCGGGCGACATCGACACAACGGCACGCGCGATGCGATTTGACCGCGACTACTACCAACGCTACTACTACAACCCTCGCACGGCGGTCACCGATAGACGGGAAATGCGGGCGCGTGCGCGTCTCATCGCCGCCTACGTAGAACACGTCAACCTCCCTGTGCGTCGAATCCTCGATGCGGGGTGCGGCACTGGACTGTTACGGGCTCCCTTGAAGCGAATGCTGCCGCGCGCGACCTACACCGGGCTGGAGACCAGCGAGTATCTTTGCAATCGCTACGGGTGGGAGCGCGGGGAAATCGAGATCTTCCGCGCACGCACGCCGTTCGACCTGGTGATCTGCTACGACGTGCTGCAGTATCTCGAAGGCAGTGCGGCACGTCGTGCGTTGCTCAACCTCTCACGCCTGTGCCGTGGAGTGCTCTACTTTACAGCCCTTACTCGTGCGGACTGGGAACACAACTGTGATCGCAGCCGCACCGATTCCAACGTGCACCTGCGCAGCGCGCAGTGGTATCGCAGTCACCTGGGCCGCGGTTTCCGCGAAGTGGGTGCGGGATTCTGGATTCGGCGCGGCGCGCCGCTGACGACCTGGGAGCTCGAATCAGGCTGACGGCGCGGAGCGCGCAGCCGCTGCACTTCTGCGAAACAATGGGTACAGCGGCAGGCCCAGCAGAATCAGCATGAGCGTCGCCACCGATTCGGTGGGGTTCGTGATGAACGCGTTAACCACTATGCCCGCCATGACCAGCGCGAACACCAGGGGAACGTACGGATAGCCCCAGACGCGGTAGGGTCGTGGGGCGTCCGGCATTCGGCGGCGCAGAACGATGACCGACAGTACCACCGGTGTCCAGAATATCGCGTAGGACAACACCGCCATGTTGGTGAGCTGATCGAATGTCCCGGAGGCGGCCAGCAGGGCCGCCCAGACGTTGACGAGAACAATGGACGTCACCGGAACCCTCGAGTGCGGGCTCAGGCGCCCGAAACTTGCGAAGAAAAGCCCGTCGCGCGCGGCGGCGAAGGGCACCCGCGCGCGCGTCAGAATGGTTCCGTTCAGAGCTCCGACCGCCGAGATCAGGAATATGAGCGCGGCGACGGGCGCGGCGCGGCTGCCCAGAAAAGTCTGCACGGCCCGCGCCGCGACCGAAGTCGCCTCCGGATAGGCCGTCGAGTTTGCACTCGCGACCTGCCAGAAGGGCAGCGCGTACAGGTAGGCCGTGTTGATCAGCATGTAGGCCGCGAGCACGAGAACGGTGCCGCCGACTATTGCGCGGGGGAGGTTTCGATCAGGCCTTTGTACTTCGCTCGCCGCCATCGGCAGGAACTGCCAGCCGCTGTAGGCCCACAGCGCGGCGAACATCGCGGCCCCAAATCCGCTCAGGCCCCCGGTGGGCGCTCCAGGTGCCGAAGCCAGGTTCGACCATTCGCCGCCATCGCTCAGCAGGAACGCGCCCGCAGCTACTGTGAGAATCGAGAGAATCTTCACCGCAGTGAGAGCCGTCTGAACGCGGCCGCCGAAGATGACGCCGGCGCAGTTGATCAGCGCGAAGAGTGCGATGACGCCTACGGCAACGAGCTGGCGCGCGCCGAGCTGAAATGTGTACGGAGCGCCGAACACATGCAGCGTGCGTTCGACCCACACGCCGTCGATTCTGTGGATGTCCTGCAGAAAGATCGCCACCGCCGCGCCGTACGCGGCAATGCTCGCCCCGCCGACCAGGAAGCTGTTGAAGACATACAGAAAACCGGGCACCTCTCCGAAGGCCGCCCGCAGATACACATACTCGCCGCCTGCGTGCGGCAGGAGTGCTCCCAGCTCGGCAAAACTCAGGGCCCCGAACATGGCGACGATCCCGGCGACGGCCCAGGCCCCCAGCACCAGCAACGGCGTACCCACCGCCTGCGCCATCACCGCGGCTTTGAGAAATATGCCGGTGCCGATCGTGATGCCCACGACCATCGATGTTGCATGCACGAGCGTCAGGTCGCGGCGCGGCTCGGCCTCGAACGCCGATGAGTCGAGCGCCTTCAGCGGCGCTCCCGGCGAGACAGGATCCTGGTGCCGTTCATGGACGGAAGCGTAACGGAATCCGTGGCCGGGGGTTATACCGATTGCGCGCTCGGCGTGCAGCACGCATCGGCCGTACAATGGCTGGTCTGTCAATATCAGGGCACTGCCATGTCCGAGCACCCATACACCGCCGTGATCCGCTGGGATCGGGGCGACGAGGTTTTTACGGACAACCGCTACAGCCGCGCGCACACCTGGCGGTTCGACGGTGGCCTGGAAATACCGGCATCCTCATCGCCGCACGTCGTTCGATTGCCCTTCTCGATCGAAGCCGCAGTCGATCCTGAGGAGGCTTTTGTCGCAGCGCTGTCGAGCTGCCACATGCTGTCATTTCTGTATGTGGTGGCGAAACGCGGTTTCCGGGTTGACCGCTACATCGATGCCGCGACGGGGAACTTGAGCAGGAACGCCGCGGGCAAGCTCGCGATGACGCGCGTGACTCTCCACCCCGACGTGACGTTCTCGGGAGAAAAGCAGCCCTCCCGCACTGAGATCGACGAGCTGCACCATCAGGCGCACGAGGAGTGCTTTATCGCCAGCTCTGTGAATACCGACGTGCGCTGCGAGCCGGTGTACGCTTCGTAGCAACCCGTGATGCCCTTCAAGGATCACTTCTCGCCGCTGGCGAGCGTCTATTCAGAATTTCGGCCGACGTATCCCGACACGCTGCTCGACTATGTAGCGGGTCTGTGCACGCGGCGCGAGTTGGCGTGGGATTGCGCGTGCGGAAGCGGACAGGCGACGGTTGGCCTTGTCGAGCGGTACGACCGGGTCGTTGCCGTCGATGCCAGTGCGAAGCAGATCGCCGCGGCGACACCGCATCCGCGAATCTCCTATCGCGAAGGCCGTGCGGAGGCCAGCGGACTGGCCGCCGAATCCGTGGATCTGGTGGTCGTCGCGCAGGCGCTGCACTGGTTTGATCTGAAGCGCTTCTATGCGGAAGTCCAACGAGTGTTACGACCGGGGGGTGTACTCGCGCTTTGGTCTTATGGGGCCTTGCAGGTCGAGCCGCCAGAGGCGGACCGGCTGGTGCAGAGGTTCTATCGCGAGACCGTCGGTCCGTTCTGGCCGCCGGAAAGGACCCTCGTGGAGGAAGGCTACCGCGGCCTGCCCTTCCCGTATCCCGACATTCCGCCGCCCGTTTTCCGCATGCAACAGCAGTGGCCCTTGCCGCGTCTGCTCGGTTACGTGCGCAGCTGGTCCGCCACCGGGCGCTACGTGGAGCAGCATGGCAGCGATCCCGTGGCGGCACTCGAGCCGCAGCTCGGATCGGTTTGGGGCCAACCGTCCACGGAACGGCTCGTCGAGTGGCCGCTGACACTCAGAGTCGGGCGCAAACCGTGATTTCCTGCGGCGCGATGGGCTTATTCTTCCCCTCATGACCGAGGCCCTGCGCACCATTGTCAGATTTTGCGACGGTGTCAGCTGCCGACGCGTTCCGGAAGGACCTCTTGGACTGACACTCTTCGGCAGAACCCGCGATCGTCCCGATGAGATGGCCTCGGTTGCGTTCACCGGCCTTGCACCGGCCGACCTCCCCGAAGCCCTCGAAGACGCCACCGTCGAGCAACTCGATGCCAACACCTATCGCATTGCCTGCGCAAGCCGCGAATGGCTCGTGACAGCGAGCGCGGTCCACCTGCACCGTGAGGTCTCGACGGCTTTCTATCGGGTCGTCGTGCCCAGAACGCCGCCCTGGAGCAAGCGTCTGTTCTGGCGGATAGTCTTGGGCCTGGCAAGCCACCCGACCGGCAGGCGCTTGCTGTTGGCACTTCGACGGCGTTGAGCGCAGCGTACTCATCGTGCGCTGGGTGCGAAATCGACGCGTGCGCTACGAGGTCGGCGAACGCAGCTCGATGACCGATTGCGCCGGGGCCGGCGCAGCACGGCGCGCGCCGGCGAGCGAGGCGTACACTGCTGTCTGGGCCTGAAAAGCCTTATTCCACGTGAACTCGCGCAGTACGCGGCTGCGGGCGGTAGCGCCGACCGCGTCGATGTCGCGCTCGTACAGCGACGCGATCGCCTCGGCCATGCTCTCGCCGTTATTCGGTTCTGCGAGCACTCCTACGCTCTGGTCGACGAATTCAGGAATGGCACCGGCGCGCGCGGCGACCACAGGGCGGCCGCACGCCATCGCCTCGAGAATAACGAGCCCAAACGTTTCTTTCGTGCCGGCGTGGACGAGAGCGTCTGCGGAGGCGAGCCACTGCGCCAGCTCGAGGCTGTCACGCCGATACGGCAGTATCGTCACATTCGCAGTCGGTCTGGCCTCGCGATCGCCGCCGATCATGACGAGGTGGTAGGGGGATCCAAGTCGAGCAAACGCATGCAGCAGAACCGGCAGGTTCTTCTCCCCCGCGAACCGCCCCGCGTATGCCAGCAGGCGCATTTCGGGAGACAAGCCAAGCCTCACCCGCAACTCCGGCGTGCGCCGTTCGGGCCGGAATATCTCGGCGTCGACGCCGAGCGGCTGGTGGACCGTGTGCTGCACGCCCAGATCGTTAAGGAATTCGCACATTAGCCGGCTGGGAGCAAACACCACGTCGAAACGCTCGTACAACCAACGGACATAGCGGCCGATGACGCGCTCGCTCACGCTTCCGATGCGGCGGCCGATGATCTGCGGCAGGTTCGAATGGTAGAAGGCCGCGAGGGGAATGCCGCGATGGCGAGCAACGATCCAGGCGCTCCAGGCGGGGTGGAAGGCGTCGCCTGCTTCGATGATATCCGGCTCGAGCGAATCCAGGAGACGGTTCCAGCGCCGGGGATCCAGCGGAAGACGGTAGTTGAACGTGCCGGGTATCGGAAAGCCACCGAGCGTGGACACGCTGCCTCGGACCACCTGTGTATGCTGCCCGGGCACGACAATGGAGTGCTGCCACGAAGTGTGGGCACCGAGCCAGGTGTGCTTCGCCGTGAGATACCGTTTGACGCCGCCGCTCGTCGGCGAATAGAACAGGGTCGTATCAACCAGATGCATGGTGTCTATCCGAGTGCGACCCTTACGTCCGTCAGCAAGCTCTGGGCCCGCATTGCACCTTCATGGTGTATTGGTGTCAAGCGCGCCTAAGAACCGCGCGACCTCGAGCGGCGGCGAGCGCTCAGGGGCGAAGTCAACGGCGCGTGGATCAGTTATGATTGCGATCATGATCGATCACACGGGCGTGAGCGTCAGCGATTTCCACAAAAGCAAGGCGTTCTACAGCGCCGCGTTGCGCCCGATCGGCTATGAGCTGCTGGCGGAGTTTCCAGCGGCCGTTACGGGTCATGCGGACGTCGCCGGCTTTGGCGAGGCGCCGAAGCCCGAATTCTGGATCGGTAGCGGAACTCCCAACAAACCGGCAGTTCATGTCGCCTTCCGAGTCGACACGCGGGCGGCCGTGGACGCGTTCTTCGCAGCGGCGATCGCCGCGGGAGGCCGATCAAACGGTGCGCCAGGGGTGCGACCGCACTACCACGCAAACTATTACGGCGCGTTCGTGCTCGATTTCGACGATCACAACATCGAGGTGGTCTGCCACCAGGCGGTCTAAGCCCTGCGGAGTGCCGCCCGCAGCGACTCGAAAACCACGGGTTTCACCAGGTGTTCGTCGAAGCCGGCCTCGGCGGTGCGGCGCCGATCCTCGAGTTGTCCGTATCCGGATAACGCGATGAGGCGCGTGCGTCGCAATGTTGGATGCGATCGCACGGCGCGCGCAACGGCGTAGCCATCCATCCCGGGCATCCCCAGGTCCAGGATCATTGCCTCGGGCGCAAAGTCGCCCGCCGTGCTCAAAGCATCGCGGCCGCTGTACACGACGCGAACTTCGTGCCCGGAATACGACAACATGATCCCGAGACTGTCGGCGGCGTCGACGTTGTCGTCCACGACGAGAATCCTGCTGGATATCGCTGTCTGCAGTGAATTTTCCTGCACCGTGCCGGTTTGCGCGGGAGGCTCGGCGATGGGCAGCCGCAGGAGAAATTCACTGCCCATTCCGGGTCCGCGGCTGCTGGCCACGAGCGTTCCTCCATGCAGCCCTGCGATGCTGCGCGCAAGACTCAGTCCAACGCCCAGTCCACCTTGGACGGTATGTTCGGGTCCGGCGGCCTGCGCGAACAGCTCGAAGACGTTCGCGAGTGCCTCGGGGGTCATGCCGATTCCGGTATCGCTCACGCGCACCTCCGCCACACCTGACGTGCTCCCCCCTGTGGCGTCGGCCGTCACGGTTGCTGCGATCGTGATGTCCGCCGCGTCGGATGAGTACTTGGCCGCATTGTTGAGCAGATTGGCCAGCAGCTGCGGCAGGCGCGTCCGATCGGCCTGGACCCATACCGGATCCGGCGGCAGGTTCACTTCCAGTCGGTGATGCCTGGAATCGATCTGTGGACGCGCCAGCTCCACCGCGCTGGCGATCATGGCTGTCAGCTGCACCTGCTCGAGCTCGAGCACGATCTTCCCGGAGCGGATGCGAGCCACGTCGAGGAGATCGTCGACCAGGCGCACGAGATGATGCAACTGCCGCTCCATCAAAGCCCGCGTACGCGCCAGGATCGATGGATCGGATCCGCCCAGAGCGAGCAGCTCCACGGCATTCTGCAACGGTGCGAGCGGATTTCGCAGCTCGTGTCCCAGGACCGCCAGGAACTCGTCCTTACGCCGATCGGCCGCGGCGAGCTCTTCGGCCTGGCGGGCCAGCCGTTCCTCGCTCATGCGAAGTCGCGCGTAATCGGCGCTGCGCCGGCGTTCCGCGCGATTGCGCTCCGCGGTAGCAGCACCCAGAAAGAGTCCGGTGACCGCGACGACGGCCATGAACAGGGTCACCTGCAAGAGACTGCTCTCCATCGATGGGGTGACGAACGGACCGCGGCCGTTGAGAGTTGCGACGATGGTCACGATGATGGCGCCCAGAACAAGAGTGGCCGTGCCCTGTTGCCCCAGGCGCAGAGCCGCCCAGATGACCGCCGGGAAGATCAGATAGTGCACGGGGTATGCACCGGTCGTGCCGTGAGCGACGAACACGGCGAGACTCAGAACGAGCATCGCCAACATCAGCAGGGCTGCCTCCGCGAGGCGCTCGAAGCGCCAGCCGCGCCTCGCCTGATCCACCCACACGAACAGGAACGGTGCTCCGACCAAATCACTCACTGCATCGCCGATCCACCACGCGGACCACAACGAGCTGAACGCGCTCCACTCCGCCACACCCGCGGCGCACAGGCTCGCGACGCCGACGGTGGCACCGACCAGTGTGCTCAGGCACGCCGCGAGAAGAAACAGAGAGGCCACGTCGTGCAGTCGTTTCAAGCCAGGCTGAAATCCGACGCGCAGCAGAAGCGTCGCCCCTATCACAGCCTCCAGGGTATCGCCAATGGCGATGCCGGCGGAGGCAAGCGCCGGAGCGCCGGTGGTCACGTTCGCCGCGAAGGAGGCGAGCGCAACGGCCGGCCACAACCTGCGTCCACGCAGAACGAACGCTGCGAGCGCCATGCCGGTGCCGAGCCAGACGACTGAGATCTGCTTGGTGAGCATCGCTAACTGCAGGCCGAGCTTGCCGGCGGCGAAGTAGATGATCGCGACGACGAGCAGCTCGAGGAGGTAGGCCACCCCCATTCGCGGGGAACCTCGGCCGGCCGTCGCGGGCGCGCGACCGGGGGACCCCGATTCAGGCAATCTGGCCAAGAACATCGGCAAGCGGTCTCCCGGGCGCCCGGCGGCTCGAACGGGCGCAATGGAAATCCGGAGTAACAGGCGGCATGTTACGAAGCCGACGCGGGCGTGACAATGTTGCCGGACTGCGCCCGAGCGGCTGGCCGCCCACGTGGATGGCGGCCAAGTCCAGGTTCGCAGATCGAGGTCCGCGGGCGCCTTCCGTTCCTGGACCGGACAGGTGCCCCGAACGTCCGGCAGACGGACCGAAGCTCGTGTTAGCGTTTGCTATCCCTCCGCAGCGCACTAACACCCTGCCATTGATGCCGATCCCGAAGCCACCCATGTCGCGATTTGCGCGACTCCTGACTCACAGCGCACGGATCGAGCCCTCTGAGCGCCGCGTCGTGGCTCTCGCATTCGTGTGCAACTTCGTGCTGCTGGGCAGCTACTACATCCTGCGGCCGGTGCGCGATACGGTCGCGACGGTTTTTGGGCCCGACTACCTGCAGTATCTGTTCACGGGGACGTTCGTCGGCACCCTGATCGCAGCGCCGATCTACTCCCTGCTGGCCTCGCGTGTGACGCTGAAGCGCTTTCTGCCCGGGGTTCTGTGGTTCTGGCTGGTCAATGTGCTGATGTTCCAGACGCTCTTCAAGATCGCGCCGACGAACCGCTGGCTCGCGGGCGGTTACTACGTCTGGTTCAGCGTCGCGAATCTGTTCATGATCTCGCTGTTCTGGAGCCTGATGGTTGATGTGTTCTCCTCCCGTCAGGCCACGCGGCTGTTTGCGCTCGTCGCGGCCGGCGGCAGCCTCGGCGCAATCGCAGGTCCCCTGATCACGCACCTCGCGGTCCGCGCCGTCGGCCTCAATGGTCTGCTGTCGATAGCCGCGGCGGGCTTTTTGATCGTCATCGCGCTGGTTCATCTGCTGATGCGGGAGAAAGACAGGCTGCGTGCCGGCGGCGAGGAGGGGCAGAGCTCGACGCTCGATCATGGCCTCGGCGGGCATCCGTTCCAGGGCTTCAGCGAATTGCTCAGATCCACCTACTCGCGCCACCAGGCGGGGTTCATGCTGTTGATGACCTGGGTCAACACGGTGGCCTACTTCTTACAGACCGATGTCGTCGCCAGAGCGTTCCCGGCGGTCGAGGCGCGCGCCATAGCGATCGCCGATATCTCACTGGTGGTCAATATCTGTGCCGCGGTCATTCTGACTTTCGGCCTGGGCCGTTACGTGCAGCGCTTCGGCGTCACCGCGGGTCTGGTGCTCAATCCCATCATCATGCTCGTGGCCTTCGTCGCACTGGCGTTGTCACCGACCCTGTTGATGATCCAGGCGCTGCAGGTCGTGCGCCAGGTATCGCAATACGCGATCGCGCGGCCGAGCCGCGAGATGTGCTTTACCGTCGTCGAGCAGAGCGGCCGCTACAAGACGAAAAGCGTCATCGACACCGTGGTCTACCGCTTCGGCGACTTGAGTTCCATCTGGATGCTGGCCAGTCTGCGCGCGGCAGGGATGCGAGTGGTCGGCTCCGCTGTCGCGGGCTTCGGCTTTTCCGTACTTTGGGGCGTGGTCGCCGTGCTACTGGGACGCCGCTATGAGGAGTTGCGTGAGCAGCAGGCGCGCGGACCTCAAAGTTCTTGACTTCAATTCGAGTGGGGACTTGGCTATAGTCGCCTCGCCGCAGGTACGCCCCGCTGAAGTCTTCATCAATTCAGGAAAACCCATGCCCGAGGGCAGCGATCCGTCCCGGTTGGCGCGACTGTTCAAAGCGGTGGCCAACGTTGAGCCGCAGGAGGTCAAGGCGGTCCTGATCTCGTTCGTCTATTTCTTCTTCCTGATGGCGAGCTACTTCATCCTGCGGCCGCTGCGCGACACGATGGGCACCGTCTATGGAGTCGATCATCTCCAGGAGTTGTTCTCCGGCACCTTCCTGGTGAGCTTCATCGTGGCGCCGCTATACGCAGGCTTTGCCTCGCGCATCCGCCTGGCGACGTTCCTGCCCTGGGTGTATGGCGTCATCGCGCTCAGCATGGTCGGCTTCTACTTCGCGTTTGCAGCGCACGAGAATGACCGCAGGATCGCGGCCGCCTTCTACGTCTGGCTCAGCACTTTCAACCTGCTCACGATCTCGGTGTTCTGGAGCATGATGGCGGACATCTTCTCCAGCACGCAGGCCAAGCGGCTGTTCGGCTTCATCGCCGCCGGCGGGACGGTCGGCACCATCGCCGCTCCGGCCTTCATCACGCTGTTCGTCAAGGCCGTCGGCACCAACACGCTGTTGTTGATATCGGCGGCGGGCTTTCTGATCACGACCTTTCTAGTGCGCATGCTGGAAACGGAGAAGCGCAAGTTCGCCGCCCTGGACACCGCGGCGCAGCGCACGAGCCTGGACAAGAGCCTGGGCGGCAATCCATTCGATGGTTTCGTGCTCCTGTTCAAGTCACGCTACCTGCTGATGATCGCCTTGTTTCTGCTGCTGATGACCTGGATCTCCACGGTGATCTATTTCCAGCTGGGTGATCTCATCAGTCACCAGTTTGCCTCGAAGGCGGCCCGCACTCAGGCCTACGCCACGATCGACCTGGCTACGAATTCCATCGCGGTGTTGATCCAGCTGTTCGGCACCGGACGCTTCATCAAGCGTTTCGGCGTCACCACCGGCCTGTTGATCAATCCGGTCATCATGGTGCTGGCCTTCCTCGCAGTCGCGTTGTCGCCGGTGCTGATGGTGCTGGGAACCATCCAGGTGGTGCGCCGCTTCGCCGAATACGCCGTCGCCAAGCCGAGCCGCGACATGCTGTTCACCGTGGTGGACCAGCAGGCGAAGTACAAGGCGAAGAACGTGATCGATACGGTCGTCTATCGTTTCGGCGACCTGAGCTCTTCCTGGATCAGCCATGCGATCCTGCCGTTCGGAGTGGCCGGTCTCGCCATTTTCGGGGCCGTCATCTCAGTCGCCTGGTTCCCGATCGCCTGGCTGTTGGGCAAGCGATATGAGAACGCGCGCGGGGACGAGGCTGGGACGTCGGCATCAGCGCCGGCACGCGCTCACTGATTCTCGCTCACGCCGCTGCGCTGCACCCACGGCGCGCCGCTCACAGCAGTCCCCCAGATCGCGCCCACCCGGGACTACGCCGCGGTGGAGCGCGGCTCGGACTTCAGAGCAAGGCGTGCCTCGGCGGCAGCCGCGGCGACTTCGATCGCCGTCGCGAAGCGCTCGTCGCGCGACTTGGCCAGTAGTGTGCTCAACAGCGGTTCCAGGTGGTCGAGCGAGGACGGAAGAGGGGGCGTGGGTGAATTGACGTGCTGTTGCAAAACGTCCATCGCGGAACTGCCGATGAAGGGCCTGCGACCCGTGACCATCTCAAACAGGATCACACCCAGACTGTAGAAATCCGAGCGCGCGTCGAGCTGCTCGCCGAGCGCCTGCTCGGGGCTCATGTAGTAGGGCGAGCCGCGCAGCACTCCGGTGCGGGTGCTGTGTGTGGTGCCGCCGTCGAGGGAGCGCGCAAGACCGAAGTCGATCAAGGCAATTTCGCCATTCTCCCGTAACATGACATTCGCGGGCTTCAGGTCCCGGTGCAGCAGTCCGGCGCCGTGCACCACGTGCAGCGCCGAGGCTATCTGTTCGACGTAGCGCAGCGCCTCTTCCTCGGCCACGCCGTGCTGCATGCGGGCCTTCAGATCGCCGCGGGGAAGATATTCCATCGCGATGTATTCGTGCCCGCCGTGCACACCATAGTCATGGATCTGCACCACCGCGGGATCCCGGATCGCAACGATGGCGGTGTATTCACGCTCCAGAAATTGCCGGCCGGCCACCTCGTCGCGCACCGTCTTGCTGACCTTGAGCGCGATGTTGCGACCTAGGGCGGCGCTCGTGGCCAGGTACACGGCGGCCTTCTCGGAATCCCCGATCAAAGCCCGGATCGTGTAGCCCGCGATGAAATCAGGGGCCGGCATGGGATCCGCGGCCGGAGGCTCAGGGTCCGCCGGTTCAGCGGCGACCGGCATGTTCACGGCCTTCGATTCGGCCTCCTGCGCGAGCAGTGCCAGCCGGCGGGCCACCCGCTTTTCGATGCGCCGCAAGGCGACCTGCACGGCAGTCCTCAGACGCTCAGGCGTCAGCAGTCGCTTGGGAATGTAGTCCACAGCGCCGAGCTGCAATGCGCGCACGGCCGTGAGCTCGTTGCCCTCTTCGGCGACGGCGATGACGGCCGGGCATCCGGGTTGACTTCGCAAGTTGCGCAGGAGCTCGAGCCCCACGGCGGCCGGATCCTCCGGCGCCGTCCCAAACGGCGCCGATAACATCAGGACGTCGCAGTCCCGGCGCGCAAGCTCTTCGCCGAGGCCTTCGAATCCAGGCAGGTGCAGCGTGCTGACCGTGGCTTCCGGACACACCGCTCCCAGGTGGTGGCAGAGCCACTCGCCATATTGAGCGTCGCGGTCAACGACTAACAGTCTTGAGGGCATGCGAGTGCGTCTCGCCATGGCTTATTTCGTCAAATCGAAGCGCACGCGCACCCGGGCGCGCTGGTCCACCGCCTGTCCGTTTCGCTCGAAGGGACGGTAGTGCCATTTGCGTACGGCCTCCATGGCCGAAGTTTCGAAAACACCCACGGGCTGCGCTCCCACGATGCCGATGTCTCCCGTACTGCCGTCGCTCTTGACCATGAACTGAACGTCCACCCACCCGCTGAGGCCGCGAATCCGCGCTGACGTCGGGAACACCGGATCTACATAACGTGTCAGTTGTGAGCGAGTTGCCGTGACGAAGTCGCCGTCATGTTTCGCCGTCTCCTGAGCCGATGCAATGTCATGGTCCACAGATCCGATGGTTGCATCGTCGGCACCCGCGTCGTGCGCCTCGCTGAGCCAGCGACGGGCTGCGCCATAATCCTGCCGACGCGCCGCAGTGCGCGCCTCATCCAGGCTGTGGGAGGCAAAGGTCTGGCGCGCGAGGACGGTGGAAGGATGCGCAGCGTCCGACTGAACGAGTTGTGTCAAATAGAATTTGGCGCTGTCTCCCGCAGGATCGACGACCCGGCCCTGGGTGAGGCGTTGGTTGAACAGAAGAGCGAGGCGCGCCATGGCATCGGCCTTGGCCGCGGTGCGCACCCGCTGCTCTTCGCGCGTCATCGAGCTTATGTCATCCCGGCCGATCCCCGTGTCGGCCGCCGCCTGAATCCAGCGATCGGCCTGATCGGCGTTGCCCGCCGTCAGCGCTTTGCGTGCCTCCGCGACCAGGCGGTCGGCCAGCTGGCGCTCGGCCTGCCGCACGTCGGAATCGTTCGGGGCAATTGCACGAGCGGACTCTATGTAGAACCGGGCGTTATCCTGCGCGGGTTCGATGAGCTCGCCACGGCGCATGCGATCCGCGGACTTGCGAAGGTAGTCCGTCACGCGCTCGTCGAATTTTTTCTGCTCGAGCTCGCGGCGGGCTTCGGCAACGAGGCTCGAGCGGCCGGTCTGACGTGCCGCTCCATCCAACACCGCGATCGCCTGCTCTATGTTGCCACTCGCTGCGGCCTGCCTCGCCTGCGTGAGCACCGCGCGCTCGCGCTCCTTGCCGATCTGCGCCGTAAGAAAGGCGACGCGCACGTGATCCGGCTTGATGGCTCGCGCCTGGTCCGTGAGCTTCTGCGCCTCGTCTATGCGTTGCGTAAGGAGCTGCTCCTCGGCTGCGGAGAGCAGCTTGTCGATCACCTTCTCAAGACCGCTGCCGGCACGGGGATCATTGGCGTTGCGCCGCAGCGCCTGGCGGTAGAGATCCGTCGCATTTTCCTCAGGCGGGGCCACGTAAGCGCCCGCCGCAAACGCCTTGTCTGCTCGGGCCAGCAGACCTTCCAACAGCTCATCGCGGGCCGTGACGGTCAACGGAGCTTCCGTTGCCGATATCCCTGAGGGTTGCGTCGCCTCCGGCTTGCGCAGCATGAACCACACTGAGAGCAAGGCGAGCGCGCCCAGCGCCGCGCCGCCTCCGACGAGTACGGCGGGCGGGAGTGCGGGGCGCTGTTGCGGAACCACGGTCGTTGCCGCGAACGCGTCGCTCGCGCCGGCATGTTCCTGGCCGTGGCGGCGCCATGCGGCTTCGACGAAGAGCCTCACGCGCTGTTCGGAGACTGGTTTGTGCAGGAAACGGTAGACCGCGCCGTTCGTGATCTGCGCGGCCAGCGCACTCTGGTCGTCAACTCCGCCGGCGACGATCAGGACGAGGTCCGGAAATTGTGTCTTCAGCCGGTCGGTGAGCTTCTCAATCGGGCTGGCGACCGCGGCTGCGTCGATTATGGCGACGCCGGCATGTTCGCCAATGAGCTGAGCGGCGAGATCGGCTTCCGCGCCGACGGTGAAAATGTCGTGGTCAGACCCGAGGACCTGCAGCGTCTCTACAAGCGCGCCATCGTGACTGAGCACGATCAAGCTCTCGCGCGTCACGATTTCTACCCGTGGAAAGGCACTCACCGCCACGGTCTCTCCGAATTCCTTAAGGGGTGAGATTTGTGCCATGACCTGTTCCAAAGCACGCCAGCCAGGCCCGGATGAGGGCCTGAACACTGACTGAAGATGACGCAGCGGACAGACACTGTCGCTACCTGTGGACGGATTCTGTGAATCTCGTCATGCCTCCCTTTCACGGCCGCGCGGATCTTCGAACATCCGACGGACCGTTCCGGGCTCGATGGCCCGGGTGCTCCAAAATGGCGCAGCCCATCCGTTCAATGCAGCCGATTTCCCCCGCAGGTCGTATTCTGCGGCTGCCGGGACGGTGCGCCGCCGCGTCGTGCATGGTGTCAATCAATGTGTTTGGCCGCAACCTGGAAAGTGCCGTTTATCGCTCTCTTGGGTGGCCGCGCGCTATTCTTGCCGCTCAGAACCGTCCGTGTGACTCCAGATCTGCCGCGACATGGGTGAAATGCGATCATTCGGCGTGCTTCGCCCCCGTGACCGGATCGGTCTTGCGGCGCGGCTCGCCATCCTTTTCTCCTGTCTCATCGCGGGCCTTCCGACGACGGGGTCGGCGGCCCCCGCAGAGAAAGTCACGAATGCCCAGAAGGACGCCGCCTTGGAATATCTTGCGGCCGTAGCCAGCGGGGATGCGCAGCAGGTGGCCTTCGCCATCCACCCCGACGACCTGCTCGCATTGCGCACGCGAATCCTCACACTGCTGCGGGATGAGGCCAAGCGCGACGACAGTACCATCCGCTCCAGGTTGTTCGGGCAAGGGATGCCGCTTGCGGAAATCGAGCGGTTCACCAACACGGGTTTCTACGCCGTGCTGTCCGACAAACTCTACCTGTCGGGCCGGGAATACTCCGAAGTCGATGGGCTGGCGGCCATACCGGACAAAGGCGATACCGTGGACGTCGTCGTCAAGGGCCGTCAGCCGCGGGATCGCGGCAAGGTGCTGGTGGTCAACGTCATCACCCTGAAACCGTATGGCAGGGACTGGAAGGCGGCCCTGCCGACTGAGATCCAGGCTCAGATCGACGATCTGATCGAGGGACGCCGGATCCCGATCGCAACCGCCCGGGCTCGACTTGCACCTGCGGCTGCTTCCGCGCCGGGCGCCGCGCGACCCGGCAGCGGGACCTCGCCCGCGCAGCCGGGGATCATCGAGCTTCTGACTGCCGCCGAAAAGGGACTGTCGGAGGGCAAGTGCGACGACTATTACAGCAAGCACATGAGCCCGAATTTTCGCAAAGTCACGAGCAAGAAGGCCCTGGAGGCGCTGACCGTCGCCTGCCAGAATAGCCTCGGGACCCGCACGATGCTGCTTGCTACGCTGCGCATCGTGAGGGGACTGGAGCCGCACTATGAGTACGAGGGGCAGAGAGCCGTGTACAACGTGGCAGGACAGGGGCTGCCCTTCGACGAGTTCGTCCTCGAGCAGGTGGACAAGCGCTGGTACGTCGCGGAGTAGTCCTATTCGCGCGGGAGCAGGAACCTCGAACCGTTGTGTGAGAGGACGACACCGTCCGGGGTAATGCTTTCCACTTTCACGCCCTCGGGCAGCGAATCGCCCTCGCGCAGCTTCTTCATGTTGATCAGGACGAACCGATCCTCCGGCTTCGGCGCGTACGCGTGAAGGTCCAGCCGCAGCTGAGGGATCCCGGCGCCTGCCTTGGTCGCTGCTTCGGAGTACAGCGGAACGCCACTCTCAGTGGCGCGGCGGACGTGAAACCCGACATTCGAGGACTGGGTCGGCTCGGTGGCTGGGGCGTAATCGTCGGGATTCTCCGCCGGGGAGGCGGGCCCTCGTCCGGGGCGCTGCGCTGCATTGGAGAGCGTGACGCCGGCGTTTCCGATTTGCGTGCCTTCTGGTCCTTCGGCGGATGCTGCCGCCTGAGAGGCTCCTGCGGTCTGCCCCGGAGCCGGGCCCACGGCCACTGGCGGCGGCTGGATGGACGGCGGGGCGACGGTCGCGGACGTCGCCGGGACGGTCGTGGATACGGCGGAGGGGG
>FTEO01000554.1_pt1 | contig 20615 bp, 10 predicted proteins | sample 1640211 | NCBI WGS metagenome assembly FTEO01 (sample SAMEA3914816, study PRJEB12502) | metagenome | biome: forest; material: soil | place: USA | collected 2011-09-16 | depth 0.3 m | reverse complement strand
TCTCTACACCGCGCGCCAGCAACAGGACGCGGATTTGCGGACCGCCTGCGTTTCCACCAGCGACATCCTGTGCAGCAATCCCCTGCCGGCCGGGGGCGCGGCTATCAACCCGGCGACGCGCGCGGGGACTGGAAGCACACCGAGCGGCAACTACGCCTATAACGACGGGGACGGCTCGACCTATTACGACGTCGAATATCCCATCCAGATTCACGGGTTCGACCCGAACTTCCACTTCGTCGGCATGACCTTTAACCCGGAGAGCTTCACGGACCTGAAGGACAAGTACTTCCTGCTCAACGGCCGCAGCTATCCCGATACGGTGGGCGGCTATCCGTGCAATCACACTCCCGAAACGTACGCGGGCTGCGCAGGCAAGGCCGCGACGGATGTCGTGCCGGGCCCGATGCAGACGCAATCGACCGACGGCACGATGCATGCCTCGCAGCCCATGCCGACGCTCATCAACATTCCGGTAGGCGGCAAGGCGCTCCTCAGGATCTCGGACCTCGACGTTACCGAGTTCCAGACGCTCGCCTCGCTCGGCATTCCGATGCATGTCGTCGGCGTCAACGCGCGTCTGCTCCGCGACCTCGCGGGCAACGACATGACCTACGACACCAACTCGATCACGCTCGGCGGCGGCGAATCGATCGACGTGATCCTCGATGCCTCCTGCAAGGTGCGGGCGAGCGATGGCACCACCTGCACGACGCCGTACACGGCGGGCGAAAAATATTATCTCTACACGCCGAATCTCGATCACTTGTCGAACGATGCCGAGAACTTCGGCGGCCTGATGACCGAGATCAACCTTTGCAACTCGGTCAATCCGAAGACCAAGGCCTGCATCAACAGTCTCTAGGAGACAGCCGTGAGCCAGACGACACAAAGAAAATTGCGCCCGGCGACGTGGCTGCTTCAGAGCGTCTCCGTCGCGCTGGCCGCATTTCTCGGGGCGACGGCAAACGCCGCCGCACCCGGCATTGCTGCGGCTCCCGGCGGCCCGAGCACGTTCAATCTCACCGCGACGGAAGCCTTCATCAGCCAGCCGGATGGAGCGAGCGTCTATTCGTGGGGTTATGGCTGTGTCGCCGCGCCGACGCCACCGACGTTCGTACCGGAGGCAATGGCGGGCGGAACGTGCAGCACGATGCAGATCCCGGGTCCGACGCTGATCGTCACGGAAGGCCAGACAGTGACCGTGACGCTCAGCAATCAGCTGCCGGCTGCTGCGGGCAACACGTCGATTCTGTTTCCCGGCTTCAAGGTCATCTCGACCGGCGGCGTCAACGGCCTTCTCACGAAGGAAGCGAAGGTCGGCGGAAGCGTCACGTATTCGTTCGTGGCCGACAAACCCGGGACGCACTCCTACTACAGCGGCACGCAGGGCGATCTGCAGATCGAGATGGGTCTCTACGGCGCCGTCATCGTGCTGCCGAGCTCCGTTCCAGCGAACTGCGCGGCGAACGAAGGCGCGGGCAGCGGCACGTTGAACGATCAGGCGAAGGCGTTCAATCACGAGACCGACTTCCGTCACAAGGCGGCGGCCTACGATCACAGCGCTTCGTGCTACGACCGCGAGTACCTGTTCCAGTTCTCGGAGATCGATCCGCGCATCCATCGCCAGGTGGAGGAGCAGAAGGGTACTGCGTGCACGCAGACTACAGGCTGCCTGGTCGTTGCGACCGAGCCCTATTTGCCCGCGTACTACATGATCAACGGGCGGTCCATGCCGGATGACATGGATCCGAGCTATGCGATGCAGTACCCGCATCAGCCGTACAACGGCAACCCGCACATGCATCCGGGTGAGCTCGTGCTGCTGCGGGTCATCGGACAGGGTCGCTGGCAGCATCCTTTCCACGAGCACGGCAACCACGTCCGGCTGCTCGCGCGAGACGGCAATCTTCTGCTTGCGAAGAACCGCGTCGGCCTCGAGACCGAGAATCGACTCGCCGGGCCGCTGCTCTTCACCACGACCACGACGCCCGGCCAGTCGATGGACGGAATCTTCTACTGGACGGGCAGGGGCCTCAACTGGGACGTGTTCGGTCACGGCTACGCAGGGGATGCGAGCGCATGCGTTCCAGACGCCAGCACCGGCTACTACATGAATCCGCAAGCGCCGAACTACTTCGAATGGTGCGGTGATCACAACAAGCCGCTCGAGGCGAAGCCTTTCGGCAATGTTGGAAGCGGCGGTCCGGTGACGCTGCCGGACGCGAACATCGTCGCGAATGGCGCCTGGTATGGCGGCAGTCCCTATCTTGGCGGCGAGGCCACGGGCCGCGCGGTCGGCAGCACGCCGATTCCGCCATCCGGAACAGTGGGCAACAGCCCGACGGAGGAAGCCGGCTTCGCCTACATGTGGCACTCGCATAACGAGCGCGAGATCACCACGAACAACATTTTCCCGGGCGGCATGATGATGATGATGCTCGTCGATCCGCGCGCCTTCCTGATCGACGAATCGAAATAGGGTTGGGAGAACAATAATGAGATCCAACGGGTTCAGGGCGATGCTTGGCAAGGCCGGGCTCGCGACATCGGTTCTCCTGATGGCGAGCGGGCTCGCACATGCGGACAGCACGATCACGCTGACCGCCGCCCCCACCACCACGACGCTGCCCGACGGGCAGACCGTTCCGATGTGGGGCTTGCTCTGCGGTTCCTTCACCGGCAGCGCCTTTACCTATAGCGCTGGAACGGACGGCACGCCGACCGGTACGCCCTGCACTACACTCGCGGGCACAGCGCACACCGGCAACAGCTGGCAGCCGCCCCGCATCACAGTACCGGCTGGCAAGCTGTCCATCACGCTGCGTAACAAGTTGCACAGCCCCGTTCCGACCTCGCTCGTGATCGTGGGTCAGGTTGGCGGAGGTCTCGGCGGTACACCGACGACGACGCCGAGCCCGGCGCATTCGGTTCAGGGTACGACGTGGCCCGGCACGCTGGGTGGCACTGATGTCGGTGCTGGAGATGCGGTGAATGTGCCGCCTCTGCAGGCCGCGCGCGTTCAATCGTTCGGCACCGAGGTGCCCTCCGGCGGATCGAACACGCTCGTCTGGAACAACCTGCGAGCCGGCACTTATCTCATCGAATCGGGGACGCACCCCTCGATCCAGGGTCCCATGGGCCTGTACGGCGTAGTCGTCGTCACCGACGCGACCTATCCTGGCGTGACGTTCGACAAGGACGTTGCGCTGCTTCTGAGCGAGATCGACCCGGCGCAGAACGCTGCGGTGGATACGGCAGTGCGCACTCCGGGCTTCAGCGAGACGAAGGTGTGGAGCGCGCGATCCGGCGAATGCGGTGATCCGGCCTCCTCAACGCTGAACACGTGCTATCCGCCGGCCGTCAACTACGATCCGCGCTACTACCTGATCAACGGTGTGTCATTCGACCGCACCAGGCTTGCGGGCTCGACGATTGCAGGACCTGGCGCCACGGCGACTACCGGCAACGTTCTGCTCCGTTTCGTGAATGCGGGCCTGCGCATGCACGTTCCCTCGGTGGTGGGCGCGAGCATGTCGCTCTACGCCGAGGACGGCAATCTGCTGCCGGGCACGCCGAAGATTCAGGACGAAGTGTTCCTCGCCGCCGGCAAGACTTACGACGTCACGATCCAGCCGAGCAAGACCGGCACGACGTACGACAGCGCCGCGTACGCGGTCTATGACCGCCAGTTGAGTCTGTCCACCAACAACATGCGTGACGGTGGCATGCAGGCTTACATCAGTGCGAACGGCGGCGCGCCAGCGGCTGGTGTCGCCGCGACTGCGAGCGCGCTCGACAAAACCTATTATTGCGTCGCAGGCAGGGCGCTCAGCGTAACCGACCCCAGCAAGGGCTTGCTCGGTGGCAGCTCGAGCGCGAGCGGTGTGTCCCTGGTGGACAGCACGCTATCACCAGCTGATGCGAGCCTGTCACTGCAGGCGAACGGGACGTTCACGTATACGCCGCCGGCCGTGCCGGCGAGCTGCTCGGGCTCGTTCAGTTACACCGTGAATGGCAATGCCGCACTCACGAAGACCGCGACCATCACCGAGTGCGACGCGACTGTTCAGGGACCGGGCTGCTCCCTCGGTGGACAACCCGTCGCGGCGAACGACGCCTATAACAACAACATCGCCTCGCGCCTGCAGATTCGCGCACCGGGCGTCCTGGAGAACGACACTGATCCCACCGGGCTTCCGCTTTGCGCCACCAAGGTGGGCGCCACCGCCTGCAGTACGCAACCTCAGACGTTCGCCGGAACCAACGGCGCCGTCACGCTGAACCCGGATGGCTCGTTCGTGCTGACGCCGACCAGCGTGCCGACGTCGGGCCCTAGCACGGTGACGTTCCAGTACCAGGCGATGAACTCGCAGAATCGCGCATCCGGTGTGGCCACGGCCACCGTGACCTTCAACCCCGGGAACAGCATTGCCTTCGCGGTGAGGGATGCGAAGACCGGCCTCGCGATTCACGACTATCGGTGGATCATCGAGGAAGACCGCACGTTCTGGATCGAGCCGAAGTGCCAGATCAATTCAACGGACCCGGCCGTGCGGCCCTCGACGTGTCCGCCGCTGCCGGTCGAAAGCCTCGGCTACAGCTTCCACACGGCCAACATGCCGGTGGTTGCGACGGGCTGCCTCGGCGCTGTTTCGTGCGAGAGCGGGCAGGCAATCGATGGCACTGCGGTGGCGTGCGATGTCGGTGATGGCGCGTGCCGCAAGGATGCGTCCCAGAAGGTTGCGACCCTTCCCAGTGAGGTCGCGCTCGATCCCAACAAGCGTTACTACATCTCCATCCTGCCCGGTGACGGCGTGAACCCCGTCATCGGCGGCGCGGGCGGGCCAGACGACAACGGCAAGCCTTTCAGCATCGCGGCCGCTTGCGGCCCCTACGTGGAACAGGCGCTCGATGCGTCGCTGACAGGCTCCTCGCCCTGGACGCCCGGTGGCGCCAACGCGATGTGCGGCCATGCCATGGGCGGCGCACAGATCTCCGCGGGCCAGGCCGGGCAGATCAGCATCAACCTGCAGCAGACACCGCTGCCGACCGCCAAGATTTCGGTGTTCGTGTTCGAGGACGACAACCCGCTGAACGGCGAGAACGATGCCGGCGGCGGCGTCGACGTCCTTGCGCCGAATGAGCCGGGGCTCGGCGGCTTCGAAGTGAAGCTCTTCGACCAGGCGGGCGGTCTCGGTGATGCCACGGGACAGATCACCTACGACATGTTCAACATGCCGGTCTCCAACTCGCTGGCCGGAATGCCGGACCCGCTGCATGGCAATCAGGATGCGTGCCCGATCACGAAACGGGCCGATGCGCTGGTCGGGATGATTCCCACCTGCCCGCATTTCGAAGTGGACGGTGTCACGGAGTCGCCCCTGGCCGGCCAGGCGCTGATCGCCAACCTGTATCCCGGGCTGTACGAAGTCGTCGCGACTCCCGCATCCGATCGAATTGCACGCGGCGAAGAATGGCTGCAGTCGAACACACTCGATGGCGGCAAGCCGCACGAGGCGTTCATCAAGCCCGACGAGCCGAGCTACTTCCAGGAATTCGGGCCGGGCGGCTTCCACATATCGATCGGCTTCACGAATCCGAAGCTCATCACCGATCGACGCTCCAACACGGCAGGTACCGGCCTGTGCGATCCGAAGCCCAGGGGAGGCGGCCTCACGTGCGACGCCACGCTCAAGGGCTCCGTCACGAACGCGCGCATGAGCCGCACGCCCGACCAGCGCATCTACAGCAGCAAGAGCTACGATTCCTACTCGTTCACGCAGTGCTACGTGGGCCTCGGCGCACCGGATGAGCCCGACTTCGCCTTCGCGAAGTGCAACGACGATGGCACTTTCGAGATGGACCACTTGCCGAGCGGCGACTTCAAGCTGACGGTCTTCGACCAGTGGAACGACCTCATGCTCGATGGCCTCGTGTCACCGGTGACGGTGGCGAGCGGCACGACCGTCAAAGAGTTTCCGGTGACGCAGTGGCGCACGAATCTCTATACCCGGACGTTCCTCGATGCCGATGGCGATGGCGTGTCAACTCGGGACGCTGACGGAAACGACTCCGAGCTCGGCCTGCCGCTCGTCGCGACGAATATCCGCTATCGCGACGGCAGCTTCGGCTTCTTCAACAACACCGACCTCAACGGCTACGCCGGCTTCAACGAAGTCTTCCCGTTCATGAACTGGCTCGTCGTCGAGGCCGACACCACGCGCTACAAACCGACGAGTGCCCATGTGGTCTACGACACGGGCGGCCCGGCGGATGGCGCTGGCGGAGGCACCTCGGCCATTGCGGCTGGGCTTGCGAACACGATCGAGACCAACTCGCTGCCTTCGAACCTGCGAGTCCCTGGCGCGCGCTACTGCGCTTCGGCTGACTGCCCGGCCGGCGACACTGCCGGCGGCTCGAGCGGTCGCGTCGATCCTGCAGGAATCACCACCGAGGCCTGGCAGGGTCTGCTCGGCCAGAACAGCTTCATCGAATTCGGAATGAAGCCTTTCCAGGCCGGCGAGAACGGCGGCATCAAGGGTCACGTGATCTACGCCTCGACCCGGCCGTTCGATGATCCGGCGCTGTCGCTGCAGCTCAGCTGGGAGCCCGGCGTGCCGCGCGTGAAGCTCAATCTCTATCAGGAAGGCACGGCGCCGGATGGCACCCGGACGCTGAAGCTCGTCGACACGACGACGAGCAGCAGCTGGGATGACTGGGCGCAGGGCTTCCGCTCCGATGGCATGCCGAACATGAACTGTCCGGGCCAGGCGGCCGACAGTCCCTTCTTCGAGACGCTGAAGGACAGCAAGCAGTACCTCGATCCGTCGATTCCGAAAAAGGATCTGCCGAACCATTCCCAGTACAAGTGCTACGACGGCTGGTCGCAGTTGAACCAGGTGCAGCCGGCGCCCTACGACGGGATGTACAAGTTCCCGAGCGTGACGGGCATCAGCCTGGTGGCCGAGACCGCCGGCAAGCCTTCCGGAACGAACTGCAGCATTTGCGTGGACAACCCGAGCGGGGATGGCACGAAGATGCTGCCGGCCGGCAAGTACGTCGTGGAAGTCGTGCTGCCCGAGGGTTTCGAGCTCGTGAAGGAAGAGGACAAGAACATTCTGCTCGGCGATGTGTACATCGCGCCGGTAACGCAGCAGTTCGCCGGCCTCGGCAACATCTTCATCATGCCCGACCAGGCTGCCGTGAATGCCTACTACAACGCGAGCAATCCGGGCGGCATCAACCTGACCACGAACCTCGGCGCAACTGCGCGCCATGAAGGCGACACCGGCAGCGTCGAATCGTTCTGGCCCTGCGTTGGCGCCGAGCGCGTCGTTCCTGACCTGAACAGTCTGTTCCCGGGAGCAGGGCAGGCAGCGCCGTTCGCAGGTGCCACGCGGCATCTGTGCGATCGCAAGGAAGTGATCCTGGAGGACCAGGCTGCCGTTCTCGCGAAGTTCTACGTGTTCACGCCGACGCATATCGCGGGCCACTTCACCGGCACGATCACGGATGACTTCGCCTCGGAGTTCGATCCGTTCTCGCCGCAGTTCGGCGAGAAGTTTGGTCCGCCGAACCTGCCCGTCGGCATCCGTGACTTCGCCGGCACGGAAGTGGCTCGCGTGGTCTCCGACCAGTGGGGCCTCTACAACGGCTTGAACTACTCGAGTTACGCGGTCAACCCGCCGAATCCGACGGGCTATGTTCCGACGATGATGATCGCCTGCATGAACGACCCGGGTCCGATTCCGGTCACGAATGCGCAGGGTCAGATGCTCGACGCGAGCGGCGCGGTCGTTACGGATCGGTCGCTTGCGAAGATGATTACCGATCCTTCGTACAATCCCGCGTACAGCAATTTCTGCTACGAGACGCCGTTCATGCCGGGCTTCACCGCGTACATGGATACGCCGGTGATCCCGACAATGGCGTTCGCCGACGGCTACAACCTGCCGGACAGCGAGTATCCGGATGCGACGCCGGCCATTCTTCGCGTGGATGCCGAAGGCGGCATCGGACCTTGGGTCGGTCTCGCAGGGCCCGTCGCTTCGGTCACCCTGGGTGCCGCCGGCAGCTACACGACTGTGCCCAACGTCACCTTCACTCCCACCGACAGCCACGGCAGCGGTGCGGCCGCCACGGCGCTGCTGGGAGTCGGCGCAGTTACGGTGAACAGCCCGAACGGCACTTACAGGGGGATCGCAACACCGAACGTCACGTTCGCTCTTCCTGGCTGCGCCATCAACGGCACCACCTGCGTGCGGGCGACGGGTACCGCGACGATGAGCGGCGGCGGCATCACCAGCAACACGCGCCATGTCACCGGAATCAACATCACGAACCCGGGCCGCGGATACACGACTGCGCCGGGCATTACGTTCAGCACGGGGCCCGCGACTGCGGTCGCATCATTGGGTGTCAGCTTCGTCAATCTGACTTCGGGCGGATCAGGCTACGACGCCGTTCCGGCTGTAACCTTCTCGACGGGTTCGGCGACTGCAACCGCGGCGCTCGGCACGCTCACGGCGAGCGGCTCGCTCACGATCACCGCACTCGGCGACAAGGTCGTGCAGAACCCGGCGTTCTCCGGGCCGAACTCGAAGACCGCGCCGTACAACCAGAAGACGATCGTTCGGCACTACGTCTTCGGTGCCCAGGGACCGAGCTCCGCCGTCACCATCGGCGGAGTCAATGCCCCCATCACGAGCTGGAGCGATACGTCGATCACGGTGACGGTGCCCACGACGGGTGTGCCTTCGTGCTCGGCGAATGGTCCGCTCCAGCGTACGGGAGTGGGGACCAATACCTACGCGGCGCAGTGTGGCGAGCTCGTCATCACGGCCGCGAACGGCAAGAAGTCGATCGATACGGTGACCGTGACTCTGGGTGGCAAGCCGCCGACTTACGTCACGGGCCAGAACGCAGGCGGCAACGCCTTGCAGCTCGCCGTTGACGCTGCGCGTCCCGGGGACCTCATCATCGTCGGCCCGGGCACGTACAAGGAAAACCTGCTGATGTGGAAGCCCGTGCGATTGCAGGGCGTCGGCGCGGCCGCGGTGACCATCAACGCCGATGCGCATCCCGCCGGCAAGATGGATTCATGGCGCCGGCAGGTGAATTGCCTGTTTGGCCTGACGCTTGCGGGCACTCCGGCCGCGAACCCTGGCGCGTACGACGCGTCGGGCACGTACACCTGCTCGCCCTCGATGTATCTGCGCGTCGATCGGATTCCCTTCGAGGGTTTCATCGGCTGGGACGCCTCGACCAACGGCAACCTGGCGCAGGTGCTGCAGGAGCCGACGCTGATGGGCGCGTATGAAGGCGCTGGCATCACCGTTCTCGGCCGCGGGATCCGAATCCCGGCTAACAGCAACGACTTCTGGGGACAGGGTCTTGGTGAGAGCACATTCCCGGACGGCAGCACGTACCTGAACGGCAGCAACACGAACTGCAATCTGAACAACGCGACGCTGACCAACGGGCGCGACTACTACACGAGCAACTTCAGCTGCAATCCGTCGCGCATCGACGGCGTGAGCGTCATCAACAGCTCGCAGGGCGGTGGTGGCATCTTCGTGCATGGCTGGAATCACAACCTGGAGATCGCGAATACCCGCGTCTCCGCCAATCATGGCACCTTGTCGGGCGGCATCACGATCGGCAACGGCGAAACGCCGCCGACCTATCTGAACGATGGCACGACGTGCGGCAATGGCGTGGCGACGCCTGCGCCGCTGTGCCCGCCGATTCCAAATGGCACGCTGACCAACGGTGCGATTCCGTTCGCGCTCAATACGCACGTGCATGTGCACCACAACTCGGTCACCAACAATGCCTCGATCGGTGATGCGTTGTTCTCCGGCACGCCCTCGGGAGCGGGCGGTGTCACCTTCAGTGCGGGTGCCGACAACTACGTGTTCGATCACAACTGGATCGCCGGCAACCTGAGCACGGGCGACGGCGGCGGCGTCGAGCACTCGGGCGCGAGCTGGAACGGCCGGATCGCGAACAACTGGATCCTCTTCAATCAATCGATCAATCCCACGCTGCCGACGAACGGCGGTGGGCTCGCCATCGTGGGAGCGAACTCCGATCGTGTGTTGCCGGATGGTTCGGAGTGCGGCACGACCACGGACACCGACTGCCCGCCCGGAATCGGTGACGGCACGGGCGCGGGGCTCGTGATCGACGCGAATCTGATCCTGGGCAACAGCGCCGAGAGCGGGAGCGGCGGCGGTCTGCGTTTGCAGCAGGTCAACGGCTCGGAGGTGGGCAACTTCCCGATCCTGAACGGCCAGTGGTATGACGTCACGGTGACGAACAACGTCATCGCCAACAACGTGGCGGGCTGGGATGGCGGCGGCGTGTCCCTGCAGGATGCGCTGAAGGTCACCTTGGTCAACAATACGGTGGTGTCGAACGACACCACGGCTTCGGCGGGCGTGCTCTTCAAGACACTCGGTGCGATCGATTCCTCTGCGCCGCCCCCGGGTTGTACGCCGACGTCGGATCCGACGCAGCCGCAGAATCCGAACTGCCTCGTTCCCAATGCGCCTCACAATCCGCAGCCGGCGGGACTCGTGACGATCAGTCACACGCCGAACCTGATCGATTCGATGCCGGGGACAGTGTTGTGCCCGGCCGGCTTCAACTACGGCAATGCCAGCGACGGGCTGCTCTCGCGCACCAACGGGCTGTGCCGGTCGCTGTCGATGCCGGCGCTGACGAACGACATGTTCTGGCAGAACCGGGCCTTCCATGTCGATATCGTCGATGCACACGGGAATGTCGTGACGAGTCCCGATCCGTCGAATCCGACGGGCGGCGGGCTGCAGTCGCAGCAGAACCTGGTCGCGCTCACCCCGCAGCTCAACCAGACGAGCACGGGCCAGTGCGTGAACGGTGCCAACTATTGGGACGTCGGCGTAAGGGATGACAGCAGCCCGACCAACCACAGTGGCGGTGCGACACTCACGTTGAACAACTCCATCCTCACGAGCACCGGCGGCGTGAATGGCAGCGGAAACGTGGCGCCATCCGCGTCGCCAGTCATCGCGCAGTACTGCAATGGCTCGCGGCTCCCCCCGGAGAACGGTGGCCACGGCTACAACGCGCCCGCCGGTCGCTCGGAGACCACGGGTCTGAGCCCGCTGTTCGTGTTCAACAGCATCACACCCGCCGCGACGGTGGACGAAGGACACAACTGGATCAATCTCACCTACGGGCCGCTGTCATTGAGCAAGCCGGCTGCGTCGGGCTCGACTGCAGCGGAAATGATGCTCGCGAGCGCCACGGTGGGCCCGGTTGCGGGTGCCTACTCGATCTCGGGGATCTCTGACGCGGTCAACAAGGGCAGCAACGGCGATGCGCCGTCGCGGGACTTCTTCGGGAATACGCGAACCCTGAGCAACTCGGATCGAGCCGACATCGGAGCGGTGGAGTTCGCACGCCCGGCGACGGCGCTCGCGGTGGTGAGCCCAGCGCCGCTGGCGTTCGGCGATGTGGTGCAGGGAACAACCTCGACACGCACGCTCACAGTCTCTAACAACGGCGGAACGGCGTTCACGATCAGCGCGATCGCGGTGACTGCACCATTCATTCGTCCGATCGGTACGGGTGGCGGGACGTGCGGTACGACAGGGCCAGCCGCTTCGGTGGGGCCAGGCGCCAGCTGCACGATCAACGTGACGATCACGCCGGCGACAGCCGGGCCGCTGTCGGGCACAGCCACCATCACGGCGAGCGTCCCAGTAAACGGCTCACCCGTGGCGTTGAGCGCTAACGGCGTGGCGCCGACACGGACTGCAACGGCAACCCCGAATCCGCTGGCGTTCGGCAACTGGGCAAGCGGCACCACCAGCGCGCCGCAGAACCTGACGATCACGAACACCGGCAACGCGGCTCTCGCGGGTTTGACGATCGGCACGAGCGGCATCGCGCCGTTCTCGAGAGTCATCAGCGGCACGTTCCCGACGGATGCGCCTAGTTGTGCGGCCACGCTCGCGGTTGGCGCTTCGTGCACGGTGAAAACCCAGTTCGCGCCGACGGCGACGGGAGCTGTCTCGAGGAATGTGACGGTCACGGCGACGGGCGCCACCATCACGACGTCGCCAGTCGTGCTGACAGGGAACGGGCTTGCTTCTAACGCTCGCGCGACGGCAGCAGCCGCCCCGTCTCCGCTGACCATCACGTTACTCAGCCCTGATGTCGGTATCGCGGGCAGCATGACGTCGACCGGCGTGGTGACTTTGACCAACACGGCTGCCGCGGGAGGTTCGCAGTTGACCGTAACCGGTATCGCGATCACGCAGCCGTTCGGAACAGCGCTCCAGTACAACTTCGGCACGGGTTCGACGGCCGGGCCGGATACGTGCACCGGAGCGGCCCTTGCGCCGGGGTCGTCGTGTTCCCTCACGGTGAGGTTCACCAATCTCATTGCGGCGAGGGGCCCGCAGCGTCACGGGACGCTCACGTTCACGGACACGGCGCAGGGAGGTTCGCAGAGCGTAAACCTGATTGGCGTCGCGGCGCCGTGAGGGCAGAGCAGTGAAGAGAAGCGGATGGTGCAGCAAGCTCGCGCAGGCGCTGGTCCTGGTGCTGGCAGTCGGCTGCATCATCCCGGCGCACGCCGCTCGATCGCGAGTCGGGACGACTCTCGAAGAACGCATCAGGATCTTCTCGAAGGCGCTCGACCTCGATGCGAAACAGCAGGTCGGGCTGAGGAAGGTGCTGCAGACGCAGCGCGAGGAGATCCGGAAGATCTGGGAAGACCCGTCCGTCCCGGCGGCCTATCGCATCGTCGCCACCCAGGCGGTCAGCGATCAGACGGCAGACCGGATCAGGGCCCTGCTGAACGACGAACAGAAAAACAAATACAACCCGCCACGGCAATCACGACCGGCCGCCGAACCTTCCTCGAGCTCAGGCGTAGAGGCCTGGATGAGTGTCGCGAACCCGAAGCCGGAAACGATCCGCTCAACTCGATGATGGCTCACAACAAATGACGAACATGCGCAAAGAAACATCGCACATCAGGAGCCTGCTCTTCTCGTTGGGATTCGCCGGCAGCGTCCTCTGGTGTGCCGCATTGCCGGCGGCCGAGACGCCGAAGAGCAGCGCGACTCCCACGGCCGCAGCGAAGCCGCAGTCCGCGGCCCCGAAGAAAGTGTCCCGATATCGAACCGGTGCGATGCCGGAGAGCGCGAGAACCTCCTACGAGCGCACCTGGGGCGTCGACCAGCTCAGCACGAAGCTTGCGGAGTCGGGGCAGCTCGTGCGGTTCAGTTATCGCGTGGTGGATTCCGGCAAGGCCGCGGCGTTGAACGAGAAGTCATCGAGCCCGCAGCTGCTGGATGAGAAAGTCCACGCGGTGCTGCAGGTTCCGACGATGGAAAAGGTCGGGCAGCTGCGTCAGTCCGGCGCGCCTGAGAACGGCAAGTCGTACTGGATGGTGTTCTCGAACAAGGGCAGTTTCGTCAAAACGGGCCATCGTGTCAGCGTCGTCATCGGCCAGTTCCGCGTCGATGGGCTGGTGGTCCAATGAAGAGCTTCGGCAACCGCTTACAGGGGGCTTTGATGTCGCGAGCAAGCGTTCTCACTCTCGTAGTCCTGATCACATCGCCGCTGGTCGCGATCACTGCGCATGCGGCCGCCCCACCCATGACCGCAGCTCAGATCGTGGAAAAGAACGTCGCCGCGCGCGGCGGTGAAGCTGCGTGGCGTGCCGTGCAGACGCTGTCGTGGTCCGGAAAGATGGACGCCGGCGGCAACAACCAGCGATCCCTCCGGGCTCCGGGAATGCCGGCTCCGCCGCCGCCGCCGAAGGACGCCTCCGTGCAGGTGCAGTTGCCTTTCGTCCTGGAGATGAAACGCGGAAACAAGTCGCGCCTCGAGCTCCAGTTCAATGGCCAGACGGCGGTGCAGGTGTATGACGGCGCGCAGGGGTGGAAGCTGCGTCCCTTTCTCAACCGCCACGAAGCAGAACAGTTCACAGCGGACGAAGTGAAGATCGCGGCGGGTCAGGCGGACCTCGATGGCGAGTTGCTCGACTACGCCGCGAAGGGCACGAAGATCGATGTCGAGGGCGTGGAGAAAGTCGACGGTCAGGACGCGTACAAGCTGAAACTGACGCTGAAGAACAAGCAGGTCCTGCACGAGTGGATCGATGCGAAGTCCTTCCTCGAGGTCAAGCTCGAAGGCACGCCGCGCCGATTGGATGGGAGGCCGCACGCCGTGTACGTCTTCATGCGCGACTACCGCACCGTGAATGGCCTGCGCATCCCCCATGTGCTCGAGACAACGGTGCAGGGTGTGCAGCGCACGGAAAAGATTCAGATCGAGAAGGTCGTGGTGAATCCGCGGCTGGACGAGTCACGGTTCGCCAAGCCGGGTTGAGGGATGGTATGCGCATCTATCACGGCACACGACGGATCGCGACCGCAGCGCTTTGTGCAGGGCTGATCGCGCTGGGCGCAAGCAGAGGCACGAGCGCCGACGACGCCAGCGAGATGATGTCGCATGCGGGCGATGCGAACGCGAAGATCACAACCGTCTCTGCGCAGTACGCGATACCTAAAGTGCGACTGGTCCGTGACGATGGCAAGACCGTCTCGCTGGCTGAGGAAATGAACGACGGGCGTCCCGTCGTGCTGAATTTCATATTCACCACGTGCGGCTCGATCTGCCCACTGATGAGTCAGATCTTCTCCCAGTTTCAACACAGGCTCGGCCCCGACAGCGGCAGCGTGCACCTGATGTCGATTTCAACGGATCCGGAGGAGGACACTCCGGCGCGGCTCCGGGAGTACGCGCGTCAGTTCGGTGCCGGCCCCTCATGGCAGCACTACACGGGAACGCTCGATGCCAGCCTCGCGGTGCAGCGGGCGTTCGATGTGTATCGCGGCGACAAGATGAGCCACACGCCGGTCACGCTCGTGCGTCTCGCCCCCGGCCAGCCCTGGCGACGAATCGATGGTTTCGTCTCGCCGGACGAGCTGTTTCACGAGTACCGCCAGCTTCTCGCCTCCAAGTGACGCGCGCGTCGAAGACGCAGATTGCGCGCAGATTGGCGGGCCTCGCCCTCCCCCTGACTCTTTGCTTGCCCGCCGCGGCCGAAGTGGGTTCGCCGGCCGTCGGTGAGGCGATCTATCGCAGCGGTGTCTTGCCCTCGGGTAAGCCATTGCAGGCCGAGCGCGAGCCTGGCATGCGCATCGCAGGGACCACGGCCGCCTGCGTGAATTGCCACCGTCGCAGCGGGCTCGGCATGCGGGAAGGGCGCAGGACCATTCCGCCGATCGCGGGCAGCTATCTGTTCCACCCCCGTGCCGGCACGGTCGATGATCTGGACCTGCCGTTCGTCGAAGGCATGAAGGCCGACCGTGACCCTTACACGGATGCGACGCTCGCGGAGGCCATCCGCAAGGGCGTCGGGACGGACGGCAAGCCGCTCAGCTACCTGATGCCGCACTACGCGCTCGACGACACGCAGATGGCGGGGCTCATTGCGTACCTGAAGACACTTTCTCCTGGCCCTGTGCCGGGGGTCAGTGAATCGGTGCTGCATTTCGCGACGATCGTGACGCCCGATGCCGATCCGGTGAAGCGGCAGGGCGTGCTCGACGTGCTCCAGAAGTTCTTCGACGACAAGAACCACTACACGCGCGCAGAGAGTCCGCGGCTGCAGTCCTCGCACCGCATGATGTTCAAGGTCAATCGTCACTGGGAGCTGCACGTGTGGCAGCTCACGGGCGCTCCCGCCACCTGGGAGAAGCAGCTTCAGGCGAAGCTCGCGGCGCAACCGGTGTTCGCCGTGATTTCCGGAATCGGGGGCAAGACGTGGGCGCCCGTCCATCACTTCTGCGAGGAAGCCTCGGTTCCTTGTCTCTTCCCGAATGTGGATCTGCCGGTGGTCGCTGAAGCGGACTTCGATTCTCTGTACCTGTCGAAGGGTGTGCTGCTGGAAGCCCAGTTGGTCGCCCACCAGTTGCGAGAGCAGCGCCAGCAATTGCAGTTCCAGCGCGTGGTGCAGGTGTTTCGCGCCGCAGATGTCGGCGCAGCCGCGGCCGACGCCCTGGCGGCCACGTTGGGCCGCGAAGGGATCGGCAACTTCAGTCAAAGCCTGCCGGCGAATGCGCGTGCCGGAGATCTGGAAGGTGCGCTTCGCGGGGTCGGTGCGGGAGACGTTCTCGTTCTTTGGCTGCGGCCGGGTGACGTAGCCGCTCTCGGTGTGCTGCCGGCGAACGTGCCAACAGTGTTCATGTCGGGGCGCATGGGAGGACTCGACCGAGCACCACTGCCACCCGCGTGGCGTGCCGTCACGCAAATGGCTTATCCATTCGATCTGCCCGATCGACGGCGGGTTCGCGTGGACTATCCGCTCGGCTGGTTCCGCATCCGCCAGATTCCGCTCGTGGCCGAGCAGGAGCAGGCGGACACCTATCTCGTGTGCAGTCTCGTGTCGGAGACCGTGAATCACATGGTCGACACCTTTGTGCCGGACTATCTCGTCGAGCGCATCGAGGAGATGCTCGAACATCGGATCATCACCGGCTACTACCCGAGGCTCGCGCTCGCGCCAGGCCAGCGGTTCGCTTCGAAGGGCGGGTATGTCGTCCGCTTCGCCGGGGCGACAGGCACGAGAGTAGTGGCCGACAGCGACTGGATTGTTCCGTAGAGGCCAGTCGACTACTTCGTGCAGGCTCCCACGCGCTGCGCGACGACGACTTCCTTTTGCACCTGGCTGTTCGTGCGGGATTCGGTCTCGACGCGATACGCAGTGCGGCTGTCGACGGTGAGGGTGCTTTTCATCTCGAGCGCCATGCCGTTACGTTGGCATGTCGAGCTGTACGAATAGCGGTTGCCCGTGCGGGCCACGGGTGTGAACTTGCAGGACTGCTGGGCCAGCATCGCCCACTTTTTCCGGATGTCGTCGCTCGCGTCCGTGCATTTGCGCAGCGAGCGCGTTTGCGGCTTGCTGCTGCCCTTCATGATCACGGTGCTGCTGAAGGACCAGAGCCCCGGCTGAAGAGAAGGCAGATCCTCGGCGAGCGCGAGCCGCGCGCAGGCCAATTCGACGGCCAGCGCGCCGAGGGCCACCGCAATCTGCAACCGACGCCTCTTGTTCACGAACGGCAGGCTAGAGCCGATGCGCGGCGCCGGTCAAGGAACCGAGAGCCCGTCAAACGCGATACAGGCCTACGGTGTTTACCTACCTGTGCTGCGCGGCGCGGCCGACGTAATAGATGAGCATGGCGCGCGTACGATCGCTGCTCATCGGGATGACGTTCGGGGTTGCAGCGACCGCCGCGCACGCCGACATCTATTCGTTCGTCGACACCAGTGGCGTCACGTACTACACGAACGTGCCGTCCGACCCGCGCTATGAGTTCCTCATGGCGACTCCGTCCGTGAAGACGCAGAGCGGGCAATCGTTCGATCCGGCCATGCTCGCCAGGGCCGCGCGGTTCGACGGCATCATCGAGAAGGCCGCGGCGGCCGCGGCCGTGGAGCCGGATCTCCTGCGTGCCGTGATCGTGGTCGAGTCCGGCTTCAACGCGCGGGCCGTTTCCAAGGCAGGGGCCGTGGGCCTCATGCAACTTATGCCCGCCACCGCGCGCCGCTACGGAGTGAGCGATCGCTTCGATCCCGAGCAGAACGTCCACGCAGGCGCCCGCTACCTGCAGGCGCTCATCAAGCGTTACGGCAGCGATATCAAGATCGCACTCGCGGCGTACAACGCCGGCGAGGAGGCCGTGGACCGCTGCGGGCGCTGCATTCCGCGGTACCGCGAGACGCAGGCCTACGTTCCCAGGGTGTGGCGGATGTATCAGAGCCTTCTCGGCCGGGCCGAAGCCGGCTGATCTACCGGAAAACCCTACCTACCCCTTACAGCTCCCAGCGGACTGCGCCCAGCTGCGCCCCCCTGTAGCCTCGTTCCTCGGTGCCGTGGGAGAACACGCAATGGCTGACGAACCCCCGACAGCCGCGGTACGACCAAACGCGGACGGGACAGACAAGAATAAAGAACTACAGAGTCCTGCGGTTCACTCCGCCATTGCCCGGGCCAAGCAGGAGTGGGAATGCACGGTCGATGCACTTCCCCAGGTGGTTTGTGTGCTCGATGGCCACTGCAACATCGTGCGGGCCAACCGGGCTATCGAGACATGGGCTCTGGGCAGGGTGCGCGAGGTGCAGGGGCGGAACCTGCACAACCTCCTGCATCCGGGCTGCGACGCATGCGAATGCGTGCTTTCTCACTGCCTCGAGGAGGCGTGGGCAGCATTGCCGGTGAGTGGTGCGGCCAATTTCGAGTTGCGCGATGCGGTGCTCGGGCGCGTGCTCAATGTGACGCTGCGCATCATGTCCTCGGGCATTCAGGACGCCCCGGCGAGCCCCGCCGCCGAGCGCGCGGTGATCGTGCTCTCCGACATTACGGAGCTGCACACCATCCAGGCCGACCTGCAGGCCATGAACGATCAGCTCGAAACGCGCATCGAGGAACGCACCTGCGAGCTGCAGGTCTCGCGTGAAGAGCTCTCGATGCTCTCGGTCCAATTGATGACCGCGCAGGAGAACGAGCGTAAACGCATCGCCCAGGAGCTCCACGACAGCATTGGCCAGTCGCTGAGCGCCATCAAGTATTCACTCGAGCGCGCGGTAGAGATGACTCACGCCCGGGGACCCGAGGCGCCGCGCGCGCTGCTCCTGACAACCATCGTGCGTGTTCAACAGACGCTCGAGTCGATCCGCTCCATCGCGATGAATCTGCGCCCCTCGTTGCTGGACGATCTGGGGGCGGTCTCCGCCGTGCGCTGGTTTTGCCGGGAGTTCAATGAAGTCTATGCGCCGCTCAAGGCGCACGCCGACTTGTCCGTGACCGACGATGCCGTGCCAGTGTCGCTCGCGACCCCGATTTTCCGCACGGTGCAGGAGTCGCTCAACAACGTGGCGCGGCACGCGCAAGCGAGCAACGCGTTCGTGTCCATGCGCAGCGACGACAGCTTGCTCACGCTCGAGATCTGCGACGACGGTATCGGATTTGATCCGCGGAAACTCGGCGGCGCCTCGACGCAGGGCGGTCACGGCCTCAGCGGTCTGCGTGAACGGGCCAGCAAGTCGGGCGGGACGTTTTCGCTGCAATCGAAACGTGGCTGCGGAACCGTTGTCCGGGTCGGCTGGCGGATCGGGCGAGACCGAGAGCGACAACCGGTGACGACCCACACCGGCTTCACGCTGCTGGAGTTGCTCGTGGTGATGGTCATCATCGGCATTCTGGCCGGCTTCGTGGCCCCCCGGTATTTCGCGCAGGTCGGCAAATCGCAGGTCAAGGCGGCGCGGGCCCAGATCGACGCCTTCGACAAGGCGCTGGATCAATATCGCGTGGACGTGGGTCGCTTCCCGACGACCGAGGAGGGGCTCGCCGGCCTCATGACCGCCCCACCCGGTGAAACGGCGTGGGGTGGACCGTACCTGAAAAAAGCCGTGCCGCCGGATCCCTGGGGTCATGCGTATATCTATGTCTCGCCAGGCGAGCACAACGATGTGGACATCCTCTCCTACGGCAAGGATGGCCAGCCGGGCGGCAGCGGCGAGAGCGCCGATCTGACCAATTGGTGATGCCCCGTGCAGTTTCGCATCAAAGCGCATGATCGCGACGGGGGTATCCAGGTGTTCGCGGTCGACGCTAGCGATGAGCTCGATGCGCGGCGCCAGGCGCGAGCCGCGGGCCGTCAGGTCATCTCAGTGGTGCGACCGTGGGCGCGAAGCAGGCGACGCACGTCGCGCATCGCGCTCGTGGCGTTCAGCCAGGAGCTGGTGGCATTGCTCGATGCCGGGCTCACGGTGGTCGAGGCCATCGACACGCTCACCGAAAAGGAGCCGAGCGCGGGCACGCGGCGTGCGCTCGAGCAGATCAGGGCCCGGCTCTTCGAGGGCCGCACGCTTTCGGCGGCCCTCGAGGAATTGCCGCTGAGTTTTCCGTCGCTCTACGTCGCCACGGTTCGCGCGAGCGAACGCACCGGCGCGATTCGCGAAGCCCTCACGCGGTTCGTCGCCTATCAACAGCAGATCGACCTGCTGCGCAAGAAGCTCGTCAGCGCGGCGATCTATCCGGCGGTGCTGTGTGTGGCTGGCCTGCTCGTCACCGTGTTCCTGCTCGGCTATGTGGTGCCGCGATTCAGTGCGATCTACGAAGACTTGGGCAGCGAGCTGCCGTGGGCATCCCGCTTACTGATGCAGTGGGGCCAGGTCATGCACGACCACGGCATCGCCGTAGTCGTGGCGCTCACGGCAGGCGCCATCGCTGCGGCTCATCTCGTCTCGCGGCAGGCGTTCCGCGCCGCGCTCGGCCGCCAGCTCGCGGCCATACCGGTGATTGGCCGGCAGATGCGTCTCTATCAACTCGCTCGTCTCTATCGCACGGTCGGCATGCTGCTGCGGGGCGGGCTTCCGGCCGTGATGTCGTTCGAGATGTCCGCAGGGCTCCTGAGCGCGGTGCTGCGGCCGGCGCTCGCGCGCGCCACGCAGGCGATTCGGGAGGGGCAGTCACTCGCAAATTCGATGGAGCGGTTTCACCTGACCACTCCAGTGGCAACGCGCATGCTGCGAGTGGGAGA
>FTEO01000703.1_pt1 | contig 20622 bp, 13 predicted proteins | sample 1640211 | NCBI WGS metagenome assembly FTEO01 (sample SAMEA3914816, study PRJEB12502) | metagenome | biome: forest; material: soil | place: USA | collected 2011-09-16 | depth 0.3 m | reverse complement strand
GCTCTACGGAGATAGACCCATGTTGCGCTCAGTTTCGAAGCCCCTGATTTACGCGATCGCACTGTCTGCCGTTTGTTTCGTCGTGCGCGTCGACGCGCAGGGGGCGGCGGAGGCGAAGCCGGCGGTCACCGCAGAGGAGGTCGCGGCGCTCAAGGCACAGAACGAGGCGCTGCGTACGCTGATTCCGAGCCAGTCCCACGCGATGATGGACGTGGCCTATCACTTCACGAACCTGTGGTTCGCCGGCCAGCACCAGGACTGGCCGCTCGCGCAGTTCTATTTCAACGAAGCGCGCAGCCATATCCAGTGGGCAATCCGGCTCGTGCCGGTGCGGAAAACCAGCGCGGGCGAGCTGAAGCTCGCGGACATGTTCGCGGCGTTCGACGGCGCGCAACTCACCGTGCTGAACAAAGCGATTGCGGGGAAGGACCGCAAGACATTCAATTCGGCCTATCGGGATGCGCTCGCGGGCTGCAATGGCTGCCATACCGCGGCGGAGAAGCCGTATCTGCGTATCGTGGTGCCGGATCAGCCGGACGTGCACATCGTCGACATGAACCCGCAGGCAAGCGCGAAGCAGTAACCGGAATTGCGCCACGCGGCGCTGGGATCTACTGCGGCGGCAGCAGCGCCGTCTCGTTCGGTACCCACGCGCCGATGCGGGGCGTCGAAGCTGCCGGCCAGTGCGCGTCCGGATGTTCGGACTTGGCCCCCATCGACTTGAGTAACGCTGCCGTTTCGGTGCGTACTTCGGGTTGCCGCTCGTTGAAGCCTTTCGGGATGCGGGCCATGGCGAAGTCGAGAGGCGTGAGGCCATTGCCATCCGCCACGTCGAGTTTGGCGCCATCGGCCACGAGGCGCTTCACGATTTCGTTCCAGCCACGCAAGGCAGCGCTGTGCAGCGGTGTCTCGTTGAAGTGCGTGTGGGCGTTCACATCTGCGCCAGCGGCGCGGAGCAGCGAGTAGACCTCGAGTGCCTGTTCTTCGGTGTAGAACGCGCCACGCGTCGGGGAATTGATCCAGCCCTTGCCCACCGCCGCCATGAGCGGCGTGTCGCCATTGAAGTTCGGCAGGTCGGCCAGGGCACCGTGCTCGAGCAACTGCTTCACCACCGGAATGTCGCCGGCCTTCGCGGCGCGCAGCAGCGGTGTGGCGCCGACACTGAGCATCGGCTCGGTGTAGCGATCGAAGGCGACCTGACGATGCGGCACGCGCAGTTTCAGCTGCGCGTTCGGATTCGCTCCACGATCCAGCAGCATCTGGATGACCTGCAGTCCGGTGGTCTCATCCAGAGCCGGCAGCTCGACGCGTCGGCCCTTCGGAAGCGTGTTCATGTCCACGGCGGCGTAGAGGGGCGTCTGGCCGTAGAAATCCCACTGGTTGACGTCCGCACCCGCCTCGATGAGGTCGCGCGCCAGATCCCAATGGATGTTCGTCAGCGCGAGGTTCAATGGCGTCACGCCGTCGGGGTCGGCCAGGTTGATGTCCGCATGATGACGAATCAACTCGCGCGCACACGCTACGCAGCCCTCGCGCGCGGCGTAGAGCAGCGCAGTGAGGCCGGCACGATTCATGTCCTTCGGGCGCCCCTCGGCGGTCACACGTCGGTCCCACTCACGCGTTGCGGCTCGCGCGTCGACCTTTGCGCCGTGGTCGAGCAGCACGCGGATCATCTCGACCTGACCTTGCGCCGCGGCCCACATGAGTGCCGTCTGCCCGCACCAGTTCTCGATGGCATTCGGGTTCGCGCCGTGCTTGAGAAGGAGTTTCGCAGCGTCGACCCGGCCGGTGCGGGCGACCGACATCAACGCAGTCTGTCCTTCCGAGCCGGGGGACTCGACATCTGCACCGGCCTTCAGCAGTGCTTCGAGTACATCCGCCGAGCCGATCTCGGCTGCCGCGGACATTGGCGTTGCGCCGTAGTCGTTCTTGGCGCGCACGTTCGCGCCAGCATGGATCAAAGCGCGAGCAAGCTCCGCGTCGCCCTGGTGTGCGGCCCAGTGCAGGGCGGTGGTGCCATCTACGTCTTTCGCGAGGACGTCGGCGCCCTGGCGAATCAGGGCGAGTGCCGCGACGTGATCACCTTGCTCCGCGGCTCGCACGAGCGCGGGTTCTGCTATCGGAGTGTCCGAAGTTGCCGCCGCACTCAGTGCGGACATCAGCAATACCGCGCACGCGGCCAGTGGAGCGATGAATGCAGCAGCGCGCATCAGATCTCCGCGAGCGTGCCTGTGCTGTTACCGAGGCTCGATACCGGCACGCCGGCCCGTTCGAGCATCGTCAGCAGCAGATTGGCGTGCGGCGTGTCCTGCCCGTAGTGCAGATGCTGTCCGCCTTTGACGCGACCGTACGCGTGACCCACGAGCGCCGAGGGCAACGGATCGTTGTTGTGCAGATCGCTGTTGCTCATGTTGCTGCCGTACAGAACCATCGAATGGTCGAGCAGCGTGCCGTCGCCGTCCGGGGTCTGGCTGAGACGCTTCACGAAGGTCGCGAACGCATTGGTGTGATACGTCTGGATCTTCGCGAGCCGGTCGAGCTTCGCGGGATCGTTCTGGTGATGCGACAGCGGGTGGAAGGCATCGGACACGCCAATCTGGTTGTACGTCCGCATGCTCACTTCCTTGGCGATCATGAAGGTGGCGACGCGCGTCTTGTTCGATTGCCAGGCGAGCGTGATGAGCTCGAACATCACTTTCAGCTGCTCGCCGAAATCCTCCGGCACGCCGAGGGGCGCGTTGGGCAATGCGATGCTCGTGGCGTTCGCCTCGCTCATCTTCTGGATGCGGCGCTCGATCTCACGTACGGAATCGAGATAGTCCGCGAGCATGGCGCGGTCGGCCGCACCGAGATCTTGGTTCAGGCGCTGCGCTTTCGCGGTGACGTGGTCGAGAAGGCTGCCCGTCTCCTGCACGATCTGGCGCCGCTCTTCGTCCGTGTCACCCTGGCCGAACAGCTGATAGAACACCTTGCGAGGGTTGTGCTCCATCGGCAGCGGCTGTGTTGGTGTGCGGAACGCCACGGTGCTTGCAAACCCGCAGCCCACTCCGGGAGCGCAGCTCACGCCGCCGATGCTTTCACCGGCGAGCTCGAGCGACGGTAGTGCCGTGTCCTGCCCGATGTGGCGTGCGGCGAGCTGATCTGCGCTCACACCTCGATCGCCCACGTGATTGGGATCGGACGGCCCGACGCACGACAGCCACGTGCCCGCGATGATGCCGTGCGGGTCCGAGCTTTCACCACCCTTGTTGCGCAGGCCGGTGACGACGGTCGTGTGCGCCTTGTAGGGATCGAGCGGCTTCAGGATCTGGGGAAAGTCGAATTCCTGACCGACCGCTTCCGGCCGCCAGCGAGCCATCACGGCGCCGTGCGGGAAGTACACGAAACCCAGGCGCGGGCGCGGCGCGGCTGCTGTTGCCGCAAGGGCAGTGGCTGCGGGAATCATCGCATCCAACAGCGGCAGAGCGATGGCCACACCGGCGCCCCGCAGAACCGCGCGGCGTGAGAGATGCTTGCGTGTGATGAACATGACTTGTGTACCCGGTGGCTATTGGCCTGCGGCCGGCGAAGGCTGCAGCGCCGCCTGCTTGATATCTGGCGGAGCGGCCGAGCGCTCCGTCTGGAATGCGGCGTTGGTGACGATGTTCATCACCAGCGATTCGAAGCGGTAGTTATCGGTGGCGGCGCTGCGCACGATGGCGCGTACGGTCGGCATATCCGTGTATTCGAGGCTGCGGCCGAGTGCATACGTCATGAGCTTTTCCGTAAGCGTCTGCACGAACTGATCGGGACGGCGCAGCAGCGCGTTGCGAAGATCATCCGGTCCCTTGAGCGCCGTGCCATCAGGCAACTCGCCGCTGGCATCGATGGTAGTGCCGGCGTAGCGATCGCGCGCTCGGTATTGCCCCACCGCATCGAAGTTCTCGAGCGCGAGGCCGAGCGGATCCATGATGCCGTGGCACGCGTTGCAGCTTGGGTTGCTCCGGTGCGAAGCCATGAGCTCGCGCACGGTGAGTGCTTTCTTGCCTTCCTGGTTTTCCTTGAGCGCGGGGATGTTCGGCGGCGGCGCGGCGGGCGGCGTTCCGAGCAGACGGTCCAGAATGAATTGGCCGCGCAGGACTGGCGCAGTGCGGTTCGGATAGGAGGTCACCATGAGCACGGCGCCTTTGCCGAGCAGTCCGAAGCGCTTCGAGTCGGTGAGCTGCACGCGGCGGAACCGGCCGCCTCTCACGCCCGGGATGCCGTAGTGAAGCGCCACTCGCTCGTTTACGAACGTGTAGTCCGCGGTGAGCAGGTCGAGAACGTTGCGGTTCTCGCGGAACACGCTGTCGACGAAGAGCCGCAGCTCCTCACGGAAGTCGTCCCGGATATCGCCATTCAGATTCGGGAAGAGCGCGACGTCCGGCTGGATCTCGCCGAGCTTCGCCATGTTCAGCCACTGAAAGGCAAAGTTGGAGGCGAGCGTTTGCGAACGCGGGTCGGCCAGCAGGCGGCGCACCTGCGCCGCGAGTGTTGCGCTCTCATGCAACTGGCCCTGCTTCGCCACGCGCAGCAGCTCATCGTCTGGCACGCTGCTCCATAGGAAGAACGACAACCGCGAGGCGAGCTCGAGGTCGCTGATGTGGAACACGGCGCCTGCGGTGAGCTCGCGCGGCGGCCGTTCTGCGCGGTACAGAAACTCCGGATCGGCCAGCACGGCGGTCAGCCCGTGACGAATGCCGGAGTCGAAGCCGCCTTCTTTGTAGCCGGCCTGGTAGAACTGCATCAGGTCCGCAACGTCCGCCGCAGCCACCGGTCGGCGGAACGCGCGCTCCGCGAGGGTCTGGAGAATGCGTTGAGCGCAAGGCGCTTCGTCCGTCGCGTTCTGCGGCTGGCAGACGAAGATGCGGCGACGGCTCGGTGTGTCGCTAACGCCCGATGCATTCAGCGGACCGCGAACTTCGAACGAGGTCACGCGGAGCACGCGGTCCTGGCCGCCGCCGGGCACGTGCGCCTGCAGTCGATCCTCGGATTCCGCATCGCTACGCTGCATGAAGGTGACGCCAACCTGATGCGGGCCCGCGGTGGTCTTGAACTTGATGTTCTTCAGTCGCTGGTTGATCGCATCGACCGCAGGGTCCTGCTTCTGGTCGATCGCCTTCATGTCTTCTTCGCCGCCGACCGAGGTTTCGAAGATCTTGCGGCGGTCGAGCGTCACGATGAGGTGATTCTCGAACTCCATGTTGTAGACCCAGATCGCCTGCGCCATGTTCGCGACATTGATGACGTACTCGCCATCAGCGGGGAAGTCGTGCTGGACGACGAGCCCGCCTCGCGTACCGAGCGGCAGTCCTTCCGTGTGGAAGTACTGCATGCCGCTTCCGGCGGAGTAGTTCACACCCACGGGCCGCGCCTTGGTGTTACCCAACGCTTCAACCGCTACCGCGCGCGCCGCCGCCAGATACTGATCGAGAAACGACGGCGACACCTGCAGCGCGCTCGCCACGTTGTCGAAGCCGTCGCGCGCGTCATCCCGCGGCAGCAGTTCTGTAGAGCCGATGTCGACATCGAGCAGGTCGCGTACGGCGTTCGCGTATTCCTTGCGATTCAGGCGGTGTAACGCCACTCGGCCAGGCTCAGGATGCGCGAGCGCTGCGCGGTCGAGGTTCCCTTCCATCCAGCCCACGAACGATTGCACGACCTGCGAATCCGGTTGCGGGTTGCCGGGGGGAGGCATGAGGTGTCCGCGCAGCTTGCGCACGGCCTTTTCCCACGTCTCGGCGTCGTCCGGAATGTTCTCGGGTGACAGAGACTCGAATGCGATGCCGCCGGCCCAGTCCACCGTGTTGTGGCACTTGCTGCAGTACTTATCGAGGAACGCCCACTTCTGAATGGCCACACTGTCGTGTGCCGTTGCGGGTGCGGCCTGCGGTGCATCCTGCGCCGCCGATCCGGCGGAGCCCGGGTCCTGAGCCTGCGCGCACGTAAGACTCAGCGCGCTCAGCACCGCGGCTGCGCAAGACAGTTGAAACGCGCGTTGAGTCAAGTGCGCTACTCCGCGGGAGTCGTCGACGCGTCCGTCTTGGTGGGAGATGAGTTGCGCGCCACGGGCGCGCCCGTGCCGGCCATGAGCTGCCGAAGCAGCGCTTCGGTTTCCGGATGCGGTTGCGAGCTCGAGCGGCCGGACGCGCCGCCAGAGCTGCCCTGGGCGATGTCGGCGGCGGTGCGGCCCTGCACATCTTTCATCATCAGGTCGGCGTTGTGTGCGGCCAGCGTCTTCACGACGCTGTTCCAGCCCCAGCCGGCCGCGCCATGCAGCGCTGTCTGGCCACTGCCGTCACGAGCATTGATCTTTGCGCCGGCCTCGAGCAGCACGTCGATGGCTTCAGTCGCCTGCGGCTCGGTCTTGTATCGGCCGCGCGTATCGATGGCCGAGGAGCCGTTGCCCGCCGCCGCCATGAGCGGCGTGACGCCATTGATCGTCGGCAGCTCGAGATTTGCGCCATGAGCAATCAGCAGGCGCATTACAGGGACGTCTCCAGCCTTTGCGGCGCGCACCAGCGGCGGCGTGCCGATGGTCAACAGCGAGTCGGCGCCGCGATCGTCGCGCAGGGAGCGGTACGGCGGAAACAGCTTGAGCTGCAAATTAGGGTTCGCCCCCGCCTCGAGCATCATCTGGACCAGCTGCACGCCACTCGTCTTGTCGAGCGAGGGACGATCCGCGCGGCCGCCCGTGGGCAGCGTGTTGAGATCTACTACCGAGTAGAGCGGCGTGCGCCCCCACCAATCCCATTTGTCGACGTTGGCATGCTGCTGCAGCAGGAACGCCGCAACGTCGAAATTGAAGTTGAGCACGGCCAGGAGCATCGGGCTCACGCCATCCGGATCCGCGAGGTTCTTGTCGGCGCCGGCCTTCACGAGGATCTGCGCACACTCGAGGCAGCCCTTGCGCGCGGCATACAGCAGCGCAGTGAACCCGCCGGATGGGCGTGCCTGCATGCGCGGCTCGGCGGTGACTTGCCGTTCCCAGTCGTTCACCTTCGAACGCGCATCCAGTTGCGCGTGGTGCTCGATGAGCAACCGGAGCATCGCGGGCTGGCTTTCCGCCGCCGCCCACATCAAAGGCGTCTGCCCGTGCCATTGCTCGACGGCATTGACCTTCGCGCCGCGGCTGATGAGCAGCCGAGCCGCTTCGACATTGCTCGTGCGCGCAATCGTCATGAGCGCGGTCTGGCCGTCCGCGTTGGCGGATTCGACGTCCGCGCCCGCGCTCAGCAGCTTGCGCAGCACCGCCACGTTGCCGATGACTGCGGCCTCCGACATCGCGGTCGCGCCATAGTCGTTCTTCACATTGACGTCGGCACCGGCAGCGAGCAGGCGATCGATGAGATCGACGTCGTTGTGATACACGGCCCACTGCAAGGCACTCGTGCCGTCGGACGTGCGCTGATTCACGTCGGGCAGAGGCTTCGTAGCCAACAGCTCACGGACTTTGTCTGCGTTGTCCGCACGGGCCGCGAGAGCCAGGGGAGCTGCCCGCTCGACCGGTTCAATCACCGCATCAGCGGCATAGGTGGCGCGCGCTACCGCATACGCCACGGTCAGCGCCAGCAACGATGCTTTTCCACGCCGTGCCATGATCCTCAGATCTCCGCGACCGATCCGGTGCTGTCGCCTACTTTCTCGATCGGCACGCCGGAACGTTGCAGGAGCGTGAGCAGCACGTTCGCAAGAGGTGTGCGCTCGCCGAAGTTGATGTGCTGCCCGCCTTTGATCTTGCCGCAACCGCCGCCCAGCACTGCCGTGGGCAACGGATACTGGTTGTGCGCGTTGCTGTTACTCATGTTGCTGCCGTAGAGCAGCATCGAGTGATCGAGCATGCTGCCGTCGCCATCCGGCATCTTCGCGAGCTTGCCGACGAATTTCGCGAACACGTCCGTGTGATAACGCTGGATCTTCACGAGCCGCGCTTTCTTCGCCTCGTCGTTCGAGTGATGCGAGAGCGCATGGAACGCATCCGGTACGCCGATGTGGTTGTACGTCTGCTCGCTCACTTCCGGCGCGATCATGAAGCTCTGGATGCGTGTCAGGTTGCCCTGGTAGGCGAGTGCGATGAGGTCGAACATCAGGTTCAGATGCTCGTCGAACTTCTCCGAGGTGGCGCCCGGCACTTCCGGCAGCGTGAGCTTGGAGAGATCGCCGTGCTGCGCGTTGTGCACGCGCCGCTCGATCTCACGCACGCTCTCGAGGTAGTCGTTGAGAGTGGCGCGATCCTGCGCGCCGAGCGTGCGGCTCAGGGAATCCGCCTCGCCCGAGATCATGTCGAGCAGGCTGGTCGTCTGGCGCGTGAGAAAGCTGCGTTCTTCCGGCGTATCACCCTGGCCGAACAGGCGCAGGAACAGCTGACGCGGGTTGCTTTCCACTGGCAGCGGCGTCGAGGCCGAGCGGAAGGACAGGGTGCCCGAGTAGCTGCAGCCGTAGCCGCGTTCGCAAGCGCTCCCCACGCCATGGCCCTGCGCCGTAGCGATTTCCAAGGAAGGGTAGGCCGTGTCCTGACCAATGTGCTGAGCCGCGATCTGGTCGACAGTGGCCGCCATGTGCGGCTCGGTCCCTTCCTGAGGATGCACGCAGGACAACCAGGTGGCCGGCACCAGGGCATGCACTGCACGGCTCTCGCCCGGACGGTTGCCGATGTTGCTCACGATGGTGAGCTGTTTCCGGAACGGCGCGAGCGGCTCGAGGATCGGGCTCATCTCGAAGTCGCGGCCGACTGCGGCCGGCGTCCACTTCTCCATGATGGCCCCATGCGGGAAGTAGAAGAACCCCAGCCGGGGCTTCGGCGCCGCCGCCGTGTTCGCAAGCGCCGTGGCTGCGGGGATCATTGCGTTGAGCAGAGGCAGGGAAACCGAAACGCCCATGCCGCGCAGGACGGTGCGGCGGGATAGATGCTTCTTCGTAATGAACACTGTCTAGTTCCTCGTGCCCGGGCCCGGGGTCCCGTGGGGGCTCGTATCCTGACTCGTCAGCGCCGCCTGCTTCATGTCCGGCCCGGGCGGCAGAGCTCGCATCTGGAACGCCTGACTGTGGACGATGCCGCGGACGATTCCCTCAAAGCGATAGTCGTCACCGGCCGCCTGACGGACGACGGCTCGCACCGCTGGCATGTCCTGGAAGCGCAGGCCGCGCCCCAACGCGAAGATCATCAGCTTCTCGGTCAGTGCCTGCACGAACTGGTCCGGGCGCGCGAGCAGCGCCTGGTCGAGCTGTGCCGGGCCGCCAATCTCTGTGCCGTTGGCGAGCCGGCCGCTGGCGTCGATGGGGGTGCCGGCGTCGCGGTCCTGGTCCCGCCACGCGCCCACCACGTCGAAGTTCTCGAGCGCAAAGCCGAGCGGATCCATCACGCCGTGGCAGGCATTGCAGGACGGGTTGGTACGGTGATGCTCCAGGCGCTCCCGCACGGTCTCGGCCTTCTTGCCGGGCTCCGTTTCCTTGAACGCTTCGACTCCGGGAGGCGGCGCATTCGGCGGGGTGCCGGTGATGTTCTCCAGAATCCACGCGCCACGCAGAACGGGCGAGGTGCGGTTGCCATAGGAGGTGCCCATGAGCAGCGCGCCCTTGCCCAGCAGGCCCCAGCGGTTGGCGTTGGCGAGCCGCACGGCGCGGAACTGCGCGCCGCGAACGTTCGGGATGCCGTAATTCAGCGCCAGCCGCTCATTCAGGAAGGTCTCGTCCGAGCGCAGCAGGTCGAGCACGCTACGGTTCTCGCGCAGGACGCTATTCAGGAACAGCCGCATTTCCTCGCGGAACGCTGCGCGCAGGTCCGGATCGAAATCGGGATACAGCACGGGGTCGGGCTGGATGCTGTCGATCTTGTTGACGCTCAGCCACTGGAAGGCCCAATTGGTGACGAGCGAATCCGAGCGAGCGTCGGCCAGCATCCGGTGGACCTGCGCGTCCAGCACGGTCGTGTCGTGCAAACGGCCGGCGGCGGCGAGGTTGACCAACTCCTGGTCCGGCCCCTGGCTCCAGAGGAAGAACGAGAGGCGTGAGGCGAGCTCGAGGTCCGTGACCCGGCTCGGGGTGCCCGCCGACGCATTCGTCGGCGCCGGCTCCGCGCGGAAGAGGAATTTCGTGCTCGACAGGATGGCCGTGAGGCCGCTCTCGATGCCGGCCTCGAAGTCACCGGCCTCGCGTCCCATGGCATAGAAGTCGAGCGGCGCTTTCACGTCCGCCTCGGCCACCGGGCGGCGAAAGGCTTCGGTTGCGAGCCGCGTAAGGATGTTGCGCGCGCAGGGCAGTTCTTCCGCCGGTGAGGCGGGCCGGCACACGAAGATGCGCCGCCGGCTCTCGGTGTCGCTGACGCCCGTGGCATTGAAGGGGCCAGCGATGTCCACGCCCGGGATCGTGGGATAGCGCTCCATCTCGGGGAGCATCGCGATCGGCTGCAAAGGCGAGTCCGACTGGGCGAACGAGCGCTGCACGAACGAGACGCCCACGCGATGCGGGCCGGCCTTGAGCTTCACGCGGATGCCATTGAACCGCTGCTGCATCTCGTCCGCGGCTTCCGCCTGGCGCTGATCCACGGCCTTGAGGTCCTCGCTGCCGCCCACGTCCTGCTGGAAGACACGCACGTCGTCGATGGTCATGATCACCCGGTGTGCCTGGTCCACGCGGGTCACGTAGCCGGCGCCGCCGAAGAAGAATTCGCGGATGTTGAATTCGTACTCGCCGTCGGCGGGAAAGTAGTGCTCGACCAGCATGCCGCCCCGCGTGCCGAGCGGCAGCCCGTCAATATGTTCAGACTGGTCGGCGCCGTTGGCGCGGTACTCGCGGCTGCTCGGCTTGCCGCTGGCACGGCCGATGGCCTGCCGGCTCACGTTGCGGGCGGCCGTGATGTACTGATCCAGAAACGACGGCGAAATGCGCAGTACGGCTGCGATGTTGTCGAACCCATCGCTCGACACGTCCTTTGGCAGGAGCGTCTTCACGTCCACATCGAGGCCGAGCATCCGGTCGATCTCGCGGGCGTACTCCGTGCGATTCAGGCGATGCAGGCCCACGAGGCCGGGATCGGGGCTCGTTGCGCCCGCGTGGTCGAGCTGCCCTTCCATCCAGGATACGAAGGAATCTATCGTTTTCTGGTCGGGCTGCGGTTCACCGGGCGGCGGCATCAGGCGGCCGCGTAGCTTCCGGACGGCCTTTTCCCAGGTCTCGGCATCCGCCGGGATGTCGGTGAGCGACATCGTGTCGAAAGCGATACTGCCCGCCCAGTCCACGCTGTTGTGGCACTTCTCGCAGCGTTTCTCGAGGGGTGCCCATGGGCCCGCATGACCCGCCTCCTGCGGGGCCTCGGTTGCAGACGCAGTGGTGGGCGCCGCCGCAGACGCATCCCGTTCAGCCGCTACGGACCGCGGCGGGTCCGACGCGAGCAATACGAGGCTGGCCGCTGCCAGCATGCCGAACAAACCTTTGCTCCAGCCGTAAGACAATCGTTTCTCCGGGGTGCCCCTGCGCCTCATATCCTGACGCCTATATATATACGCACTCGGAAGAGGCCACATCTCGGGACGACTCGCTGGCCGGGATGTGGCGGGTAAGGCCCGATTTTACGGGTTTGGGCTCAGGCCACGTCGCCGACGGGTCAGGCCGGAGCGGACTCCAGCGCGATGACGGACGTCACCGCCGCCCGTGCCGAATTCGCCGTGTGTTGCCGATGCGGGTCATCGGACTCACCGTGTACGGGATTGAATGAAGGATGCGCAGGCGTCGAGGATCTGCGTGAGCACCGCGCGCAGCGGCGCAGCTTTCGTTGCGTGGTACGGAGCTGGCCAATTGTCTGGCGATGTTGCGTCCTGCGGCTCGGGCATGTAGCCGCGGCATGCCAGCTCCATCTGTACGGCGTGGACTCCTCGCTGCGGCTCGCCGTAGTGACGCGTGGTCCAGCCGCCTTTGAAACGGCCGTTGACCACGTGGCTGAAGCCCGAGCTCGCGCAGATGGCCTCGATGGCGGAGGTGAGCGCGGCATCGCAGGTCGCGCCGCCGTTTGTACCGATGTTGAAGTTCGGCAGCTCGCCGGCGAACAGCCGCGGTACCTTTGAGCGAATGGAATGCGCGTCGTAAAGCACCACTGCGCCGTGTGCGGCCCGTAGGCGCTCGATCTCTCCGCTCAGAACGGCGTGATACGGATCGAAGTAGCGACTGCGCCTCTCAGCTATCTCAGCGGCGTCCGGCTCCTGCCCGGTGCGATACAGCATCTCACCGTCGAAGGTAGTCAGCGGACAGAGATCAGTTGTGGCCTGGCCCGGATAAAGCGATGCGCCCGATGGGTCACGATTCACATCGGTGACCGTGCGCGACAGCGCGGTGCGCACGGTGGAAGCACCGATCGTGCGTGCAAAGTCGTAGAGCTCGTGTACCCACCAGTCCGCGTCTTTCCGCGCGAGCCACGCCGACACGAGGCGCGACTCGATTTCCGGTGGAATCTCCGTGCCCGTATGCGGAAGACTGACGATCAGGGGGACGCCGCCGCGATGAACGTGAAGCCAGCCGGTCATTGAGGCGGTCATCCGGGTTCCATCACGCCGGGCAGAGTTACGGCGCTTGCGGCACGAATGACGGCGCCGCTGCGCACCAGATCGATGGCGATCTCCATGTCGGGGTGGAGGTAACGATCGTCTCCGAGCGGTGGCACTCGCTGGCGCAGGGTAGATCGAACCGCTTCCAGCGCGGCGCTGGATGTCATTCCCGTATGAAAGTCGCAGCCCTGCGCGGCCGTCAGAAGCTCAATGCCCACCACTGCCGAGGCGTTCTGGGCCATGGGCAGCAGCCGACGCGCGCCATGCGCTGCCATGGAGACGTGGTCTTCCTGATTCGCAGACGTGGGAATGGAATCCACGCTCGCCGGATAGGCGCGTTGCTTGTTCTCCGATACGAGCGCCGCAGCCGTGACCTGCGGAATCATGAAGCCGGAATTGAGGCCAGGGCGCGGCGTGAGAAACGCTGGCAGACCTGAGAGCGCAGGGTCGACGAGCATGGCGATGCGTCGCTCGGTGAGCGAGCCGATCTCGCAGATCGCGAGCGCGATGATGTCTGCCGCGAAGGCCACCGGTTCCGCGTGAAAATTTCCGCCGGACAATGCTTCTTCGGTTTCCGCGAAGATCAACGGATTGTCGGTTACGCCGTTCGCTTCGAGTGTGAGCGTAGTTGCTGCGTGACGCAGAATGTCGAGTGCGGCGCCCATCACCTGCGGCTGGCAACGCAAGCAGTAAGGGTCTTGCACGCGCGGGTCCGCCACGAGATGCGATGCGCGGATCGCTGAGCCGGCCATGAGCGCGCGCAACGCGGCCGCGGTTTCGATCTGTCCGCGATGACGCCGCAGCTCGTGGATGCGCGGGTCGAAAGGCGTGTCCGACCCTTTCGCCGCTTCAGTGGCGAGCGCGCCAGTCACGAGCGCGCTCTGAAAGAGTGTTTCCGCTTCGAACAGCCCGGCGAGTGCGCACGCGGTCGAGAACTGCGTGCCGTTCAGAAGCGCGAGCCCTTCTTTCGGGCCCAGCGTCAGCGATGCAAGGCCGGCCTGTGCCAGTGCCACACTCGCGGGCAGGCGTTCGCCGCTCACGGCAATCTCCCCGATCCCGATGAGCGTGGCGGCCAGGTGAGACAGTGGCGCGAGATCGCCCGATGCGCCCACGGAACCCTGCGAGGGGATCACCGGGATCATGCCCTGTTCGAGCATCGCACCCAGCAAGCGCGTGGTCTCGAGCCTCACACCCGAGGCGCCCTGCGCCAGGCTCGCGAGCTTCAGTGCGATGAGCAGCCGCACGATCGGTGGGGGCAATGGCTCGCCGACGCCGGCGCAATGCGACAGCACGATGTTCCGCTGCAGGGTGGCGAGATCTTCGTTCTCGATGCGAACACTGGCCAGTTTTCCGAAGCCAGTGTTGATGCCATACACAGGTTCGCCCTTACGGAGAATGCGCTGGACCGCGGCGGCGCTCTCCGCGATGCGCGCGGCGCTGGTGGGATGAAGAGAAGCCTGCGCGCCGTGATAGATGGCACGCCACTGCGACAATGGCACTTCGCCCGGCTTCATGACGATGTTGCTCACAGCCCTCTCCAGACACGCGCGTGCAGTGGATTGAAACCCATGCGGTAGACCAGCTCCGCGGGACGCTCGATGTTCCAGATAGCGAGATCGCAGGACTTGCCGGCTTCCAGGGTGCCGATGCGATCCGCCATTCCGAGCGCATGCGCGGCGGAGCGCGTGACACCGGCGATGCATTCTTCGACCGTCATGCGAAACAGCGTCGCGGCCATGTTCATCGTCAGCAGAATCGATGTGAGCGGTGCGGTGCCGGGATTGCAATCCGTTGCGAGTGCCACGCGCACGCCGTGCCGCCTCAGGAGCTCGAGCGGGGGCAATTGCGTCTCGCGCACGAAATAGAACGCGCCGGGAAGCAGTACAGCGACGGTGCCGGCCTGCGCCATCGCAGCGACGCCGGCCTCATCGAGATGTTCGAGGTGGTCTGCGGAAAGGGCGCCGAGCTCGGCCGCGAGCGCCGCGCCGTGGAGATTCGAGAGCTGCTCGGCGTGCAGCTTCACCGGCAGCCCAATCGCAGCGGCAGCCTCGAACACGCGACGGACCTGATCTGCGGAAAATCCGATGCCTTCGCAGAATGCATCCACTGCATCCGCGAGTTTCTCCGCGCCAATCGCGGGGATCATTACCTCGCACACCTCACGGATGTACGCGTCGGTATTGCCCGCGAACTCCGGGGGCAGGGCATGCGCGCCGAGGAACGTCGTCGTGATGTTGGCGTTCCGCAGGCGACCAAGTTCTCGCGCCACGCGGAGTTGTTTGATCTCATGGGGCAGGGCGAGGCCGTAACCGGATTTGATCTCGACCGTGGTCACGCCCTCGCTCAACAAAGCATCGAGGCGCGGCAGCGATTGCTGAATCAGTTCCGCTTCGCTCGCTGCGCGCGTGGCGTTCATCGTGGAGACGATGCCGCCGCCGGCGCGTGCAATCGCCTCATATGAAACGCCGGAGAGTCGCAGCTCGAACTCTTGAGCGCGATCGCCGCCGTAAACGAGATGGGTATGGCAGTCGATGAGTCCGGGCGTGATCCAGCGGCCTTCGCAATCCATCACGTCTGCGGCGTCGAGCCCGGCCGGGGCTTCGGCTGCGGCGCCAGCGAACACGATGAGACCGTCCTGACACGCAACGACGCCATCCTCCACGACGCCGAGGCCCGCGCGCTCCGGGGCGAGCGTGGCGAGTCGGGCGCGACGCCAGATGCGGTCGCAACGCATGGTCTCTCCTTACTCTTATATATAGGGGCGACTGGATGCCGCGCCCGACAATGTCTATACATATCCCAAGCCGCAAAGGGATGTCCAGTGAAAACACCCGGATTGCACTTCCAGTCCGCTTGGGCGGCGGCGAGTCGGCGCACCGGCGGACATCGTCTCTCTGAGCGCCGGCGACTGTCGGAGATCGGGTCGCGTGACCCTCGGAACCCTGCTAGAATCGCGGTATCTCGTTGGGAATAACGCAGCCGGCAGCATTCGACAAATAGCCGGCGCGCTCCCGCGATTTCAGTTTTCCGTAACCAAGAACCACAGTATTTCGGGGAGAGTCTTCAAGTGCGTCAGTCGGAGTATCCAGCTGGACATAGCGGTCGGAACACAAGCAAACAGCTGAGGGTTGGGGGACGTGTGGCTCCTCGCGTAGTCAGCTCGATACTGGCGCTGTCGGTTGTTTCGATCGCCTCGTCGCAGGCTCTGGCGCAGAACGCGCCCGCTGACAACAGCACGTTCAGCCTCGGCACCGTCGAAGTCATTGGCAAGCGCGAGGCGGATGCGACCCTCCAGACCACGGATACGGTGAACGCCGCAGCCCTTGCCGCGAAGCATCGCGACGATCTCGCCGAAGCGCTGGATCTCATTCCGGGTGTCACCCTTCAGAACACGGGTCAGCGTCGCGAACGGCTGATTGCCGTGCGAGGTTTCTCGAGCCGGCAGGTGCCGCTCTATATCGACGGCGTGCCGGTCTACGTGCCGTATGACGGGAACGTCGATCTCGCCCGCTTCGGCGTCGATTACGTCTCCGAGATCGTCGTCGGCAAGGGTCTCGCGTCGCTCCTGTACGGCCCGAACATCCTCGGCGGCACGGTGAACGTGATCAGCCGCAAGCCGACGAAGCCCTTCGAGGCGTCCGCGCGCATCGAGACGGAAGCGGACGACCGCTTCAACAGCATCGAGCAGCGTGTCATGGCATCCGTCGGTGGTATGGGCGAAAAGTGGTATGCCACTCTCACGGCGTCATACTCGGATGCGGACGGCTACCGTCTGCCGAGCGACTTCGTGCCCACCGCGGCGGAGGACGGCGGGGACCGCGAGAACGCGGGCAGCCGCGACTCGGTGGTCAGCGCAAAAATCGGCTACGTACCCAACGAAGACAACGAATACGCGTTGAGCTACTACCGCCAGGACGGCGAGAAGCACGATCCGCCGTATGCCGGCACTTACCTGCGCACCAACGCGCGGCCGGACGGCGTGCAGGTGCGCTACTGGAACTGGCCGTACTGGGACAAGGAGAGCGTCTACTTCGTCGCGCGCAACGCCATCACGTCACAGGGCACGCTGCGCTGGCGCCTGTTCAATGATTCGTTCAAGAACGCTCTGGAGTCGTACGATGACGCTACGTACACGACGCAGACGCGGCCATACGCCTTTCACGGCAGCAACTACAACGATTATACGTATGGCGGAAGTGCCGACTTCGAGTGGAGTTGGAATGACAGCCACACGACCCGCGCGGCCGCGCACTTCCGCCAGGACGTGCATCGCGAGTCGCAGATCGCCCCCGCGCTGCCAGTGATGCACCTCGACATTCCGACGTACGACATCGCTCTCGAGCACGAGTGGAAGGTGACGGACGCGCTCACCCTGACGCCGTCGTACTCCCACATGATTCAGCCGGATCAGACCGTCGAGGTGTACAACAGTAACGTCGCCGCGTTCTCGCCAGTCCACACAGACCGTTCGACGGCAGACAACGGCCAGCTCGTCGGCACGTACCGCCTCGACGGCGATCGTTCGTTCGTCGCGGGCGTGAGCCACAAGACGCGCTTCCCCACGATCAAGGAGCGCTTCTCCGGTGGCCTCGGCAGCGTGGTGCCCAATCCGAACCTCGACCCGGAAACGGCCACGCACCTCGAAGTGGGCTACGAGCAGAAGGGCGACCACTGGAACGGCAAGATCGCGCTGTACCAGGCCCGTCTGCACGACGCCATTCAGAGCATCACGGTGTCGCCCACTCTCTGTACCGTCCGGCCGTGCACGCAGTTGCTCAACGTGGGCAAGCAGCGCAACCGCGGTGTCGAGCTGTCTCTCGACTACGCGCCGCTCAGCACGTTGCAGCTCAGTGGGCAGGTCAACATTGTCGACATCGACCTCAGCGACAAGACGATCAAACCCCTGAACACGCCGGAGTACAAATACACGCTGGCGGGTGACTGGCAGTTCCTGCAGCAGTGGCACCTGCGCGCGGATGCACAGCACGAATCCGAACGCTTCAGCAATAGCACGGGGACTCGTGTGGCTGGCTCGTTCACGCTGGTAAATGCGTTTGTGCGCTTCACGCCTGTCGAGCGGATCGGCATCGACGTGGGCGTGCGCAATGCCACGGACGAGCTCTATGCGTATGAGGAAGGCTTCTACGAGCCGGGTCGCACCTGGCTCGCGCAACTGGATTACCGCTTCTAAGCTCTGAGAGCTGCGGAGACTCAACATGCGTCGCTCACCTTTCCTGAAAACCTCGGCCGTCGCGATGGCACTCGCGATCGCATCGCACGCCGCCCTGGCCGACGATGCGGACCCGTGTTCTCGCTTTGCGTGGGACGTGTCTCACGAGCTCGCGGTAATGAAGCAAGCACCACAGGCGGTGTCGGCTGGAACGAAGGCCGGGGCGGACGTGCCGGTGCTGCAGCTCGACAAGCCCTACACGCTGAAGCTCGCGGGACAGAACACGGTGCAATACGTCATGAAGCCAGCCAAGCCGACACTGGATGATGGTGCGCAAGGCGGCCTGTTCCGGTTTCGCTCGGACAAACCCGGGCTCTATCGCGTCTCCATCACGAGTGGCCATTGGATCGACGTGATCGATGGCGGCCAGTTCGTGAAGTCCCGCGACTTCTCCGGATCGCGCGGCTGCGAGAAGCCTCACAAGATCGTGCAATACGAGCTCGCGGGCGGTCATGAGCTGACACTGCAGCTCAGTGGCTCCACGGATGCGAGCATCCTGCTGTCGATCACGCCGGTGAGCGCGCCGGCTGCGCATTGAGCGCCGTGTGACTTTTCGGAGATCGTCTCTCCGGCACGCGAGGCTGATCGGGTGGGCGCTCGCGTTGGGTGCGAGCGCTCTTGCGGGCTGCCAGACGCCGCAGTCCATTGGCGTGATCATTCAGGACGATGCGCACGTGGCACTGCCGTGGCGGCCGCTCACGCCTGCTGAACAGAAGACCTTCGATCTCGGTTACGCCACGTTCAACACCGAATGGACGCCTGCGAATAGCCCCGCGCCGCGCACGGACGGCCTGGGGCCGCTCTTCAACGCGCAAGGCTGCGATGCCTGCCACAACAGTCGTCGCCGTGGTCGCGGACCGCGAGGCGATGGCGACGCGCCGGCAGATCTGGTGGTGCAGCTCGGCCGCCGTTTGCCGGATGGCAGTGTGGAGCGAGGCATCGCGGCCTACGGGCGCGTTCTCAACACGTCGGCTGTCCCGGGCTTCGTGCCAGAGGCCGTAGTCTCGATACGCTATGAGGGAGAAGTGCGCCTGCTCGCGGACGGAACGCGCGTGAGCATGCGCACCCCGCGCTATGACGTGACGAAGCTCTCTGGGCCGGCGCTGCCCGATGACACGGTGCTCATGCCGCGAATGCCGCCCAGCGTGCAGGGCAGTGGGTTACTCGAACGTGTTCCGCAGTCAGCGCTGGAGAAGCTCGCGGACGCGGCGCAACGCCGGTCCGGACCAATTCATGGCCGTGTATCCAGACTGACAGGCGATCGCGGCGCCCCGATCGGTCGATTCGGCTGGCAGGCGACGGAGCCTACTGTCGCATCCCAGACGGCGAGCGCCATGTCCCGCGAGATGGGACTCACGACATCACTGATCTCGCATATCGATTGCGGTGGCGGCGATACGGCGTGTCAGTCCGCTCCGACTGGCGGCACGCCCGAAGTCGAGCCCGTGCTCTTCGATGCGCTCGTGCTATTCCAATCGCTTCACGCGGTGCCGGCTGAAAAGGTGTCCATCACATCGCTGCACGGAGAGAGGACCTTCGCTCTGCTTGGGTGCGCCGACTGCCATCGCCCCACGTTACCGGTGCAGACAGGCATGCGAGCACGACAAGTGATCCATCCCTACTCGGATCTGCTGCTGCATGAGATGGGCTCGGGTCTCGCCGATCGCGACGTGGGAGGCGCCGCAGTCCACAGCGAATGGCGCACGGCGCCGCTGTGGGGCATCAACGCATCGGTGGCGACGGGTCAGCCCCTTCGACTGCTGCACGATGGGCGGGCACGCACCATCGAGGAGGCTGTGCTTTGGCACGACGGTGAAGCCCGCGACGCACGCGAAGGCTTCACACGGTTGCCCGCAGATCAACGCCGCGCGCTCGTGGCCTGGGTCGAGAAGCGCTGAAGCGCAAGCCGCTGTTCAGTCGCGGTCTGCCGGCGGACCGTGTGAGCCACCATCGAGCGCGTACCGCACGCCAACCCACACGCCGCGTGGCGCGCCCGGCCCGCGGAATTGCTCCGACTCCGGGTCTACTCCGGCAGCAGGGCCGAAGGTGCGGTTCGGTCCGGTGAAGAAGTTCTGCCCCACGACGCCGAAGTTCGCGTAGCGGCGGTCGAGCACGTTGTTCACGCGAGCGAAGACTTCGAGCGCGGCGGTAGTGCGCAAGCGCGCATCGAGATTCACCAGCGCGTACCCGGGAAGCTTGCCGTTCACATCCTGATTGTTCTCGTCACCCCGCGCGTACACGCCGGCGCTTGCGAGAAGATTGCCGCCAAGGGAGAAGCTCTGCGTCACCGCGTAGTCGACGCGCAGTTTGAATACGTGGCGCGGGTTTCCGGGAATGAAATTCCCCGGGGTGACCTGAATCGCTCCGTCCGCATCTGCGGTCGAGTTGGCGGGGCTGTTCTCGGAGAACGCCGACTGGAACGTGGCGTCGAGATAGCTGTAGCGCACCGCGACCGACACCGGGGTCGTGCGTGCTTCGAGAGACAGCTCGGCGCCTTGTCGGCGAGTGGTTCCGATGTTGGCGAAGAAGCCCGCATTGGTGGCGCCTGCTCCTGCGCCGCTGCTGATGAACTGAATGTCATCGTGCAGGTACGTTTGATATACGGCCGCGCTCCAGTGCCAGATCTTGCCGCCTGTGCCGCGTGCGCCGATCTCGGCGGTCTTCGACACGACCTGATTCAGAGGCGGATCGGCGAGGAAGTCATTGGGGAGCTTGCAGGGCGCGTGTGGATCGGCGCACGTCAATTCCACGGCAGTGGGTGCCCGCGTGCCTTCGTTGTAGCTGATGTATGCGGTGAGCCGGGAGGTGGGATTGAAGTTGAGACCCACCGCCGGATTG
>FTEO01001275.1_pt1 | contig 20782 bp, 14 predicted proteins | sample 1640211 | NCBI WGS metagenome assembly FTEO01 (sample SAMEA3914816, study PRJEB12502) | metagenome | biome: forest; material: soil | place: USA | collected 2011-09-16 | depth 0.3 m | reverse complement strand
CCTGATATACGGCCCATTGAAGTGGCGTGCTGCCATCGCCGCGACGTGCGGCAACAGGGCGCGCGTGGCAACGCGGATCATCTCTAGACCTCCGCGAATGTCCCGGTGCTGTTGCCGAGCGAAGTCGCCGGCACACCCGCGCGCTGGAGCAGCGTCAGGAGCAGGTTCGCGTGCGGCGTGTCCTGCGGATAGTGCAGATGCTGCCCGCCCTTGATCTTGCCGCAACCCTTGCCCAGCACGACCGACGGCAACGGATCGTTGTTGTGCAGATCGCTGTTGCTCATGTTGCTGCCGAACAGAATCATGGACTGGTCGAGCACCGTGCTCTCGCCATCCTTCATGCCGGCCAGGCGCTTCACGAACTTCGCGAAACGCTCGGTGTGATAGGTCTGGATCGTCGTCAGGCGATCGAGCTTCTGCGGATCATTCTGGTGATGCGACAGCGGATGGAACGCATCCGACACGCCCACCATGTTGTACGTGCGCATGCTCACTTCCTTGGCGATCATGTACGAGGCGATGCGCGTCTGGTCCGTCTGAAAGGCGAGCGCGATCATCTCGAAGTGCACGTCCAGCAGCTCGGTGAAATCCTCCGGGATTCCGAGCGGCGCGTTGGGCAGATTCGCGAGCGACTTGCTGCTCGCCGTCATCTTCTGGATGCGACGCTCCACCTCACGAATGGAATCGAGGTAATCACTCACCGCCGCGCGATCCGTGTCCCCCAGCTTGCGCTGCAGGCTCGCGGAGCTTTCGACCACGTAGTCGAGCACGCTGCCACTCTCTTCGAGCAGCGCAGTGCGCTCGTCGGATGTGTCTCCCTGCCCGAACATCTGATAGAAAACCTTGCGCGGATTGGTTTCCATCGGCAGTGGCTGCGACGGCGTGCGAAACGCTACCGTGCCGCCGAACCCGCAACTCGCAACACCGGCGGCACAGGCGGAACCACCGCCCTCGCCTGCGACTTCGAGCGACGGCAGCGCCGTGTCCTGCCCGATGTGGCGCGCGGCGATCTGATCGGCGGTCACGCCGCGATCGGTTCCGTCGTGATCCTTGGGCAACACGCAGCTGAGCCACGTGCCCGCCATGATGCCGTGCGGATCCGAGCTCTCACCGCCCTTGTTACGCAGACCGCTCACGACGGTCATGTACGGCTTGTACGCGGTGAGCGGCTTCAGGATCGGCGACATCTCGAAGTCCGTACCCGTCTGCTTCGGCACCCAGCGCGCTTGCACGGCGCCGTGCGGAAAGTAGACGAAACCCATGCGCATCTTCGGCTTCGCCGCGGTCTGCGCGAGCGCCGTGCTGGCGGGGATCATCGCATCGAGCAACGGCAGCGCCAGGGCGATACCCGCTCCACGCAAAACGGTGCGACGGGAGATGAATTTGCGCGTGTTGAACATGCTGTTCACCTACTACTGCTTCGCAGATGCCTGGAGGGTTGAGGGCTTGTGTTCCGCGGACGGCGGCACCGTCTTCAGGAACGCATCGCTCGAAACGATCTCGGTGATGAGCGAAGAGAACCGGTAATTCTGCTGGCCGACGCGGCGCACGATGGTGCGCACGGTCGGCATGTCGGTGTACTCGAGCGGACGGCCGAGACCGTACGTCATCAGTTTTTCGGTGAGCGTCTGCACGAACTGGTCCGGCTTGGCGAGCAGCGCGGCACGCAGATCGTCCGGACCCTTGAGCTGCGTTCCATCCGGCAGCTTGCCTGAAGTATCGATCACGTCGCGCGTGGCGCGATCGAGCTCGCGATACTGGCCGACGGCGTCGAAGTTCTCGAGCGCAAAGCCGAGCGGGTCCATCACACCGTGGCAGGCGAAGCATGATGTGCGCGCGCTGTGCATGGCGCTCAGCTCGCGAATGCTGTGCGCCTTCTTGCCCGCCTCGTTTTCCTTCAGGTTGCCAACGTTCGGCGGCGGCGTTCCCGGCGGCGTGCCGCTGATGCGCTCGAGAATCCACGCGCCGCGCAGCACCGGTGCCGTGCGGTTCGGATACGACGTCAGCATGAGAATGGCGCCCTTGCCGAGCAATCCGCGGCGCGCGGATTGAGTGAGCGTCACGGGCCGGAACTGGTCACCCTTCACACCCGCGATGCCGTAGTGCAAGGCAAGCCGCTCGTTCACGAACGTGCGATCGGAAGACAACAGCTCGAGCACGCTCGCATCCGAGCGGAACACACTGTCGACGAAGAGCTTCAGCTCCTGGCGAAACGCACCGCGCAGGTCCGCAAGGCCCGATGCATACGGGAAGATGCGCGGATCCGGCGTAATCTCATCGAGCCGCGCGACGTTCAACCACTCGAACGCGAAGTTCGTCACCAGCGTCTGCGAGCGCGGGCTCGCGAGCATGCGGCGCACCTGCTGCTGCAGAACGATGGGATCGTGCAATTGGCCCGCATGGGCGAGCGTCAGCAACTCCGCGTCGGGGATGCTGCTCCACAAAAAGAACGAGAGTCGCGATGCGAGCTCGAGATCCGTGATCTGCCGGACGGCGCCACCTTCGGGCGACGGCGTCCCGAGATCGGCGCGATACAGGAAGTTCGGGCTCGCGAGCACACCGGCCAGCGCGCGGCGGACGCCAGACTCAAAGTCGCCGCTCTTGCGGCCCGCGGAGTAGAGCTGCATCAGACGCTGCATATCCACCGGATCCACATCGCCGCGGAATGCCGTGTTGGCGAGCCCCGAGACGATCTTCTCGGCACACGCCTGCTCTTCGGTTTCCGCCTTCGGGTAACACGTGAACACTTTCTGGCGACTGGCGGTCATGCCAACGCCCGCCGGCTCGAACGGGCCGCGGACTTCGAATGACGTGAGACGTTTGATCTTGTCCTGCCCACCGCCGGGCGCCACCGTGAAGAGGCGGCTGTCCGACTCGGCGAATGTGCGCTCGAGGAACGTGACCCCCACGCTGTGCACGCCGGCAGTCGCCTTGAAGCGAATGCCCTTCAGGCGCTTGTTGATGGCATCCACCGCAGGGTCCTGCAGCTGATCGATGGCCTTGAGGTCTTCCTCGCCGCCAACGTGCGTGCGGAAGAATTCCTTGCCATCCAGCATGGCGACGATCGTGTTCTCGAACTCCATGTCGTGCACCCAGAGGGCGCCCGCCATGTCTGCGATCGTGAGCTGATACTCGCCGGAGGTTGGGAAGTAGTGCTGCACCACGGTGCCGCCGCGCGTGCCGAACGGCAGCCCGTCGCGATGGAACTGCTGCGTGCCCCCGCCTTCGACCGTGTACGTGGTGGCGACCGGACGCGCGCTCGGGTTACCCAGCGCTTGCGCTGCCACCTTGTGCGCCGCGGACAGATACTGATCCATGAACGACGGCGACACCTGCAAGGCGGTCGCAATGTTGTCGAAGCCATCGTGCGCTTCGTCCCGCGGCAGGAGTGATGCCGCGTCGATGGGCAGATCCAGCAGGTCCTGCACGGCGTTCGCGTATTCGCGCCGGTTCAGGCGATGCAACCCCACACGGCTGACGTGCGGATGCTGCGTGGCCGCCTCATCCAGGGAGGTCTGCAGAAACGAGATCAGCGAATGAATCGACTCGCTATCGGGCTGCGGTTTGCCCGGTGGCGGCATGAGGCGCCCGCGCAGCTTGCGGATGGCCTTTTCCCAGACTTCGGCATCGCCGTCCACGTTGTCCATGGACATGGTGTCGAATGCCAGGCTGCCCGCCCAGTCATCCGTGTTATGGCATTTGAAGCAGTACTGCTCGATAACGCCCCAGTGCTTCTGGCCTTCGGTCTTCGGACCTGCCGGCTGAGCACTGGCCGTCGGCGCACTGGAAGGCGTGGCTGCGCTCGGCGCGCCGGAGGCCGGCGTATTGGCGGCAGCTGCACCCTCAGCACGGGCGGCAGTATCGGAGGCAACCGCGGCCTGCGGGGCACTCGCGGGCCACGCGAGAAGGGCGGTGCCGACGACTGCGGCGAGGAGACCCTGACTCACCCGGCGCGGATCGCGTTTGAAGCCTGCGTAGGGCATGAGGTCCGTCTAAAGGCGGGGTCTGCACCATACCGCTCCGCCTCACACCACGACAGCGAGTTCGCGCCGCCCGTCCACAAGGCGCCCTGGCGAACATGTTCATCGAGAAGTGTCAGCATCTCGTCGCGCAGGAAGACGCTTGTACGGCCGGCCCGATCGACGCAAAAGACGTCTGTTCGGCGGGCGTTAGCGCCCCGGCCTACCGGGCATATGTCGCCTGGAGAGCTCCGGCCGGCTTGACGCCTCAGTCGGCGGCGGAGATCACGATGTCCGAGAGCCGCTGAAAGCGCTCGATGTTGGCATTGCTCTCCATGACGCCGGCCGAGAGGCACACGAATGTGAGATCGCGCTCCGGGTCGATCCAGTACATGGTGCTTCCCGCACCGTAGTTGCCGAACGTTCCCGCCGAAGCGAGCGTGCCGAACATGTGGTGACACAGGGCCGTACCGCGCAGAGAAAATCCGAGGCCGATGTAAGCCGGCACCGGCCCCCAGCCGCGCTCTTTACCGCGCTGCGTATAGAGCTCGTTCGGTTTCTCATCCGTCCAGTTGCGGCGGGCGAGCTCGAGCATCGCGGGTGAGAGGATGCGCGCGCCCTCGAGCGTGCCGTTCTGCCGAAACATCTCGGCCCAGCGGAACATGTCCGGCACGGTGGACGCGATGCCGACCCAGGGCATCTCCGCCTTCTCTTCTTCGAACGCGCCATTGGGCCCGAGATCGCTGTGTCCGCGATGGCCGATGGGATAGTTGCCGCGGAAGTCCGGCACAACGTGGCGCTTCTTGAGATCCGCACGCAGGCCGACGGAGGTGTCACGCATCTTCAGAGGCGTGAGCAGATCTTCCTGCACGATGTCTCGATACGCGCGGCGATTCGGATCCGTTCCGCGCACGGCGGCCGCCATCAGCACGTGATTGACGAGCGGTGAATACGCCACGTGCTGACCTGGCGGCTCGGCGGGCCGCACCACCTCGCACACCGCGGACATCATGTCGTCGAAGCGATCGATGTACATGCCCGGCTTCACTTCGAAGATGATCGGAATGCCGGACTGGTGCGACAGCAGATGGAACACCGTAATGGCCTCGCGGCCATGGCCCGTGAACCCCGGGACGAGATCCGAGATGCGCGTGGTGAGCGCGAAGCGCCCTTCTTCGATGGCGCGCAACACGAGCACGTTGGTGAACGCCTTCGTGATCGAGAAGATGCTGAACACCGAGTCGGTCTCCAACGGCCTCGCCTGGGCTTTGTCGTGGCTGCCGATGCTCATGTCGAAGACCACGCGCCCGCCCCGGGCGACTTTGATGTTGGCGCCGTGATAAAGGCCGGCGGCAATGTCTGCGCGCACCACGGCTTGCAGATGGTCCAGGCGTTGCGAGTTCATGGCATCGGTCATGGGCGGCTCCGGGTTCGGTCACGGCGGAATCAGCCCATAAGTCTGGCGCAGCCACCCGCCCCGTGCGCGATGTTTGTGGCGACCGGATGAGCCGACGTTCGCATGGTGGCGGAAACCGGGCCCGCCGATCGGGCAATGCGGCCCCCAGGAACATGATTGGGGGATTTCCGAAGGGGCCGCATGCCCGTCGACGTCGAAACGAGGCTAGAAATTGAATCTCACGCCTACGTTGTAGCGCCGGCCATAGATGTCGAAGAGGCTCGTGTTCGTCTGCTGGGAGCCCGTGAAGCCCCAGGTCGCCACCAGCGGCGGATTCCTGTCGAACAGGTTCGTCACGTTGACGTACGTCTGGAACGTCGAGTTGCCCGACATATCGCCCCGATACGACAGCTCGAGGTTCGTGTAGGCCGCGGACGCGATGGTGTTGTCGTCGATGTCCACGCCCTGCACATACGTCGCGTCATACGTGCCGCTGTTGATGTAGCGCTCCTGAATCGTCGCCGACAACGACCCGCGGTCGTAGGACAGGCTCAACGTCCCCTGCCAGTCCGGTGCGCCGCCCTGCGCGCCCGTCTGACCCACACGATCCACCTTTGCGGCGCCCACCTGTGTGGTCGAGAGCTCGCTCAGGTGCGTCGTGAGCAATCTCGCACGCAGATGCTCGTTGCCGCCGAACAGGTTGATGGGCTTGCTGTAGGACAGCTCGAAATCGATGCCCTTCGTGCGCGCCTCCGCGGTGTTGATGAACAGGTTGTATACGGTCGAGATGAACCCATCGTCGCCGCGCTGGATGTAGCTGCAGAGCTGCGTTGCACCGAGGCGGCACTGATCGACGATCGCCTGCGCGCCGAGCTGCCCGATCGCGCCCTCGACCTTCACGTCGAACGCGTCGACGGACATGGCAAAGCCCTCCAGCCACGTCGGCTGATACACCACGCCGAACGTCAGCGTATCGGCCTTCTCCGGATCGACGTTCGGATTGCCGCCCGCCACCACGCTGATGGCGTACTGCGGGCCGGGGCAGCTGCTGGTTACTGGAATGCACGTCGGACCTGGCTTCGTCTCGATGACGTTGCCCGGTCCTCGCGAGGTGTCGAAGCGCTCCGAGAGCGAGCCGGCGCGCACGTCGCGCGAACGGGTGAGGCGGAAACGTACGTCCGTATTGAGCGACCAATCGACTCCGCCCTTCCACGCCCACACGTTGCCACTGCCTTCGTAGTCTGCGAGGCGTACCGCGCCGTTGAGCTCGAGAGCCTTCGCGAAAGGCTTCTCTTCCAGCAGCGGGAACTGCATCTCCGTGAAGGCTTCCTTCACCTTGTAGCCCCCGCCCGGCGCGGCCGAAGGACCTCGCTCGAAGATGTTCGAGTTACCCGCGTAGACACCGGGCAGTCCGCGGTATCCGAGCGCCGGAGTGATCGGCGGAATGTCCGTACCCGCGTGCAATGCCACCGGATACACGGCCTGATCGAACCAGTCCTGGCGCCACGAGGCGCCGACCGCCATCGATACAGGGCCCGCCCAGTTGTCGAACGCCTTGCCCGAAATCGAGACGTCCACGACGTGCTGCTGCACCACCTGCTTCTGCGAGATGTCCTGCGTGATCCAGTCGATGGCCGCCTGCGAAGGCGAGCCGACACCGAACACATTCATCGGCACGCAGCCGTTGCCGGGGTACATCAGTGTCGATTTACAGACGATCTGGCCGCTCGACGGATCGCGCACGGCATCGATGGCCTGGTAGATGCGATCGAGGCGGATCGCATTGTCCATGTAGATGTTCGAGTTCGTGCGGCCGTACTGGTAATACCCATCGAGCTTCCACGTGCCGATGTCGGCTTTGAGACCGGTGGTCACCGACTTCAGCACGTTCTGCTGCTCGATCTCCTTCGAGGCGCCGTAGTCGAGATCCCCGGCACGGCCCAGCTTGAACGACGAGCCCGCCGCCATCTTCGAGCTGATCGACGTCGGCAGGTACGCGTTGTCCTGGAAGATGGTGGCCTGCCAGGTTGCGAACTGCCCGCCCGCCGGAGGCGAGAGATACGACGTGTCCCCCGTGCCGTAGAGTCCCTGCAGGAACACGGAGGCGTGATCGTTCAGGTCGAACGTGAGGTGCGCGAAAGCACTGCCGCGCGAAGTGTCCGGAGTGAAATAGTTGTACCAGGAGAGATCCTGGCCATCGCCACCCGACTGCGCAGACGTGGTGAAGTCCGAGCCCTTGACGAATGGCGCCGTGGCGCCGCCCGGCAGGAACTGCGTCCACTGGATCGAGGCCGGCCCGCTGACGATGAGCCCACCCTCGGTGAACTGCGTCGAGCGCACGTTCGAGCGCGTAATGCGCGCGGGTTGGCCTGGCTGGCCCGCAAGCGGGTTCGTGATGAGACCCTGGCTCTGCTGCCAGTCACGACGCGTCGGATCCGTGATCGCGTCGGCCTTGTAGTAGTCCACCGAAGTGATGAGGTGGGCGCGCTCACCGAGCGCCATGCCGCCTGCGAACGACGCCGTGTAGTTCTTGTTGTCCCCGAGCTCGGTGACACCGCCCTGGATGTCCGACTTGAAGCCCGTGAACTTCGTATCGAGGATGAAGTTCACGACACCGCTCACGGCATCCGAGCCGTACGCCGCGGAGGCGCCGCCGGTCACCACTTCGACACTCTTCACGAGGGAATCGGGCATCAGGTTGACATCGAGCGTGCCCTTGCGAGTGGAGGCGACGACGCGCCGCCCATCGAGCAGCACGAGCGTGCGGTTCTGGCCCACGCCGCGCAGATTGAGAATGCTGGCGCCGGATGCACCCGTCCATCCGGAGGACGGCGCGCCTTCCGGCACGGCACTGTTGATGAATTGAGGCAATTGCGTCACGGCCGCGGCGAGCGTCGTCGGTGCCATCACGTGCAGATCGTCCATGTTCAACGCCGTCACGGGCGTTGGCGTCGTCATGCCGTCGCGCTGGATGCGCGAGCCGGTGACGTGTACTTCTTCCATGGATGCAGATGGCGCCGCCTCGCTGGGCGCCTGCTGCGCGACCGCAGCTCCGCTCATACCTAGTGTGAGCGCGAGTGCGCAGGTTCGTTGTATTGTGCTCATGAGTCCCCCTTACTCGTGGATGGAAATCTATGCGGTCGAGTGGCGCTCCATCACTGCGCGGCCCGCGGGCAAAGTGCGAAACACACGCATCAGGAATCGCCGCCTTGTAGTTGTTTGAGCAAAGCGATCGTCCTGGGCTTCGCTTCCGGCGGGTGGGTGGCGAGGAATACGCCCTTCGCCCAGGTCATCGGCGTGCGACCCTGGGCATCCGCGACGTCGAGCGTCGCGCCCTGCTCCACCAGAAACCGGATGATGTCGTCGGAGCCGCGGTTGGCGGCGCCGTGAACGGCCCTCAGGCCCATCGCATTGGTTGCGTTGACGTCGTTGCCGAGGGACTGCGCGAGCTTTACCGCTTCGAGCAGCGCCTGCGGTCCCTCGTCGTACGTCTGCGAGAGGGTCCAGTTCACGCCGGCCGCCGCCATGAGCGGTGTGGTGCCGTTGAACGTGGCGATGTTTGGGTCGGCGTGGTGCTCGACCAGCAGGCGCATCACGTCCACGTCGCCCGACAGCGCGGCGCGCAGGAACGCGGTCTGCCCTGTGAAATCGACCCACGAGAGCGAGCCGAGTCGCGTGATCCAGCGCCGCTGCGGCGGATATTCTTTGGTTCTCGCATTCACGTCCGCGCCGCGTGCGAGGAGCGTCTGGATGAGCGCGAAGGCCGCCTGGCGATCGACGCCGTTGTCGCGGCCCGGGCCCGCCACGTCGAGATCACGAATATCGACCGCGGCCCAGAGCGACGTCTCGCCATACCAGTCGGCGGCGTGCACGTTCGCACCCTGCTCGATGAGGAAACTCGCAAGCTGCAGGCGGCCGTTCAGAACGGCCATGAGGAGTGGCGTGACCCCATCCGCGTCGGCTTTTTCGAGCTCGGCGCCAGAGCTCAGCAACAGCTTCACGACATCGAGATGGCCCTCGCGCGTCGCGTAGAGCAACGGAGTCTTCGCGCCGGGTGTGGGGTCGCGCTCGCCGCGCTCCGGCCAACCGCCGCGCACGATGCCTGCACCTTTCGACCCGCTGTTGGTGCCGGGCAGCCGGAATTCTGGAACGCGGCCCGTGCGTGTTTGCGCGTTCACCTGCGCGCCGTGCTTCATGAGCAGGCTCACGACTGGCGCGTAGCCGCCGCGCGCGGCCACCATCAAAGGCGTCTGCTGATACTCCGGGTCGCGCGCGTCGACGGTGGCACCTTTGTCGAGCAGCGCTTTCACCGCCTCGAGCTGGCCGGTGCGCGCCGCCATGATCAGGCACGTCTCGCCCGTTGAGTCTGCGGAGCGCGGGTCGGCGTGGGCACCGAGCAGCACGCGGATCGTCGCAATGTCGGCATTGGCGATCGCAAGGTGAAGCGGCTTTACGCCGTAGCGATTGCTTTGGTTCGCATCTGCTCCCGCCTTCAACAGCAGACGCGCGGTCTCCACGTCCTGCATGCGAACGACCCAATGCAACGCGGGCGTGCCGTCCGCGCTGGGAGCGTTCACGTCGGCGTGTCGACGAAGCAAAGAACGCACGGTCTGCATGTCGCCTTTCTCAGCGGCCTCTGCGATTGCTGCGGTAGCTGCGTTACCGGCGCCAGCCGTCACTGCGCGATCCGCCGGAGCACCAGAGGCCGCGACCGTGCAGGCGAAAAGCAGGAGTGACAAACAGGCGGAGGAAGCTTTCACCGTGATGTCCCTTCAGATCTCCACAACGCCGGTGCTGTCGCCGAACGATTCCGCTGGCACGTCCATCTTCTGCAGCATCGCCAACAGCAAGTTGGAGAGCGGCGTCTTGGAGGCAGTCTTGATATGCCGGCCGCCTCTCAGCTTTCCAGCAGCACCGCCAGCGACGACGATCGGCAATGGATCGTGGTCGTGCTGGTTGCTGTTGCTCATGCCACTGCCGTAGAGCGCGATGGAATGGTCGAGCAGCGTGCCCTCGCCGTCTGGCGTGTCGTGCAGCTTCTGCAGCAGATACGCGAATGTTTTTGCGTGGTACTGATTGAGCTGCACGAGCTTCGTGATGTTGTCCGGGATATTGGAGTGGTGCGACAGGTTGTGGAACGGGTCGCGGATGCCGCTCGCGGGATACACGGCGTTGCTCACTTCCTTTGCGAACATCATCGTCGTGACGCGCGTGACGTCCGCCTGCCAGGCCAGCACCTGCAGATCGAACAGCAGCTTCACGTGCACGTCGAAGTCGTCTGGAATGCCTGTTGGTGCAGTTGGCAGCTTCAGACCTCGCGGAACCTGTTGTGCCGCCAGCGCGATGCGGCGTTCGACTTCTCTCACGTCCGTGAGATAACGATCGAGGCGGCTGCGATCGCTCGCGGGCAGCGTTCGCTGCAAGGAAGCGACTTCGCCAGTAATGGAATCGAGCAGACTGCGCGCCTCGTTGCGACGAGCCGCGCGTTCATCCGTTGTGCTGCCATCTCCGAACAGACGTTCGAACACGACCTGCGGATTGTTCTCCATGGGCAGCGGAGATTTGGGGGCCTGCCAGGAGATGGTGTTTCGATACGCGCAGGAGAGCCCGGCGCCGCAGCTCAGGCTGCCATCTTCGATAGAGAGCTCGAGCGAGGGCAGCGGCGCATCCTGGCCGATGTGTTTCGCGGCCACCTGATCGACGCTGGTGCCGAGCTCCGCTTCGGACCCCGTTCCAGGTTTCGCACCCGTGAGATACACGGCAGATGAGCGCGTGTGGTTCGCACCGGCGGATGCATCCTGGCCGTACGCAAGAGGCAGCATCAGCCCGCTGATCACGTTGACCCGCTCGCGGAATGGCTCGAGCGGTTTCAGGATTTCCGGAAAGTCGAAGCCGGTGCCCACTTGCGCCGGCGTCCACTGGCTCATCACCGCGCCGTGCGGCACGTAGACACAAGCGAGCCGCGTGCGCGGTTTCGCCGCTGCGGCTCGCGCAACGCCTGCGGGGATCATCGACTCGAGCAGCGGCAACGCGAGCACGGCACCGGTACCGCGCAGCAGTGCGCGACGAGAGAGATGCCGCTTCGTGAGATACACCATCGTGTTTCGCTCCTGGTATCGACGCTAGGCGACGGGCATCAGCTCGAGGCCAAGACCGAGGGGGTCGCGGAAGCGCAAGCCGTCCTTCGTGCCCTTCTCGATCTTCGCGCCGAGCTTCACGAGCTCCACGCTCACGGTCTTGCGATCGAACTTCTGCACCTTCACCACGATGCGATCCACGCGTGGTGCTTCGCCGGATGCTGCCTTTTCGAGACCGAGACGAGTGCCGGCAACCTGGAACCACGCGTCGTGCTTGCTGCGGCTCGCCTCCTTGCCGAAGAACTTGCGGTAGAACTCCAGCGACTTGTCGATGTCCGGCACGTGCAGCACGACTTCGCTGAGCCCCAGCGGATGGACCAGGGCGTCTTCTTCCACGATGCGTCCGGCAGGCTCGGTCGATTTGGCGAGACCTCCAGGCACGGTGAGCAGTTGAAAGCCGATGCCATCCGGGTCCGGAATGATTCCGAACTTGCCGGCCGGCAGGCCCGCGGCCTTCAGCTCTTCAGCCATCGCCGGACCGTTGTAGTCCTGCACGAGCGCGCAGAAGTGATCGAAGAAGGCGCGCGGCTCATTGGCGCGGCTGCCGAGCGCGAGGTAGCCCACGCCGAGCGTCACGTAGTAACGCAGAGGCGGCTCTTTCTCTTTGTACAGCTCGGGATTGAAGAGGCGGCCGTAGAATTTTCCAGCGGCAGCAACGTCGGGCACCACCGTGCCCATGTGCTCGAGGCCCGTGGTTTTGAGCGGCAACTGCGCCCCTGATGCGGCAGCCGCCGATGGCGCCGAGGCTTGAGCGCGAGTCAACGCGGGAACGAGCGGCAGCAGCGCCGCAAGGCTCATGCCGGTCAGAATGCGCCGACGCGACAGAGAATCGGTGTTGGTGGGATCGCTCACTGTTGCCTCTCTTCGGTGATCGGTACAGCCGCGTCGGCCTGACGCAGCCCATCGGGGCTCTTCACGCCTTCGGCTGGCTTCTTCGCTTTGAACTGGAACGGCGCGCTGTTGACGACGCCGAGGACGAGCGAAGAGAAGCGATAGTGCTCACGGCCGGCGTCGAGCACGATCCGGCGGATGGCGGGCTGATCGAAGTGCTCGATGCGGCGGCCGAGCGCATACATGAGCAACTTTTCGGTGGCACTGGTCACGAAGGAGTCCGAGCGCGCGAGCAGCGCGCGGCGCAGATCCTGTGGGCTTGCGAGCGGCGTGCCGTCCACCAGCTTGCCGGTGGCATCCACGGGTGCACCACCATCACTGTCGCGCCAGCGGCCGACGAGATCGAAGTTCTCCAGCGAAAAACCGATCGGATCCATGATCTGGTGACACGCCGCGCACGACGGATCGGCGCGATGCCGCTCGAGCCGCGCTCGCAACGTCGGCGGCTGGTTCGCCGTGGCGGTCGCCTTGAGATCCGTCTCGACGCCCGGTGGCGGACGCGGCACTGGCGCGCCCATCAGGTTCTCCATGACCCAGGCGCCGCGAATCACGGGCGATGTGCGATCGCCCGCCGACGTCACCGTGAGAATGCTGCCCTGGCCGAGGAGACCGCGCCGCGGAGAGTCCTTGGGCAGCGCGATGCGCCGCATGTAGCTGCCGCGCACATCCGGGATTCCGTAGTGGCGCGCGAGACGCTCGTTCACGAACGTGTAGTCCGCATCGAGCAGCTCGATGAGGCTGCGATCCTCGTGCACGATGTTCCCGAACAGGAGCTGCGTCTCCTGCTGGAACGCCTGACGCAGGTTCTCATCGAACTCGCGATCCGCGGGTTGCGCGCTGCGCAGCTCACGCAGATGCAGCCATTGGCCCGCGAAGTTCTCGATGAACGCATCGGAACGCGGATCGGCGAGCATGCGTCGCACCTGCTGTTCCAGGACTTTGGGCTCGCTCAGCTGGTTGCGGTTTGCGACGTCCAGCAGCACGTCATCGGGGATGCTGCTCCAGAGAAAGAAGGACAGCCGCGAGGCGAGCTCGACGTCGCTGATGCGATAGACGGCACCGTCCGCGAGATTCGTGCGCTCCGCTTCGATTCGATACAGAAACTGCGGGTCGGCGAGCAGGCGCGCGACGCCTTGCTGTATGCCTGCGTCGAAGTCGCCTTGCTTGCGCCCCGCCTGATAGAACTGCATCAGCGGATCCACAGCGGCGTCATTCGGCTGTATCGGGCGCCGGAACGCTTTCGTCGCCAGGTGCGTGAGGATCTGGCGGGCGCAGGGTTCTTCGCTCGCAGCATCCGTGGGATGACAGACGAAAATGGCGCTGCGGCTCGGCGTGTCGCCAGCGCCGGTCGCGTTGAATGGTCCGTTGATGACGACGTTCTCGAAGTCGTCCCGCCGCGGCTGCGACTTCGCGTAGAGGTCGTCCACGCCCACCCAATGTCGCTGCTCGATCAATGCAACGCCCACGGTCTGCGGCCCCGCCTTGATGCGCATGCGGAACTTGCGCGGATCGACCACCTTCACCGGCTCACCGTTCAGCGTGATGTCGAGCAGTGGTTCCGGGCCGCCCGCCGGACCGGCGAAGCGGAAGCCCGACCCCGCGCTCACCCGGAATTCGTATTCGGCATCCAGCGGAAAGTTGTGCGTGAAGCGCATGCCGCCGCGTGTGCCGAGAGGCAGCCCTTCGATGTGTTCCTGCTGCGAAAGGCCTGACGGCGCCGCGTACTTCACAAGCGCAGGGGCCATCGAGCGATCACCGACCGCCGCTCGACTGATCTTCATCGCGGCCGAGATGTAGCTCTGGATCAGCGTCGGCGAAACGCTGAGCACGTCGGCGATGTTGTCGAAGCCTTCAGCCGCATCGTCTGCCGGCAGCAGCGACGTGACGTCCACATTGAAGGCGAGCACGTCGCGGATCGCGTTCGCGTACTCAGTTCGATTCAGCCGATGCAGCGACTTCGTGCCCGGATACGGATGCGTAAGGCCCGCGCTGTCGAGCCGCGTGGCGAGCTCGAGAGCAAAATCATCCAGCACGGCGCGCTGCGGCCGTGGTTTTCCAGCAGGCGGCATCATGCCCGTACGCAGCTTGCGAACCGCCTTCTCCCAGGTCTCTGCATCGTCGGAGAGGCTGCTCGGGTTCAGCGCGTCAAAGGCGATGCCGCCGGCCCAGTCCTGTGTGTTGTGGCATTCCACGCAATACTTATCGAGGACAGCCCAGTGCTTCGGAACCGCCATGCCGGCGCTCACCGAATCGCTTTGCGTCCGCTTGTCGGTTGCACTCCAGGCATCGGCGGCCGCGAGCCCTGCAACGCCCGACGCGAGCACGCCACAGATCGTGAGTGCGATTTTTGGAACGGCACGTCTCAACAGAAGCCCCCTCGAGAACGTCTCAGCACGATGCAGCGAGTGATACCGAGACGCTTAGCTACGGGGAACGGCGTGTTTGCGATAGGTTGGAACAGTTAAGTGCGCGCGGCGCTACGTTAGTAACGGCCGACTAACGGTTGCCAGCCGCTCGACGCGTGGTGGCAGCCGGCGCTATGCTCGGCTCATGGCAGATGTCGATCCCGAAGTCGTTCGACGCCATCTCGAGAAGCTGCTCGTCAGCGATCAGTTGGGAAAATCCGAGACGAGCCGCAAGCTCGTGGTCTATCTCGTCGAGCGCTCGATCGCGAACGATGCGCCGAAAGAAATGGAGATCGCGCTCGACGTCTTCGGCAAGAGCGCGTCGTTCAATGGTGCGGATGACTCCGTGGTGCGTGTCGGGGTGCGCACACTGCGCCAGAAGCTCGCCGAGTATTACGCCGGACCTGGCCAGCATGACGAGCTGCGGTTCGTCATTCCGAAAGGGGGCTACCGGCTCACCTTCGTACCGCACGAGGAAGCAGCCGCTCCGCAACCTGTTCCCCAGGCTGCTCCACCCAGCGCGGAGTGGCCGCGAGCGCGAGTCTGGGCGATCACTGCCGCGCTCACGCTGCTCGCCGCGTCACTCCTTATCAATGCGTATCAGTGGAACCGCAGTCGACTGACTGACGACCCGCTGGCCGCGCGCGTGCGCAACAGCGCCGTGTGGTCGGACATGGCCGCGAGCCGCAGGCCGCTGACCATCGTGCTGGGCGACCTCTTCATGTTCACGCAGACCGACCCGACTACGGGTCGCACGGTGACCGTGCGCGACGCGGGCATCAATTCGAGCGAGGAGCTGCGCGCCTTCCTTGCAAGCAATCCGGCGTTCGCCGCCGAGCGCGGTCAGCGATACGTGACGATGATCCAGAAGAGCGCCGCAGTCGGCATGGCGTCCATCCTGCCCATCGTCAACCGCCCGGGGCGGCGCGTGGAGGTGGCGGTGCGCGATGAAGTGCCGGTGGATGAGATCCGCAATAACGACATCATCTATGTCGGGCCGCTCGTGCGGCTCGGGCCGCTCGCCGGGCACTATCAGCTCCGGTCCCGATATCGGTACAACGCGGAAGGCTCGACGATCACCGACACGGTGACTCGCAAAGTATTCTCGCCGGAGGGGACCCTCGGTGCCGAGCATATGGACTACGCGCTCGCGGCGAAATTCATCGGGCCGACCGGAAACCACATCATGATTTTCACCTCCGGCGCACGCAACGCCGGGCTGCTGCAGATCATCCGCACGCTCACCTCACCCGAAGGACTCGCCGCCTTCGAAACGAAACTCCGCGCGAAGTCCCCGGACGTGCCCGAGCAGTTCGAAGCGCTCCTCACCGTGACCGGCTTCAAGGCAACCGACCTCACCGCAGAGATCGTGGACGTGAATCCTCTGCCCACGACGCCGCTTCACGCCCAGGCTGGTCCCTAGACACCGTCCCGCGGTACCCCGCCAGGACCAGGGACTGGACACCGTGATGTTTTCCGGTATACAGCGATGGCTGGGTGAGACCGGCGCCGATGGGCGGTCGCAGTTCATTCTGACGCTCGACACGGGGGGTGGCTTTGCAGTCTCGTACGCGTCCGACCTCGAGACTCGCCGTCACGAGGTTTTTTCATGGGGGATTCAGCATGATGATTCAACGTGCCGCTGCTGTGCTGGCGGTGATGGCGTGCGGGGCGCCGGCCTTCGGGGCCGATGCCAACGCAGGCAAAACCTTCTTTCGCGCCCAGTGCGCGCTCTGCCACAGTGCAGAGCCGAACGACAACGGCGGCGCGCAGGGCCCGAGTCTGTCCGGCGTCGTCGGCCGCCACGCGGCCAGCAACTCCAGTTTCAGCTACACGCAGGCGCTCAAGGATTCGAACCTGACGTGGGACGCGGCGACGCTCGACCGCTTCCTCAACTCGCCCACTACCGTGGTGCCGGGCTCGGCGATGGTCATCCCGGTGCCGAAGCAGGACGACCGTGAAAACGTCATCGCCTACTTCACGGCGCTGAAGGACGGCACGTTCAAGGAAGCGGCGCCCCGCTTCGGTGGCCCGCCGCCGGGAGCGCGTCCGCCTGCGTCCGCAGGTCCGCCCAAAGGGGAAGCGGACTGGAAGAAAGATGTGCCCGGTCGTGTCCACAAGGTCGACGTGGCGAAACTGCCCGCGCCGTTCGACACACCCTCAGCCGCCAACTTCCCGAAGTTCGTCCCGAAGCCGGAGGGCGCCTCGCTGTCCGTGCCAAAGGGCTTCAAAGTCGATGTGTTCCTCACCGGCCTCAATGGCCCGCGTGCCATGCGTGTCGCGCCGAACGGAGACATCTTCCTCACCGAGTCGCAGAGTGGTCGCGTCAAAGTGCTGCGTCCGTCAGCGGACGGCACCACGGCGACGGCGGAAGTCTTCGCACAGGGTCTGTTGCAGCCGTTCGGCGTGCAGTTCTATCCCGTAGCCGGCGAGCCGAAGTGGGTGTACGTCGCCGAAACCAATCGCATCGTGCGCTACGCCTACAAAGTGGGCGACACGAAGGCGAGCGGCATTCCGGAAGTCGTCGTGCAGCAGCTCTCGCCGGTGGGCGGTGGCCACTTCACGCGTGACATCGCGTTCTCGCTCGACGGCAAGCGCATGTTCGTGTCGGTCGGTTCGCAGTCGAACGTGGCCGAGGACATGCCGAAGAAGACGCCGGCGGAGGTCAAGGCGTGGGAAACCGAGCACGGCTTCGGCGCGGCCTGGGGCAATGAAGAGAATCGCGCGGATGTGCTGGCCTTCGAGGTCGGCTCGAACAAGCCGGGCAAGGTATTCGCCACCGGCATTCGCAACTGCGTGGGCCTCACCGTTCAGCCGAAGACCGGAGATCTCTGGTGCACCACGAACGAGCGCGACATGCTCGGCGATGACCTGGTGCCGGACTACTCCACGCGCGTGCAGGAAGGCCACTACTACGGCTGGCCCTGGTACTACATGGGCAAGAACGAAGACCCGCGCCTGAAGGGCGACCGCCCGGATCTCGCTGGCAAGGCGACCGTGCCGGATGTGCCCTATCAGGCTCACTCCGCGGCGCTGAACCTGCAGTTCTACACGGCCACGTCGGGCAAATCGGCATTCCCGAAAGAGTACGTCGGAGATGGCTTCGCGGTGCTGCACGGTTCGTGGAACCGCGCATTCCGCACGGGCCACAAGGTCGTGCGCGTGCGCATGAAGAACGGCGTGCCCACCGGCGAATACGAAGACTTCATGGTGGGCTTCGTCGCGGACGACGGTAACGCGTGGGGCCGCCCCGTGGGCGCCATCGTCGCGAGCGACGGCTCGCTGCTGATCAGCGACGACGGCTCGAACGTCATCTACCGCATTTCGTACGCGCACTGAGCGCGTACGCCCGTCACCTATAGAGCATTGAAAGAAACAAATGAATAGCAAGCGTCCTTCTGGCCTGGTCTCGCTTTCCGTCCTTGCGGCGCTCGGGGCCGCGTCGCTGGCGCAGGCCGCCGCCGCGCCTGCGGAAATCACGATTCCCGGCGAGAAGATTTTTCCGGAGAGCTTCACGTCTTCGTCCGATGGCTCGGTGATCTTCGGTAGCGTCGGCGCGCGCACGATCTTTCGTGCGAAGCCCGGCGCAGCCGCTTCCGAAGCCTGGATCCAGCCGGACACGGACGGCATGAAGAGCATCTTCGGCGTGTTCGCCGACGACAAGTCGAAGACGCTGTGGGCGTGCTCCAACTCGTTCGGCCCGCCGGCGCCCGGGGCTGCGCCGACTCCGGCGTCGCTCTACGCGTTCGACCTCAAGACCGGCGCTTCGAAAGGCCATTGGGCCATGCCGACCGCCGGCGCGTTCTGCAATGACATTGCCATTGGTTCGGATGGCACCGCGTACGCCACGGACACCCAGAACATGGAAGTGGTGCGCCTGACCAAGGGTGCGAAGGATCTCGAAGTATGGGCGGGTAACGGCGCGTTCGGCCCGAAGGGCGGCGTGCTCGATGGCCTCTCGGTGCTCGGCAAGCACGTGTATGTGAATGCGCTCGCCACGAGCAAGCTCTTCAGCGTACCGATCGAGTCCGACGGCAAGGCCGGCACGGCCACCGAAGTGAAGCTCGATCGCGCGATCGAGCGCCCGGATGGCATGCGCAGCTTCGGCACGAAGGACACGCTGCTGATCGTCGAAGGCGGCTCGGGTGGCCGGCTCTCGAAGATCGTGCTGAGCGGCGACTCGGGCAAGGTGACCACGGTGAAGGAAGGCTATCCGGATGGTCCGGTCGCCGTCACGGTGGTGGGCACCACGGGCTACGTGCTCGAAGGCCAGCTCGCCGGCATGCGCGGCAAGCCGGATCCGGATGCGAAGCCGAAGCCCTTCAAGGCGACAGCGGTGCCGGTCGGCAAACCCTGATGTGTCGCGGCGTCGGCCGGGCTCGTTGCCCGGTCGACGCTTTCGTCGTCGGTGCTATCGAAACTGGCTCCGCGGCAGTATCGCCAGATCGAGATCGTTCACCATGTCCGCGCTCCTCAGAGTCTTTTCCCAGAATTCCCTTCGCCGCAGATGTACATATCAGGGTCTCCCCAGATTTCCCGATACTTCCGCAACGTCAAGGGATCGCCATCGAGCCGTTCTCGCTCGGCTACGGTAATGTGATCTGACTTCATCTTGTGGTCGTAGCTTCGGAATAGATTTGCCTTTCTGCCGATCGATGCCCGAGACAAGGAAACCTCTTTCCATCCCTCCGACGTTAGCCGGTACTCCCAGTAGTTCGGTTTTGGCTTTCCGGAACGCTCCCATATCTCACAGGACGTGCTCGTGGAGACGATCACCCATTCCATGGTGCTGGGATCCCGGTACAGCACGAGCGCCATGCGTGGTGCGCTCCAAGACGGCAGGTTCTTAAGTGGGCCGAGAAACGACAGCGTCGCCGCCAACTCCACGGCGTTGTAGGCATCCCCGCTCACGGAATTGCTGACGTTCAACTTGACGGTCCGGTGCACCTGCACGGTCGTGCCGCCCTTCAGCAACACGTCCTCGGTCCACTCCCGTTGTGTGGGTCCGCGCCGTCCGCACGCACCGCTCATCACGCACAAGCCTACAAGCACCCAGCATCGCAGAATCTTCGACGTCTTCATCGCGCTCTCCCCTCTCGCTCGCCCTCACGAAGAACCGGCCGAGATCCGCTCATGTTGATCGTCCCTTCTGATCTGACAGAAAATTGAACGGCGGGCTACAGTGCATTCCGAATGTCTGCGTGCCCATCTCCCTGAAATCGATCACGCTGGCACCTCCCACCACACCCGGCACATGACCTCCCACGAGTCGCCAGGGCAGGTGATGATCGTGAGACTCTATTTCTGCTCTCGCATCGGAAGGCGAATGCAACAGATAGAGCGGGTCAGGACATTGGTAACGAAAAATCGAGGTGCCGAACCGAGGAGTGACGAGCAGCTCTGGCAAACCTTTGTTAATCAACAGCGCGATCGTGGCTAGATCGCGATCGCTCTTCCAGCGCACAAGCTCGCCCGTGTCTGGGTGCTTGAACTCGAACCAGTAATCCGACTCCGTCGGTGGTTGATTCATTTCATGCGGCCCGTAGAACTCCTGGTATCGCGTAAGGACCACGACCCTCCCATCCGGCAGCATCACGTCCTCTGTCCACTTCAAGCGGCCGCATGCGCTGAGAGAAGACAGCAATGCAAGAGTGACCAGAATCTGCAGCGCTCGGTATCCACTCATTCTCGATTCACCTTTCCATCCCTGCTTCGCTCGCGATCTTCTGAACGGGCGAGAGCAGATATTCGAGCACCGTTCGGCGCCCCTCCACGATTTCCGCACTGAGCTGCATGCCCGCGGCAAGCGGGAAGCTGGCGCCACCGGTTTTCAACCTCTGGACGCGCAGCTCAATCATCGCCTTGAATGCAAGCGACCCCGGCGCGACCGGGCTATTCTCCACCGCAGAGCCTGATGGCCGCTTCGTATCCGGCTGCTGCGAAGAATCGGCGATGACGGTCTTCACCACGCCATCGATCGTTCCGTATTTCTGG
>FTEO01000624.1_pt1 | contig 20953 bp, 13 predicted proteins | sample 1640211 | NCBI WGS metagenome assembly FTEO01 (sample SAMEA3914816, study PRJEB12502) | metagenome | biome: forest; material: soil | place: USA | collected 2011-09-16 | depth 0.3 m | reverse complement strand
GGCCATGCCGGGTCCGCCGGCCAACAGGAATAGCGGGTCCGGAGATTTGCGCCGGTTGATCGCGGGCACCCGCGCCACGTGCAGCGCCACTTTTCGGCCTCCCGGGGCGGCGGGGTTTTCGGGGACCTCCAGGGTGCCGCACTCCGCGCTCAGTACCGTGAAGTGCGCGGCGTCGTCCAGCGAGCACGGCGAGAGCGACAGCGATGCGGCCTTCGATGCGGAATCAGAGGCGAGTGCCGGGCCCGTGATCAGTGCTGATAGCGCAATCCCCGCCAGCGCCGCTCCGAAGAGGGCCTGTCTGAAGAGGAATCGCCGGCGCGGGGACGGTGTCGTGTTCAAGCGGGGCGGAAGACTAATGCATGCCCACCCCAGGCAGGTGCGACCCATTTCCCTATCCCGTCGTGCTGGCCTGGGGTTGCCGGCCGGCCATCGGCCGCGCAATCTCGTGGCAGCGTTTGGCGAGTCGGACGACCGCCCCTACAATACGCAGCCCTCCACGCAGCCCCCGGATTGAGCCCATGCGCTTCGCGCGCCCATTCGATGTCATCGTCGTCGGTGGCGGTCACGCCGGCACCGAAGCCGCACTGGCTGCCGCGCGCATGGGCGTGCAGACGCTGCTGCTCACTCAGAGCATCGAGACGCTGGGTCAGATGAGCTGCAACCCGGCGGTGGGCGGTATCGGCAAGGGCCACCTGGTCCGCGAGATCGACGCGCTGGGCGGCGCCATGGCGCGGGCCACGGATCGCGCCGGAATCCAGTTCCGCACGCTCAATGCCAGCAAGGGACCGGCGGTGCGCGCCACGCGTGCTCAGGCGGACCGCCAGCTCTACAAGCGGGCCATCCGGTCCGAGCTCGAGAACCAGCCGAACCTCGTGCTCTTTCAGCAGGAGGTCGCCGATCTCGTAGTCGAAGGCGAGCAGGTGCGGGGCGTTGTCACCGTGTCGGGCATCGTGTTCGAGGCGCCGGCCGTCGTGCTCACGGTGGGCACGTTCCTCGGCGGGCGCATTCACGTCGGCCTCGATAACTATCAGGGTGGCCGCGCGGGGGACCCGCCTTCCAACCGCCTGGCCGCGCGACTGCGCGAGCTGCCGTTCCGGGTGGGACGGCTGAAAACCGGCACGCCGCCGCGCATCGATGGGCGCTCTCTCGACTTCTCGGCGATGGTTCGGCAGGCCAGCGATACGCCAGTCCCCGTTTTTTCGTTCCTTGGGCGCGCCAGCGAGCATCCCCAACAGGTCGATTGTTTCATTACCCAGACGAACGAGCGTACGCACGAGATCATCCGGGCCGCCACGGACCGCTCGCCGATGTTCACCGGGGTCATCGAGGGCATTGGGCCGCGGTATTGCCCCTCGGTCGAGGACAAGGTCGTGCGCTTCGCAGACAAGCCGTCGCACCAGATCTTCGTCGAGCCCGAGGGCCTCGAAACTCACGAGATCTATCCGAACGGCATCTCCACCAGCCTGCCGTTCGATGTGCAGTACGAGTTCGTCCGCACGATCCGCGGGTTCGAGAACGCGCACCTCACGCGGCCGGGCTACGCCATCGAATACGACTTCTTCGATCCGCGGGACCTCAAGGCTTCGCTCGAGACGAAGTTCATCGCCGGCCTGCACTTCGCCGGGCAGATCAACGGGACCACCGGCTATGAAGAAGCGGCGGCCCAAGGCCTCATCGCGGGCATCAACGCTGCGTTGAAGGTGAAGTCGCGCGGGGCGTGGACGCCCAAGCGCAGCGAGGGTTACCTGGGCGTGCTCGTCGACGATCTCGTGACCCAGGGCACTCGCGAGCCCTACCGCATGTTCACGAGCCGCGCCGAGCATCGTCTCCTGCTTCGGGAAGACAATGCGGATCTGCGGCTGACGCCGGCAGGCCGTGAGCTCGGGCTCGTGGATGACGAGCGCTGGGCGCTGTTCGAGCAGAAAGTCGAGCTGTCCAATGGCGAGGTGACGCGGCTCGAGCGGGCGCGGGTCCATCCGGCCGATGTGGCAGGTGACTGGGCCGAGCGGGTGCTCGGGGGCCCGATGACCCGGGACCAGTCCGGGTTTGAGATGCTGCGCCGACCTGAAGTGAGCTACGACGCGCTGACGGAGGTCGTGGGGCGGCCGGCGTGGTGGCCCGTGCAGGACTCATCAGTCGCCGGCGTCGATGACCGCCTGCCCGCCCAAGTGCGCGCCCAGGTGGAAGTCCGCGCGAAGTACGCGGGTTACATCGAGCGGCAGCAGGACGAGATCGAACGGCAGCGGCGCAATGAAGAGACCTCGCTGCCGGGCAGCCTGGACTATGCGGGCATCGCCGGGCTGTCGACGGAAGTGCGGCAGAAACTCGCCGCGGTCCGGCCCGCAACGGTTGGGCAGGCGGCACGCATTCCGGGAGTGACCCCGGCAGCGGTGTCGATCCTGCTGGTTCACCTGAAGAAACGCAGCCTCACGGAGCGCAGTCAGGTCGCATGACAGGATTCATCGGGCAACTCGCGAACGCCTGGGCACGCAACGATTCGCTGGTGTGCGTCGGCCTCGATCCGGAAACCGAGCGCCTGCCGGCCTCGATTGCTGGCGAGGCGTCGCCGATCTTCCAGTTCAACAAGGCCATCATCGACGCCACGGCGGATCTCGTGTGCGCGTACAAGCCGCAGTTCGCGCACTACGCCGCGTACGAAGCGGAAGACCAGCTCGAACGCACCATCGAATACATCCATCGCAACTATCCGTCGATTCCGGTGATTCTCGACTCGAAGCGCGGCGACGTGGGGAACACCGCGGAGCGCTACGCGCTCGAGGCGTTCGAGCGCTACGGCGCGGATGCCGTCACCGTGAATCCCTATCTCGGGGGCGATGCGCTGGAGCCGTTCCTCAAGTACGAAAGCAAAGGCATCATCATCCTGTGTCGCACATCGAACCCAGGTGCGCGGGATGTGCAGGATCTCCAGGTCGGCTCGCGCCGCGTCTATCACGCTGTGGCTGAGCTCGCAGCTCAACGCTGGAACACACGCGGCAACTGCATGCTCGTCGTCGGCGCCACGCATCCGCGAGAGCTCGCCGAGATCCGGGAAATCGCGGGCGACATGCCGTTCCTCGTTCCCGGAGTCGGCGCGCAAGGCGGTGATGTGGCGCAAGCCGTTCAGAACGGCTGCACGCGCAAAGGCACGGGCCTTGTCATCAGCTCTTCGCGCGCAATCCTGTACGCCTCGTCGGGTGCAGACTTCACCACGGCGGCGCGCGCAGCCACTGCTACATTGCGCGATCAGATCAACGCGGCCCGTCGCGGCGGATGACACCAAGCCGGTTGCTGATCTCGCTGGCCGTTGTCGTGCTCGCGGCCTCGTGCGCGCGGCAGCCCGATGGGCAGGGCGCCAGCGCATCGAGTGCGGACCAGGGCAATGTCCTTCTGCGTGGGAATGGGCCGGAGCCGGATTCGCTCGATCCGCAGAAGGCGCGCTCCAACGAAGCGCAGAATCTGCTGCGAGACCTGTGTGAAGGGCTGACGTCGCTTGCGAAGGATGCGAGCCCCGCGCCTGGAGTAGCACGCGAGTGGCACGTCAGCGCGGATGGCAAGACGTATACCTTCGCATTGCGTCCCGAGGCACGCTGGTCCAATGGCGACCGCGTGGTCGGAGCGGATTTCGTGGCGGGGCTGCGTCGTCTCGTGGATCCGCAGACGGCCTCGCAGTACGCACAGATCATCGACACGGTAGTCAACGCGCGCGACATCATCGTTGGCAAGAAGCCAGTCGATGCGCTTGGCGTCACGGCGCCGGATGATGCAACCGTCGTCCTTCAGCTCGTGGCGCCCACACCGTATCTGCCCGGTCTGCTCTCGCATCCGAGCACGTGTCCGGTTCATCGGCCCACGCTTGCGGCGCATCCGAATGATGTGGCGCGCCCCCGCGTCATGGTTTCGAACGGCGCCTTCGTGCTGAAGGAGTGGGTGCAGGGGCTGCATGTGCTGGCCGAGCGGAACCACTACTACTGGAACGACGCCGCCACGCATGTCGACGCGGTGAAATACCTGCACATCGCGGACGAGAACGCGGAGCTCACCCGCTACCGCGCGGGCGATCTGCATGTGACGAACGTGATTCCGCGTGGCCAGTTCGAATGGATCAAGGCCAACATCGGCTCCGAGCTTCACATCGGCCCGCTGCTGAACACCTATTACTACGGCTACAACCTCAGCCGAGCGCCGTTCAAGGACAGCCCGGAGCTCCGTCGCGCACTGTCTCTCGTGATCGATCGAGACAAGCTTGCGCAGCTGGTGCTGCGCGTGGGCGAGCGAGCCGCCTATGGTTGGGTACCGCCCGGCATCCACGACTACACGGCTCAATCGTTCGACTACAGCGGCCGCCCCCTGCCCGAACGCATCGCCGAAGCGCGCCGTCTCTACGCGCAGGCCGGCTATTCAAGTGAGAAGCCGCTGCGCTTCGAGTTGCGATACAACGCAGGCGAGGTGCACGAGCGTCTCGCCATTGCGATCAGCGCCATGTGGAAGGAAGCGCTCGGCGTCGAAGTCCAGCTCAGCGCCGTGGAATTCAAATCCCTGCTGCAGGATATCGATCGCGGCGACGTCGACATGTTCCGCTCGAGCTGGGTCGGCGACTACAACGACGCGTACACCTTCCTGCAGTATCTGAAGAGCGACTTCGGCATCAATCTGCCGCATTACAAGAGCGCCGAATACGACGCGCTGCTCGAGCGTGCCGCCGCTGAAGTAGATCCCGCGCAGCGCCGCGATCTGCTCCAGCAGGCCGAGCGCATCATCCTTCGCGACCACGCGCTCATGCCCATCTATTTCTACGTCAGCAAGCGCCTCGTGAAACCCGAAGTCGAAGGCTGGTACGACAACGTCATGAACGTGGTCTACAGCAAGGACCTCGCCCTCAAACCGAAGCCGTAAGAACGCTGAAAGGTCTAGCCGAATAGCCGTCCGACCGTGCGTCGCCACCAGCCCGGGTTTGCGCGCGCACGCGCACCCAATCGCACGTTGATCCTTGTTTCCGCCGGAGCGGTGCGCACGTTGTCGAGGTCCGCGCAGAACTCGCCGTACCAGCGGTGAATGTCGTTGCGACGCACGGCGTCGAGCATCTGCCGGTGTCGCTGGCGGCGTTCTTCGAGTGGCATGTGGAGGGCGTCCTGTAGCGCGAGCGCCATGCCGCGCTTGTCGTACGGATTCACCTGCAGTGCGCCCGTGAGCTCGCGCGCCGCGCCCGCCATGGGCGAGATGATGAGCACGCCGGGGTCTCCGGCGTCCTGCGCGGCGACGAATTCCTTTGCGACGAGATTCATGCCGTCCCGCACGGGCGTGACGAGCGCCACCTGCGCGGCGCGCAGAAAGCCCATCGTCGTCGTGTGGGAAAAATTACGGTTGAGATAGCGGATCGGCGTCCAGTCCGCTTCGGCGAAGCGGCCGTTGAGCCGCCCGGCACTCTGCTCGAGTGCCTGGCGTATCTCGGAATACGCAAGCACGTCCGAGCGCGTGAGCGGCGCGATCTGCAGGAACGTCACGTTGCCCTGATTCTCGGGAAACGTTTCGAGGAAGTGCTCGAACGCGGCGAAACGCTCCGTGAGTCCCTTGCTGTAGTCGAGGCGGTCGACACCGATGATGAGCTTGCGGCCGAGCAGACTTGCGGTCATGCGCGCCACGCCTTCTTCATTGAGCGCGTCACCCGCTTCACGTACCACGGCTTTCACATCGATACCGATGGGATAGGCGCCGACTTGCGCGTCGCATGCCGGCACGTCGATCGCGACCTCTCGCGGCCGCACATCGCCGGCTGCGCCTGATTCGAAGCACGATCGGAACGAGCGCACATCGTCCTCGGTCTGGAATCCCAGCAGATCGTACTGACACAGATCGCTGACCAGCTCCGCATGATTCGGCAGCAGCCGCAGCATCTGGATGTGCGGAAACGGCGTGTGCAGAAAGAAGCCGATGCGCCCGGCGAACTGATACTGGCGGAGGTAGCGTGCGAGCGGAATGAGATGGTAGTCGTGAACCCAGATCGCATCCCCGGGCTCCAGGAGCTTCAGCAGCTGCCGTGCGAAGAGCGCATTGACGGACTGATACGCGTCGTAGTCGCGCTGCTCATGGCGGAACAGCTCGGGGTTGTAGTGAAACAGCGGCCAGAGCGATCCGTTGCAGTAGCCGTTGTAGTACTCCTCGACCTGCGCAGGCGTGAGATCAATGGTGGCGAACCGGATATTGCCGTCCGTCGTGACCTGCGGTTCCTCGGCGGGTTCCGCGACGGCGTCCCCGCTCCAGCCAAACCATACGCCGCCCGTATGTCCGAGGGCTGCAAGAAGACCCACCGCGAGCCCGCCTGAGGCGGCAGCATTTCCGGGTAAGGAGATACGATTGGAGACGCAGACCAGACGCTTCACTAATCCGGACCCCTTGGCGCGTCCGCGCTCTCGACGCCGCCTCATGTGGAGCCGGAAGGTCAGCAACTATTGGTCCCGCAATGCGCGCGGGAACGGGTTGGCAGCGGCGCGGCCGGAGCCCGTGTCCGAAAAAGCGCCGGGCCGCGCCGGCCGCAGGCGACTTTTTCTAATCGACTACCGGAGTTGCAGCCAGCCCATGCTGGGTCGAAAGCGAAGCTCGCGTGGCGCGCTGCCTGCGGCCACGTCCGAGGTGACCACGGTCATTCCTGAATCATTGAGAAAATGCCGCACGAGCGTGAGCGCGCTGTCGCACGCGCGCTGCGCATCGGGATCCTCAGGGAGATGGGCCGCGATCTTCGCTTGCAGATTGCGTGCACCGGGGATCACCTCGCGCAGCGACTCGATGCACCGGTCGAGCAGCAGCAATTCCGTGGCGAGAGTTGTATCGGTAACGTCCGCCGGCTTTGCCGAGCGGATGATGAAGCGCAAATGCAAAAGCGCGCCAGCTTCTTCGACGGCATCGTAGATGCACACCGCCGTTGCCGAGAGCAGCTGGGCAACCAGAACGGCATCGTCCGCCACGACCTCGAACCGGTCGGGAGCAACGACAACTTCTCGGTGCGTCGTGGTGGTCGGCATGCAGCGTGTCGGTGATCTACCGTGGGGTCCGCGGTTGGAATCCAAATGTACCGGAAAAGCGAAGCGTCACACGATCAGGTTTGCGAAGTGTGCGGACTCGCACTGTGTTTTTCGAATGTCGCTGGGCCACGACTGACGGCGTGCGTCAGCTAGTGCCGCCGCACGTCGGGGCTGGCGGCAAGCTGCGACGCAAGTCGTCTGACGCGCGTGCTTTGCCGGCCGTCGTCCCACCAGTGGGATTTGCGGTGTCCGAGGCGTCCCGCTAACGCGACGAGCCGCGCGTTGGCGACGCCGCGCGGATGCGCCTGCCACGGTTGTTTTGCCCGGTCGATCAGTCGGTTGCAGTGGCAACGAGCGTCGGCGGGCGAATGGCACGCAGCTTGCCTTTGTTCTTCCGACGACATTTCCGGCAACTACGCGATGCCGAACGGTGTTAGCGGGAAAGGGAAGCCGCAGCGGAGGGAAGGCGATGAACCATATGGCCGAACGGAATGATGAGAGTGCGCCGTTGATTCACATGCGGGCGATCACGAAGGTGTTCTACACCGACGAGATCGAGACGCACGCGCTCTCCGGTGTTCACTGCGATATCCGGCGTGGCGAGTTCGTGTCGATCTCCGGGCCGTCAGGGTGCGGCAAGTCCACGCTGCTCGCGATCCTCGGGCTGCTCGATACGCCATCGACCGGTGAGTACCTCCTGAACGGGCGCCCGGTTCGGGAGATCGGCAGCGATGAACGCGCCACCATTCGCAATCGCGAGATCGGCTTCATCTTCCAGTCGTTCAACCTCATCGGCGATCTCACCGTCTATCAGAACGTTGAATTGCCCTTGACGTACCGGCCGGGGCTGTCGCGCGAAGCGCGGCGCAAGGCGGTGATCGAGGCGCTCGAGCGCGTCGGAATGGCGCACCGCGTGAATCACTACCCGTCGCAGCTCTCCGGTGGGCAGCAGCAGCGCGTGGCAGTGGCGCGTGCTTTGGGCGGCAGGCCGTCCATCCTGCTCGCCGATGAGCCCACGGGGAACCTGGACTCGAAGAACGGCGAAGCGGTGATGGAGCTATTGCGCCGGCTGCATGCGGAAGGCGCGACCATCTGCATGGTGACGCACGACACGCGCTATGCGGACTACGCCGCGCGGCGCGTGCAGCTTTTCGACGGACGCATCCTCTTCGAGGACCGCACGCGTCCGGTGGTTACACACGATCTGGTGCCGGCAGTCGTCTAGCCGCAGCCCATCGAAGAAGGACGCCAGCATGTTCCTCGTAGATGATTTCCTGGCCGCCTGGCGCGGACTGCGCAACTCGGCCGCCTTCCTCGCGCTGGCCTCTGCCGTGCTCGCGCTGGGCCTCGGCGCAACCATCTTCACGTATGGCGTCATCAACACCACGTTACTGAAGCCGCCGCCATTCCCCGGTGGCGATCGCCTCTACGCGGTGCTCGGGGCGGAACCCGCGCGCAAGACCGACCACTCGGCACTTTCTTATCCGGACTATCTCGAGCTCAAGCAGCAGCAACACACGTTCGAAGATCTCGCCGCGGTCTACGACGGCACGATCATCATCTCGGGCGATGCGCAGCCGGCGCGCTACGACGGCGCGATGATCACGTGGAACCTCATGCGCGTGCTGCGGATGAAGCCGTTCCTGGGCCGGGATTTCACCGAAGCCGACGACCTGCCGACGGCCGAGCCCGTGGTCCTGCTCAGCTACGAGCTCTGGCGCACGCGCTTCAAGCAGGACCCGAACGCCATCGGCCGCACCGTGCGCGTCAACGCACGCACGAGCACCATCGTGGGCGTCATGCCGGCCCGGTTCGCCTATCCGAGCAACGAGATGCTGTGGGTGCCCATGGCGCGCGACGCGACCAAGGAGCGTCGCGGCGATCAGTCGTTCGAGACTTCCGTGGGCGTCAGCGCGGTCGGTCGGCTTGCCCGTGACGCCACGCCCGAACAGGCGAGCGCGGATATGGCTGGCATCGCTGCGCGCATCGCCACGCAGTTCCCGCGCACCAATGCCGGCGTGACCACCAAAGTGCTACCCGTGGCCGCCTCGCTGGTGGGCAAGGCGAACAGCAGCATCATGTACGCCATGTTTGCGGCGGTGTGGCTGGTGCTGCTCATCGCGTGCGCGAATGTTGCGAGCCTCATCTTCGTGAGGGCGAACTTCCGCGTTTATGAGGCGAGCATGCGCGTGGCCATGGGCGCGCGGCGCCCGCGGCTCGTGGTGCAGATGCTGGGAGAAAGCATCATCGTCAGTCTCATCGGCGTCGCCGGCGGGCTGGTGCTCGCGGCCATCGGCTTGCATCTCATGGAAGTGGGAATGCGGTCGCTGGATGAGATGGGCACGCCGCTCTGGTGGCGCTTCTCCATTGATCTGCGTGTGGCGGCATTCGCAGGCGGTGCAGCTCTGCTGGCGGCCGTGCTGTCGGGCATCGTGCCGGCGCTGCGCGCGTCCCGCCCGGACGTCATGCGCATTCTGCGTGACGGCGGACGCACGGGCACCGGTATGCGCCTCAGCAAGTTCACCACCGCGATGGTCATCGTTGAGATCGCACTCTCAGCGTCGCTGTTGACCGGCGCCGGATTGATGACGCGCGCCTCTGTGGTCTCGTTGCAGCAGGACTATGGCGCGGACGTCAGTGGCTTCATGAGCGCGCGCATCGGACTGCCGCTCGCCAGGTATCCCGTCGAGGCGCAGTCGCAGTTCTTCGATCAGATCGTGACGGACTTGCGCAAGAAGCCTGGCGTGCTCGCGGCTGTAGCGGCCACGTCTATGCCGGGGACGGGTGCCGAAGAGTGGCGCTTCGCAATCGAAGGCCAGGAATACGCGAGCCGCGCGGACTATCCGGTGGCAGAAGGTGTCACCGTGACGCCCGGCCTGTTTGATGCGTTCCGTCGGCCTCTGCTGCAGGGCCGCGACTTCAACAGCGACGACCGTGCGGGCGCGCCCGAAGTCGCCATCGCCAATGAAGCCTTCGTGCGCAAGTTCTTCCCGGACCAGAATCCGATCGGGCAGCGGTTGCGGTCGGCGGACGACGTGAATCCGACGGTGCTCACGATCATCGGCGTGGCCCCGAACATCAATCACGACGACACCTGGGAGAAAGGCGGCTTCCCGCCTACGATCTACCGCCCGGTGAGCCAGCTCCCGTGGCGCTTCATGACCGTGGCGATCCGCGTGCAGGGCCAGCCTCACGACTACGGGAACGTGCTCGTGGCCGCGGCTCAGCATCTCGATCCCGACCAGGCGCCGTACTGGATCAAGACGCTCTCGGAGTTCCAGGCCCAGAAGCGCGGTGCGTTGCGTCTGCTGTCGCACGTGTTCTCCGTGTTCGCGGTCATTGCGATCATCCTTGCAGCCGTCGGCATCTATGGCGTGCTGGCCTTCGCCACCGGCCAGCGTAACCGCGAGATTGGCGTTCGCCGCGCGCTGGGCGCGCACGATCAGCAGATCCTCGGCGCCGTGATGAGCAGCGCGCTCTTTCAGCTGGTGGCGGGCCTTGGGCTTGGCGCGCTGGCGGCGCCCATCATGGGCCGCGCGCTCAGCAGCGGCCTGCAGGGGTTGTCGCCGGATGATCCGGTGATCTACGCGCTCGTCTTCATGGTGCTCTTCGCCGCATCGCTGCTCGCGAGCTGGATTCCGGCGCGTCGGGCTCTGAAGGTGCCGCCGGCGACGGCGCTGCGCTGCGAGTAGGAGTAGCGGGGCCGAGAACGCCGTCGCCTTGCGACATGGCCTTGCTACATCATTGGCGCTACCCTGACGGCGGCATTTGCAGCCGCCGCCGCTTCCATGACCGATACGCGCCCTCCCGAACCTCTGCGAGTCATCGTCGCCGACGATCAGCAGGACGTGCTGACTGCGCTGCGCCTGCTGTTGAAGAACGACGGCATGGTGGTCACCACCGTCAGCTCTCCCGCCGGGTTGCTCGAGGCGGTGCGCTCCAAGTCTTACGACGTGGCGCTCATCGACCTCAATTACGCGCGCGACACCACTTCGGGCCGCGAGGGGCTCGACCTGCTGCCGCAGCTCCAGGCCATCGATTCCTCGCTCCCGGTCATCGTCATGACGGCGTGGGGCACCATCGATATCGCCGTGGAAGCCATGCGTCGGGGTGCGCGCGATTTCGTCGAGAAACCCTGGGACAACCCGCGCATGTTATCGGTGGTGCGCAATCAGGCGAGTTACAGCCGTGAGGTGCGTCATAGCCGCCGGCTCGAAGCCGAGAATCAGTTGCTGCGGGCCGCCACGGATGAAGACTTCATTGCCGAAGCACCCGCCATGCGCGCCGTGCTCGACACGGTTGAGCGCATCGCGCCTTCCGATGCATCCGTCCTCATCACCGGCGAGAACGGCACCGGCAAGGGGTTGATCGCGCGTCTCGTCCACACGCTTTCGCAGCGGAGCGCCACGCCGTTCATTGCCGTGAACATGGGCAGCATCCCGGAGAGTGTGTTCGAGAGCGAGATGATGGGCCACGTGCGCGGCGCATTCACGGACGCGAAGGTGGATCGCGTGGGCCGCTTCGAGCTCGCCGATGGCGGCACGCTGTTCATGGACGAAATCGGCAACGTGCCCACGAGCCAGCAGGCGAAGCTGCTGCGCATCATCGAGAGCGGCGAGTTCGAGCGCGTGGGGTCGTCGCGTACGCAGCGCGCGGACGTCCGTATCGTCACGGCCACCAACGCAGATCTCGGCGAGCTCGTCGCACAGGGTCGCTTTCGCCGCGATCTGCTGTTCCGCCTCAACACGATCGAAGTCCATTTGCCGCCGCTGCGCGAGCGCCGCGAAGACATCGTGCCCATCGCCTACCGCCGCCTCGCCGCGCTCGCCGCCAAGTACGGGCGGCGGATCGAAGGCTTCGATGACGGCGCGCTTCAGGTGCTTCGCACCTACGCATGGCCCGGAAACGTCCGCGAGCTCGGCAACGTGATCGAGCGCGCGGTGCTCATGACGCGCGGCGCAACCATCACGTCCACCGACCTGCGACTCGACATGCAGGTACAGGCCGCCGCGCCCAGCATCGAAGCCATGAGCCTCGACGACGCGGAGCGCCTGCTGATCCGCGCAGCCCTGCGGCGCGCGGACGGCAACGTCAACGCGGCCGCCGAAGCGCTCGGCCTGAGCCGCAGCGCCATGTATCGCCGGCTCGAGAAGCTCGGCATCCGTACAGATGGCCTGTAGTGATTGAACATCCCGTTTCAGAATCGGCTGGTGCTGATTGCGCTCGGGAGCGGGTTGCCGGCCACGGTGATCGCTTCATGGTTTGCGTGGGAATACGCGCCGACGCCCGAGCTGCGGGTGATTTTCGTGCTGCTGCTCGTGGTGTTCTGGATCGGGTGCGCATTCGCCGTGCGTCGCAGGCTCGTGTTTCCGTTGCAGACGCTCGCGAATCTCGTCGAAGCCGTGCGGTGCGGGGACTACACGTTGCGCGGGCGGCGCGGTGCGCCGGGTGACACGTTGGGCGAAGTCGTTCGCGAGATCAATCGGCTCGGCGAGACGCTGCAGCGTCAACGCATGGAGACACTCGAAGCCACGGCGCTCGTGCAGACCGTGCTCGAAGAGCTGGACGCCGCCGTGCTGGCGTTCGATGACGCCCAACGCCTGAAGCTCATCAATCGCGCCGCGTCCGAGCTGATGGGCCGTTCGAGCGAGAGCCTGCTGGGCGAAACGGCGCGCGAGCTCGGCCTGGAAGAGCTGCTGGTGCTGGATTCGCCCGCCGTCGCGTCGCTCACGTTCTCGGGGCGCACCGGGCGTTTCGAGATTCGCAAACGCATCTTCCACGAGAACGGCACGCCGCACACGCTCGTGATGATGTCGGACCTGAGCCGCGCCTTGCGCGACGAAGAGCGCCGCGCGTGGCAGCGGCTCATTCGCGTCGTCGGGCACGAGATCAACAACTCGCTGGCGCCGATCAAGTCGCTCGCCGGCACGCTTCGCGACATGCTGGTCCGCCCGGCAGAGCGCGCCAAGCCCGGCGATCGCACCGACGTGCTGGAAGGTCTGAGCCTCATCGGTGATCGCGCGGATTCGTTATCGAAGTTCGTGGCGACGTACAGCCAGCTCGCCCGCCTGCCCGCCCCCTCGAAGCAAACGCTTTCCCTGAACGCGTTGCTCAACCGCATGGTCGCCCTTCATGCATTCGTGGGCACGACCGTCGTCGCGCCCTTTGAAACAGCGGTTCAGGCCGATGCCGGCCAACTCGAGCAGGCCCTCATCAATCTATTGAAGAACGCCATCGAAGCGGCCGGCGGGGACGCGAAAGGCGTCGAAGTCGTCGTCTCCCGCATCCGGGACGCGGTCCTCACGGAAATCCGCGACACGGGCCCCGGCATCGCGAACGCAGACAACCTGTTCGTCCCCTTCTTCACCACGAAGCCCGGCGGCAGCGGCATCGGCCTCGCGTTATCCCGCCAGATCATCGAAGGCCACGGCGGCACCCTGACCCTCGAGAACCGCGCCGACCGCACCGGCTCAGTCGCACGCGTAATGCTCCCCGTCCCTCCGGAGTGATCCGGGAGCAGCACTGAAATGCAGCGGGGATGCGATCGTCAGGGGGCTTGGGGGACGTGAAAATGTAGGATTACATTTTCTCGAGCCTCCGATGGATCGGTCTAGCGGGCGGTCCCCCAAGCCCCCTGACGATCGCATCCCCGCCGGCACAGAGCCTATCGAGCGTTCTTAAGATGCGCCTGAATATGCCGCCGATACGCCCGCCCCGACGTAAACCGCTGCCCATTCGACAGCGTAAGCACGTACTCGCCGTGAAACCGCCGCTCCATCTCCCGGATCTTGTGCGTGTTCACGATGACGGACCGATGCACGCGCAGGAACATGCTGGCTTCAAGCGTGCTCTCAGCCTGCTGCATGGTCCAGCGAATGGTGAAGCTCTCCGCGCCCGCGCAGATGTTCACGTAGTTGCGATTCGCTTCCACACTCTCGATGTCCGGCTGCGCAATGAAGAACAGTCGCCCGTCCCGCTCCGCAACGATGCGCTTTGGCGCCGCGCTCGACGGCGAACGGCCCGCCACCGAGATCACCGTCTCGCGCACCGCACTCGAGATGCGGTCCGCGAGCTCGGTGTTCTTGTCGCCGGTCAAGCGTGAACGCACGCGCCGAATGGCCTGCCGAAAGCGTTCCCGATCGAACGGCTTCAGGAGATAGTCGACCGCTTCCACACCGAATGCGGCCAGCGCGTACTGATCGTATGCACTGACGAATACCACGAGCGGCCGTTCGCCGTGCAATCGCTCCAGCACCTCGAACCCGTTCGTGCCGCGCATCTGCACGTCGAGCAGCAACAGGTTCGGCCGCGCCGCCTCTACCTGCTCGATGGCTTCCACGCCGTGCGAGGCTTCGCCCACGACCGCGACATCCGGCTCCAGCGCGCAAAGCTCGCGCAGCCGGTCGCGCGCATAGGGTTCGTCATCGACGATGAGGGCCCTGATACTCACGCTGCCTCCTGCTCCGCCAATTCGATGTACGGAATGCGAACGCGTGCCACCACCGAGCCGTCTTCCCCATGGAGGAGCTCGAGCTCGTAGTCGCCTTCGAAGAGCGTCTTCAGGCGCTCGCGCGTGTTGCTGAGACCGACCCCGACCCGAACATCCGTGCGCGTACGAGCAGTGGAATTGCGCACGGAACATTCGAGCCCGCGTGCCACGCGACGAATGGTCACATCGACGCGGATATGTTCCGTCTCGGCGGCGACGCTGTGAACCACTGCATTTTCCGCCAGGGGTTGTAACAACAGGCTCGGGATCGCAGCGCTCGACACACGCGGATCCACGTCCACATTGAAGGTGAGCCGGTCCGGAAATCGCAGCCGCTGCACTTCGAGGTAGTTGCGTACGAAATCCGCTTCACGCGTCACCGTGATGAAATCTGTCTCGCCATCGCGCAGCGTCCGGCGTAGCAGCTCAGCGAGGCGCACCAGCATCTGTTCCGCCGCCTTGGGCCGGCTCGACACGAGCGCCACGGCGGCATTCAGGGTGTTGAAGAGGAAGTGCGGATTGAGCTGCATGCGCAGCGCCTGCAGGCGGGACTGCGTCCACGCCGCTTGCAGATTGGCGGCGCGCAACCGGGTGTACTTGAGCTCGCGGTAGTGCTTCACACCCAGCAGGATCGCGAGACCAAGAACATACGAGAGCAGGAAGTCCGAGAAGCTCGTGATCCAGAGATCGACGGAGAGCCGCACACCGAACACCGAGTGGAGCAGCTCGCCCATCAGCGACCACTCGCCACGTTCTCCCGCCACCAGAACCAGGAGGATCGGGCGAGCCAGCAAGGCAAACAACACGGCCATGCCCGCCTGCGCGAGCAGGCCGCGCACTCGCGCGCGCCCGGACCAATCTATGGCAAGCGCTGCGCGATAGAACACGAGCAGCATCGGCAGCAGGAAGGCGTGCTGCAGCAAGCGCAGATGAGGCGCTGCGATGATGATGCCCGGGTTGCCGGCGTTGACGAGCGCGAACACCACCACGCGCATGAACGCGAGATACGCCCAGAACGGCACGGCGACGACGAACACGAGGCGCCACGCATCCGGGCGTCGAGGTTCGTATGATTCTGTGGCGCCGCCCAGGAACGGCCGCAGTGAGCAGGGCTCAGCCGCACCCGGACCGAGCTCGGTTCGCGCTGCGACGGATCGTTTCATTCGGATTATTCGCCCGTATTGTTTCGGGTCTCCACGCATAGTGCGCCCCCTCCGTTGCAGCCGCAACGAAGCACAGCCGGCACGGGATTGGGGACTGCGGCGAGAAGCATGAGTGGCTCTAAGTCCCCAGCGAGCCGATCAGCAGGAGGAACCCGACCGCAGCCCCCAATCCCGTACCGGTGCACCTGACGCTCCCTCGAGCGTGTCATTAGGATGCGCTCAATTGTCGGTGAGTTGCAGCGGACGTGCGCCGAATTGCCTCGCCGCCACGATAAAGCCGGCAAACAACGAGAAAGGTGCGATGTGGTGCGGGACGACCCGCTACCGGCGCGGGATCAGCGTCGCCCGCGTTGCTGCGAACGAACGTCGAACGCGGCTATTTGCGCCAGAACGCCGGCGTGAAGAGCACGAGCACACTGAACACTTCGAGGCGCCCGACCAGCATCGCGACGGTGCAGATCCAGGTCTGGATCGGTGTCAGGTCCGAATAACTGCGGATCGGCCCCACCGCTTCGAGCCCCGGTCCCGTGTTGTTGATGGACGCGATGATCGCGCTGAACGAGGAATCGAAGTTGAGACCGGTCAGCAGCAACGCGAACGTAAGCGCCACCACGGTCATGAAGTAGAGGAAGATGAACGCCAGCACCGAGTCGCCGATGTAATCCGGCACCGGCTTGCCGCCGATGCGCACGGGCCACACGGCGCTCGGGTGCACCAGCAGCTTGAGCTCGCGCCCCGCTTTGCGGGACAGGAGCAGCGTGCGAAACATCTTGATGCCGCCGCCGGTTGATCCGGTGCTGCACACGATGCAGGTGAGAAAGAGCATCCAGATGGGCGCAAAGACCGGCCACTTCTCGAAGTCCTGCGAGACGAAGCCGGTGGTGGTCGCCATCGAGATGACGTTGAAGCTCGCGTGGCGCAGTGCGGTGAAGAAGCTCGGATACGTGCCCTTCACCGTGAGCAGCAGCGCAATGCCGAGAACGCTGACCCCGAGCACGAGCAGAATCGCCTTCGCTTCCGGGTCGTTCAGGTAAGGGCGTAGCGACAGGCGCCGCAGCGCCATGAAGTGGCGCGCGAAGTTGAGCGAGGCGAGCACCATCAGCAGGCTCAGCACCAGCTCGATGGACACCGAGTTGAAGTACGCGATGCTGGCATCGTGCGTCGAGAAGCCGCCGAGGCCCATGGCCGAGAAGGAGTGGCAGATGGCATCGAACCACGTCATGCCGCAGACGCGCAGCGCGATGATGCCGAACACCGTCAGGAACGTGTACACCACCCACAGCGACTTCGCGGTTTGGGTGATACGCGGCGTGAGCTTCTCATCCTTCACCGCCCCTGGCGCTTCCGCTTTGTAGAGCTGCATGCCCCCGACGCCCAGCAAAGGCAGCACGGCCACGGCGAGCACGATGATGCCGAGGCCGCCGAACCAGTGGAGCGCGGTTCGCCACAGGTTGATCGAGGGGGGCAGAGAGTCGAGGCCCGTGAGAATCGTCGAGCCCGTGGTCGTCAGACCGGACATCGCCTCGAAATACGCGTCCGTGAACGAGAGGCCCGGAATCGCCATCAGCAGCGGAATCGTGGCGGATGCCGACATCAGCACCCAGCTCAGCGTCGCGAGCAGGAAGCCGTCGCGCGGCTTCAGTTCGCGGGAGTGCCCGCGCGTTGCCAGCGAGATCAACAGGCCGGAGCCCGTGCTCACCGCCGCGGCGATGACGAACGTGAGCGAGGTGCCGTCGCGCATGACGAGCGACGTCACGAACGGGAGCGCGTAGGTCACTCCGAAGATGGCCAGCAGCGAGCCGAGAACGTGTGCGACGCCCAGCATGGTGGATCTGGCGCGGGTCAGCGAGTCGTTGCGCCGAGGAACAGGCGCTCCACGGCTTCGACGTGGCGCCGGTCCGCGAGGAACAGGATCACGTGGTCGTCCGCCTCGATGGAGGTGTCGTGATGCGCCATGATCACCTCGTCGCCCCGCACGATCGCACCAATGATGGTGCCTTCCGGCAGCCGGATCTCCTCGACCCGCTTGCCCACGACGCGCGAGCTGCGGTCGCTGCCGTGGACGATGATTTCGAGCGCCTCGGCGGCCCCACGTCGCAGCGAGTGCACGCGAACCACATCTCCGCGGCGCACGTGCGCGAGGAGAGAGCCGATGGTGATGGTCTGCGGCGAAATGGCGATATCGATGCTGCCGCTCTCCATCAGCTCGGCGTACGAAGGCTTGTTGATGAGCGCCATGACCTTGCGCGCCCCCAGCCGCTTCGCGAGCATCGCCGAGAGGATGTTCGCCTCCTCTGAATTGGTGAGCGAGGCAAACACATCCGCGCTGTCGATGTTCTCTTCGATGAGCAGCTCCTCGTCAGCCGCATCGCCGTTCAGCACGATGGTGCTCTCGAGCAACTCGGACACCTTGCGGGCGCGGCGCTGGTCGCGCTCGATGAGCTTCACCTGGTTCTCTTTCTCGAGCGCCTTCGCGAGGCGAAAACCGATGTTGCCGGCGCCCGCGATGACCAGGCGGCGCACGGGGCTGTCTTCCTTCCGCAGCTCGTTCATCACGCGGCGCAGATCGTTGCGCGCGGCGAGGAAGAACACCTCGTCGTTCTCTTCGATGATGGTGTCGCCTTCCGGCCGAAGGCTGCGGCCGCCACGATAGATGGCGACGACGCGCGCTTCGGTCTTCGGCAGATGGTCCTTCAGCTCGCGCAGTGCGCGGCCGACGAGTGGCCCGCCCTTGCGGGCGCGCACGCCTACGAGAATGACCTTGCCATCTGCGAACTCGAGCACTTGCAGAGCGCCGGGGTAGCGGACCAGCCGCTCGATGTATTCAGTGACGAGCTGCTCGGGACTGATGAAGACGTCGACCGACAGCGCCTCTTCGCTGAAGAGCTCACGCCGCGACGTGTACTCGGCCGAGCGGATGCGCGCGATTTTCGTAGGAGTGCGGAACAGCGTGTACGCCACTTCGCACGCCATCATGTTCACTTCATCGCTGCTGGTGAGCGCGACGAGGATGTCCGCCTCCGCCGCACCGGCCGCTTCGAGCACGGTGGGATACGAGGCGTTACCCGCAACGGTGCGGATGTCGAGACGATCCTGCAGATCCCGCAGCACGTCCTCGTTCTGATCGACGACCGTGACTTCGTTCGCCTCTTCACGCGAGAGGTGATACGCGGCTGTGCGACCGACCTGGCCTGCGCCGAGAATGACTATTTTCACCGCGCCGATTCCACGTTCGCACCCACTCTCATCGCAGCGGCTCGAGGTTCGCGTACTGCAGCACCAGCCACTTCTCGCCCTGCTTCTCGAAGTTCACCTGGACCTTCGCGTGCGGGCCGCTGCCTTCGACATTGAGAATGACGCCTTCGCCGAACTTGCCATGCCGCACGCGCGCGCCGAGCCGCATGCCCGGGATCGCCGGTTCCTGCGGCTGGCGGAAGCGGCTCACCGCGACAGGCCGCGACACTTGCACGCGCGGCCGCACTTCTTCGATGAGCTCGCCGGGCACTTCCTTGATGAAGCGCGACGGCATGCAGTAATTGTCGGCGCCGTGCAGACGCCGCTGCTCGGCATACGTGAGATACAGCTGCTTCATCGCGCGCGTCATGCCGACGTAGCACAGGCGCCGCTCTTCCTCGAGACCATCGAGATCGTTCAGCGAGCGCTGGTGCGGGAACAGGCCGTCTTCCATGCCGGTGAGGAATACCACCGGGAACTCGAGACCCTTGGCGCTGTGCAGACTCATCATCTGCACGCAGTCTTCCCATGCATCCGCCTGGCCTTCGCCCGATTCGAGCACCGCGTGGGCGAGGAAGGACTCGAGCGGTGGCAGCTCGCCATCCTGACCTTCAGGCTCGAAGCCGCGTGCGGCGCTCACGAGCTCGTTCAGGTTCTCGACGCGCGCTTCGCCGCGATCGGCGCCCTTCTCGCGCTTGTGATGATCGATGAGGCCACTCGCCTGCAGCACATGGTCCACCTGTTCGTGCAGCACCAGCGTGCTGATCTCTCGTGCCAGGCGTTCGATGAGGGACATGAAGCCGTGCACGGCCAACGAGGCTTTGGGTCCGAGCGCATCGCCGGCGATACACGTTGCGGCCGCTTCCCAGAGCGAGATGCCCGCGCCCTTGGCGGTCTCGCGAATGATGTCGACACTCTTCGCGCCGATGCCGCGCGTGGGCAGGTTCACCACGCGTTCGAACGAAGCGTCATCCCGCCGGCTCGAGATGAGCCGCAGATAGGCCAGGGCATCTTTGATTTCCGCGCGCTCGAAGAACCGCAGGCCGCCATACACGCGATACGGAATGCGGGCCGAGATGAACGCTTCTTCAAAGACACGCGATTGCGCGTTCGAGCGATAGAGCACGGCGATCTCGCGGCGCGCGCCCCCGTGCTGCGACCAGTCGCGCACACGCTGAACGACGAACTCCGCTTCGTCCCGCTCGTTGAAGGCGGCATACAGCCGGATGGGGTCGCCCTTGCTGCCACTCGTCCAGAGCGTCTTGCCCAGCCGGCCGGCGTTGTGCGCGATGAGCGCATTCGCGGCATCGAGAATCGAGCTGGTGGAGCGGTAGTTCTGCTCCAGGCGGAACAGCTGCGTCTTCGGGAAATCTCTGCGGAACTGGTGCAGGTTCTCGACCCGTGCGCCGCGCCAGCGATAGATCGACTGGTCATCGTCACCGACGACGAACGGAAAACCGTCCGCGCCCGAGACGAGCTTCAGCCAGCCGTACTGAATGGCGTTCGTGTCCTGGAACTCGTCGACGAGCACGTGGCGAAAGCGATGCTGGTAATGCGCGAGCAGCGACGGATTGTCGCGCCAGAGCTCGAACGCACGCAGCAGCAGCTCCGCGAAATCCACAACGCCCGTCCGGGCGCACTGCTCTTCGTAGTCCGTGTAGAGCTTGATGAGCATGCGTCGCGTGGGGTCGCCGTTGTCTTTCAGCTGCTTCGGCCGCAGCCCTTCATCCTTGTTGGAGTTGATGAAGTACTGGATCTCGCGCGGTACCCAGCGGGTGTCGTCGAGGTCCTGCGCCTTCAGCATCTTCTTGATGAGGCGGCTCTGATCCTCGGAATCCAGGATCTGGAAGTTCTGCACCAGGTTCGCTTCGCGCCAGTGCAGGCGCAGAAGCCGATGCGCAATGCCGTGGAAGGTGCCGATCCAGAGTGCCGAGCCGGGCAGGCCCAGCAGGTTCTCGACGCGGCCGCGCATCTCGCCGGCGGCTTTGTTCGTGAACGTCACGGCCAGGATGCCGTGCGGCGAGGCGCCCTCGGCCTGGATCACCCAGACG
>FTEO01000987.1_pt1 | contig 20995 bp, 15 predicted proteins | sample 1640211 | NCBI WGS metagenome assembly FTEO01 (sample SAMEA3914816, study PRJEB12502) | metagenome | biome: forest; material: soil | place: USA | collected 2011-09-16 | depth 0.3 m | reverse complement strand
GCTGGTGCCACTCGCGCTCGAGCGCGAGCGGACCTTGCTTGCATGCCTGAACAAGGACGAGTTGCGAGGTTTCCTCATCGCGCTGGAGCACCTGGAGCGCTTTCTGGATCTATAATCCGAGGCTTTCGCTGCATGGTGTGTCCCCTCTTGTGCAACCTCACGTTTCCCCGCTCCCGATCACGCCTGCTCCCGGTTGTACTTGCCTTCCTAGCCGCTGCGTTCGAACCCCTCTGTGCGACCGCCGCCGCGGCTGCACCGAAAATTTCGGACACCCCGCGCATCGAGATCGCTCGATCCGCATTGCTGGTCATCGATGGGACGGAAACTGCCGATGCTCTGCAGCTTCGAATCCGGCACGCGATCGATCAGACGCCGGTTGACGGCAAGGACGTCACGATCGCCATTGACGGCAAGAACCAGGTGATCACGCGCGAGGCCGACGGCAGTTATGCGGTTCCCGTCGACGATCTGCGCGGCCGGGACGAACGTCCCGTTGAAGTTGTCGTAAGCCATGATGGCATCCGCGAAGTGTTGAAGGGCAAAGCGCCACCGCCGCAATCACGGTCCGCGACCGGCATCCTGGGCGATCACAAGCAGCTGGCCTGGTGGATTCTCAATATCGTGATCCTGCTCGTGGGCGCCATGGCTCTCTCGAGACGCAAGTCATACTGAGCCGTCGTTCAACTGATCACGGGCACGAGCAGATGCGCATCGAACGCGCCACCCGTACGCAATACGTGGTGTCCGGCATTGCGGGTGTGCTGGTGGCGCGCGAATGGCAGATTCGGAAGTGCATTGGTGTAAATGTCGGCGCCCTGCACCAGTAGCCTCAGAGTCTCCCCGGCCCTGAAGAGCGTCGCGGATGGCCAGATTTCGATTTCGAGCGCCACGGCCCGGCCCTCCGGCATCGGCTCCTCATGATCGTGCGGATGAACCGGTTGCCACGGGGTGGATCGACTGGCATCCAGGGCACGATGGCTTGCGCGCAGCCAACCGAGTGCAACCGGGCCATTCTCGTAGAACGCATAGAACGTGAAACCGACGTGCTGCTGGCGGGCATCCAGCTTCTGAACGGCCACGAACACGTCCGCATCCCGCGCACCCTCTGTCTCGAGCCACAGTCTGAGTTTCATGTGACCCGTCAGCTCCGTGGCTGCGGAAAACAGATGATCGAAAACCGCGTTGCCTTTGCAGGCGTCATAGCGTACCTCCGCAACCGGGTTGTCGGCGGCCGCCGTCAGCGTTCCGGTACCCGCATCGAGCCAAAGCCTTCGGTACTCCGTCCGTGCGAGCGGCCAATGCGCCTCGGCGCGCTCAACGGCGACTCCTGCGCGCTCGCGCACCTCCAGTCTCACGCGGGGCCAAGCGACTAACTGGGTCGTGCGCCCGTGCAGGAATTGATCGAAGAATTCGACACGCCGACGGCGACTCTCGTCCCGATAGTAGTGTGCCCACTTCTTCTGCCCGTGAACATCGAGCCATTTGCGCGGGCTGGAGATCCGCTTGAACACCTCCAGAGTACCTCGCGTGTGCAGCCCCTGATCCGCCCAGCTCGCCACGACGTAGGCCGGCACGCGGATACGTTCCAGATCCACTTCCTTCGAGTGCCAGTAGGCGTCCCACAGCGGGTGCGCCTGCACGTTGGCCCACGTGTCCTCCGTGCGCGTCAGCGAGAAGCGAATGTTATCCGAGGCCCGCGGAATGAAACCCGTCTCCGGAATTCCTCCATGCGTCGCGAACTCCCGGTACCAATCCGAGAAGCCTTCCCACGGATTGATCGCGGCGAGCGACGGCGGCCGTATCGCAGCTGCGAAATACTGAATCGCGGCCAGGTACGAGACTCCCGACATCCCCACCTTGCCGTTCGACCAGGGCAGCGCGGCGAGCCATTCGATCGCATCACGGCAATCCTCCGCCTCGATCGCGCCGTTGTGATGAAACTCCCCGTCGGAGAGCCAGGCCCCGCGCGGATCGGCAAACACGACGGCATAGCCGCGCTGGCACCAAAAGACCGGATCCGGCGCCTCGAACGCGGTGAGGGGGGATAGCCATTCCGGATTGACGCCGGAGGCGGGCCAAAAAACCCGGTTCGACAGGCTGTGCTTGCCGTAAGGACTCCACCCCAGAAGGATCGGCAGATTCCGCTCGCCCGCGACACCGGGCGGCCGGTAGATATCGACCAGAATGCGCACGCCATCGCGCAGCGGCAGCCGCACGTTCCGCTCGATCAGGACTCCCAGCTCGATACGCGAGTCATACTCGGCCGGAGGAAGCGGCGGCTTGTTGGGTGCGGTGCGGGGATCGACACCCGCTCGCATGATCGGCTCGAAGTCATCGCTACGGGTCATCGTCGCAGGCTCCGCCGCTTCGTATGACAAGGAACGGTTGCGCGCGCGCCCGTCAATTCTGCTGGAAACCCATGCGAAATGCGCCCCAGTGGCGGCCGCGCACGACAATGGGGGCCGACAGATCCTTCAGCAGCGCATAGTTGCCGCCGCCCATGTCCCGCCGGTAGGTTTGCAGCAGGAACGGCTTGGTATTGCGCGCGACGCGCTCCACGGCACGATCGTCGAAGATCCGCCGGTTGCGACAGTTCGCCGCATTCCATATCGGGTCGGGACCCTGCGGCCGGCGATAGTTCGGGTTGTGGGTGGGGAGATAGCCGCCGCGCGCCCAGGCGACGCAGAACACGATGCGCGGATCCGACTTCTGGAGCGGATCCTGGATCGGCGGCAGCAGGCGATCCGTGAGGCCGACGTAGTCGGTGAGATACTGTTGCGGGTTGGTGCCTGGAATCTCCCGGTAGCGCTCATCGAAGAGCTGCGATTCGGAGATCTCGCCGCGGGAGATCGCGGACTCGAACTCCGCTGCGATTCGCTTTGCCGTCGCGATGACGGCTCTGATGAGCGGCGTGTCATCCGTCTCCACCCCGCTCTCCGCCGTGAATTCGATGAGCGTCTCGCTGAGCGCGAGCAGGCCCTCGACGCGGCCGTCGGCCTGCTTGAGGTTTGAAGATGACAGATCCACGCCCTCGGCCAGCCGCTCCAACTGCTGCAGAGTCGTGTCGCAGCAGTCGAGATTGCCGGCTGCGGAGCCGGCAATCGCATCGATCTCGCGTCCCACGGTGGTGAAAGCCTCGTGCGCCCGAACGATGACGCCATTCACCTTCTCGGCTGCCTGCGTGGCCTGGACCGCGTGTCGTGTCGCATCCCCACTCTCGCCGATGAGCCCATCGATCTGTGCCCCCAGGGCCTGCACGATGCTGCCGATCCTCACGGTGGCCGCCCGTGTTGCCTCCGCAAGCGTCTTCACTTCTGCGGCGACGACGGCGAAGCCGCGTCCCGCCTCCCCGGCACGCGCCGCCTCGATACCGGCGTTGAGCGACAGCAATCGGGTCTGCTTTGCAATCGTCTCGATGGACGCCGACACGCTGGCGATCTGCTTGAGTACCGGACCGAACGAGGCAAGCCGCTCTTCGATGCGGCCAACAGACTTGTTGAGTTGGGAAATGCTCTCGACCGCTCCGCCGATCAGCGTCCGGGACTCCGAGATTTCCGTACCCGCCGCGGTGGCCGCGTTCTGGGCCTTGCGCGCGGCTCGATCGATCGAATGATTGCCCACCACCATCGTCTGCGCGGTTTCCTGCAGCTCCTTGAACTGCTCCGCCTGATCCGCTACGCGGTGGGTGACTTCCTCCAGATGGCCGGAGATGTCGGCGACCTCCACTCCGAGCGTACCAATGCGGTTGGCCAGCTCCGCGACCAGGCGATCACTACCCCCAACCTCAGACCTGTCTTGTTCGGTATGTTCCATTTTTGGCGCAGTCGCTGACCGTGACAAGAGACAACACCCGACCCGAGAGTCGGTCCCGGCGCCGCACGGCAGCTGGGCGCCGTCAGTTGCTCGGCGCCGGCGACGCTACCGGGGCTTGCATGTGAGCCCCCTCCTCACTTCGTCGAATGTCCGACCTACGGCCACGCCTATCAGCGCACACCCTCCGATCTTACGCAAGTTGGCGCCGTCCGGCTTGGCCCGGGTCAGGCCGGCGGTTGTAGGTTTGCGGACGTGTTCCAATTTCAGGCGGTCCGGCCCGCAGGCGCCGCTTCGGCTGCCTGCCGCCACTCTCGAACGGGCGCGTGCGCTATAGTCTTGCGTCGAAGGCGTTAGCCGGGAACGCCAGTGACATTCCGCGGACCTTGGGGGAACAACACATGAAGAAGCTGCTGGCCATCGTGACCGTGACCGCAATTCCGTGGGTAGCGTTGGCGGATCCGCCGAAAACCCTGCATGTGGTCCAGACGATTTCGATCAAGGCTCCGCTGGATAAGGTCTGGACGGCCACGAAGGACTTCGACGGTCTGGCCAAGTGGCATCCCGCCCTCGAGAAAGACGAGATCGTCAAGGGGTCCAACAATGCTCCGGGTGCCGTGCGCTCGCTGTCACTGAAAGGCGGCGGCACGATCAAAGAGGAGCTGGTCGCCTTCAGTGAGCCTACCCACTCGTTCACATACCGGATTCTCGAGTCGCCGCTTCCCGTGGCGAGCTACCAGTCCACGTTCAAGCTGACGCCCGGCAAAGGCGACACCACGGTCATCACCTGGTCGGGGCGATTCAAGCGCAAGAACGCTGCCGACAGTCCACCGGAGGATCAGACCGACGAGGCGGCGAAGAAAGTCATCACCGGCATCTATTCGAGCGGGCTTACCAACCTCAAGAAGCAGCTCGAAGGCTGAGGGTCGCTGGCCCGTGCGCCGTCACGGTTTTTGGCAGGGCGAACGTCAACACACTGCGCCCTGCCGAGACGGTCACGAATTGCTCACCGTCGAGCTCGTAGGTGACGGGCGCGGCCATGATGATTCCACCCGTCTCGACCGACCAGAGCAGGCGTCCCGACTGGGCGTCGAGCGCGAAGAACCGCGACTGGTCGCCTCCGAACAGCACTCCGCCGCGGGTGGACAACAGCCCCCCCGTCTCACTGTCCGTGAGCCTCGCCGACTGCCGATACTCCCAGATCAAAGTGCCGGTGCTCGCGTCCAGGGCGCGGATCGCCGTGTAGAACGAGCGGCCCGCGGCGCCCGGAAGCGTCTGCGCGGTGGGGAAAAACACCATTCCCTGCTCGAGTACCGGCACGTAGACGCGATCGAGCACCGGGTCGTACGAGGGCGGCCACCAGTTGGTTCCGCCCTTGGCGCCGGGAAACACGGGGCGGCCCTGCGTCTGCTCGAGGGTCTCGATCGGCCGGACCGGCCGGCCGATCGAATCCAGGCCCTGGGCCCAGGTCTGTCGCACGAACGGCACCCCCCTCAGAAAAGCACCCGTGTCCCGATCCAGTACGTAGTAGAAACCGTTCCGATTAGCCCACAGGAGCCGCTTCTGCACACCTTCGGGCGTGACGCGATCCGCGATCAGAGGCACCTGGTTGGAATCCCAATCGTGGACGTCCGCGGGCGTGAACTGGAAATACCACAGCAGCTCGCCGGTCGCGCCGCGCAACGCCACGACTGAATCCGAGTACAGGTTGTCGCCCTTGCGGCTACTCGGATCGAAGTCGGGTTTCGGATTGCCGATGCCCCAGTAGAGCGTGTCCGACTGCGGATCGTACGACCCGGTCATCCAGGTGCCGGCGCCACCGCGCTTCCAGGAATCCCCCGACCACGTGTCGTTGCCCGGCATGCCCGGCCCAGGGATGGCATCGAAGCGCCAACGCTCCCGCCCGCTGCGCGCATCATAGGCCGCAATGAAACCGCGGCTGTCCGTGGAGGCCGTGCCCACGCCCGTGACGATCAGGTCGCGTAACGCCAACGGCGCTGCGCTGATGTAGGAGTTGGGATAGCTCGGATCGACCGTCGTTTCCCAGGCGACCTTGCCCGTCGCAGCCTCGAGCGACGTCAGCTTCGCGTCCCACGTGCCGACAAAAACGTGATTGTCGAGCATTGCGACCCCGCGATTCTGACCGATGGGACCCTCGCCGCCTCCCTTTCGCTCGTACGGATGCTCGTGCAGCCAGATCCGGTGACCATTGGCCGCGTCGAGCGCAATGACGCTGGAGGGCCCGATCGTCATGAACAGGATTCCGTTGCGCACCAGCGGCGAGGATTCGATCTTGTCAGCCGTGTCATCCAGCTGAACCATCCAACGCAGCGCAAGCGCGCCGGCGTTGTCGGGGTTGATCTGCGTCAACGCGCTATGCCGGGCGGAAGAATAAGATCCCGAGAAAGTCACCCAGTCGGTCCCCGGCTGTGTAGTGACGGCAAGGTCCTCGAACGGAACGCGCAGCTTGTCGAGCCGCACCTGAGTCAGCGGCGAAACGGCAATGCCGCTCCCGCCGACATCGATCGAACGGATGTAAGCAATGAGTTGCCAGATACGTGACCAGCCCAGCGGGTGCTCCAGCATCGCCGTCTTCGGCACGCCATACCGGATCGTGCGGTACAGCGCCCACTCGCTATCGCCGTGCTTGAACTCCCGTCCGAACAGTGATGGCGCTCCCGGTCCGCCGCCCGCGTCGGGCCCGTGACACGACGAGCATTCAGTGCGGAACAGGTTGGCACCGGCGGCGAGATCCGCGGGCCTGGAGCTTGGGATGCGCACGACCGCATAGGGGTTGCGGGAGTCGACGATGCGCGAGAACTGTGGCTGCGCGCCTCCCGGTAGTATCAGCCTGAGCAACTCACTCAGTCGCATGTCAGGGATCCGGCCCGACATCTGCAGCGCTACGGCCTTGACTCTCCAGCGGACCTGCGGAACCGCGATCGACACAATGGCCATGGCGACAAGCGCGAGGCTCAGCAGGCGTGACACTGGCCACGGCCTGCGCCTGGGAAGAAACACAACATTGACGTCGGAGTCACGCGCCGTATCGGGAGGTAAGGACGGTGACAAGCGCTCAGGCTCGCTGATCGGGAGTAAGAGTTTGTTCGGTCCGAACGCGTTTGCGCATCGAGGCGTTGGTGGCCGCCGACAGGATGTCGGCATAAGCGGCGTCGCGCGCGGAAGGACTGCAGTAGTGCGCCAGAAGCTGCTCCGCGCCGTGGACGACGTCCGCAGCGCGAACAGGATCGGTGAGCGCCACGATGAGGCCGTCCGCGATTCCTGCCGCGTCCGGTGGAGTCAGAATCGCGCAGCGCTCCGTCAGGATCTGGTTGTGCACGAGCGTGTCCGTCGCGACGACCGGACGTTTGGAAGCAAGATAGGGAAGGAGCTTGCCCGGGGGATTGATGCCTTGAATTCGCGGCGACACCAGCACGTCGGCGGCGGCAAGGTAAGCGGGCATCGAGCGTTGCGGTTGACTTCGTTCGAGCAACACGCAATCTGCCACTCCCAGTTCTTCCGCACGGCGCCGCAGCTCGGCGATTTCCGTGGCCGAGCCTCCGACGAGGAGAAACAGCACGTTCGGCACAGCGACCCGCACCTTCGGAATCGCTTCGATCAGAAGATCCAACGCCTGCAACGCGACGAATGAACCCGTGTACAACACCAGTTTTCGATCTGCGCCGACGGCATGACGCCTGCGCACCGCAGCGATGTCATCCGGGGTGGCGGTGGTCTCCGTATCGAAATGGTTGACGATGACCACGCAATGGGCACCGGCGCAGGCGAGTCGCGCTGCCCGCTCCACCGCGGGTGATATAGCGACGACCGCACAGGCTCCGCGCACGCTCTGCCTCTCAACCCAGCGAAACACACCGATGATCGAGGAGCGGCGACTGAACTTCCAATCCGTGATCTGCAGCGGCAGGCTGGAGTGCATATCGTAGATATACGGAACTCGAAAGAGCGCGCCGGCGAGCTTGGCGAGGAATGCCCCTTCCTCATGCGCATACAGCAGGTCGTAGCGCCGCAGGCACAGGCGCGCGAGCAGGTTCACGAACAGCAGGCAATCGAACCAGATCTTCAGACGGGACGGCCCGGGATCGATCGTGCGACTGAAATGAGGACCGCGAGCGCGATATAGCCGTGCCTTGAGATCGGGCGGCTCCTCGCCGACTCCGTACGTCAGGATGTCGACTTCATGACCGCGCGCAATCAGTTCGCGCGCGCGGTGGTACGCGCTGAGCGGAGTGCCGCGGGCAGTGTAGAACGCCTGTGGAACGATTTTGAGTATGCGCATGCCTCACACATCCCAGTACGAAACCAGTCGCACCCGATTGACATTCAACCGCTCGCGAAATTCCGCCGACAGCAGAAACTGCAGCTCCGTCCAACGCACATGGCTGCCCGGTTTCTCGACATCCGCCGCGTGCGTGCCTGGATGACAGCACAACTCTACCGGACCTGCAGCGTCGATGAACGCCCAGTCGGCCACGATCGGCCGGCTGCGTACTGCGATGAGCGCGCGCAGGTCGGCAGTCCGCACCGGGGAGCGCAGGCCCGCACGGTAAAACTTTCGTGAAGCTTTCAAGGCAAGCGCTTCTCTGAGGAGTGTGGCGAGATTGCGAATCCCGGCGCGGCGTCCGAAGCGTGTAATTCTGACTCGCTGGATGGCGAACCGTGGCAAAACATTCGCGACCGCGGTGCTGACGACCGGCAGCTGATGCAGGTGCTTGTGCCCGTCGACGTGCGAAATGCGCACGCCGGAATCACGTACGCGCGCAATTTGAGCAGTGATCTCCGTTTCCAGATCGGCGAGGGCGAGCCTGCCGGTGACCGACCTGGCAAACAAGTCTCGCTTGCCGTGAAACCGGTCGTTCGCATCGACCAGCGACCCGCCGGCGGTGAGTGCCTTGCCTTCGCACAGGTTCAGATGGACTCCAAAGCTGGCACGATCCGCCAGCGCCGCAACCCTCGCCAGAGCATCCTGCGTCCCGGGCATGTTGGCCATGATCGAGGTGCTCGTGACGATACCGGCCTCGATGCCCTGACAGATTCCCCGCGTGATCTGGGCCGACTCGCCGAAGTCATCGGCATGGACGATGAGCGGGAACCCGGCAGCGGGGTATCCTCCGTTGTGCGTGCGCAACCCGATGGCACCGGCCGAGGCTGCGACTCGCGCGAAACCTGCCGGGAATTGTGGGAACATGGGTGTCAGCACCTCCTATGGGTGCCGCTGTGTTGGTTGTACGTAACCGTAGCAGGAAATGTACCAAGCGACGCCCGGTGGGCCGCCCCTGCAGGGCGCCGGATGCAGCTTGATCCCTGGCTTAGCCATTGCTTCCCGCTCATTCCCGGCCTGCTAATTGCATGTTCGGCATTCGCGCCATGGCATCGAATCAGAACTCCAACACTTGCGCGGAACCGGCCCTCACGCGAGCGCGTCGGGTTGCGCGCAGCTTTGGCGGCGCGTTGCGGACCCATTATCCAGGCTTCGTACTGGGGCTTCCGCTACCGCGCGACACGATCCCGGTCTTTGTCTATCACGACGTGGACCCTGCACGATTCGCGCGCGATCTGGAGTTCCTGCGCACGAACCGCTACGAGACGTTGAGCCTGTCTGAGTTTGTGGCTGCCAGCGCACGCAAGTCCGGCAGGGCGCGACGCTGTGTGCTGCTGACATTCGACGACGCACGCCGCAATTTCTACGATACCGCACTACCGATCCTGCGCCAGTTCGAGGCCCGCGCGACTTTGTTCGCTCCTTCCTATTGGATGGAGTCGGCCGCGGCGCATTCCGCCGACTTCGAGCAATTCATGAGTTGGGACCAGGTTCGGGAGAGCGCCCAGTCGGGATGGGTCGATGTCCAGTCGCACGGGCATCGGCACGCGCTCGTTTTCATCTCCCGCCGTCCGTTGGACTTCGCCAGTCCATGCGCCCTTGCCCGCTACGACATCTACGACTGGCCGATGCGCAACGGACGCTCCGGCGAAGAGCTCGGCCGCCCCCCCCTCGGAGCGCCGATCTACGGTGCGTGTCCGTTGCTTTCCGCCGAGCGCCGCTTCATCGAGGATCCGGACGTCACGGCGGCATGCACAGAGCGGGTTGCACATCTTGGCGGTCCAGATTTTTTTGCTCGGCCGGACGCAGCCGCGATGCTTCGGCGACTGCACGCCTCCCGCTCCAGCGCGAATCCCGGAAGGTTTGCCGACCCCGCAGAAATGCGCGCGCTGGTCACCTCGGAGCTCGAGCAGTCGCGCGACCTCTTTCGCCGGTTCATGGGCTATGCGCCGCGTTTTCTGGCCTATCCCTGGATGATGGGCTCGCAGCTCTCGCTCGAGCTGGCGCGCGACTTTGGCTTCCGGTGCATTTTCGGAGTGGCACTCGACTACGCGCGTGCGCGCAGGCCGAACCTCCCGGTGCGCGCCTTCGGCAGGCTCAAAGCAGACTGGCTGCGGCTCCTGCCGGGCAGCGGGCGCAGCAGTTTCCTGAAGATCGCGGCCGGGAAGATCGCCGGCATCTCCGCGACACGGCACCTGGCTCACTGAGGCGCTCAAACCGGAGTATGACGGTCACACGCACGATCGGTGTCATGGCACGCCTGTTGGACCAACCTGACGGGCTGGGGATCTATGCGCGCGAATTGCTTCGGCAGCTGGCTCAGTCGGACCCGGACACACGCTACGTCATGTTCCTCGGCAGCGAGCGGGCGTGCCATCTGTTTCATGGCTTCCGGAATGTCGAAACCTGCGTGCTCAGATCCCGCAGCAAGCTGTGGTGGGACCAGATACAGGTGCCCCGGGCCGCTCGCCGGCTCAACGTCGATCTTGTGTTCAACCCGAAGTTCTCGTTGCCCCTGTTCAGCCGCATACCCGGCGTTTTCGTCCTGCAGAGTTGCGATTGGTATGTGAACCCTGGCAACTACCCGTGGTGGGACAACCTGTACATCCGGCTGACCTTGCCGCTCTACTGTCGCAAAGCCCGGGGACTCCTCGCCATCTCGCAGGCGACGCTGACGGAGCTTGGGCGGCAGCGGGGGCTGGATGTCTCGGCGGCTACGGTGACGCATGCAGCTGTCGGACCGACTTTCACCGCACGACGCGATCCACAAGCCTTGCATGACTTTCGAATTCACTACGAGCTGCCGGACAGATATATCTTCACCGTCGCGCGCGTGCTGCACACGGGACACGCCAGGATGACGGAATATCCGGGCGGCAACACTGAGCGTCTGGTGCGGGCATACCGACAGTATCGGCAGCGTGCGCGCCATCCGCTCCCGCTGGTTGTCGCCGGCCTCGCAGTCCGGGAACACCTGCTGGCGCGCGGGCTGTCCGTCGCCGACCTCGAAGGAATCCGCTTCCTGGGATTCGTCCCGAACGAGGCCATCCACATGGCCTACCAGCTGGCGGAGTGCTTCGTGTTGGCGACGTTGTGCGAAAGTTTTGGCATTCCGATTCTGGAGGCCCTGGCCACAGGCTGTCCCGCTATCGTGCCCAACACCGGGGCGGCGCCCGAAGTGGCGGGCGGCGCTGCGCGTCTGATCGATCCCTACGATGAGAACGACATCGCCGGCGCGTTGTTCGAAGTTACGGAGACCGCCGCTGTGCGCGAATCCATGTCGCGGGACGGACTCCAGCGGGCGTGCGCGTTCGGCTGGCAACAGACGGCCCAGCGGGTTCTACAGGTGTTCGACAGAGTGTTGGCGGTCTCGGGCGCGCCGCCCTGGAAAGGGTTGGATTAGGCACCCTCATGTGCGGGATATGCGGCTTCAATTGGGCAGACGAACATCTGATCGAGCAGATGAAGGCGACGCTCGTGCACCGCGGCCCGGACGCCGATGGCACGTACGTCGCAGCCGGGATATCCCTCGGCCATCGCCGCCTGAGTATTGTCGATCTGAGCGACTCGGGCCGCCAGCCGCTGGCGAACGAAGACGGGACCGTGTGGATCACCTTCAACGGGGAAATCTACAATCACACCGGGCTGCGGGCTCAGCTCGAGAGCAAGGGCCACGTTTTCCGCAGCCGCAGTGACACCGAAGCCATTGTCCACGCCTACGAGGAATTCGGGCTGGACTTCGTCCGCCATCTGACCGGCATGTTCGCGTTGGCGATCTGGGACGGCGCCCGGCGCCGGCTGGTCCTCGTGCGGGACCGCCTCGGCATTAAGCCCCTGTATTACACCGCGGACTCCGGAAGAGTCCGGTTCGCCTCAGAAATCAAAGCTTTGCTTGCTGATCCTCAGGTCCCTCGTGAGGTGAACGGCCAGGCGCTCTTCGATCTGATGGGCTACGAATTCACCCCGGCCCCGGAGACCCTGTTCGCGGGAATCCGCAAGCTGCTCCCGGGATGCATGCTCGTGGTCGAAGCGGACGGCAGCCTGCGGATGTCGCGATACTGGGCGCTCGAAAGCAAGGCCGTGGAGCCTTCCCCCGCGGTGCTCTGTGAGTTGTTGGAACGGGCCTGTTCCGAGCACATGATGAGCGACGTGCCCGTCGGCGCGTTCCTCTCGGGCGGCATCGATTCCAGCTCGGTCGTCAGTTTCCTGAGCGAGTCGGGGACCTCGGGGCTGCAGACCTTCGCGCTCGGATATCGCGAGGCCAGTTTCAGCGAGTTCGGATACGCGCGCCGCGTTGCGGATCATTTTCAGACGCATCATCGGGAGCTGTTGGTTCGGCCGGTAGATGCCCGGGCCATCGAGCGCTCCGTATGGCATCTGGATGAGCCCACCACTGATCCGTCGAATCTTCCCTTCATGCTCGTCTGCGAGGAGGCGCGCCGCTACGTGAAGGTTGCCCTGAGCGGCGACGGCGGCGATGAGCTGCTCATGGGATACGACCGGTTCCGGGCGAGCAAGGCGGCCTCCCTGCTCGCCCGCCTGCCGCTGCCGCTGCGCCGACGTCTCTATCGCGCGTTGATTTCGCGGCTCGGCGACGACGATGTGAAGAAGGGACCGCGCAACATCCTGAAGCGCTTTCTTCAGGGGGCGGTACTGCCGTCGGCGGGAGAGCATCTTCGGTGGCAGTATTTTCTGGATCCGGCCACCGCGGTCGCGATCTTCAAGCCCGATGTGCTGCAGCGGCTCGATACCGATCCGTTCGGGCCGGTCAAACGCTGGTCGGCGGGTGCGCCCGCCGAGCGGGCTCTGCGCGAGCAGTATGTCGAGCTGAACACCGTCCTGCCCGACAGCGTGCTCATGAAGGTCGACAAGATGTCGATGGCGCACGGGCTCGAGGTTCGCCCCCCCTTCCTGGACCATCGCGTCGTCGAGTTCTGCTACTCACTGCCGGCGAACGCGAAACTCCATGGCTTTACGACCAAGTGGCTGCTGAAGTGCGCGATGCGCGAGCGGCTGCCCCCCGGCATCGCGATGCGCGGCAAACAGGGCTTCAGTCTGCCCATGAAGAACTGGATCCGTGGGGAACTGCTGGAGCTCACGCGCGATGAAGTCTTCTCCTCGCGGCTGATCGACGCTTACTTCCGCAAAAGCGCTCTGGAAGCGCTCTGGAGCGAGCACCAGGAGCGGCGGCACAATCACAGTCATCTGTTCTGGACGCTGCTCAACGTGAGCCTCTGGGAACGCCTGCTCCTGAACGGACCGCGCCCCAGCGCGCAGCTCGCGCCGGTCACGCAGATTACCGTCCTGCCCGGCCGCACCTCGGCGGCGGCCTGATGTTGCGCAACCTGTTGAGGTCCGCCTCCCTGCGCGCCGCCCTGGCGCTCGGGTTCGGCGGCCTCGCCTTCACGCTCGGCAACCTCATCTTCGCCCGAGAGCTTCCGGCGGCTGAGTACGGCCTGCTTTCGCTGGTACTCGGCATCCTTTCCGTCGGCATGCTCGCAGCCCCCCTCGGTCTGGACCTCGTTGTGGCGCGCCGCGGCCTGCAACTCGGACTCGGGTTGCGGCGCTCCGTGCTCATCGCTTCGGCCTCGACCGGAATCATCACTGCCGCCATCGCCGCGGAGGTCTACGAGGTCAGTCGGGTCGTGCTCGTGGCTATCGCAGTGACCACGGCCGCATCAGGAGCGATCCAGGCCGGCGTGGCGCACTTTCAAGGGCAGCGTCGTTTCGGAATCGCCGCCTGGCTGCTGCAGATCCCGAACATCTCGCTCGTACCGATCGCCCTGATCACCCTGCTCCTGGGCCTCATCACGGCCCAAACGGTGAGCGTTCTGATCGCCTTCGCGAGCCTGATCGGCCTCGCCGGTACCTGGTATCTCGTCACCGCCCATCAGACGCCGCTACAAGAGCTGGCAGCTGTGAAACCGATGTGGCGCGAAGCTCTCCCGCTCCTCGGCATCACGATGGCGAGCGCGGTCTTCATGCAGCTCGAACGGCTCATGCTCGTGCCTGCAGTAGGAGTGCGTGGGCTCGCGCTCTTCGGTGTCGTCGCCGCGCTCGTGGGTTCACCCTTCCGGATGATCCAGGCTGCCGTGCTCTTTACACTGATTCCCGGAATGCGAGCCGCACACGACGTGAATGAGCGTCGCAGACTTCTCGGCCGCGAGGTCGTGATCGTGACCGCCGCGGTTCTGGGCGGCTCGTTGGTCATCGGGCTGCTGGCACCGCCGCTTGCACAATGGTTCCTGGCAGGTCGCTACAACATCGGCGAGGCGCTGTTGGCGGCGGCCATCGTGTCCGGGTGGCTGAAAGTCTGCAGTGCCTTTGCGACTTCGGTCGCCGTCGCCCTCGGAGACGAGCGAGACTTGCGCCATGTCAGCCTGACTGCCTGGGTGTCGATCGGCATCGCGGTTGCCGGCGGTTTCCTTGCCGCCGCGTGGGGGCTCACCGGCGTCCTGTACGGAATCTCCGCTGGCTGGCTGGTTCGAACGCTGGCCGCGGCCTGGATCGCGACTCCGCACCTACTGCACGGCCGCGGCGACCTGCCGTACCCCATCAGGTAGATCCACTTTCGGCTCGAAGCCCAGCGCGACGCGCGCTGCACCGATGTCGAAGGCGTTGTCGTTCTCGAAGAAGGCCAACGTCCGACGTGACACGGGTGGCTCGGCGCCGACGAGCGCGCTCACCCGTTCTGCCGTCCATCCGACCGTAAGCCCTAGCCATCGTGGAGCGTGGAACGACGGCGGCCGTACTCCGATCGCACGCGCAAACTGCGCGATCATCTCCTCAACGCTCATCCACCGGGGGCCTGCGACGTTGAACGTCTTGCCGGCCACTTCCGGGCCAGCGCGTGCGGCCAGCACCAGCGCTTCGAGCGCATCGTCGATGTAGATCGGGTGGCGCAGGTTGCGGCCCGGGCCGATGAAGAAGAACCGGCCCTTGCGAAGCGAGCGGATCAGCTTCAGGGTACGCGGACAGCCGGTCCCGTAGACCCACGACGGTCGGATCACGACCACATCCATTCCCGTGCGCGCTGCGCAGCGCCGCGCAGCCTCCTCTCCCGCCATTTTCGTCCGCTCGTAGGCATTCTGAGGATTCAAGGGAGCTGTTTCGTCAGCCGGCGGCGAAGCGACGTTTCCGTAAACGCCGACGCTGCTGATGTGAATGAGCCTGCGCACGTGGGCGGAGGCGCAGAGCGCCACGAGTGCCTGCAATGCGTTGACGTTCACGGCTTCGAAGTGCTCGGGCGTCGCGTGCACATCCAAATGGACGCTGGCGAGGTTGAAGACGTAATCGACGCCCGCGAGCGCGGCGGCCAGTCGGGCAGTGTCCCGGATATCCTGGACACGAAAATCGACGTCGGCCCCTGGCGCGCGCCACACCGGCGGGTGAAGATCGATCGCGCAAACGCTCCATCCACGTGCGGCCAGGTGCGGCACCAGATGCGAGCCGATGAATCCTCCGGCTCCGGTCACCAAGGCTCGCAAGCGCGGGTTCACAAGTCTTTTCTCGCCGCAACCGCCACCGCATAGCCTCCGTTGCCCGGGATGAGCTTGTCGAGGAGCGAGAACACGTACATGAACGGAAAAATCAGCGCGTACATCCGATATTCCTTGCGCACGGCATCCAGCTCCTGCTTCGAGGTCGGCGCGATCGTGCCCGCCATCACCTTCGGGTGTGCCTTCTTCCTGGACAGGAACTTCACGTACGCGAAATTAATGACGAGCTCGGCGAACTCGGTGAAGAAGCGCGAATAGCCGCCCCACCGCTGCGGCTCCAGTCCCACATTCGCCACCATTTCCTGCAGCTCCCGAACACGATAGCCCTGCACGACGTGACCATACGTCTCCGGACCCATCCCGATCAGGCGCTTCAGCGCTGCAACCGGCAACCTCGTGTCTCCGTTCGGTGTCGTGACGATCGCCAGTCCACCGGGAGCGAGCACTCGCGCGATTTCGGAATTCAGCCCGTTCAGCCGGGAGAAGTGCTCGTGAACGTCGATGACGATCACGAGGTCGAAGGCGCCGTCCGCGTAAGGAAAGCGGTCGATATCGATGTGCGCGACGGGGTCGCGAAGGAATTCGGACATCTCGTCGATGCCCTCCGGATACACCTGGCCCCAGTTCCACGAACCGCCGGCGGCCCGAAACTCGTGATTCATCGCGCCGTTGTTGTCGTGCCCGGAAACGAGCAGGCACCGCTTTCCCTGTGTGGGACCGGCGAGGCGCATCAGCAGCCCGACCTTCTGGCGCTTTTTGAGCGACTTGCGGTACATCTGCAGCTGCCAGGGGAGCGGCGCTTCGGCCACAGTGGGTTGTGCTTGCATCCTCAGGTCCTCTCCGCACTGGTCTGTTTCATTTCAGTAACCCCTGCGTCGCGGTCCAGCGAAGGCGAGAAAAGCGGGCCGCGAAATGCGTGCACCAGCGCCGCGACGCGCTCAATCTGGTGGGCGGTCTCACGCCGGTCCCAATGCAGTTCACGCGCGGCTACGGCGGCGCATGCGCTCAGCGTCGGGGCGTCCAGAGTCTCGCTCAGATACAGCGGAGTGCGGCGCATGACGATATCCGCGAGTTGCACTGCCATCTCTTCTCGCACGGCCTGCACGATCTGCGCATTGATCACCGGCAAATCGGGAACTACCCGCGCCGCCAGCGTGCTGTCCTGGTCCAGTAGGGCGAAAACGGCATCACGCCCGGGCCCATACATTTCCTCGACATGGGCGACAGAGTCGGCATCCAGGAGCCACTGCCTTGGCTTCACACGATCGACCGCACCGCGGTCGGCCCACAGGGCCGCGTTGGAGGCAAACCTTCCAGGTGCCTTCCCAAGGTAATGACAGGCCGTGCGCACGGCTCGCTCCGCCACGACGCGAGAGGTCGTCCACTTCACGCCGATCACGGAGAACACTCCCGCGGCTCCGAAGTCGGCGTGATCGATGATCTGGGGAGCGCGTTCGAGATCTACGTCGTCCGGTGAACCGCCCCGCTTCTCCGGCAGCAGGCCGGAATACACTCCGAGGACATCGGACCCGCGGATGCGGTTGCGGCCGAGGACGCGATTGAGATCCTCCAGAAAGTCGACAACGTCCTGGCGCGTGACCTGTGCGGAGCGGCCCGCTTGATCGCAACGCAAGTGGCGAGTCCCCACGAGCGCGCGCCCGTTCCAGGGAAGGATGAAATACGTGCGTGGATTGCTTTCGCCGCGGCTGTACTGCGGGACACAGAGGCCCATTCCCTCCTTGAACGGCAGCGGACGGACAAGGAGGTTGAACGCCTTGGATGCGAGGAACAGCGGACGCGCACGCGGCAGCACCGACCCGGCGCCGCCTCCGCTCATCCATTCGCCGACGCAGGCGCCTGCGGCATCAATCACTGCGCGCGTCCGAATCTCGAATTCGTCCCCCGTCAACTCATCGCGCGCCTGAACGGTTGAAACGACTCCGTTTTGCACCCCGAGACCCGTAGCGCGCACGTAGTTCGATACGCGGGCACCAAGGCTTACGGCAGCGGAGACCACCGCCAAAAGAAGACGTTCCGTGTTGGTGCAAACGGCGTCGGACCAGGTCGCAGCGCCGTTGCATCCCGTGATGCGGGTTCCCGTCAGAATCGCGCGCGCCAGTTTTCCGCTCCACAACCGGCTTGGCGGCAGTGACCGATCGGCAGCCACACCCCGGTTGCGATCGAAGCTCAACAGATCATTCACGAACAGAGCCGCTCTCATCGCCTCCGGACCCTTCAGACCGTGGCCGACCGTCGGCAATACGAAACGCATCGGCCGCGCCAGATGCGGAGCCAGCTGCAGCCAACCGCGCCGGGCGCGAACGGATTCGCGCAATCGTCGCAGATCGAGGCGCTGCAGATGTCGCAAGCCACCGTGCAACGTCCGCAGACTGTTGCTCGAAGTCGCACCTCCGAAGTCGGCCGCCTCGATCAGAGCGGCCCTCAAGCCCCTCGAAGCCGCCTCCCAGACCGCGCAAGCGCCGTAAATGCCTCCGCCGACGACGACGACGTCGTACGCGTCCAGCGCAAGGCGGCCCGGGTCACGCTGCATGAACCCGCTCCCCGTCGCAGACCACGCCGCCGGCAAACCTGTCCCGCCACAACTGAAAAACCATGAGCGCCCAAAGCAGGTGGCTGTGATTGCGCGTTCGAGCCTCATGCTCGCGCATGAGGGTTTCAACGTACGCGGGGACGAAGAGACCATCGTGCAACAGGTTCTCCCGGCACAGCAGCTCGTGCATCAGAGAATTCCACCGTCCGTTCAGCCAGTTCTTCATTGGCATGCTGAAGCCTTCCTTGCCGCGGCGCAGGATGGCCGGCGGAAGCTTCGCCGCGAAGGCCCTCTTGAGGATCCACTTGCGCACCCCGCCACGCAGCTTCAGCCGCGACGGGATCGACAGCGCAAGATCGACGACCTCGTTGTCCAGATACGGAACCCTCGCCTCGAGCGAGGTAGCCATGCTCATGGAGTCGATCTTGGTCAGGATGTTATCCGTCAGGTACAGCTTCAGATCGCAGCGCATCTGATCCGCGAGCGAATCGGGGCCCACAGGGTGGAACGCGTCGCGGATCAGCTCCACGGCCTCTCCCGCGATCGCCTCACGGAACGAATCCTGGTATAGACCCCCGCGGGCGGCATCGCCCAGAGACACCATCCAACGCATGTGTCGCCACTCGGCAGGAAGACAGGCTCCCTCCAGAAAGCGGCGCACCTGATTAGCCATCCCGCGCTTGCCCGCGCCGAGGGGCAAGAGACGCGCCAGCCGCTCGATCTGCTCCCGCAGGCGCCGCGGCAGCCAGTCAACTGTCCGCGCCGCGTAGTGATCAGCCTCGTACGCGTCGTATCCGGCAAACAGCTCGTCCGCTCCATCCCCGCCCAAGGCGACGGTCACGTGTGAGCGAGCCATCCGGCAGACCAGCAGAGTCGGGAATACTGAGAAGTCCGCGATCGGCTGATCGAGTTGTGCGACCACATCGGGAAGAAGAGACAGGAAGTCCGGCGTCAGGATCTCCTCGTGATGCTGCGTTCCGCAATGCTCCGCGACCGCCCGCGCGTGTTGCAGCTCGCTGTACGAGGCGTCCCCAAAACCCACCGAGAAGGTCAGTGGCGGGCGTGTAGAGGTCTCGCTCATCGCCGCAACCAGGATGGAGGAGGCGATCCCACCGCTCAGGAAGGCGCCCAGCGGCACATCGCTGGCCAGTTGTCTCTTGACCGCTGCGGTGAAAGTGTCGCGCAGCCGTTCGGCGATCTGCTCCGTAGGTGCGCGCAATGTGTCTACGGAATCATCCGGTGACCAGAAGCGTCCCGTGTGCACGGTGCCTTCGTTCCAGGTCAACCAGCTACCGGGCGACATCTTCTTGATGTCATCAAACAGAGTCGACGGAGTGACCGTGCATTCGAAAGTCAGCAGCTGATCGACGCCGCGCGGATCTATTCTCGCGGACGAGCCGCCCGCCGCCAGGATGCATTTCACTTCCGACCCGAAATACAGGTTGCCGTGGCGCACGCTGTAGAAGAGCGGCTTGATGCCCAGACGGTCGCGCAGCAGGACCAGGCGGCGGGAGGCGCCGTCCCACAAGGCGATCGCGAACATTCCGTTCAAGCGGGTGACAAACTCCAGGCCGTACTCATCGTACAGGTGCGGAATGATCTCGCTGTCGCCGGTTCCGCGCAGCACGTAACCCTTGGTTGTCAGCTCGCGGCGCAGCTCGACGTAGTTGTAGATCTCTCCGTTGAAGACCGCTTGCACGGTTCCCGCGCGATTCTTGACGGGCTGTTCGCCGGTCAACAGATCCAGCACCGCCAGGCGCCGCATCCCCAAGCCGGCTCCTCGACCGATGTAGAGGCCTTCTCCGTCCGGTCCCCGGTGGCGGATAACGTCACACATGCGCGCGATCAGCTCGCGCGCAGGCGTCGAGCCTCCGGTCGCAATGCCTGCGATCCCGCACATGAGGCCTCAGGCGGGACGCAGACGCGCGTGACGCTTGCGCAGCTGCATGCCGATCTGGTTGCGTACGAAGCGCAGTGGCGGCTCCAGCGTGGCGAAGCGCTCGATCGCCGCACGGGGGTCGGTCAATGAGCGGATCAGGCTCGCGGCCGGCCGCTCAGAGTCGAGATCGACAGAAACACAGAAGCCCATGCGTCCTATCTTGCTCACGTCGTGGGAGAACGGCAGCGGATCAGTTCCCGGGAGGTCTCTCACGCCGAGGCGGGCCGCGGCGGCGAAATGAGACGGATAGCGCCAGAATCCAGGCCGTCCTCCCTCATCGCCCAGGAACAGGGTCGGACTGCGGAACTCCTCCAACAGGCGGTTGAGCAGGCGCCCGCGGCTGAACAGCCATTTGCCCGGGCCCCATGGGATGACACGCGGGACCCCCATCGGGTCCGTATCCCGAAGCAACTCGCGGATCGGCCGGCCGTCCTCGAATCTCCGGGTAGTCCCCAACACCAGCACTTCGAGCCCCTCACGGCAGGCGACCTGACGTCCGGCGACGATGCACAACTCCGAAGCGTTTTTTCTCACGACGACGCTGTTGTCTTCGGCGGTTCGCGCCACCGACCAGGACGTCAGCCGCAGGCGGTTCGGCGAGTCGGGGGTCCGAGCCCGAGCGTACAAATCGCTGAAACACTCGTCGCCTCTGCATTCGGCAAGCAAAAGGAAGAAGGCGCGCCGAACCGGCTGCGCATGCGGACTCGCGCTGGACAGGTTGCGATAGGCATTGTCCAGCAACTCATCAACTCGGTGGCACGCGTGCAGATGTACGTGAGCGTCCACGACCGCCGCGACGATGCTCATGGCACCAAGCCCCAACCCCCAAGCGGAAAGTAGTATCGGATCCCTTT
>FTEO01001410.1_pt1 | contig 21081 bp, 19 predicted proteins | sample 1640211 | NCBI WGS metagenome assembly FTEO01 (sample SAMEA3914816, study PRJEB12502) | metagenome | biome: forest; material: soil | place: USA | collected 2011-09-16 | depth 0.3 m | reverse complement strand
TTGCTGCCCCCGAGGCGGGCGCTGCCGCCGCTACAACATATGCAGTGCCGGCAGGCACGCCTGCCTCGGTGGCAGCAAACGTGGGAACGCTTGCGCTACAGAATGCGGTGGACAACAGAATCGCGGCGAGAGCGCGTGAGGCAATCGTGTTCATGTAACTCCCCTGAAGGTGCGTCCATGACTGTGACACACCGTTCGTCCGCACGTCGACCGATGCCAGGGCCTTGCCTGCCCCGGCCGGCCGCGATCTTGAACGGAGGAACCCGTCAGAGTAGCTTCGCCCCGCATGCGGGGACGCTCTTCACCCAAAACCCGCCGCGGCTTGCAGTCTTCGCATACGCCGGCGCGAAAGGGCCAGCCGGATCGGGCCCTGGCGGGGCGCCTGCGTTTCGAGTCGTTCCTGCTCGAGCTGTCTGCCGCATTCGTGCAGGTGCGGCCCGGCGGCACCGATGAGCTCATCGACGTGTGGCTCGGCAAGCTCGCCCGTTTCATGCACGTCGATCGCAGCTCCCTCTGGGAGCTCGCCATGGACGGAGAGACCGTGCACCGGCGCTACGTGTACTCCGTGCCGGGCCTCGAGTCAGTGCCTGCAGCGGTACCCCGAACCGAATATGCCTGGCTGACGGCTCGATATCGACGCGGCGACATCGTGGTGTGGTCGCGCATCCCCGAGGACATCCCGGAAGCGGCCGCGGCCGAGCGTGCCCACGCGCTGCGTGTCGGCGTGAAGTCGGTTCTGAGCATTCCGATGATCGCGGGCTCATCGATCTGTGTCATGGCCTTTGCCTCGGTGCGCAAGCAGCGAGCGTGGCCCCGCGCACTCATCCAAAGACTGCGACTCGTCGCGGAGATCTTTGCGAGCGCCGTGGCGCGCCAGCGCATGGAAACGTCGCTGCAATCGAGCGAGGCCCGGACGCGGGCGATCCTCCAAGCCCAGCCAGATCTGCTGTTCGTATTGAGTCCGGAAGGTGTGTATCTCGAATGCCACGGCGGCGATGGCTCGGATCTGCTGATGCCCGTCGACCAGTTTCTGGGGCGCAATGTCACCGACATCCTGCCGGCGGACCTCGCAGAGATGTTTCACACAGCATTCGCACGAGCGTCGCAGGCTGGCGAAGTCGTCGCCTTGGAATACACACTGCCGATTCGAGGCGAACCACGCGCCTACGAGGCGCGCGTGGTCCGTCGCGATGACGGTGCTCTCGTCATCATCGTGCGCAACGTGACTGAACACAAGAAAGCTCAGATGGAAATCGAGCGGCTGCGCCTCGAGCTCACGCATTTCGGCAGAGTGGCGCTGACCGCGCAACTGACCGCATCACTTGCCCACGAGCTGCTGCAGCCGATCACCGCTGTGCTGGGCAATGCCGAGGCCGGCCAGCGTATGCTGGAATCGGGAGCTGACCAGCGGCAGGAGACGCAGGCCATCTTCGCGTCCATCATTGAAAGCGGCAATCGCGCAGCGGACGTCGTCGGGCGCGTCAGAGGCTTCCTCAGGAAAGAACGCAACCGCCATCGTCGATTGGATCTGAATCGGCTGGTGCGCGAAGTGGCCGCGGTGACGCACAGTGATCTGCTCCTGCGGCAGGTGCAACTCGCCACGCAGCTCGACGCGGCGCTTCCCGAGATCAATGGCGACCCCGTCGAATTGCAGCAGGTCATTCTCAACCTGCTGATCAACGGCGCGGATTCCCTCGGCGCCACGCTACCGGGCCAACGCGAGCTCGTCGTTTCCACGGCGCACCATGGCCGCGAAATCGAGCTCACGGTGCGTGATCGCGGCACGGGCGCCGACCCGGCGCACCTGGCGCGCATGTTCGAGCCGTTCTTCACGACCAAGCCCGATGGAATGGGCATGGGGCTGCCGATCTGCGCGGAGATCGTGCGCGCGCACGGCGGGCGCCTCTGGGCCGAGAACAACGAAAACGGCGGCATGACCATGCATTGCCGACTGCCGTTGCCGTAGCAGCTCCCTGAAGCGGGCACGATGCGCCGGGCGCGGAGGCCGGCTCAATTGGCCGTTAGGCCTATGTACAGCCCCGGGCACGCTCCGCACTCTCCAATCGATGGGATCAGCTGAGCGCTGCGGACCGCCCTCGCCTCGCGATGTCGGGAGAGTCTGGCCGCGTTCTCGACTCTCCTGGCTGCTCGCGCTCGCCTGCTGCTGGCACGCCTCGGGCAGCTCTGCGCAGGAGCTTGAACCGCGCGCTTATTCGCCAAGTCCTGTGGGCACCCACTTTCTCGTCCTGGCCCTCACCCGTTCGACCGGCGGTGTGCTGTTCGATCCGTCGCTGCCCTTCACCGACGTCGATGCGCGCTTGAACGCGGCGGCCGCGGTGTATGGAAGCACATTCGGCGTCTATGACCACGCGGCCAACGTGACGGTGGCTCTGCCCTACGTCGAAGGAAAAATATCTGGCGCCGTGGGTGAAGACCGCCGCTCCATTCACCGCTCGGGTCTGGCGGATGCCAGACTTCGCCTGAGCGTCAATCTTATCGGCGGGCCCGCGCTGACCCGCGCCGAGTTCGCGCGACGCACGCCGCAGACGACGGTGGGCGCCAGCCTGACCGTCGTCCCGCCGGTCGGGCAGTATGACTCCAACCTGCTGATCAACATCGGCTCGCACCGGTGGTCCTTCAAACCCGAGATCGGCGTGTCGCAGCCGGTGGGCCCGTGGTACCTCGAAGGCTACCTGGGTGTATGGCTCTTCACGGATAACACCGAGTTCTATGGTGGCGCGCACCGCGAGCAGGATCCGATCGGGACCTTCCAGGCCCACGTCAGCTACACGATGCGACCGCGCCTGTGGCTCGCGTTCGACGCTACCTACTACAGCGGCGGGCGCACCGACGTCGATGGCGTTCGCAAGGAAGACCTGCAGGCGAATTCGCGCGTGGGCCTCACGCTCTCCGTGCCTGCCGGCGGGCGGCAATCGCTGAAATTCAACTGGAGCAAGGGCGCGACGACACGCATCGGCGGCGACTTCATGACCTTCGGCATGGCCTGGCAATGCACCTGGTTCGATTGACGCTCGAGACTACGCAGCATCCTCGCGCCCGCGTGCCCGCCCAACGAAATAGCCCGCGGCAAACGGCAAACCCAGTACGACGAGGATCGCCGCGAGCCCATAGAAGGCCAGCTCGCGCACCAGCGCGCGCAGCTGGCGCCACGAAGTTTCGGTGACGTTGGTGGCGATGCGCTCCGCGTCCTTCGTCATCGCCGCACGCTGCACGTCCACCGCCGCCATGACACTCGAGCGTTCCTCTTGAATGTTGCGCGCGAGGGCTTCGCGCTCGTCATGCATGGCTTGCATCATCTGCATCCATGATTGATCGAGCCGGTCCGCGGTGCCGAACAGGATGCCGCGCAGATCGTTCACGGAGCCGCGCACCAGGTCCGGGCTCGCATCCGCGAGCCTGCTGACATCCGCGAGCGAATCGTTCATCCGGGTCATCGCCTGCCGCCAGTCTTTCGACCCGTAGCCCGCTTCGCGGAGCGCCAGCTGCGCCTGCCAGAGCGTGTCGGACGGTAGCTGATCTCCGTACAGCCGCATGCGATCCGCGAAGTCGCTCACGACCTCCGGCGACGTGCCGACGGTTGAAATGAGTGTTGCCTGCCGCCCTGTCTGCGCAGTCCAGCGATCCACCACCGACGTTCGCACGAACTCGGTACTCGTCAACGGAGCGTCGCGCACGTAATCCGCAACGAATGTCTGGTAGCTGTTGAAGTCTTCGGGGGGAAGTAGCTGGCGCGCGATGGCGACGATGTCGTCCAGCAGCGTTGCAACCGTAGCGCGCGCTGTTTGCTGCTCAGAACCGAAGAGGTCGGCTCCTGAGCCCGTCGTGAGGAACTCCTGCATCTGGGCCGAGAGCGCCCAGCTATCGAGCAGACCCATCATGGGCGACATCTGCGTGGCCGCGCGCCTGCTCGCGGATGAAGTGTGGACCTTCCACTGCAAGGCAGCCAACTGCACGTCAGACTCGGAGCTGCCGGCCGCAATGTCATCCGCCGCTCGTGCGATGCTCTTCTGAAAGTAGTCGGCGTATTCGCGCGTGAGCAGGCGAGTGTTCAATTCACGCTGCGACAGGGGCTCGCCGGGCTCCTTCAGCGAAATGAGCGAACACCCCTGCAGCCCACCGAGCAAGGCGAGCAGGATGCCGCAGGCAGCGGGAGCCCGCCCCCACGTAAGCCTGGTGAGCATCGATTCTCCCGGGAAGCCCTGCTGCACTATCAGCCCTGCCTCACTATCAGCAATGGCGGCTCCACGCGCCTAGTGGACCATGGTCCTACGCGCTATCGGCCGGAAGACGCCTCGGGACGCAGATTGATCGTGAGCGATGCGTATCCGGTGTTACTCATGTGAGTCTGCAGCGACTCAAACTGCCCGCCGACGATCGAGAGCCCGCGCAGTCCGGAGACTCCAGCCTCCACCCCCAGCCAGACGTTACCGAAGATGCGGTGTTCCGCACCGAGGCCCAGGTTCCAGGCACTCAGGCTCACGCGCGGACGCCGCACGCCGGGCTCCACCGACCATGAAGCACCTGACGGAGAAACGCCGAGGCGGAAGAACGTGTTGGGATTGGGGGCGTAGCTCACGCCCGGCCAGGGCAGCACGACTTCGATCGACCAACGCTCGTCGAGCGCGTACGTGAGGCCGAGGTACGGCGTGTAGAAATCCTCGAGCGGTGCAACGTCAAAGTACGCGCCGAATATCCAGTAGAGCCGATCGCTCTGGGTGTACCGCGCAAACGCGCCGCCAAGCGTTTCCCAGTACCAGTCGTCATCGCGGCTCGTGCTGCCGAGGGGCGCAACGAATGCCGCGAGCTGCCAGTCCGCGTTGGCCTGCCGTATCCAGCCGATTGGAACCGACACGCTGAGCACGTTGAGGTCGTGTGCACTCGTGTTCTTGACATGAAACTGGGTGGCGCCCAACCACTCGCCGATCACGACGGCATCGCGGCGACCGAGCGGGAGGGGCAGGAATGCGCCCTCGGACAGGCTCGATTGCCGATACGTCACCTCGCTCTCGCCATCCTCCGGAGTCGCAAACCGCCCTTCCTGGTAGCCTGAAACGGTGAGCCAGGCGGCAGGCAGAAAAGGCACGTTGCTCCGGGCCCGCGCAAACTGAATCTCGCTTTCGGTGAAGCGGCGGACCAGCGCGTCGATCAACCCATCCGCGTGCGAGACACCACCGGCCGAAAGCAGAAGCAGCAACGCCGCTGCGCATCGACCTGCGCTGCGGCTCACTCGCTTCGCAGACATGTCTGCCTCCGGCCATTCTTGCGGCTCGCGCCGCGAGACTGTGCGAGCGGAGCGCCTCCGCAGCATATGGGACGAAGGTCGTATGTTCGGCGAGGAGCCCGGGCGTAACGATCCACACATATCATGAGCACGCCGCTGCACGCCGACGTTTCGACCGAGCTCTCCTCGCGCCGCACCGGCATGTCGTTCCAGCGCACGCGCCTCAGTACCGAGCGCACGTTGATGTCCGTCATCCGAACGTCGCTGTCGCTGATCGGCTTTGGCTTTACGATCTTCCAGTTCTTTCAGAAGCTCGCTGCAGCGGGCACGCTGGCTGGCGGCCGCTCGCCGCGCAGCTTCGGTCTCGCGCTCGTTCTGCTCGGCGTCGGAATCCTGATCTTCGGCATCATCTACCACTTCCGCTTCATGCTCGGGCTGCGTAACGAACGACAGGAGCTGGTCGACTCCGGACTGATCCACGGCGAGAGTGCGTTCCCGATCTCCTTCACGCTCGTCGTTGCTGTGCTGCTGCTTTGTGTCGGGCTTCTGGCGATCGCCAGCATGACCTTCAACGTCGGGCCCTTCAATTGACGGCTCACGCTAAAGGCGTTCCGCGGCGGTGTCGGCCCGCACACGCGCCTGCCATGGCCAGCGACCTTCGATCTCGAGCACGATGGACCAGCTGAGGAACGTGCGGATCACCACGAGCAACCCGAGGCCGAGGATGTTGCGAAGCGTGGGTTCCAGAGCGACCGTGCGCACGATGTCCGCCGCGACCAGAATCTCGAGGCCGAGAAGCAGCGAGCGGCCGAGTCGTTCGCGATAGTGTTCGTACGCCGCCACGAACAGCTCGCGATGCGCCAGCATCTGGCGGATCCAGTTGATCGTCGCGATGAAAATGAAGCTGATGATCAGCACGACCGCCAGCAGCTCGACGGCCCGCGCGCCGCGCTCGACCCAGAGTTGGTACCCCGTCTTGAGGGCCCCGGTCACCTGTTCGGGTTCCATCTTCCGAGCCTCGATAAAGAGAAGCGCGCGCTAGCGCATCGCCGGGGCGCGCGCTTCAAAACGCGCCCCAATTGCCGTAGGTCGCGTTTCTTGCGGAGGTCGGGCGTGAATATCGAACCCTGCGGAACGGCCCGATATGGGACTTTGGTCCAAGCCTGCGCGCCGTCCGAGCGCCTCCCGCGGATGGGACCAAGGTCCGATGTCAGCCTGCGCGTGATGCGAAGTAGAACTGCCCCGCATTCGTCATCGCCATCGGTATCAGGAAGGGCCAGCAATGAAAGCACTCCGCCCCACAGACCCGTTCTCGGCTGCAACGCTGCTCTGCGCGCTCTCTGCGATTTCAGCCTGTGCACCCGTGAAGCCGACGATCCGGACGAATGCCGATCCGGGCGTGCAGTTATCGAGTTACCACACCTACGCGTTCGTGGCAGAGCCTGGCACCAATCGCGCCGGGTATTCCACGCCGATCACCACGTATTTCAAGGATGCCATCCGAAAAGAACTGGATTCCCGCGGCTACCGGTATTCCGAGCCGGACCCCGACCTCTTCGTCAACTTCAATGCGAACGCGCGCGAGAAAGTGGACCTGACGACGAAATCGGTGCCCACGTTCGATTATGGATATTACGGTTATCGAAGCGGCCTGTACGCCGCAGAGCCGGCCTACGTCGATACCGAAATCGAGACCGTGCGCTACAAGATCGGGACTGCGAACGTGGATCTCGTGGATGCGCGCAAGAAGCAGGTGGTGTGGGAAGCGCTCGCCGAGGGACGTCTGAGCGATGCGGTCATGAAGAATCCGCAGCCCGCGATCAGCTCGGTGATCGCCGACATGTTCGCGAAGTTCCCGCGCCGAACCGGGGGCACCCAATAACGCGGAAAGCCCGCGTCAGCTCCCGGGAACGACCTCGACGGCCACCGCCTCGCTGTACATCACGTCCACCACGTCGCCCGGCTTGAGCGTCCGGATATATTTCTTCCCCTCGGGCGACTCCACGGCGAGCGTGCGCACGAATCCGTCGGCTCGCTTGAACGTCACGGTGTCGAAGGAGGTGTCCACGGATTCGATCTTCACCGTCGTCGTGATCGTGTGCCCGACGGCGCCCGCCGGTTTGGCCCCTTTGGGCGCCGTATACGTCGCCGTCGATTCCTGCGGCTCAGGGGTGCTGCCGCTCTTGTTGATCTGCGCGGCCACACCCACGTAATACGCCACTTGAACCGTGTCTCCCACCTTCACCTGGCTGAAGTTGTGCACCTCCGGTCCCGCCACGACGCTCGCCGAACCGTTCGGTCCGCGCAGCGATACCATGCGGCTTGCCGGATCGACCGCTTCGACCGTCGCGCTCACGTGAAGCATCTCATCCTTCACGAACGGCTTGGGCGGCTCGTGTGAACAGGCCAGCACGGCAAGTGCAACGATCGACAAGCCGGGGGCTGCCAGACAATGAGCTATCTTCATGAGCGCTATCTCCTGGGGTTTATCTCCATCAATCGTCGTGTCGCCCACGCGTCCGGAACAACGCCAGCACACTGCCAGTGCCCAGCATCGCTACTCCGAAGAGCACGAGATCCGGAAGCGGGCTCCCCGTGTGCGGCATGGAGGGCGCGTTCGCAGCCAAGGCGGGCGTTGCCGGCCCGAGGGGTGAGAACTCGAGCGACTCGGTATCGGCTGCGATCGCCATCTGGGGCTCCGTGACCTTCACGTATGCCGTGAGCTCCTGACCCACCGCGAGCTCGTCCATCGGGACTGGCTTGCCTTCAACGAGCGTCCGAAAGCCCGGCTTCACCTTCACGGCCAGGGTTTCGCCATGGCCGCCATCCGGCTGTTTGATGCGCACGTAGAGGGTGTTGTTGCCGGTACGCATGAGGTCTGCTTTGATGACTGCGTACTTCTGCCCGCCCTTATCCACGACGTCGAGACAAGCCGCGCGGATGCGTGGAAAACGCTCGACGACCTTCTCGCCGAATTGCACGCTCTGGCAGGCGGCATTCTGCGCTTGAGCGAGCGGCGCGCCGAGCAATGGGATCACGGCAAGGATCGACGGACAAACGAGGCGTCGCATGGTGTTCTCCCCTTCGGGTTCAGTCGGAACGGATCAGGTGCTTCCCGGCGGATGCGTGGACGACCATTCGTAGGTGGCGCTGACGATGAAGCGCTGCGGCGCGTTACCCAGGTAGTAGAACGGATAGCACGTGACCAGCGTCACGGCTGGCAGCTCGGTATCGGCGAGCGGGTGGGCGTCGCTCTGGTCGACGATCTCGATCAGGGTCACCCGATAGCGATGCAGCCGCAGGCGCGTGCGGACCTCGATGAGGTCGCCCTTGTGAATGTCCTTGAGCACGCGAAAGAAGCCATCGCGGTGTCCGGCGATGCCCAGGTTGCCGCCGCGATCCGGCAGCGCCATGCCCTCGATGAGACCGGTGCCCCGATTGAGGCTCAGCTCCGTGGCGTGCGAATACACCGGCACCTGCAGATTCACCGCGGGGATGGTGAGAACTGCCACCGGCGCGCCCATCGGCGTTGCAAGTGCGGTCCGGTAGTCGCGAATTCGAGCCGCCGACCACAGCGCCTGATCCGGAGCCTCGAGCTGCTGCGCGAACTTCACGAGATCCTCCCTGCTGCCGATCACGCTGTCCGCCTTCGCGAGGGCGAAAAACAAGCACGCGGCGAGACCGCCCGCCCAGCAGATGACTTCGACACAGCGAAGCAGCCGCGTGGCCCGGCGCGGCGTGGCGAACCTTGGAGGGGTCCTGATGGCGCTCACGGCAGCGACTATGAAAAGCAGTCTCGCGCTTGTGAATGGGACCTTGGTCCGATCCTCAGCGAGACTCAGAGGCGCACGGTGCATGCATACTGAGTGAGACGCGCCCGATTCGTCAGGCGGGTCTGTCGAGCCCTACGCAACGAACGCCGTCATGACTCATGGTGCCGAGACAGTCACTCACACAACGCATCATCTGATGCACACGTCGCCCGCGCGGTTCGCGCTTCCTGAAGGCCGCACACTCGCTGGAGCGGCTGCGCTCGCCGTTGCCTACTATGCGACCGCCCAGCTCGGTGCGGCTGTCGCCTTCCCCTCCGCGCCGGTGTCGGCTCTGTGGTTTCCGAACGCCATCGTACTCGGCGCGCTGCTGCTGGTGCCGCGACGACTCTGGTGGATCTATCTACTTGCGATCCTGCCGGCCCATCTTCTGGCGCAGCTTCCTCTGCCCGGCATTCCCCTGCGGCAGGTGGCGATTCAATACGCCCTGAACTGCTCCACGGCGCTCATCGGCGCGCTGCCACTCACCTTCCGCACCTCCGGCCCGCCTCGCTTCGATCGCGCGAAGACTGCTCTGAACCTGGTGCTGTACGGCGGCGTCCTCGCACCCCTGTCGACCAGTGTCCTGATGGCCGCCGCGTTCCTGGCATTCGATGTCAGTGACCAATTCTGGCTCACGGCTTTCGCACGCGCCCTGACGAACACGTTTGCCATCCTGACGCTCGTGCCGCTGATCGTGCACGGCGCCCGTTGGCTGCGCTGCGGGCGTTACGTGATTTCGCCACTTCGCTCCGCGGAAGCCGCGATGTTGGCGCTCGGGCTGATCAGCGCCGGTGTGGCGGCATTCATCGCTCCGCCGGGCTCGAACGCGGCGGAGCCTGCGCTCTTGTTCTTGCCACTGCCGATGCTGTTGTGGGCGGCGGTGCGCTTCGGTGTCGCGGGCACTTGCTGGGCTATTCTTGCCTTGGGAGTGTTGGCCACCGCAGGCGTGCTCGAAGGGCGTGGGCCGTTCACGTCGCCTTCTGCAGCGCAAAACACTGTGTCGATGATCCTGCTTCTGGTCGTAACCTGCGTACCGCTCCTGCTGCTGGCCGCCGCACTCGAAGAACGCCACGCGCTGGAGACGGCCCGCGCGGCGAGCGATGCTCGATTTCGGAGCACGTTCGAGCACAACCTCATCCCGACCGTCATCTGGCGCAACGGGCTCGTCAGCGAGGCCAACGCGGCGTTCTTCAACTTGACGGGCTACACGGCCGCTGACGTGAGCGCCGGCCACCTGCGCTTCGAGAGCCTGACGCCGGGCAAAGCGGGGCATTGGGGCGTTGATGGCCGTGCCGAAGGCATTGCCGCGGGCGACACGCACCCCATCGAGTACGAGCTGACGCTTCGGGACGGGAGGCGGATCCCCGCATTGATCGGCGGCTGCCGCTTCCCCGGCGATGTGGACGAAGGAGCCGCGTATGCCTTCGACCTTTCCACCGCGCGGCACGCCGAGGCGGCGCGCCGCCATGTCGAGGTGCTGCACAGCGCCGTGCTCGCCTCGATTCACGATCAGATCGTGGTCCTCGACCAGAACGGCAACATCATCGATGCCAACGACTCCTGGCGAGAGCTCGACGGGGGTCGCCTGGCGCTGCCCTTCGCCGACGAGCAGGTCGGACAGGACTTCATTCAGCGCTGCGTCGACGCCGGTGCGACGGGCGATGCCGTCGCCAACAATCTGGGACACGCCCTGCGCGAAGTGTTCTCCGGCCGCTCCATGCGCAGCCATCTGGAGTATGCCGTGCCGGGAACGCAGGGGGCGACGTGGTTCGAGGTGACGATAGAGCCGTTGAAGCGCCCCGACGGCGGCGCCGTCATCGTCTGGACGGACATCACGAGCCGCAAGCAGGCCGCCGAGCACGCGCGAGCCCAGCACGAACAACTTGCGCATCTGGGCCGCGCGGCCGTGCTGGGCGAGCTCTCGGGAGCGTTCGCGCACGAGCTCAGTCAGCCCCTCACCTCGATCCTGGGCAATGCCGAGGCCGCCTTGCAGCTTCTGAGCGGCACGAGTGTGGATCTGCGGGAGATCCGCAGCATGCTGGGCGACATCGTGGCGGACGACGTGCGCGCCGCAGACGTGATTCAGCGCCTGCGCTCGATGCTCTCGCGAGGGGAGATCGAGCGCCAGCCGGTCGACTTGAACAACGTGATCCGGGACGTGCTCGAGCTTGCGCGAAGCGATCTGATCACGCGCCACGTCTCGGTGGACATGCGGCTCGACACGCACGTGCCGCTCGCGCTGGGTGATCGCGTTCAGCTGCAGCAAGTGGTACTGAACCTCATCGTCAATGCATGCGAGGCGATGTCGGGCATCGACGTGCGCCATCGCAAGCTCTTCATCGCCACGCGATTCGATCGGGATAGCTGCGAGATCATGTGCACGGTGCGTGATCGCGGTTGCGGCATCGCCGGCGAGAACATCGAACGCATCTTCCAGCCGTTCGTGACGACCAAGCCGCAAGGCATGGGAATGGGACTCGCCATTTGCCGCTCGATCATCGAGGCCCACGGTGGACGGCTCTGGGCGGAGAATGCCGCCGACGGCGGCGCGGCGTTCCATTTCACGTCCCGCATGAGCTCGTAGGACGAAGGTCCACTACCGGCTCGCGTGCGGAGCACGCCAAATCGCCAGCATCATGGTTGCCCGGCCGGTCATTGCCGTCGTCGACGACGAAGAGTCCGTGCGCCTCGCGCTCGCCCGCATGTTGCGGGCATCACTCTACGAGGTAACGGTCTTCGGTAGCGGGGAGGAATTCCTGCACTCGCTACGCACGTCCCAGCCGGATTGCGTGGTGCTCGATTTCCAGATGCCGGGCCTCACGGGCCGCGACGTACTGCGGGCCCTGACACTGGCCAAGCTTCGGCTGCCGATCATCATCGTGACCGCCCACGACCAGCCGACCCTGCGCGAGAAAACGCTGGCCGATGGCGCCATAGCCTATCTCGCGAAGCCCTTGCGACGGGAAAACCTGGTCGCGGCCATCGATGCCGCCATACGGCGCCACGCCGCGAGTTGAACTGCGGTGCCTCGTCAGGGTGCCCGGCAAGGATCCGGGTCCTCTCTTCGCCACGCATTGCACAAGGGTGGAGATAGCGCAATGCGGTTGTTGGACGCATACTTAGGCCTGCATCGAAAAACGACATTGAAGTGGTGATGCAGCCGGGCCACGGCCCGCAGAGTTGGGGAGTGTATCGAGATGGACGCACAGGCCACGGTTTTCATCCTGGACGATGACGAGTCGGTTGCACTCGCGCTTGCACGCGTACTGCAGGCGGAGGGGTTCACGACCCGAACCTGGACATCCGCAAGCGACTTCCTCGCCGAACACGATCGCGAGATGCCTGGCTGCCTCGTGACCGATCTCATCATGCCGGAAATGAGCGGCCTCGAGCTGCAGCGCGCCCTGCTGGCGAATGGCTCCACGCGCCCCATCGTTTTCGTCACCGCGCGCGGCGATGTGGCGACCACGGTGGTCGGCATGCGCGCGGGCGCCGTCAGTTTCCTGCCCAAGCCCGTGCACCGCAGTGAGCTCGTGGCGACGGTGCGCGAAGCGCTTTCAAAAGACATCGCCACGCGCGCCGCCTCTTCGGAGCGACGCCGGGTCCTCGCACTGCTGCAATCGCTCACACCCCGCGAGAGCCAGGTACTGGAGCTGTTGACGCGGGGCCTGCTCAACAAACAAATCGCAGGCGAGCTCGGCACGGCGGAAAAGACCATCAAGGTGCACCGCGGCCGGCTCATGCAGAAGATGCACGTCAAATCCGCGACGGCGCTGGTGAAACTGCTGGCGAGCGCCGGCATTCCGCCGGGCGAGATGCCGGCGCGTGCCGTCTCTGCTCTGCAGGACCTGGATGCCATGCGCACTGAGGGCGGCGACCTTCAAGCGGCTCATGACGGCACTCCGTATTCCAGCGCGAGGCGGAATACGGCGCGTGTTTTCACTCTGGGAGTGCCGGCGACGCCTGCAATCCAGGAGACCCTGCGCGTCGAGCTGCATTTGAAGTGACGCGGCGCGCCGCGTGGCTGCGGCGCTGATCCTCCCGGCGGGCACGGCTCTTGCTGGCTCCCCTGATCCCCGGGGGGTTAAGAACTCAAAGAATGCACGCAACGGCGAGAGCAACCCGTTACCGAGCTGACGTGGATGGACTGCGCGCGGTCGCCGTCCTGGCCGTCATCCTGTTCCACATCGACAAGCGCCTGCTACCCGGCGGCTTCATCGGCGTGGATATCTTTTTCGTCATTTCCGGTTTTCTGATTACGCGGAACATCCTCCAGGAGCTGCTGGACGGGCGCTTCTCGCTGCTCGAATTCTATCGGCGGCGCGTGAAGCGCATTGCCCCCGCGATGTTCGTGGTCGTCGCGGCGACCTTGCTGACGTCGCAGGTCATCCTGCTTCCAGAACCCGCCGCGGCGGTCGCGCGCTCGGCCGTCTGGTCGCTCGCTTCTCTGGCGAATGTCTATTTCTGGCGCCACCTCGACACGAGTTATTTCGCGCAGAGCACGGCAGAGGTGCCGCTGCTGCACCTGTGGTCGCTTGGCGTCGAAGAACAGTTCTACCTGCTCTGGCCGCTGCTGCTCCTGTTCATCTTTCGGGCGCGGCACTTCGTCACGGGCGCCGCCATCGCAGCGCTGCTGTCGCTTCTCGCGGCGCAAGCCCTCTACAAGATCGCGCCGGCCTTCGTGTTCTACATGCTGCCCACGCGCGCCGGCGAGCTACTTGCGGGTGCCATCGTGGCGAGCATCGTCATTCGCGGGCGGGATGAAAAGACCGGTACGGCATACTTGGCGGCGATGGGACTGGCGGGCGCGGCGCTGCTCGCCGGATCGCTGGCGTTCATCGATGAACACCAACCCTTCCCGGGACTGCTCGCGATTACGCCTGTGCTGGGCGCGGCGCTCATCATTCTGGGCGGCCAGAGAGGAGGTCCCGTCGCACGCTGGCTCGCCTGGAAGCCCATGGTGTGGATCGGGCTCGTCTCGTACTCCGCGTATCTGTGGCATTGGCCGGTGCTCGCCTTTTATCGATACGGCCACTCTCACATCGGCCTTGCGGCGGGCACGACGATCTTCATCCTGACATTCGTGCTCGCGTGGCTCAGCTACCGATTCGTCGAACAGCCCGCGCGGCACTGGGATGCCGGATGGCGGCAGGTGTTCGTGCGGCAATACGCGCTGCCGGCCGGATTGATAGGCACTGTGGCACTGGCCGCCATCGCTTTGAATGGCTACGGCATACGGTATTTCAGCCAATACAAGCCGACGCTCGCGAACCAGCGTGTGGAGCGCTATCCCGCCTATAGATTCGATTACGTGTGTCAGCGCCAGCGGCTGACGGCGGCAGACGTTACCGATCCGCGCTGTGTGGTGGGCGAGGCTTCCAACGAAGCGCCCCTCGCCGTTCTGTGGGGCGATTCAACGGCCGCTCACTACGTCGGCTTGATCGGGGCCTTCGCGCGGAGGGGCGGCTTTCGGATTCGCAATCTCGAGCACAGTGCTTGCCCGCCCATTGATGGCGACCCGGGCCCGTTCGTGGACGCGAGATTCGATTCGGACTGTCGTGCATCTCTCGCGGTGGCGCGGCCGGCGGTCGAAGCGTTCGACGTCGTGATCATCTCGTCCACCTGGGATTCCTATCACGCTGCCGAGGAGCTGCTGCAGCGGTTCTTCCAAACCGCACGGCGCCTGGCGGCGCGTGGCATCCGCGTGATCCTCATCGGGAAGACGCCGGAGATTCCACGCTACGATCCACTGTGCCGCGAGAAGGCACTCGCCTATCCGCTGATGATGTGCGAAAAGGCCACCGCCGCCCCCACATCGCAAGTCGTGAATTTGAATGCGCGGCTGCGCGAGTTCGCGGCGCTGGAGCCGAATATCGAATTCTACGAGGTGACGGAATACCTCTGTCCGGCGGGGCTGTGCGCGGCGCTGACGGACAGCGGTGAGCCCATTTACTACGACTCCATGCACCTGACGCTGCGGGCCTCGTGGGCGCTCGGCGAGAGGATCCTGCACGAGCGCGGCCTGCCTGAGCTGTTTGCGCTGTCCGACGACCCTGTGCCACTGGCAAGTCGGACCCGGGTAGTCGACTAGCTGTGACCAAGAGGGGATCCGCCACGGCCCGGCGGGTCTACCTGAGCGGCAGAAACACATCCGTCACCGCTTGATGCTCGGGCACGTCCGGGAAGAAGCGGACGCGCTGGAAGAACAACGGAAAGTCCCGCAGCTCCTCCCCGCTTTGCGGAAGCCACTGCGAGTACAGATAGTTCACGGTATCGCCGAGATGATCATCGGAGCCGGTGTGCCGCAGTACCGCGCATCGCCCGGCCGGGATCGTTTTCTCCACCACACCAAATGTATTGACGCCCACCTCCCGGTCGATTGCGGCGCACAGATCGTAGTGGCAGTCGCCCTCGTCGGCGCCAACCGGGTGATGGTACACAACGTTGAACGTGGCGCTCCCCTGCGGCGGCAACCGATTCTCTTTGCGCCACTCGATGAACTTCCGGATGGCATTCCCGATCAACAGCGTGTCACCGCGATATTCCAGCACCGCAACCCGCGTGTCCTTGAAGTTGCGGATCTCCACCTGCTCGAGCTCGCCTTTTGCGGTCATGACTCTGTTCCTCACCTCACCGAGGGGTTGATAGGTCGCATGCCACGCCAGCCACTGCGGCTGCTTTCTGAACTCGGCGGGGGACTGGCCCGTGCTCTTCCTGAACGCGCGCGCGAACGCCTCCGGCCCCTCGTAGCCACTCGCCAGCGCAATGTCGATGATCGGACGGTCCGCGCGGAAAGCGAGCTCATATGAGGCGCGCTTCAGGCGCTTGAGCTGGGTGTATTTGAAGACGCCGATGCCAAAGAGCTCGGTAAACTGCCGGTGGAAATGATACTTGGAGAACGCTGCCACGCCGCCCAGCCGTTCGACGGCGAGATCCTCATCCAGATGCGTGTCGATGAACTCGAGCACTTTGCGGAAACGGGCGAGATAACTTTCTGCGGCGGCGGTATTCAACGAAACGTTCTCCTGGACCGCCCGCAAACTAGCAGCAGGCGCTCCAGGAAGCCTGACAGAAATTGCGGAATTGCCGATTTCAGCGCGCGGCCAGCCGCCAGAGCGACGTTACCTCGGCTGCGCGCGCTGCATGGAGCGGATCCGTCTTGTCAGACGCGCGCGGATGCTTCGGCCGCACATCGCGTCGATCTACGACTTTCAGGCCTGCCGCGTCGAACGCAGCGAGCAGCTCCGATCTCGGCCGCAGGCCCAGATGCTCTGCAAGATCCGAAAGGATCAGCCAGCCCTCGCCCTGCGGCTCCAGATGCGCTGGCAGCGCACTCAGGAATCCGTGCAGCATCCGACTTTCAGGGTCGTAAATCCCGCGTTCGATGGGAGAGCTCGGCCGTGCGGGGATCCACGGCGGGTTGCACACCACCAGTGCCGCCCGTCCTTCGGGGAAGAGATCGGCCTGCACGACATCCACTTGCTCCGCGAGCGCAAGGCGATCGAGGTTCTCGCGTGCGCAGGCCAGAGCACGGGGATCCTGATCGGTGGCCATCACGTGTTTGATTCCACGCCGCGCGAGCACGGCGGCCAGCACTCCCGTCCCGGTGCCAATGTCGAAGGCGACGCTGGACGAGAAGCTCATGGCTGGCAGCGGCGCCGTGGCCACGAGGTCCACGTACTCACTGCGGATCGGCGCGAACACCCCATAGTGCGGATGGATTCGGCCGCCGACCGCCGCGATGTCGATTCCCTTGGCGCGCCATTCGTGCGCGCCGATGATCCCGAGCAACGCCTGCAGCGAAGCCACCGAAGATTCTTCTCCTGGGCCGTAGGCTTCTACGCAAGCCTGCCGGATATCGGGAGCACGTCGCAACGGAATCGCGTAATCCTGTTCGAGCGGTACCCATAGTGCGCCCAGCGTGCGCGCACGTTGGGAACGGGCCTGACGGTGGAGATGGAATGCTTCGGCAGGTGACGTGGGCGTTGCGGAGGTGGCCGGCTTTCTTCGCTTGCGCCCGTGGCGATCCGCACGATTCGCGAGGGCCTGCAGCATCTGGCGTGCGTTCTGAAAATCTCCTCGCCACAGCAGCGCCGTGCCTTGGCATGCGAGGCCGTAGGCCTCATCCGCCGCGAGGTTGTCATCGGCAATTACCACGCGCGTGGCGGGCGGTGCGCCGCTTTCCGAGCGCCACCGCGCCGAGCGCGGCGTGCCGCCCTCAACCCAATGAACGACCGGATGTGTGGGCACGGTAGAGATCAAAGCTGCGCTAATCACCGTTAGTCGGGCCTGCCATGTCGTTCGTCTTCGACGCGCAATGACGAGATGCGGTCGTTCCAGTTCGCACGCCCGCCCGCGCGTACCTGCGTCAGATCCGCGATGTCGCCCTCGACGATCAGGCGCTGCCCCTGGAAGTCGCTGTCTTCAAAGAAAGCCACGCGGATGCGACCGAACGTGCGGATGGAAGAGATTCCGTCGTTCCACCCGATGCTCCTCAGATCGCGAACGTCATCACCCGCATCGAAGCACTGGGAGTTGCCTTGAAAACCGACATGCTGGTAGACGCAGACCCGATCGGCACGGCGCTCCTCGCGGTCCGGACGCCCGCCGCGGAAGCCCGCGGGGCTTACGCGCAATGAATCCGTCTCGTCGTTCCAGGAATGGCCCAGTTGCTTCAAGTCCGGAACATCGCCGTTCAACGTCACCTCGCGGCCCATGAAGTCCGGATGCTCATAGAGCGTAATCTCCGCGCGGCCCTGAATGCGAACGGACGAGATCCTGTTCCGCAGATTGCCGAGATCGCGAATGTTTTCGCCGACGCCGTAGCACTGTTCCCATCCCCCGTAGCCCGCATGCTCGTAGACACACACCTGGTCACGGCCGCGGCCGGCCTGCGCAACGGCATCGCCGGGAGACATGACGACCAGACCCAGCGCCATGCACAGGACGAGAGCGGAATACATCTGCTTCATGAAGACCCTTCCTTCCGAGAACCGGGCGCCAACGATACCTCGCCCGGGCTGACCGGATTCTGAACCGGTATGCGGCTGGACTGCCCAGCCCCACCCTGCAGAATGTGCGCCCCGGCTGAATGCATAACTTTGCGGCGGTCGGAGTGTGCAAAGAGCCGACCGGAAGCCGACCCAGCGCCGATGGACGACAGGAGCGGCGACAATACCGTGCGTAATACTCTTCGGCTGGAGCGGTACGCCATGATCACCGAAAGCGCAGCAATCCCTTCGACAAATTCCAGCTCGCGTGCTTTGCGCGCGATCCTTGCGGGCGGCCTGACGGCGGGTGCGTTCGACATTACGTATGCGTTCATTGCCTGGGGACTTTCCGGGCTTTCGCCCATTCGCATCGGCCAGAGCGTCGCGGCCGGCTTGCTCGGCCGGCAAGCGGCCCTCGCCGGGGGCGTTGCCACGGGAGTGCTGGGCTTGTGCCTGCACTTCCTCATCGCGCTCGGCATGGCTGCGGTCTATTACGCCGCCGCGACCCGCATTCCCCTGCTCGTGCGGCGCGCGGTTGTGTGCGGCATTGTCTATGGGCTCGCGCTGTACTTGGTTATGAACTTCGTGGTGGTGCCGCTCTCCGCCATCGGCGTTCGCGGCGGCGGTGGCCCGCTATCCATCATCATCAGCAGCATACTCGTGCACATGTTCCTCGTCGGGCTGCCGATTGCGCTTTTCACGCGGCGGGCGCCCGCTCCGCCGCGCGTTTGAGATCCTCCGCGAAAGCGCTGAACACGGGCCGAAGTCGGGCAATTGATTCTTGAGCAGCGGCAGCAGGAGTCCGGAGAACCGCTCCGCCATCGCGAAATCCGTCGAGCCCTCGGGGCCTGCCGTCACCGTAGAGTTCCAGCTCGAAAAACCCTTTGCATCGGTCAGCAGTGCCCAGACGACATTCGCCTTCGCCCGAATGTTGATTTCAACACCGCACGCGAGTGAGAAAGTGCTGCGCGTTTGCGTGATCCTGGAATTCTGCATGGGTCGGTTTCTCGGGTGACAGTTTGGGCGTTCGAACAAGATGCCGATGTGGCCTCGGTTGGATGCATTCGCAGGCGCCGTGTGCTGCCGGTATAGTCAACAAGGGGCGTGCTTTGCACGGCGGGCCAGCCGTGCGGCGCCGGGATCACATGAGGTCACTGGATGCGACTGCAGGGACATCGCGCAACGGTCTACGGAGTTGCCGTCGCGGCTGTAGTTGCAACGGCGTGCATACGCTCTGCATTGTCGCCATGGATTGCGCAAGAGGCACCCCTGCTCCCATTTCTGTTGCCCGTCGCCTTCGCCGCATACTTCGGGGGGCGCGGTCCGGCAACGCTCGCCCTGGTCACCTCCGCCGTCACAGCGCACCTTCTTTACCGTGTTCTGCCTGACCTGCCCTACGATCATATCGCCTGGCGCTTACACCTCGCGCTATTCATCGCTGTCGCCGCGGGCTGCTCCGAAATCGTCCACCGGCTGCAACACACGCGCTTAGCGCTGAGCGCCAGCATCGAGGCACTGCGGAGCACGCAGCGACAGGCGCTGGCGGACGAAGTGCGTTTCGTTACGGAACGCAAGGACGCTGAGGAATCCCGGGGACGGCTGGCCGCCATCGTCGAGAGTGCCTACGAGGGCATCGTGAGTTGCACGATCGACGGAATGGTAACGACGTGGAACCAGGGTGCCGTGCGCATCTTCGGGTACAGCGCCGCGGAAATGGTGGGCACGTCGATAGAGCGGCTGGTACCGCCCGATCAGTCTGCGCTGGCCGAAGAGCTCTTCACGCGTATCCGTAGCCGCCAGTCGGGCACGAGCATCGAGGCGAAAGCCCTGACCCGTGAAGGACGCCCCATTCACATTCTCATTGGCTTTGCGCCGATCGCCAATGCGGCCGGCGACATCCTCGCCGCGGCTTTCACCGTGCACGACATCAGCGACCGCAAGCGTGCGGAAGATGGTTTGCGCGAGAGCGAGATGCGCCTGCGCTCCATCCTCGATCGGGCCCCTGCCGTGGTGTTCCTCAAGGATCGGCAGGGCCGTTATCAATTCGTGAACGAGGAGTTCCTGCGGATCTTCAGCATGCAGCGCGAGGCCGTTCTGGGGCGCGACGAGGAGCAGCTCTTTCCACCCGACACTGCCGCGCAATTGCGGGCGCATGCACAACGCGTGTGGAGCAGTGGGACGCCCTTGACCACTGAAGAGACCGTGCAACAGGAGGGTGGGCTGCACACCTACGTTGCTACCAAATTCCTGCTGCGCGATCTCGAGGGGCAACCGTACACGCTCTGCGGAATTTCCACGGACATCACCTCACAAAAGCACATCGAGGAGGCGCTGCGCGCGGCCGATCGCACCAAGGACGTATTCCTGGCAACACTGTCACACGAGCTGCGTAATCCCCTCGCTCCGATCCGCCAGGCCGCGCACCTGCTGCAAGTGCCGAACCTCGATCCCCTCGACGCCCAGCGTTCGCGGCGGATCATCGAGCGGCAGGCTCTGCACATGAGCCGCTTGCTCGACGATCTGCTGGACATATCGCGCATCACACGCGGCACGCTCGAGCTGCGCACGGAGCGGCTGGATATCTGCGCCGGCATCGAGGCGGCGCTCGAGATCGCACGCCCGCTGATCGAAGCGCGGCGGCACACCCTTACCAAAGAGGTGTCGCAGGAGCCGCTCTATGTGAACGCCGACCCGGTTCGCCTGGCACAGATCTCCGCCAACCTGCTCACGAACGCAGCGAAATACACTCCTGAAGGCGGCGTTGTCGGCATTCAGATTCGCGAGGAAGGCGCTTGGGCGATCCTGCGCGTCTTCGATAACGGCCTCGGCATTGCAGAAGACGTGTTGCCGCGTATCTTCGAGATGTTCTCCCAGGGCAAGACCGAGCGAGAGCATGCACAGGGAGGGCTCGGCATCGGCCTCGCGCTCGTGCGCGGCCTCGTGCAACTGCACGGTGGCTCGATTGAAGCGCATAGCGAGGGCACCGGCCAGGGCAGCGAGTTTGTGGTGCGCATACCGCTCGCACCTGCCATTGCCC